>WNFF01001840.1_pt1 | contig 19177 bp, 22 predicted proteins | sample 5400441 | NCBI WGS metagenome assembly WNFF01 (sample SAMN13153345, study PRJNA577476) | soil metagenome | isolation source: 120 cm saprolite under Douglas fir tree site 2 hole 3 replicate 1 | place: USA:California | collected 2015-04-18 | reverse complement strand
GACACGGGAGATCACGCCTTACGTCTGGGTGCACCCGGACGAGGAGCGGTGAACCGCCCGGCGGTTCACGCCGGCGGGTTTATTTCGGCGGTATCGCAACCAAATAGGTTTGCGAAGGTTCGTAATTTGTGGGGTGGCGAGTTATAGGAGCGCATCCATGTGCGATTACAGCTTACATGCGGTCGCGACACGTCCCGCTGAGGTCGCGGAAACCTTGGTTTCGACCCCATTTTCTACAGGGACGCGGGGCTTTGCGAGCCCTGACGATCCGAAAGTCGCGGTCTGCCTTCGTCCTGGGACCGAGATCGCATTCGAGAATGATGACAAGCCATACCAACATCACGACGCGCTGGAATTCTCAAACGGTGCAATCGTTCTTGTCACTAACCTCACTGCGGGGCAGAGGGCTACGGTACTGCAATTGCCTGCAAACCCAATCGAGGTAAAACCTCAGGCGTCCCAGCCTGCAGCTCGGTATGAGACCGCCAACGTCTGATGGAGCTATCGCTGCCGACTGAGACTCCGGCGGATCGGCGGCGCAAGTTCATGGTAATTGAAGAAACGGCCCCAGCGTAGGGAACCGCGCTGAGACCCTCTACGGGACACTTGTGCCGGGGGCAGCTCGGCACAATCCCACAATCCGCCGATCTAAAGACGGTTCCAGCGCCGCCCCAGTTCAGCACGTTGAACCTTGGCACCGCCTGTGCCGACAGATAGCTACCGGGGGATTGCGCTGTCCGGATTTAAACCAACGCCACCAAGCATCATTCAGCTTGGTGGCGTTGTGCGTTTCAGGGTGTCGCGGCTGATTTGGCGAGAGGGTTGGGTCCCTCGGGCGTTTGGGATGGCAAGTCATATCGGCTTTCCGTCTGGACGTTTGACAAGTAGCGTAGCCCCGCAGACCGTGCAGACCGCGTTACCCGTATGCGGTACCAAGAACTTTGTTTCAGTGCGTTTGTACTCAGCGCCGCAATTGCATCGAACAATTGTAGCCATTCTCCGAATATGCCCCTACGGCACGCCGGATCAACCCCAAGGCCTCTCTGGCCCAGGCTCAGTCACGCTTCCGCAGAGCGCGCGCAAGCCGCCCGTGTGGCCTTGGCATCAATCCAGACGATGAGAGGTGAGGGCGCGGTTGGACCCAAGTTTGGACCCAAACAAGGCGGTACACGGCGTAACCAAGCCTTACCGGGTGCCTTCACAGGCGGCGCTACACGCCGAAAAAGCCTACACAAAATGACGGGGCGATACTGGCCAGTATGGACCCCGGCGACTTTCAAGACCGGTGCCAGCGTTCGCGCGCTGCGGCAGCCTCTTCAACTGCGGGTTTAAACTGCCCCCAATCGATCTTCCATCGTTTTTTTCTTCTAGTGAGCCATTCAGCCGTCACCCGTCTTTCGTGTCTATCGAATGCCGCCCGCGCGCGGTGGTTGACCTTCATGAAATGCCGGATCAGACGCCGCCCGTCCGCCATCGACATCAGTCCGCCTGCGATCAGCATCTTCGTTCGACCCCAATGCTGGATCGAGTGGCAGACCGTGCAGATGGCGTTGACCTTAATCAGGGTCGCTATACCGCTGCGCGGCTTCTCACTGAATTTCCAGATTTTGTGGCCATGCAGCCGTTTCTTGCTAGCGCAAATCGAGCAACGGCCCAGCACGAACATTGCGGCTCAGCGCCAGCCAGCGATAAGGACCGAGGCCAACCTGATTTGAGCGCAGGTTCTGACCCCATAATGGTTCAGGAACCAATTCGATACGCAGCGGAAACTTTCGAGCCATGACGATAGTCTCCCCGTGCAGCCGGCCAGACTAGAAATCGTCCTCGTCGGCTTCGCGCTGGCCCAACGGGTTGCCGCTTGAACTGAGGTTCCTTCCCTCCACCGGCGTTACCCGGCCTCAGCGGTACTCCGAACCTCTCCGCCACCTCAGGGCTATTGCAGTCGGTGGCGCGCCGGATCGTTGATCGGCGCGTGCGGCTCACCCATCTCACCGCTGCTGGCGAATCTCTACATGCGTCGGTTCGTGCTGGGATGGAGGAAGCTCGGGCTGGAGCAAAGTCTCGGCACGCGTATCGTGACCTACGCGGACGATCTTGTGATCCTGTGCAGAAAGGTCATCTTCAATCTCATCAGCGTTGATCTCGAACGTGCCTGTCGCGCCAGAATGAGAACCGTGAATGGTCATGATCTTGGCGCGCACGATTTTTCCGCCGATCCCAACCTCGATCACTTCACGGTCGCGAGGTTCTCGGGGCTGGTGCTGTGTCTCGGCAAACTTGAATTCCGCGCCGCCGGGCTTTCGCGTTTTGATGTGCCAGATGTTTTGACCCGTCATTTATTCGATCCCTTGAACGAAATACACGATAGCTTGTCGCATCAATCGCGCACGACGGGCAGGCCGAAATCCAAATAATTTGGATTGTGCTCGGTCCGGGGCCGGGTCTTCTACCCAGGCGCGCCGGACGATAAGAGGTCAGGGGCGCTTGGTCAGGCCGGCGGAGTCTTTGACGTGCATGCTCGGACAAATTGTCGTCCCCACCGACTGAGCTGGTGCTCGCCAAAAGTCCTCGATCCGGTTTGCTGACCGCCAGTCATGGTTGCTTCGGGACTTCTAGTAGTGCTGAATTCAACCAAGCCAAGTTGGTTTAGATGCTCGATGTATAGCCTCGCATTGTCCGGAAACTTCAACCCGTCGCGGGGTATACCTTCGCTTTCGATCACTCCGGGCCTGAATAGGTTTCTTGCTCGATCAATTTCGGCGTGTGCGACTTGGCTAAAGGCACCGTCCGCTAATTTGCTCAGCAGGATGGCTTCATCGGCGGAGATCTGTTTGATTATTTGCGGAAAAGCCGGGTGGGCATCGTTCAATTGGGCGATGTTCATGGAACAGCTAAGAAGCCGCGAAAACATTTCATCTATCGGCGTGTCCGCAGGCTCGTAACGAATCCCCTCAATTATTGGCCCGAGGATTTGAGGCGCTGGAGAAACACGGTTACCTTCGGGCACTGCGCGCACAGAACGATCAATAAATCCTCTCAGTCTGTCTTGAAGGGCCCCGCCCAACTGGAAGGGAACAAGTGCGAGCTGGATGGTTTTGACGATGTCTTCAAGGATCTGGCCGGTCTGACGCGCCGGCGCGGCGAGAGCATCTCGAATGGGGATTTGCTTCGCTAACTCTTTGGCGAATTCAGTGGTTAGCTCTGTGCCTTGGTCAGACATGGGGGACCCTTTTGAAGAACAAAAGCACGAATAGCAGTGTTGCGTCCGTGTTGCGCGTAGCGATTGGTAGCGATTGGTAACCCGTTGATTTTACTAGAAGCGCTAAGCAACGGCCCGCAACACGAAACCAGCCACAAGAACGAAGCCGAAACTACAAGAAACCCTTGATTTGCAGGCTTAAGTGCTGGCGCTCTCGGAGAGATTCGAATTGCTAACGTAACCTATTACAATATCAAGTATTTGTTGAATTAGCTTCGTTCGAGGGGTGAAGCGAGGGGTATGCCGGGAGTGCCAATTGGGTCCCGTGATGGACGGGACCGGGACATCTCAATCGCATCCCACGTCTATGACGTACGACTCCCAGGAATCGGCTGCAATTGAACAGGATGACAAAAACGGACAACGGAGGCTGGGCCGATATTGCGTGAAACGGGCCCCCCCCACCCCGGCCTCGGAAGGCGCCATGGGACCCCCCCCTCTGTGGGCGTTGAGGCGGCAACCGGAAGGCTCCGAAGGCATTGTCTCCACCACAGGGAAGTACTATTCTGAACAGAACGGGAACAAAAGTCGCCGCTCTTTAACTTCGAAGTAGTTGGATTTTTAACGGCAGGTGTTTATTCTCCCGTTTTGAGGTATCTGGTCGAAGCCATGAGCGTCGAACTCAACCAGGAGCACGTGAACGACACTGCGAAGCTGATGATCCATCGGCTTATTGCGCGGGCGATCGGTCGCGACCCTTCGTTGGTCGAAAAAGCCAAGGTTTCGCTTGATCGGAGTTCACAGCATTTCGAAGGCTATTCGTTCGTTCGCGAATGGTCGGAACTGCTCGATCTTCCCCCGTCCGAGATCTGTCGTCTTTTGGCGAGCCGCAGCGAAAGAATGACGCGTTTGCGTCTTTCGTCGCCTTTCATTCTGGCTGAGGGAATCGACTTCGGTAACACGGCGCTGCGTCGCCGTATCTGGAGGGCGGCAAAACGTGTCGCTCAAGGGGCGCCGACATTCGCGGAACTCCCGCGGATGGTTGCGTGAAGCAACCCTCTTTCGTCCGAACTTTTGAAGACCTTGTCGAGACGGTCCGAGCGATAGCTCGGCTGTTCAAAACCGACAAGGTTTTCATCGTCGGAAGCCAAAGCATTCTCCTTTCGTGGCCCGATGCACCGATCATTCTGCGAACCTCCGGAGAGATCGACGCATATCCAGAAAATGCAAAAATCTGGGAGATCACGCAAAAGGAGCTGGACCCCGAGTATCCGCCGGAAGCGTCCGAAGAAATCAACGCGCTATTCGGCGAAGGCTCCGATTTCCATCGAGAGCATGGTTTTTATATAGACGGCGTCGATGAGAATACGGCGCGCTTACCACCCGACTGGACTAAGCGAGCAATCTACCGGGAAGTCGAAGTTGATGGTCGGCAAGTTCTGGCTGTCGCACCATGCCCCGAGGACGTCATTGTCTCGAAGCTCGCCCGCTTGTCCGAGAAGGACAGGGAGTTCATTGAAGCATTCCACGCCGCGCGTCCGCTGAATCACGATTTGATCGTCGCGCGTGTCAAGGCGACCGAGCTTGAGCCGGCGTTCCAAGAGCAGGCTATAGCTTTTGTCGGCCGTCTCGCGAAAAGGTCCGTGTGATGAACCTAAGACAAGCACGGTTCCGGGCTGAAGGTTCCGGTCAAAGCGTTGGCTATGGATCCGTTTGCCGATTGCATTTCAAATTTGGTCGCTGGCACTGTCGCGGCTGAACTCGCGCCGATAAGAGCGCGAGGAAAGCATTCGCTGGTAAACACGCCGACGACACCGTCGGAAGCACGGGGTTGCTGCGCGGAATATCTTTCCAGTACCGCCGGCTGGGAACAGTGGAATATCGATGAGCGACTTAGAAGCTCGCGTGAGTTCAAGGACCTAAAGGTTTCGGATTTCAGAACGAAGGCGGCGCGGTCGCTGCGCGATGCCGCCTACGCCAGAAACGGTATTGCGTTTCTCCATCAGGCGTCGCGATATCGCGGGAAAGCCAATTACCGAGATGCAATCTACCTCGCTTATGGGACTTCTGTCCCCTCGCTTTTGATGACCTTCGTCGATGACCTGGTGGTTGTGCTAACAGGGTTTGCGGCTATGGCCGGTGCTTTCTGCTCGATGAGGATGGGCAGGGCGGCGTGGACCGACTTCGTCGACGATTTGGATCGCAAGAAAGCGATCTCCGTCTCGCCGAAGGACCTTTGGTGAAGTTACGTTCCACGAGAGAGCCCAGGACATTCGGGTCCATTTGCGATCGACAATCTCTGCCATTTCGGAAGCATAGCCGCCGCGTTGGCCATGTTCAGTGAACGAAATAGCCGCTCATCTTCGATGGACGGGCTGTCGGTAGCGAAGCATCGCTCCCAGCGCCTCAGAAGTTCAGTTATAAGCAATATATCCACGTCACGCCGGTCGAGTTGGTGCGGAGACAATGCCGGCATGGTCTGGCCGCGCAGGCGTCGGACCTCGTGGTAGCCAAGCAATGCAGGCGTCTGCGTGACCAGACCTTCTCCTTTGTTGTCCACCATCCATGGATAAACCGCGAACGTGTCGGAATACATCGGTCCCTGGACATGGCCGAACTGGTGCACCTTGGCCCAGCTCAGCGGAATGACGGACATCGATATGAGGTCGCGGAATCCTGAGATGGCGCTGATGGTGCGGTAGGTGTCCGGCTTGTCCTTGCGCCAAATGATGGTGCTTGGCTGTACGGGGTCACCGAACTCGGTCCTGAACTTCCCGAGGAAAGTGCCGAGGCGGGGCTGCTGCTTCTTGATAGCCGCAACGCGGAAGTCGTCAGGCGCCACTAAAGCGAAACCGTCGACATCGATAGGAAATTTGACCTGGAGATTTGGCAGACTGAACATCGGCGCCCAGAGCGGCAGCACTTTCGCCCGAGCCGGTGTCTTTGCTGCTTTCTTCGCCATTGTGGTCCGAGGGGTTAGGGGAGGGCGTCAGCCTGTATCTCTCGTACTTTGCCGGTCGAATCTCTGAATTGTGGGTCGTGCCCGGAGTATCGTGCAAGACGCACCATCGTCTCGTTGCAGACAAATTCAAATCGTTCGCGGGCCGACAAATTGGGAGCTTGGTCGACCTCTTCGGGTGGTTCGAAGAGATTGATCCGCTGCAGGTCAGCGCAAACTGCCGTAACTTCCGGGGTGTCGAACCTGATCGGCAGCTTGGCGTGAGCGAAAGCGTTGCGGGTGTGGCGGATGAGCCGAAAGTTTTCGTGCGACACGGAGCCGATGATCCCCAGGGCGGCGGCGAGAGCGATCTTGCGTGAGAAATTGCCCAGCGGCCCGTCGTGATCATAAAGTGCCTTTCGCAAGTCTTCGGACATCGCTCCGAGCCAGTGATCAATCGCCCGGTCCAACTCGTTCTCAAGCATGGCTGTAAGCAACAGGCAGAAGCTACGGTCGTCCGCTTGAGCGCTTGTCTGCCTGTCCATCTCCTCCTGGTATTCGGGGGTGGCGGGTGCTGTCGTGATATCTCTGAGCTTCGACACTTTGGACATGGTTGTCTGGCTTCGCGGATGTTCCGACGATGGTCTCATGCGTGGTGCTGCACTGGATCAAGTCAGAGAGGAAGTCTTGGGCGGAAAATCACGGGCTTAAAAGACGTCAATCCATCGTAGGTTGAGCGTCGAGCCCTGAATTTGCAACCAATAAAGATGGCGTCAGCATCCCTCGAGCTATTTTCGGCCGATGGGCTGGTCGCCGCGGAGGCGGCCGCGGCGCCGGAGTAGATGTCGCCGATGTTTGACATCAATCCGCTGCGGCGGTGTTCGTCTCTCGGGGCGCTAAGAGCGAAATCCAAAACGGAGGCGGAACGGGTAGCCGGTAATGTCGACAGGCCGTCAGTACAAGAGGAAAATAGCCAGTTTTAATGGCAGAGAGGTTATTGAACCCGTCTGCGCTCTTGCAAGCTGCGGCGAGTATCTTGAGAAGATCCTGGCCAGAACCGGAGACGGGCAAATCGGCCAACGCTGCGCCATGAACGGCGTCGTTCAGGTAGAGATGCTTCTCGCTGTCCTCTTCCGGAAGCCAGAGCTGCAAGGTGCAATGGGCGAGGGGGCCCGCGATGATTTCCTCAAGCGAAGTAATGCTTGTCGTGTCGTTGTGAGCAGCAGCAAAGGCGAGCAGCATCGGAACCAAAACGCTGCCGGACGTAACCTCCTTCCGGTATTCATCGGTCTGCGCTTTTGGGTGCGCAAGAAGATCGGCATAGTCGCTCAGCGCGAAGGGATACCTGCCGTGACTTACCAGGGTGGTCTTCAGGCGGCGCACCATCTCCGCAAGCCAACTTCTGATCTCCGCATCTACGTGGCCGATCTGGGCCGCGAGCGCCAAGAACAGAACCAGTTCGATGGCCTGTTCGTCCATCAGCGGCAGGAATAGAGATGGGTTGTTCAAGATCAAACTGAAGCCACTGGTGACGAGCTTGCGCAGCCCCGTGATCTGCACATCGTCCAGGTCACGACCGCCAATGCGCCCCAGCCAGATCATCCAGTGGCCAGTCAGTGCCAACCGGCCCAGAACATCGAACATTCTGAGGTTCACATCGGTCGGTTCGCTGGAATTAACGGCGAATGAAAGCGCGTGCTGCTGTTTCACGTAAGGCAATATTTTTCGTTCCAGGAAAAGCCCTGCGACGGTAGTGTGCAGGATCACCAGTTGGTGAAGAGCAATTGCCATGGCATTCGCTTGTGCGCCTTTCTTGCCGATGAAAGGTTTCAGCAGTTCCCACACGTGGAGCAGCGCTAGCTCGCTTGCCCGGTAGGGCGCATCGAGATTGTCAATTTCGCGGCCCCAGACAAACAGCACCCATAGGCAGATGTTGATCTGGCGGGCGACAAGTACCCGGTCTTTGTCTTTGGCCACCTGCGCCCGTAGTGCGAACAGCAGCCTGGTGAAATGCTCGTAGCTCACATCGGGCTGATCGACCATGGCGACCGCCTTCTGAAAGCTCGACTGCAACGGCTTGGGCAGCAGTTTTTCACGCAGCGGGCCAAGCAACAGCAGTTCGGCGATGCGGTCCCCATTCCATTCCAGGAATGAGATCTTCCTGGTGCTGCACCGATTGATGAATGAGGTCACCAATGGCTGAACCGCCTGCTGGACAACTCCGCCAACTACTATGCAGATGACGACTTTCAGTCTTTTGTATTGCGGCGGGATGCGGTTGGGGATGTAATCGTCCAAAATCTCGTTCAAGGACGGTCGCAGCGCTTGGACACCCGTATCCCATTCCGAACGTGTCAGGTCGCCGGCCTTCACGGAAAAAAGAAACAGCTTGCGGTCACCGTCTTCATCCTTCCCGACGGCAGCGATATCAACGCCGCGTTGAGCCACGCCGATGCCGGGGCGGGAGATGACGTGATAGCCGAGTTCGCTCAGAAGATCCGGCAGGATCGCGTCGAGCTCCCCACGCTCCCTGAGTGACCCGACATAGTCGGAAAGCAATAGTTTCATTTTGACTTGCTGTATCGGAAAATGTGGAGCAGCCAATCAAGGCCGACGGGATCGATGGTTTGAAGCATGGGCATTTCGATGTGGGTGCTTATGGCCTTCATTTCCATGGATGTCGGGGGCACATCGGCGCCGCGCGAGTAGGTGATCGCCTTACGGCCGTAGAGCAGGGTGGATTTATGCACTGTTCCGAAAAAGATCGATTGGCGTTCCGCGTGTTTGTTGATTTCGCGGTTCCTGACGTAGTGATTTTGCCGTACTACCCCTCGCTGGTAGGACGAAGGCTGTAGCTCCTTGATGGCCGTCTTTATTTCAGAGCCTTTTTTATAGACCCGGTACATCTTTAGCGCTACGCGCACCGGTTGATAGGCGATATCGGCCTTGCCTATTTTCTTAAGGTAGGTTGCGACGGTTTCGCGAAAATTGATGAGAAGCGCCTGGAAGAGAAGCTGGATGAGTTGCGGTTCCGCAGCCTTGTCGCCCGCCCTGAACGCCGCGACAACGAAGGAGGCAGCCACGATCGGCGCCAGGGGCATGTAGCCGACCGCTTTATGGCAGACGACAATCATCTGGCTGTCGGTTAAGGCAAAGCCCGCCAAAGACGCGTCAAACGGCTGCTGATGTTGTACGCCGCCGATAAGCTTGGAAATTGTTTCGCACAGCATCGGGTCGCCTGTTGCAAACCAACGGACGGCGAGCGCAAAAAGCATCGTTCGGTCCAGCGCCGTCAGAGGGTGTTCAAGCATCTGTAGGTTATCTAGCGGTATCGCCTTTCCGGAGCTGGCAAGCAATGCGGTCAAGCAATCGATTGCCAGCTCATGATGGGCGCCGCCGATAAGATGGGAGAGCGTGGCTGCCAACGTGTCGAGCAGCCTAGCCGCCGTCAGATCACCGTCGGACGCGACCGCGAGAACGGCCTTCACGTCTTCCGCTGGAAATAATTCGGCTTGTCGCCAGAGACCATGCAAGACGGCGCACCGGGTTGAGTCGCCGGGTTCGGCGGTCACCGCCGTCACAAGGGTTGGTATCCACTTCGGTGCTCGCGCCTTGCAATGACGCAACAGATCAAAGGCGGCCGATATCGCCGTGAAGCGCATATCCTCCTCCGGGTCCGCAGCGGCGATCCCCGCTAATGTGCCAAACGTCGCATCGCCCGCTTTCGGACTCTGGGGTTTGATCGCGCCCAGCGCTGCGATGGCAGCCTGTCGTCGAGGATCGGCAACTTCGAGGAACGGCATTGCCGAACTTGCATCGCCCAGAGCAACAAGGGCGTTCATCAAAATTTCGCGGTCGAAGCTGGCGTCCGGCCGCGCTATTTCAATGATTTCTTTTGCCCGTTCCGAAGCCTGTCCTATCCAGTTGCGCAGTGCATTACGTGGCAATGCAGCGACGCTGCCAGCGCCTCCCTGTGTTTCAAGACGTCGCACTATCTCCAGCATGGCTGACGGACTGGCGTGCAAGAGGGGTATAGCGTTGCTGTAGACTTGTTGGATCGTGAAGAAATGCCGTCTGTCGAGGTTTTGGAATTCAGGCGTTGCAGCCAAAGCGATCAGATCTATGCTGCCCGCATTGTGCAGCGCCGCTAATTCACCATGCAGCACCGCCTGCTGGCTAGTATCCAATGGATGCAACAATTCCTGCAGCAGCGTTCCGCCCTCATAGTGCCTGATGATCGCGGTATCTGTCAGCGGAGCGGATTTGGTTGTCCTGGCGTCCATTTGGCTTTTCCAATCTGGATCAAAGGGATGTTGTTGTCATAACCGGATCTTCCTTGGCGCCGCGGGCGACGATCCGCAGCTTCCCATCTGGCAATGGCCGCTGCAGCTTCAAGGTCTCCTCCGGAGGCGCCGTCATCCAGGTCTCGACCTCTTCTGGCTTCGTCAGGATCACCGGCATCGCCTTCGGGTGGATTGCAGCGACCTCGGCGTTCGGCTCCGTCGTAAGAAACGCGTATAGATCGTTGGTCGTCTCGCCTTCCTTGACCTCCGCACCGACGTCCAGTTCGTCCAGACGCCGGCGATGCAGGCCGGCGGGCGGGTTTCGTCGAGGGCGAACCAGATGTCGCCGCCCTCGACCTTGTTGAACTCGCTGAAACTGTTGAACGGCACCACGCAGCGATGCTCCGGACCCAGCCACCTCGTCCAGTGTTTGCTCTTCACGTTCCGGATGTTGGTCGTGCCGCCGTCCGGCTCCATCCGGAGCAATTCCTTGAAGTCGACCGACTTGCCCTTGGCCTGCAGCTTTTCGGCCCGTTTCTTCGTGGCATCCATTAGCACCTTCGAGGACGATGGCATTCCCCACCGCGCCGTGGCGAGCTCACGGGCCGTCGGCTCCGTTGCGCACGATCGGGGCCTTGTAGTCCGGAAACACGCCGGGCATTGGCGCCAGGTTTCCGACGTAGCGGCCTTCCTCAGCGTCGGCGGTGCGCCAACAGAGGTCAATGTTGGGATCTTGCTTGCTATGCTGCGCGGTTAGCCGAACTGGCATTGCCCTGCGGGAACCTGTTCACGGAGCTTTCTGAGAACGATCAAGGAACATCTCTCGGTTCCCGCTGATTAAACATTGAACAATTTCATATATATAGTGGGTTCCAAATAATCATTTAGTACATCTTGCGTGCCGACTTTGCTATCATATGTTGAGGGGTAAGGGCGCACCGCAACGGTGAGTTGTTCATGGCTGTTCAAAGATGTCCATTTTTCTCAATTGGTTGAGCATCACTTCCGAGATTCCAGATTCCTTTAAAACCGCTGGTCGCAGCAGCGTCATCGATGGTGCATGAAGCGTGAGCATTGCGTACGTGCATCTCTCCGACATCCATTTCGGCCAGGAAAAGGGCGCGGATGTCATCATAAATAACGATGCCAAGGAACGGCTGATCGACGATGCAGCGGAACAGGTCGAACGTCACGTCGGCGGATCCGCGAAAGGCCTCATAGTCACCGGCGACATCGCCTACGCTGGAAAGCCGAGCGAATACGCCGACGCGGCGAGGTGGCTAGACAGGCTGGCGCGCGCCGTCGGATGTCCGCCCACCGCCGTCAAGTTGGTGCCGGGCAACCATGACATCGATCGGGACAGAATTTCCGCCGGCTGCGAATTTCTGATCGATCAAATCCTGAGTGGAGGCGAGCCGAAGCTGGACGCCTTCCTGGCGAACGACGACGACCGCAGAACTCTGTACAATCGTTTCGCGGGATACGAGCCTTTCGCGCTCGGCTACGACTGCCCGCTTCATCCGGGCGGGGGCATCGCAAGCGACTCGCGGGAAGAACTGGTTCCAGGGCGCGCGATCAGGTTTTTCGGTCTGAACTCCGCGTTGATCTGCTCGAAGAGGAAGGACGAAGAAGGGAAGCTGATCTTGGGGGCCGCTCAACGTGTCCTACCGTTCGAACCCGGCGTCGAGTTGGTGGTCCTATGTCATCACCCTCTGAGTTGTCTGCAGGATTCCGCCGATGCACGGAAATTCGTGCGATATCGGGCACGCGTGCTCATTACCGGTCATGAGCACGACCCGTCCCTGAAGATCGAGAACATCGAAGACGGCTGCGACCTGCTGATGCTGGCGTCCGGCGCGACGGTTCCGCCGAAGGTCGAGAATGGATATACCTATACTTACAACCTACTGACTTTCGACTGGTGCTCGGACGGGGACAGGCTTTCGGTCGAGGTGGTACCGCGAGCGTGGAACGACGAAACGAAGAGGTTCGAGGCCGACGATGTCCGTCTGGGAGGCCATAAGCCGCAAAACCTGCTGGCAAGTCCCAACTTCCGGCGCGCGCCATTGCCTGTGCAGCCGGTCGCTGTCGGGCAGCCGGAACCTGTGGCGGAGCGGGCCGCCGAAACGTCTCGCACGCCTGATAAGACCGGTGCAGATGCCGGACCGGATCGCATCGAGGGGACCAAGGAGCAGGGGCCGCGAGGTTTGGCGGCGGACGATGCGATGAGCGACGCCTTCCAGCTTGTCCTCCTGAAGTTCTTCCGCGACCTGACGGCCGCGCAGCGGCTCAAGGTCCTGATTGACCTCGACGCCCTACCGGACGACTGGAACGAGGATCTAACGCTCATGATGGAGCGGCACCTGGTCGAAGATCTGGTGAAGGGGGGGCGGCTTGTCGACCTCGAGAGATCGATCGAACGAAACCGGCATTAAGAACACAGCACCTTTGGGGGAAACTTCATGACGCATATCGCCACCCACATCCGGATTTTTGCGGCCGATCCGTCCGACGACCTGGTCGTCAAGCGCACGGCGGCAATTGGCGAGATCGCAACTGCGTTGAGGGGACGTCGAAACGTCGACGAGCTTTTGCGAACCGCGAACGATCTTGCCATCGCCGTTCAACAGGGCGGTTCGCTTTCGGCTGCACTGTCAGAAACGATCGAGGGAGCCATCCGCAAATCGTCGACCGCGTTCGTCGCCGAGGGGCATGAGCTCGATATGCTGGTATGCGGCTTGTCCGGCGTCTTACAGGTGCTCTCGGGAGCGACGGCCCTCCGGAACGGCGCGGTGTCGGTAGCCGACGTCCTGTCGTTCGGACTGTGGTCCGCGCTCTCGTTCCAGAAGCCGCGAACCGAGGCAAAGCTTGAGCACCTTCGCAAAGAGCTCATCCAGGCTGCCCAAGATCATTGCTCCGTCGTCGCTCGCGACAGTCGAAACCGAGTCAAGGTGCTCGACCCAGAATTCAAAGAGGCGCCCAAGAAGAAGGAAGGTGAGCCCGAGACGGTCTTCGACGCTTTGGCCGTGAAGGAAGGTCTCAAGCCCTTTAAGGAAGCGATCTCCGATCTGAGGGCGAACGCCGCCATCGATCGCGAGGAGATCGATCTTCTGTGGTGGGTGCTGTCCGATTGGAGCACGCTTCTCGGTCGCCGCTTCTCTGTCGAAAAGGCCGGCGTCGCTGCAGCGGCGGTGGCCTCGGGCCTCGAGGCGGGTCGGATGATCCGTCGGACTCCGGCCGACGCCCATCGCCATCTCGTCCTGCGCCACGTGCAGGCCGGCAAGGACCTGTCGTTGCAGGAGCTGCTGACGGCGATCGGCGACGACCGTGCAGCGCTGGCGCCCAATGAGGCGGAGACCTACATCTCGCAATGCCCGGCCGTGTTTCCGCTCTCCACCGCCCTTCGAACCGGAACGGCTTTAGATGCGCGGTCGAAGGTCAAGCGGCCCCTGGGCGACTGGGCGGCACGGGCACTCTTGGAAAGCTCCATTGCACACCTCTGCTCCAACGTTGCGGGTGCATCCATCTGATGGCCCTCGGCTGCACCAAGGATAATTGCACCGTCGCGGAGACCGGCATCTGCATCGCCGAGAATCCGCCGGAGACCTGTCCGTTCAGGATGAAGACCCCTGCGGCCGACGCGTCGGCGGCGTCGCCCGAGCCGCCGCTCCCGAAACCCGAGCAGTCTCCTAGACTGCCCCATAGCCGCAGCCTCACGCCCTCGCTGGCGCAGGACCTGATGTCGGATCGGTACGTCACTCTCGTCGGCATTCTGGGCGATCCGGACGCCGGAAAGACGGCGGCCCTTGTCAGCCTCTATCTTCTGACATCGAAGGCGAAACTGCAGGGATTTTCGTACGCTGACAGCAGGACGCTTATGGCGTTCAACGAGATAAGCCAGGGCGCCCTCGACTGGAACGACGATCATCCGCCGGAGCAGTTCACGCAGCATACCGAACTGGCGGACGACCGAATGCCGGGTTTCCTGCATTTGCGATTGCGGCGTGGAGAACGGGAAAAGATCGATTTCCTGCTTCCTGACCTTCCGGGAGAATGGTCGCAATCGTTCATCGACAAGGACAGGAAGGACCGGCTTCAGTTTCTGAACAGGGCCGACGTCATCTGGCTGATGATGGACGGATCGCAACTGCGCGAGCCGTCCACGCGCCATTGGGTGATCCATCGGATGCAGCTTCTTATCGACCGCCTTCGTTCTTCGATCGACGTTTTGCCGCCCCTGGTGCTGGTTTTGACGCGGCGGGATGGCGGCGAAGTTTCGGAGTCGGTTCTTGATCCGATCGTTCAGGAAGCGGGGCAGCAGAAGCTGCGATTGTCCGTTGTGCAAATCGCGTCGTTCAGCGACGAGGGCGACGTGGATCCGGGTTACGGCATCGACGCGCTGGTCGCGACCTGCCGACCCGAAGTTCCTGAACGCACGCCAACTTGGCCGACGTCCGATGCCAAGGAGGACAGGGCGATGCTGCGCTATCGGATCCCGGAGCCTCGGCCATGAGCGGAAAAACCTTCATCTTGGTCGGTGGGCCGGACTGCGGAAAGACGAACTACATCGCGCGTCTCTGGGAATCGATCAGATCAAAGACCGGCGCGCTGCTAGCGCCCCATCCGCCGCGGAACGTCGAGTTCGTCGAAAAGGCGCTGGAGTACCTGCTGAAGGGCGAATTCGCTCCGCGATCCAATCCGGACGTTGCGGAATCCACCCACAGCTTCGAGGTCTCCGTGCGGAGAGCGACAGATGCGGACGGACCGCTCTCCGAAATCGTCGTTCCGGACGTGACCGGAGAGTTGTGGAAGAAGACGCTCGAGACGTACGAAATACCTCAAGCCTGGATGTATAGCCTCGAAAGCGCGTCAGGAGCCTTGCTGTTCGTCAGAGAAGGCTCGGAATCGAACGAGATGGCGTTGGACTGGGTTACGTGTGCGAAATTTCTGGCGCAGCGGGCGAAAGCCCGGGCGGCACGGAACGCGAAGAACGCCGCATCCGAGGAAGCCCCCGATGCGAAGGCGGAAGCGACCGAGCAGACGACCGCCCAATCCGAAGCCGCCGAAAGCGTACCGGAGGAGGGCAGGAATCCCGGTGGTGACGACGGAAACGCAACGAAGATCCCGACGCAGATCGCCCTTTGCGAATTCCTGCGATTTCTCGAGTTCGGTTTGAAGAGGGAGCAGGGCGGTTCGAAACCGCGCGTCGCCGTGCTCGTCGCGGCTTGGGATAGGCTCGACGAACAGAAGCGGGTGGAGGGACCGATGGCGTATCTCCGGACACAATTCCCGATGTTCGCGGGCCGCCTCGAAGACATCGAAACGCTCGACGTGAAGGCCTTCGGCGTCAGCGTCGTGTCCGGCGATTTCGAGGATCCGGCTTTCAAGGCGAAATTCTACGAAACGGGCCTGAAGAATGCGGGATATGTCGTCACGGACGACAGGCCCGACGAGTTCTTACCGGACCTGACCATGCCGATCTCCTGGGTGATGACGAGTTAGATGCAGCCGACCGCAATCGATCAGCAGATCCACGGCTATAGAAGCGGTCATCAATTGATCGCCGCGAGCAGGCGCTTGCCACGTCAGGATCAGGATCTGGTCGATCGCCTATCGGACACGGCCGGCCAGCTGCGACCTGGCGAAGCGTTCAAACCGTATCTTACCGCGTATCCCTTGCCGAGCGGAAGCGATTACGTTGTTGCCCGTACATGGCAGGATCTCGAAGCACCGAGGTCGGGCTGCGTCCGGACCCGAAGCCTGCTCGTCCCGATGGCGCAATGGCTGACGATGGACGGCATCGGCGCTCTTCTGCCCTTGATGGCTCCAGTGGAATTCGAGGAGAAGCCGACACTTCTAGCGGCGACGAATCCCGCTCCGACACCGAGAACGGTATCGGATCCGAGACGGGTGGAACTGGTTGAGGCGCTGTTTTTCGAACCGCGACAGCCCATCGTCGTCTTCGATTGCGCGGAGGCCGAGTCCATCGTCGAGCGAATTCTTGCCGCGTTCTGGCCGGCGCTGAAACAGAATTTTTCCGTTTGCACCTTCGCGCTGGCGCCGCGGAAGATCGAAGGACGATCGTTCGACCTCATCTTCGCGCCAAAAGGGGCGCGCGGCAAATTCTCCGATTGGAGCGGCCGCCGCGTCGAGGCGACGTCGAAGTCGGAAAGGCATCCGTGGTCTCGGCTGGTCGCCGAAAAGATATTCGATACGGATGATCCGGATCTGCGGTCCATCGACACGCTCGGTTCGCTGCGTGCGGACCAGAGGGGCGACGAGGGTGCGTTAAGGCTGTCGCTGATGTGGAACGACCTCGCCGCGAAGTCGCGCACCACGCCGTCGGCCGTTCTCGGCATGTTGGACATACTGAATTCGCGCGCATGGCCCGAATTCGATCGCGGCCGCTTGAGGGACGTCGTTCAAGGGGCGGCGCGGCTTGCCGCCGCCGAGCCGAACGAAGCCGATGCTCTGCGGTTCCTGTCGACGCTTGCGACCAAGGTCGCGAACTTCGACGTTGGAATGCTGGACAGCCTCAATTTGCCGAGCCTGGCGCAAGCCATGACCAAGCGCTCACCGGTAAATGCCCTGACCTATCTCCAGTCGGAAGTCGCGGCCGGCCGGGATCCCGTGATCCCGATAGTCGCGGGAATGGCCGACGGTTTCGGCGAGAGCCGCTTCGACGGCGAGACCTCAAAGCTCGCGCTGGAGCTTCCTCCAGACCTCTCCGCAGTCATGATTTCGCACAGCGCGAAATATGCCCGGGAGGTCTGGCAAAGATGCGCCACGGATGCATCGGCGTGGATACCGGCAACCAGAGCGGCGGTCGGATCGATGACTCGGCAGGACCGAGCCGATCTTCTTCGGAAGATGCCCGCCTGGATGACAGACGAGACCCAAGCGCCGGTCTTGGAGGCAGCCCTCGATGGCGTGTCCGGCGACGACCTAGCCGACTTCGCCGTCGCCATCGGAAAGCATACGGAGTTCGGCATCACCGCGTTCGACGAACCGATGGCGAACGCGGCGAGGAATGCCGAATCCCTCAATGGACTTCGCGCCGCGATCCTGTCCAATTTCCGCGGCGAGGGCGCGGATCGTTTTCTGCTGTCGACCATGGATCTTTCCGCCACCGACGTCGCGTGGCTTGATGGCGAGGTGGAGAGGGCGAGGGCGGTCGGGTTGTTGCGCCAACTCCTCGACAATGCATCGCCGAAGTCCCTCGTCTCGGTTCAGCGTGATCCGACGAGCCGAGACCGTATGCTCGGGCTGCTGATGAAAGACGTCGCCGGCTCCGCGGCACAATTGATCCGCGTCGCGGGCTGGAGCGATCTGCCGATCGACCGCCTTCTGGACGTTGGTCGAGCCGCGCTGCCTTTCCTGGCCTCGCCGCAGCGCGACAAATTCGTTGCGGAAGTGCTGGGCAGAGCGCTGGCGGAAGCGGACCCGGATGACGCCCGGGTGGCGTCGGTGCTCGAGGAATCGGACGGCACCCTGTCACCCCGCCAATTGGTCCATCTGGCCACGCCGGCCGGCGCATCCACACAGCGGGTGGCAGCCAATCTGGTCCTACTAAGCAAGGCATCCGAGCGGGTCCGGCGGACTACCGCCGCTGCCATCGAGGACCTTTGCGAGAGGCTCGTCCACCGGTACGGTGAGAACTTGGGTGAGGGCGGTTACAAGGCGTGGGCCTCTCTTTTGGGCGAGGCGGGGCATCGTTCCCCAGACGTCCAGCTTCGTGCGTCCCTGCCCACGCTTCCATTTGCGATGGGAAAGCGGGATTTGCCGGTCAGCGCACTCATTGGTGCTGCGTTTCCGCCCGTCTATTTCGAGCTTCTCAGATCAACCGGCGAAGAGGACTTTAAACGGCTACCGGCCCTTTTGGCGTTGCCGCTCAGCATCTTCATCGACTGGGATCGAGCGAAATCCGCGAGGCACGAACTGGTCGACGCCTTTCTCTACTCGTCTTGGCCGCCTGCGGATTTGCTCCTCACATCGATCGCTGCGGGCATCCAAGGTGAAACGCTACATCGGCTGATCGGTACCCACCGGGGTCGCGACTACCTCGCGGCGATCGACCGCGATAGCCACAGGCTGGACCCGGCTCAGTTCGACCAAATCCAAAACTGCCTCAAGCACCTAAACCGTCGATAGCCTAGGAGCCTGTCCAGATAGGCATCGCGACCGGGCAATTATTGCAGATTAGCCGGCTCAGGCGACGTTTGCGAGGGTGAACAGCTTGAGGAGGTTGTGGGCGGTGCAGATCATGGCCCACTCGGCACGCACTTTTTCGACGCCGCGCAGCAGGAACTGGCGGAATCCGCGCGCCTGTTTGATCTGTCCGAACACCGGTTCCACCACTTGCTTTCGCAATCGGTAGGGCGTTTCGAAGCCGCCATCGTCGATCTTTTTTCGCATCCGCTGGGTCAGCGGTCCGCCGATTTTTCCGTTCGCGGCGGTCGGGTGCTTGGCACGTCCGGGCGCGACATAGCCGTCGATACCGTGTGCTTCCAGCGCTGCGAGATTGGCTTCGCTGCAGTAACCGGAGTCCGCCGAGGCCTGTTCCGGCTTGCGGCCGAGATTGTTCTCGATGGCCTCGATCAGGGGCACCAGTTGGCCCTGATCGCTGCCGCACTGCGTCAGTTCGTGCGCGACAATGATCTGGGCGCCTGCGTCGACGGCGGCCTGCGCGTTATAGGCCTGAACGAAGCCATCCTTCGACTTCATGATGCGGCTTTCCGGATCGGTGAAGTTGCGTTG
>WNFF01001533.1_pt1 | contig 19188 bp, 14 predicted proteins | sample 5400441 | NCBI WGS metagenome assembly WNFF01 (sample SAMN13153345, study PRJNA577476) | soil metagenome | isolation source: 120 cm saprolite under Douglas fir tree site 2 hole 3 replicate 1 | place: USA:California | collected 2015-04-18 | reverse complement strand
GGAGCCGCCGGTGATCGCGATGTCCTGGCCGTAGCTGGCACCCACATTGCCGGATCCGAGGGCGCAGACACCCTTGGCACAGCTCATCCCGGACGTGATGAACGTGAGCGTCGAGCTGAGGGCTGCCGGGCGCGCCGTGGTCGCCGAGACCGCGCTCACGCTCAAAACCGCCATCCCCCCGACCAGAGCCAAGATGACCGCGCCACGAGCGCGAAGATGGACAAGCATCGCACACCTCCCTGCTAGTTGTATCCATCCCTTACTACGGCTGTCCCGCTGCGGCGGTTCGCAGTCTTCCTGCCGCCCTCACCGTCATCGGCGTTGTCGCAACTGTGATTGCCCTTGCGGGCAGGTCCGCGGCCACGTGGTGGGCCGTCGCGAACAGGTTTTCAGAGGTGATCCGGCAGGTGTAGGAACCGCCATGATCACCTCTCGGGCCGTGCCCGCGCTGCTACCGGCCCATATCGGCGTGCCGCAAACCCCTCAGATCACCGCTAGCCAGGACTTTGCCGACCCCCTGTCCCCGCCGTACCGCGTAGCAGGCTGAAGATCCACGGGACATGCCCTAGGGGTGCCATCTCTGGTCGTTCTGGTGCTCCTCGGTCAGCCCGTCGCGGAAGAACTGCTGATAGTAGCCGTCTTCCAGGTGATGGGCCTGGAGCCATACCCCGGGAACATGGATGGTGTCGCAGTGCGCGGGGAACCGTCCGTGGGTCTCGTAGATGTAGGTGCAGATGTCGCGGGCGCAGGCGATCACGTCCGCGGAGTAGTTGCTGGCCTGCCGGAGGTACTGGGCGCCGAATTCGCCCCGGTAGATGCGCGTGAACAGGCTCTCGTCGGCGTAGATGCCGCGCGGACCGAACTTCTCGGCGATCACGGCGTCCACGGCGTCACCCATCGTGTCGTAGTTCGGCGGACACATCGCCTTGATCAGGTACTCGCCCTGGTGCCGCAGGCCGACGGTGGTCGCCCTCAGGTCGGCATACCGCGGCAGGGGCACCTGCCAGCGCATGATGTCGGCCGGCTTCCACTTGGGCGTGCTCCACTCGAAACCGAGCATCGCGCCGTACTTGGCGCGGAACTTCGGGTCCCCGAGCAGGATCGGAGGCGCGAGCGAGGCGTGGATCCACGCTCCCAGCCCCATGGTGTCGGCGGTGAGCATCAGGTTCTGCAGCAGCAAGTCGGCCTCGATCTGGGTGCGCATCGACCAGACGGTGCCGAGCGGCAGCTTGATGTCCTTGTTCAGGAAGCCTGACTGGATCCACTTCTTCACCCCGGCCGGCCGGTAGAAGTTCCGGTCGTCGACGATCACCGGCCGGGCCCCGTCCGGCTGGGTGAGCAGGTACATCATCCCGTTGATGTACTGCCGGGACAGATCCACCACGGGGAAGAAAATGGTGGTGCCGGGCAGGTTGGACAGGAAGCGATTGGAGTCGAGGTAGGCCGGGAAGTCCCGGTTCCCGCCTGGTACGTCGATGCGGTGGTCGAGCAGGCGGACCTTCGCCTCCGCGGCGCGGGCGAGAAGGGTCTCGCGGTCGAACACCGACGCCGTGCCGTCGGCGGGTGGGGGCAGTTTGCGCAGGAAGTAGGTGCCCGTGTCATTGATCATGAAGAAGTGGGTGCCCTGGGCGTTGTCGGGGCTGCCCGCGGTCCGGCCGACCATGTTCAGGTTCGGCTTGGCCATGATCGGCTTGTGGTCCCGCGGGTCGGCGAACGGGCGGTCCGGCATCGTGAGGCCGGTGCATCCCGTCAGCGAGATCAGCACCGCCTCCTCCAGTTCGGTCAGGGGGGCGCGCGGCTCGGACGATGTCCAGCTCATCGAGCCGGCCTCGATCGAGCTGCCCCGGCTCACCCGGTGCGTGCGGCGGCGCCAGATCGATGTGAGCAGGGGCCGGCCGGAGAGGGCGTCTAGCCCCGCATGCCCGTGCTTAGTCGTCGTATCGGTCATTGGCTTGCCTTTCTCGCTGCGGGCCCACCGCGCCCTGCTTCCGACGCCACGACCGGCCGCCACGGCGCAAACGCGTTCGCCGAACGGGGCAAGACGGCCGCCAGATCCGGGCAGTGACGCAGCAGGATGCTGGTCATGCCGTTGTTCGCGATCCAGTCCATGCCGAAGGGCGAGTAGATCTCCGGGCGGAAGTCGACGGTGAGGAAGCGGTCGCTCTGCAACCGTCGTGATGCCATCAGGATGAAGATGCGGAAGGCGGTGTCGGAGAACCCGAAACCCTCCGGCGGTGTCTCCGCGAACAGGCCCACCATGGTGTCGACCTCGTCGACGCTGCGGTAGATCTCCTTCATCCGGCGCACCGACTCCTGGTTGTCGCAGAGTTCCTCCCAGCGCCTGATCCGCGGCTTATGCAGCCCGGCCCGGAAATCGTTGTAGCGGGGCACACCGCGGCGACGGGTGCGCACCAGATCCACGACCGACAAGTCGATCATCTCGCCGTTGCGTTCGAACTTCTGCAGCGAGCGCGGGTTGTTGTGCAGGGTGATCGCACCGGGGTGGGAAAGCCCGAAGGAATACAGCGTGTTTTCCAGGCCGAAGCCCCGCAGTTCCCCATCCGCGTTCGCGCCCTGGATATCCAGGAACGTGCGATTGCCGAGGGCCATACCCGTCCGGTGGTCGACGAACCGGTAGTCGTCGGGCAGCAGCGGGTGCATCCGGTAGACGGTCACGAAGTCCTCGGTCAGCGAGTACGGCACCCCGTTGTGGTCCGGCATGGTCTTGGGGATGCCCACGCTGGCGTGGCTCTCGATCAGCCAGAGGCCCAGCTGGTAGAGCCAGTCGCGAGCCGGGGGCCCGTACCAGTTGCTCTTGAGGCCCATGTCGATGACCTCGGTCCCCAGGATCGCCGGGGTCCACTCCACCGTATGAATCTTGGCGATCAGCGCGGAGACGATCAGTCGCGCCGTCTGGTAGATCCGCTCGTCGCTCCAGTCCTGATAATGGGTACGCAGCTCGTCGCAGAGCAGGTTGTGCTCGCGCGCGAACAGCGTATGCAGGCCGCTGAGTCCCAGCCACCAGCTCTCGTTGAAGCCGGTGATCTCGAAGCCCTTGGTGTCCTCGGGCAGATATCCGTCGCTCAGCCGCAGCTTTGCCCCGTCGCGGAGCTGGCCGCTCTTGGTCTGGTCGGCGCCGTACACCTCAGACCCGTCCCACCAGGGCGTGGTGTGGTTCGGGAACACCGGGCTCATCCCGTTAGGCGTGGAGTCGGGGAACGGGATGTTTCCGGCGATCCGCATCTCGTGCTCTGGCGGGCCACCGGGAGTGTTCGACCAGGTCATGCCCGCCGGCAAGGGAACTCGGACGTCGGCCTGGCCGAGCGGGTAGCGAGCGTGGTTCACCCAGTCGTGCACCTGGAATTGGATCCACGCCGCGGCGAGCATGTTCAGCGACAGCGCGGGCCGGAAGTGCTCGCGGTAGAGCAGCTGCTGGCTGACCAGGATCGGGCTGGGCTCGTCAAAGAGGTCGGGGCGGTAATCCGGCGGCAGGTTCCGGCCGAACGCTGTTCCCACCGAACCCATCGCGGGCGCGGACAGGTCGTTGCTGGTCCCGTCGAACGTCCTGGTGACCCGGACTTCTTCATTGGGCGGGGCCGGCGGCAGCGGCCTGGCCCTCGGCGGGGCCTCCCGGATCTGGCTGTCGAGCAGGTTCCGCGCCCGCAGGACGGACCGGAAGGCTTCGAGGTTGAGCAATCCCAGGCGGACCGGGAGCCGGTACCACGGGACGTACCGGTTGACGACATCGAACATCTTGCGTACCGCCGCGCCTATCAGCACGTTCCGCACCGGCGGCTGGTTCTCCCAGCGGTAGCCGAGCCGGTGTGCCGAACTGGCGTCATAGACGGCCTTGCGGGCCCGGTTCAGGTTGCCGAGCGGACGGAACTCATCCGTGGTGTTCCACGGGTTGAACGCCATCCCGGCGATGATCTGCGCCTGTGCCAGCGCGTCGGCCGTGCTCAGGTCCCCGCGGGCGACGGTGAGCAACGCCACCGGCTCTGGCGGCGAGACCCGCTCTGTCCACTCGACGGCAGTGTCCTCGATCGGAGTGGATTCCTCGTTGACGTACCTCTGGATGCACAGCTCGAAGCGGACATCGCCCTGCGCCAGCCGGCGGGAGGCTTCGGTCGAGAGGTAGTTCGGGTCGTCCTTCGGCGGCCCCGGAGCCGGCACCGTGTCCGGCGCCGGCCGGAGCAGGAACCGCACCGCCAGGGTCGGTCCCCACCGGTACGCACCGCGGCTCCAGTACCTCTCGGTGGCCGCGCTGCTCACCGTGCGGCGACGCCCCGTCATGACGTTCTTCAGCATCCGCACGGTCTCCCGCAAACCGAACAACCGGATCAGCCGGAGCATCCCCCGCAGCTGCGAGAGGCGGCTGCCGGTGGTTGCCTTGAGGAACTCCACGAACTGGCGGGCGTTGCGCGCGTGAGACACCGGGAAGTTGGTCGCCAGCAGATCGTGCGACTCTTCGGGCGACACCTGGACGCGCAGCGCCATCCCGCGCAGATCCTGCTTGAAGTCAGGCTGGCCAGTGGGTGACGCATTGGAGAACCTGACCACCGTCGGGTACGTGCGGCCGGGCTGCGCAAAGCCCGCCCTGAGATCCTCGGGGAGGTCCAGGAAGGTCAGCTCGGCCCGGTCCGTGGCGAGGGTCGGCTTGGCGTGGACCGTGCGGTCGACCGGGTGCGGGACTCCGTGCGCGCTGGCTGTCTTCGCGGTCTTCAGCTGGACCCGCATAATGTCGCGGGCCAGCCGGTCGAACTCGATCCGCTCGGCCTCAGGGCTGCCCCCGGCCATAGTCTCTGTCCACGATGCCTGCATGCCGCCCCCTGGACGTCCGTGCCGCGCACTCCGATGCTCACGGCGTAGAGGCAAGTTCTTGATCATCTGTTCCTGAACCTCTCTTCGATGGCCTCGACGAGACCGGCGATGATGCCATCAGGAGACGGGCTGTAATGCGGCACTGCCCATCGCGTGATCTTGGCGTCAATAACCGTCGGCCGGTTCGAGGTGATTGCCGCACCGAATGCCGCCTCGAAGTCCTCGAGTGTGTCCACCCGGTAGCCGTCCGCCCCGCACGCGCGCGCGTAGGCGGCCAGGTCCGGGTTCTGGAACTCGACCAGGCCGGTCTCGTGGTAGGCCTCCAGCTGATAGAGCTTGATGAGCTTGAATTCCTCGTCATCGAATACGACCCAGATGACCGGGATTTGATACTGGACCGCGGTCATCAATTCAAAGCCGGACAGCGAGTAGCAGCCGTCGCCGCACCCGACCACGACCGTCCGCTCGGGATGTGCGAGCTTCAGCCCCAGGGCGCCGTTCACGTGCCCCGCCATCGGCCCGAACTCGCCTGCCTTGCGGAAGTTCTGCCCCTCCGCCAGCTCCACGTAATAACCGAGCCAGGCCAGGTGCGCGCCAGCGTCGGCGAGCAGGACGGCACCGGGGGGCAGCATCCGGCCGATCGACTGGGCCAGGCGGCCGGGATGGATCAGGCTGGTCACATCGATGATGTGCCTGGCTTCGTAGTCCTGGCCGTCGACGTGCGCCGGCTTGACCTCTCCCACCTTCGCCTCCAGCGCGTCGATGAGCGCCGCGACCGCGGGCCGCGCGTCCGAGACCAGTGCGTAGTCGGCGGGGTAGACGTCCTTCAGCTTGCTGATCTCGGTGTCCGAAATGTTGATCCGGATGTGCACCTTGCCGTCGAAGAGCCCGCGGTGGTAGTTGAACGTGGCGTGCTGGTTCAGCGCGTTCCCGATGCCCAGCACCACCTTGGCCTCGCGGAAGGCCTTCCAGGCGCTGGAGTGGCCGCTGTCGCCGAAGACGCCGACGCACAGCGGGTGCCCCTCCGGCACGATGCCCTTGCCGTCCAGGGTGGTGATCAGCGGAATCTGGAACCGCTCGATCAGGCGCCGCACCTGGTCGCCGGCCTCGCTGCGGATGGCCCCGAACCCGGTGAGCGCGACGATGGGCTCGCCCCTGGCGATCGTGTCCGCCAGCACGGTCGCGATCTCCTCGACACGTTCCGGGTCGGGCCGGACCGGCGCCACGTTGAGCCGGATGTCGCGGTAGTTTTCGACCTTCAGGCCGTGCTCGGTGAGGTTCTCCGGCACGTGGATGTGCACCGGGCCGGGGCGTCCCTCAAACGCGACGTTGACCGCTTCCTCGAGCACGTCGCACGTGTCGGCGATGTCGGTGAGCAGGTAGGACTTCTTGGTGGTGGCCGCGAACATGGCCCGGGAGTCCGGTGTCCGGTTGATTCCGGAGGTCTCGTTGAGCGATCCTCGTCCCTGCCAGTCCAGGGAGGCGTAGCCCGAGATCGCGAGTACCGGGTAGGAGTCGGACATGGCGACGGCGAGCCCGGAGAACAGGTTGAACGCCCCCGGCCCGGCCGTCGCGAAGCACACCCCCAGCCGGTCGGTGTACATCGCATAGCCGCAGGCCATGAACGACGCGGCCTGCTCGTGCCGGGCGATGACCGGGCGGATCCGCTGCGAGTGCTTCAACGCGATCATCAGCCCGGCGGCGTTCTCTCCGGCCCCCCCGAACGCGGCCGTCACCCCGATGCCTTCCAGTCCTTTGACGATGGCCTCATAGACCCTCATGTGTCCTCCTCAACAATGCGTAACCGGTCCTTGAGCCCGGCCTCAGCCGGGCCGGGAGCGTCGCTACGAGCGGCCACCCTGGGACACCAGCGGGGATGCGGGCGGGGATGCCGGCGCGGGCACCCACTCGAGTGGTGGCGCGCAGCGTTCGGCGGCGTCCATGACCGTGGCCGCGCCGAGCTGGAGGTAGGCCTCGAACTCGGTGGCGCCGTACAGCTGCTCCATCGTGCTGTCACAGGGGTAGGTGGAATGACCCTTGGCGTAGGCCAGGACGTCCCAGGGGGCGCCGGTCCACCAGCCGAGCTTGCAGACCCAGATCTCACCCTGCTGCGGTAGCCCGGGTACCTCCTGCTGCCGGTGGAACCGGCCGTGCGCCCACGGGTGGACCACCTGCCCCGGGGCCAGCCCGGGCCCGCCCATCGCGGTCGGGTCAAGCTTGATGTCCACTCCTGCGTCGGTTCTGGCCAAGGCGATGGCGCCGCCGAGAGTGAACCAGGTGTCCGCTTTGTCTCCGGAGGCATCCAGCACCACGATGTGCCTGGCCCCGCGGCGCAGCGCCTCGACCAGGCCGAGGTTGTCGTAGTGGCCCCCGTCGGTCACGTACATCCAGGTGGAGCGGTAGCTCAGGTGCCCGGCGGCCTCGGCCCACAGCAGCCCGAGGGTGGGCTGCATGACCCGGTACCACAGCGTGCCGCGCAGCCCTCCGCGGAGCCTGAGCGTGAGCACATGAGCCCACAGCCGCGTCTCCCGCTCGGAGTTCTTGCCCGGGTCGCGGTTCCACAGCAGGTGCGCAGACAGGTACCAGAGCAGCAGGAGCAGCGGACGGCGCACCCACCAGGAGTCGGTGCTGCTGCGCTCCGGGTGGTCGATCCACTTGCGCGCGTCCCTGACCACGTTCGGGTGGGGCAGCCACACGCCGAGCCGGACGTTGGTCGCGGTGAGCAGGATCCGGTAGGCGTGCCGGGTCGCGGCGCCCATCAGGGGCGAGATCGCTGCCCCGCTGATCGCGGACACGTCGAACAAGGTGCACCTGCGGTTACCGACCAGGGCTTCGTAATCGGACGTCGCGGCCTGGGCGGGATCCAGGCCCGCCAGGCCCTTCTCCCGGTGCAGGGTCACGTGCTCCGGGTCGAACGTGACGCAGAAGCCTCCTTGCCCAGGCGGCACCTCCCGGGCCGCGTTGATGTTGGCCGTGCCGCAGATCACCAAGCCCGGTTCGGCTGCGTGACGCTCTCGCAGGTCGGACAGGCGGGTGGCGGCGGCCTGGGCGAACAGCATGCGCGCCCGCACGGGATTGCGCGCCTGCGCTGCCCGCCGGGTGACGGCGAAGGCGTCGGCCAGCCGCCATCGGTAGAAGTCATGCATCGACATGCGGTTGACGTTCACGACGACGCGGGTGAACAGCATCACCGCCAGCGCGACAACGACCACCAGGAGCTGGCCGGGGGTGAATCCCGCCCTGGCGCCGTCGCTTATCCACAGCAACGCCAGGACCAAGCCACCGAGCACGATCACCGCGCTGGCCAGCCACGGCAAAACCAGCTGCCGGAGCCGGCCAGCCAGCCGCGTGAGCAGGCCTGGCTTCGCCGCGGCCGCGCCTTGGCCCGCGGCCGCGCCTTGGCCCGGGGCCGTGCCTTTGCCCTGGGCCGCGCCGCCCAGCGCGTTCCACTTGGCGAGCCCCGTTTGGCAGGACCGGGCCACCGCCGTCACCGCGGCGATCAGGCCCGCCGCGGCCGCGAGCGAGAAGGATGGCCTCGCGCCGAAACCAAGGAAATGCGCGATCGTACCGAACGATCCTCGGCTGCGAGTCAGCCACGAGATCAACGGGGGCGCTGCGAGCATCGCCAGGGCCAGGCCAGCGGTCAGTATGGCCGCCCAGCTCACCAGCGTCGCACGGTTGGCCCCACGGTCGCGGTCATCCGGTTTCAGCGACGTCCACCAGTGCACCCGGCGGCTGGGGCGGAGCCCGGGCGGTTCCAGCGTCAGCCACCAGTATCCGAACAGCACAAGCGTGATCCCGGCAGCGATCACCGACGGCAGCCACCAGGCCAGCGTGGTGACCGACGCCGATATCGCGTGCGGCCCGGACGGGACCGCCACGCCCTGCCAGCGGAGCAGCCATCCCCAGGTGTGAGCCAGCGCGTACAGCGGGGCGAGCACGAGAACAAACGTGACCATCGCCCCGAGGAGCAGCGAGAGGACGCCGACCAGCACCGTGGCGCCGTTTGGCGCGATGTAGCGAGTGTTGTACCGAAGGTTGAGCTCTTCCGGGGTACCGGAAGCGTAGGCGTGGGGCTCTGTCCCGGCGGGCAGGTCGTGCGCCACGAGCGCACGGGACGTCGCGATATAGCTGCCCCCCGATACGCCCAGGATCCATTTGACCTTCGCGAGCAGCCCGCGCTGGTCCAGGCTCTGCAGCGCCCCGAGGCAGTAGGCAGCAGACCGGATGCCGCCCCCTGAGCAGCAGATGGCCCAGTCATCCGCCACCGGTACCTGCGGCCCGGCCACCGCGGCCTGACCCGGCCCGGCCACCGCCGGTGCCGCCTGGTTGCCGGGTGCCCGATCGCCTGATCCTGATGACTGCATGCCGCCCGCCTCCCCCATTAGTTACCTAGGAGGAGGGCGGGCGGGCCGCTCTGATACCGGTTAGTGGCGCATTTCTTCGCGCGGCATCAGGTCCGTAATGATCCCCACGCCCCTCGTTTCTGCGGGGGGGCCGTGGTTTCCTGCGGGGGCGCCGCGATGCGGGCCATCAGGGCCGCATCCTCATGAATCTCCGCCGCGGTCGGCGACAGTGAGATGACCGCGGTCAGGACGAACGCGAGGATGCTGATGCCGAGGATGAGCGGCAGCAGGAACGATACGGCGCTCACGCCGCCCTGCATGGACGCGGCCATGCCCGGACTCTGCACGCCGTACACGCGCATGGCGGCCATGCCCGTGTAATGCATCCCGCTGACCGCCACGCCCATGATCAGGGAGGCGGTGAGCGTGGACCACACGGAGGTCAGGCGCAGCGCCGCCCACAGCGCCGCGGTACCGGCCACCACCGCGATGACGACCGACAGCACGAACAGCGGCGTGTTGTAGCCCATCGTGTCCGGCATGCGCATGGCCGCCATGCCGATGTAATGCATGCTCGCCACGCCGCATCCGATGATCAGGCCGCCCAGCAGCAGCGGGCGCACACCCTCACCGCCGAACCCGACGATGAGCAGGCCGATGCCCACCACGACGAAGGCGATCAGCATGGAAAGGATGGTGACCGGCACGTTGTACCGGACCGTCTGGTCGGGGATGGTGAACCCGAGCATGGCGATGAAGTGCATCACCCAGATCCCCGTCGTCGCGATGGACACCGCGGCCAGCAGCAGCCAGCGGGCGCGGGTCTTGCCGCTGTAAGCGCGGGCCCGGCTGGTGCACCGAAGGCCAAGGAAGCAGCCCAGGCTGGACATCACGTACCCAAGCGCGGGCGTCAGCAGCCCGTAGGAGAAGTTGTGCACGCTAACCATGTGACCCGAAACCCCCCTGCGTCCTAGCGCCCGACCCCACTTCCCTGCCCGACCTGGCCAGCATGACACGGCAGATCAGGCTGGGTAACGCATTTCGGCCTAGCGTAAACAATCGATTTCATACGGTCAGAATTTGCATACAGTCAGATATGCATCCCACCGTCGACGGTCAGGGTGCTTCCGGTCACGAACGAGCTGTCCGGGCCGGCCAGGTACAGCACGGAGCGCGCGATCTCCTCGGGGCTGGCGTGGCGGGCCAGCGGGATCCGGGCCTCGAAGATCCGCGCGGCCACGTCCGGTGCGGCGCCCGTGGCGGTGACCTCGATGTCACGCTGGAAGTCCGTGTCGGTCGGCCCGGGATGCAGCGTGTTCACCCGGATCCCGCGGGCCGCCATCTCCTTCGCCGCGGTGCGCATGAGGCCGACCTGCGCATGCTTGGCGGTCGCGTACCCGCAGATACCGCCGTCCGAGGTGAGCCCGACCACGCTGGAGTTGATGATCACGCTTCCGCCGTCCCGCAAGCCCGGCAGTCCGTGCTTGAGCAGGAGGAACGCTCCCAGCACGTGCACGTCAAGGACCCGGCGGAAGATGTCGACCTGGTACTCGGTGATCGGGGCTATGTCGCCGCTGATGCCGGCGTTGCTGAACAGGATGTCCAGGCCGCCGAAGCGGTCGGCCGCCTGCCGCAACGCCATCACGACCTGCTCCTCCTCGGTGACGTCCGTGACGCTCCAGCTCGCTGCCTCGGGGCCCAGTTCGGCGGCGGCGGCGGCGAGGCGATCCTTGACCAGCCCGGCGATATGCACCCGCGCGCCCTCCGCGACGAGCAGGCGTGCCGTGGCCAGGCCGATGCCGCTTTCACCACCGGTGATGAAGGCGACCTTGTTATCTAGCCGAGCCATGCTGGTTCTCCCGCTCGCCTGCGGGGCGCTTTAAGGCGTCGCCTTCCCTCGTCGCTCGTTCCTCGCTCCTCAGTCCAGGCAACGCCGCGCCCCTCCGGCTCGCTCATGGGGACTCCTCTCATGGCCTGGTCTCAGGCCGGCGGCAGGCGCACGCTGACCACGGCCGATCGGCCACGCTGGACCTGGTCAACCGCACGGCCGAGGATCTTGGGCAGGCGCTCAGCGGAGGTGACAGTGCGCGCGTATGCGCCCCCCGCCGCTGCCGCCACCCCGGGCAGGTCGGCCTCGGGCCGCAGACTCGCGGAGAAGCCGCCGGCCGCGACCATCCCGGCCGGATGCACCGCGATCGCGGACAGCGCCGGCGCCCTCCAGCCCGCGTTGTCGAAGATCACGGTCAGCGAGGGCGCGCCGTACCGGCGCGCCATCCACTGCGCCGACGAGGGGACACCGAACAGGTACGACCCGTCGCCGACCAGGCTCACCACCATGCGCTCGGGTGCGGCCAGCTTGGCGCCGACGGCCGCGCCGCCGGCCCAGCCCAGCGATCCGCCGCCGCTGCCCAGCAGCGAACCAACGCGGCTGGCCGCCAGATGCTCGCTGACGATCTGGTAGTTCGTGATGGCCTCGGTCAGCACCAGGGCATCGGGGCCGATCGCGTCGCGCACGCAGCCGACCAGGTAGGCGGGGGTAATGGTGCCGTCGGCAGCCGGGTGTTCTCGGGCCGCCCACCGGGCCCGCTGGGCGTCGTGCAGCTCGCGGGACCGTGCGCCGCGGGCGGCGACCGCGTCGCCGTCGAGCCTGCCCCGGGCCGCCAGGCGGCTGGACACCTGGCGCAGGGCCAGAGCGAGATCCGCCTGGGCGTACCGCCGGGCCGGCAGGTGCCAGAGCGGCATCTGGTGCTTGAGCGGGTCCACGTCGACCACGTAGATCTGCGCGGACCGGTCCGGGCGGTTCCGGCTGGGGATCCACGGCACGTCGCTGCCGAGCACCAGGATCACGTCAGCCTTGGCCAGCAGCGAATTCTGGCCAGCGCTGTTCCACTCGTAGCCCCAGTGCAGGGGGTGGTCGGCGGGGAAGTTCATCCGCGCCGGCACCGACTCGATGACGCTGATCGCGGCCATCTCGCAGAGCCTTACAAGCTCGCCGACCGCAGCCGGATCGCGGCCCAGATAGGACGTCACGACGAGGGGGTCACGAGCGCCCTCCAGCACCTCCGCGATCTCGTCGACGACATCGGGCGCCAGCGCGGCAGGCGCGACCGGGCTCCACCATTCCCGCTGATCCGGCTGTGGCTCCAGCGGCTCTTCCAAGATCTCGCGCGCGCCGACCAGGTACACCGGGCCGGCCGGCTCGCTCCGGGCGATCTGGACCGCCCGGTGGACCAGTTGCTTCACATTGCGCCCGGTGCGGATCTCATGCTCGTGCTTGACGTAGCCGCGAACCAGCCCGCGCTGATCCGGGGTGTCCTGCAGCCACTGGATGAACTCGCTGCGGGTGCCGGGAAGCTCGCCCTCCTGGGTCACCGGCGAGAGCCCGGCGAAGATCAGCACGGGAACGCGGCCCCGGGCGGCGTTGTGCATCGCACCGCCGAGATTCTGGGTACCGCATTCCACATGCACAAGCACCGCTTGTGGTTCGCCGCTGACCTGTGCATACCCGTGGGCGGCGCTCAGCGCCACGCTCTCGTGCGGGCACAGGATCAGCTCGGGAAACGCGGCCCGCGTCCCCGACCGGCCCGCCCACGCGTACGCCTCCAGGATGCCGGTGTGATCACTGCCGAGGTTCGCGAACGCATAACGCACCCCGGCCTCGCGCATCGCCTCAAGGAGCGCCGTGCTGGTCGTGTAGGGGGCTTCGGCCATCACGGCGCTCCCTGGCCAGCGGGCCGGACGCGATACCCGACGGGCAGCAGGGACCAGCCGCGGCGCCCGGCCAGTGACCCCCACAGGCCGGCCGGCGCAAGCAGTACCACGCCGATGGCCAGCGCGCCGATGCCGAGCAGGTACCAGGCCCCGTACTGGGCGAACACCTGCTGGGCGGCAAAGAAGATGACCGCGCCGATGATCGGCCCCTCCATGGTGCCGAGGCCCCCGATGACCACCATGAACAGCATGTCGGCGCTGTAATTGACGCTGAACACCGAGCCCGGGTCGATGTACAGGCTGCTGATGATCAGCACCCCGCCGACCAGGCCAGCACCGGCCGCCGCGAGGATGTACGCCATCCGCCGGGTGCGCTGCACCTCCACGCCCATCGCCGCCGCCGCGGCGGGCTCGTCGTGCACCGCCCGGCTGTCCAGCCCGAACCGGCTGCGCACCAGGAGATACACTCCGGCCACGCACACCGCCATCACGGCGAGGGCCACCCAGTACGTGTCGGCCTGGCGGACCAACGGCGCCATCGCCGACAGCTGCTGCAATCCCGCTCCTGTCGCCCCGCCCAGCCAGCCTTGCGTGGTGACATACAGGAACAGGCACTCGGCGACGACCCAGCTCGCCACCGCGAAGTACCCGCCGGTGAGCGGCCGCAGCAGCAGGAAGATCCCCGCTGCGGCGAGTCCGGACGCCACGGCCGCCAGCGGGATCGCGGCAAACGGGTTCACCCCGGCCCGGCCGATCAGGTAGATGGCGTAGGCGCCGATCCCCAGGTAGGCCTGCTGGCCGAAGGAGATCATCCCCGCGTACCCGGCCAGCAGGTTCCACAGTGCCGCCATCGCGACCAGCAGGAACAGGGTCACGAGCGGCTGGGTCACTTGCGTCCCGACGACATAGGGCAGCGTGATGAGCACCGCGGCGGCGACCCCGGAAGCAGCTACCGTCACGGTCGCCGACCTGGACCACTGGCTCACCGAGACGGCGGTGGCAACCCCGGGCCGGACCTGGCTCCCCGCGGCCGCCGTGGGCCCGCCGGCGTGTTTCGCGCTCATCATGCCTCCGCTCAGCTCACTGCCAGGGCCGAGCCGAACAGGCCTTGCGGGCGCGCCGCGAGGACCACCAGGAACAGCAGTTGCGAGGCGAGCGTCGCATACGGCACGCTCACCTGCGATACCAGCACCTGGGTGACGCCGAGCATCATGCCGCCCGCCAAGGTGCCCCACAGCGACCCGAGGCCGCCGATGACCACCGCCTCAAACGCGAAGATCAGGGTGAGCGTGCCCAGTGTGGGGTCCACGCCCGTGGTCACTGCGTTCAGCGTGCCCGCCAGCGCCGCCGCGGCGATGGCGATGCCGGTCACCGCCGCGAACAGCGGCCGAACCCGGACTCCCTGCAGCCGGGCGACGGCCAGGTCGTCTGAGGTCGCCCGGACCCGGCGCCCCCACGCGGTGAGCCGCAGCACCGCGGACAGCCCGCCGATCACCGCCACCGCCAGGACCAGCTTGAGCACCGACAGCCACGGCAGGACCAGGCCGCCGATGTGGCCGGCGGCCACGTCGAAGCGGCCCGCGGGCACCCCGCGGACGTTCGCCGAGTAGGTCTGGAGCAGCAGGTTCTCGATCATGACCGACAGACCGAAGGTAACCAGGAGCGGCGCCATCGGCCCGGTGCTCAGCGCACGATCGAATAGCGCCAGCTGGAGCAGAGCGCCGAACAGGAACGCCAGCGGCAACATGATCAGCAGCGCGACCCACAGGGGCGCGCCCAGCGCAGCCATCACCGTGGTGACCAGATAGGTGCCGCAGACGGCCAGGTCCCCGTGGGCCAGGTTGACCAGCCGCATCACGCCGAACATCAGGGACAGGCCAACGGCGGTCAAGGCGTAGGCGCCGCCGAGGAAGATTCCCTGGAGCGTGTCGTTAAGCCAGGTCATGCCCGTACCTCCTGGTCCGGGGCAGCAGGTCCTGAAGGCGAGCCGAAGTAGGCGGACACCAGCTCATCCCGGTCCAGGGTGGCGCTCTCGGCGGCCAGCGCCACCCGGCCTTCGAGCAGGCACACAGCGCGGGAACTGGCGGCCAGCGCCCGGTCGATGTCCTGCTCGACGAGCAGGATGGGCACGCCGGACGCCTGGATGCGGGGCAGCAGGCCGTAGAAGTCGTCCACCACCGCGGGCGCCAGGCCCAGCGACACCTCGTCCATGAGCAGGATCTGCGGGTTGGCGGCCAGCGCCCGCGCGATCGCGACCGCCTGCTGCTCACCACCGGACAGCGCGGCGGCACGGTGCGAGCGTCGCGCGGCAACGATCGGGAACAGGTCGTACAGGGCCTCAAGCGTCCACGGGCCTGCCCCGCGACGGGTGGAAGGGACCAGGATGTTCTCCTCCACGGTCAGGCTCGCGAAGAGCCGCCGCCCCTCGGGCACCAAGACCATGCCCGACCGTGCGCGCTGGTGATCGGGGTCGGCCGTGATGTCCTCGCCGCCCATCACGATCGTGCCGCGCCACGGGCGCAGCGCGCCGGCGAGGGTCATCAGGAGCGTGGTCTTGCCCGCGCCGTTCGCGCCGATCAGGGCGACGGTCTCACCCTCCGCCAGGTCGAGGCTCACGCCGAACAGCGCCTGGAAGTCCTGGTACCCGGCGTCCAGGTTGCGGACGGTCAGCGTCGTCATGTGATCGCGCCGCCGAGGTAGGCGCGGCGCACCTGCTGGTCGCGCAGCATCTGCTCCGGGGTGCCGTCGAACAGCACCTGGCCATCGGCCAGGCAGACCACCCGCTGCACCACCTGGGTGAGGGCACGCATGATGTGCTCCACCCAGACGATCGTGGTTCCGGCCGCATGCACGGTCCGGATGGTGGCGATCAGCGCGTCGGTCTCCGGTTCCGTCAGGCCACCGGCGATCTCATCGAGCAGCAAGACGGACGGCTGGGTGGCCAGCGCCCTGGCCAGTTCGAGCCGCTTGCGTTCGAGGAGGGTCAGCCGGCGGGCCGCGATGTCGGCCTTGACGGCCAGGCCGGTGCGCTCCAGCGCACCATATGCGGCCTGGTGAGCCGCCCGCCGGCGCAGCCCGGCCCCGCGAACCGCGGCCACCAGCGCGTTCTCGAAGACGGTCATCGAGCCGAACGGGCGCGGGACCTGGTAGGTCCGCCCGAGCCCGAGCCGCGTCCGGTGCCCCGGCGAGGCCGCGGTGACGTCCCGGCCGGACAGGTGCACCTGTCCCCGGTCAGGACGGCGCCCGCCAGCCACGATGTCGAGCAGGGTGGTCTTGCCCGCGCCGTTGGGTCCCACGATGCCGAGCGAGCCCAGGGAGTTGACGACGCTCGGGAACAAGATCGCCTTGGCGATGCAGGCGATTTTCGGCCTGTAGCCCATGGAACTGGACTGCTTCCAGAACGTGGAGAAGTCGGGCGGGAGCGGGCAGCCCTGCACGACCTGAACGTCAGCGGCCTTGAACTTGTTGATGATGGTGGTGAAGTCCGTGGCCCCGTCCTGGTAAGCGCCCGGGTCGGTGAGCTTGTAGCCATCGCCCGGCAGTGCCTTGGTGAACGCGCCACGGAACGCGGTCCCGTCCGCGTCGCTCGGCCACAGGCCGCCGACCTTGTGGTTGGTCGTGAGTTCTTTCCAGGCCGGGATCTGGCCCGCGAGTTCGTCCTCCAGGCCGATGAAGTAGAGGTAGGTGTACTTGAACGAGGTGGAGGTCGCGGCGCTGGACCCGATCTTGCCGCCACGCCCGAGAAACCAGGCCTGCCACGGCACGATGGTGCCTACGCATGGCACATGCGCGCTCTCGCACTGGTCGGAGACCGGGTTGACGGTCTCCGGTGCTGACGTGGTGAGCATGATGTCCACGTTGTGCTGGGTGATCAACTGCTGGGCGACCTGGGCCGCCCGGGTGTCGACTGACTGGCTGTCGCCGGTGAAGATCTCTACGTTGTACTTCTTGCCGCCGACTGTGATGCCCTTGGAGAGGGCCTGGCGGACCTTGCTGATCACGAAGGGCTCCGCCGTGGCGAAGGCCGCGTCGACCCCGGTCTGCGGGCTGATATAACCGATCTTGATGGTTCCGGTCGAGGAATTCGTCGACCCCTTGAGACCGCCGCCGCAACCAGCCGCGAGACCCAGCCCGGCCGCTCCGGCCAGCCCCACGAAAGCACGGCGGCTCAGCGCGGACGCGGTCTGCGCGGTAGCCGGCGGTGCATTGTCATCCTGGTGACTCACTGGGGTAACCTCCTGTGCGCCATTGCCTGATAGGAGCATCGCGGCAATGGGCGCCTGGGCGGTTGTCACAGAGTGCCCGCAGGTTGGCCGTCAGCGCACTCAAGTCAATTCGCCGGTGTCAGCCCACTCGGGGCACTAGTCCCCCTAGCGGCTCCGGAACCAAGGCGGGTAAGCCGCCAGCGCGGCCCGCTGTAGCCGGCTCATGCCTGCAGCAGTGATCTCATACGGGGCGTGAAGCCGGGTCAATGGCGTTCTGCGGCCCGGCCATGCTGGTGTGCTCAGCCGGAGGAGAGTTGGGTGAGTTGGTCATTCAGGGATCGGCGTTCGGCGTCGGTCTGGGCGAGTTCGAGTGCGCGTCGGTATGCGTGGCGCGCCTCGTCGTCTCGCCCGGCGCGACGAAGCAGCTCGGCGCGGGCTGAGTGGAAGTAGCGGTAGTGGTCGAGCTCGAGGCCGTCGAGTATCGCCAGGCCAGCCTCGGGACCGTCGAGTTCGGCCACAGCGATGGCCCGGTTGAGTTCGACGACGGGGGAACCGGTCTGGATGGAGAGAGTGTTGTAGAGCGCCGCGATCTGTCGCCAGTCGCGTGGCTGTTGCAGGTGCAGATCGGCGATGGCGGCCTGCACGGCATAGGAGCCGGTCTCGCCGCGCGTGATCGCCTGCTGGAGCAGTTCGCGGCCTTCGCTGATCTGCTGGTCGTCCCACAGCGCGCGGTCCTGGTCGTCGAGCAGGACGATCTCACCGTCGCGGATCCGGGCGTCTCGTCGGGCGTCGTGGAGCAGCATGAGGGCGAGCAGCGCGAGGACTTCGCCCTCGTCGGGCATGAGTTCGGACAGGGCGCGGCCGAGTTGGATCGCTTCGGTGGCGAGGTCGACGCGGCCGCCTCCCCAGCCGGCGTTGAACACGAGGTAGACCACTGCGAGGACCGCCGCTAGCCGGTCCGGGAGCTGATGGTCAGGTGGTACGGCGAATGGGATCCGTGCGTCGCGGATCTTGTGTTTCGCCCGTGTCAGCCGTTTGCTCATCGTCTCGGCCGGGGCGAGGAACGCGAGCGCGATCTCCTCGGTCGACAGGCCGCCGAGGGTGCGGAGGGTCAGCGCCACCTGTGCCTCGAGCGCGAGCGCGGGGTGGCAGCAGGTGAAGATCAGTTCCAGCCGCTCGTCCGGAAAGGTGGCTGACTCGTACACGGTTGCCTCCGATTCCACGGTGAACTCGCGCGCGAGCAGCTTCGTCTTCTCGGCTAGCACGCGTTGTCGGCGAATCTGGTCGATCGCCCGGTTCCGTGCGGTCCAGATCAGCCAGCCGACGGGATTGTCCGGCTCCCCGTCGCGTGGCCAGCGTTCGGCAGCGATCGCGAACGCCTCTTGAGCGGCATCCTCGGCAAGCTCGATGTCGCCGAGGATCCCCACGAGGGTGGCCAGTACCCGGGCCCAGTGTTCGCGGAAGACCCCGTCAAGCGCCATGGAACAACGCTTCGAGGATGGGCCGCACCTCGATCGCACCGCTGGTCCGGGTGTCCTGCAATTCCTGCGCGATGGCGAGCGCAGCGTCGAGGTTGTCGGCCTCCACCACAATGACGCCGACTAGGAATTCCTTGGTCTCGACGAACGGCCCGTCGGTGAGCAGCGTCCGCCCCTCGCCGTTTCGCACGGTCGTGGCCGACCCGTCCGCGTGCAGACGAGCCCAGCCGGTCACATAGGGCCTGGCGAGTACGTCGGCAATCGCGCCCTCCACCGGGCCGGCGTAGGTCCGCTGGCTGCCGTATGCAAGCAATGCGTACTGCATAACCCCTCCAGTCACTGACGGATAGCGTTCGAGTATCTGACGAACGGCATCGGCTCCGACGGACAACTCCGGCCGAAGAAATCCTCGACGGAAGAAATGTTGTCCGCGGCTGTCTGCGCCGGGCCGGGCTGTTCGTCATTACGGCAGATCCGCCCACAGCGGTGAAGGCGTGCATGGGGCACGCCGTTTCTCGAAAGGACGATCGACATGGCGAAGTTCATCTACCTCTACCGTGAGGGTTATTCAGGCGGCTACGTAGAAGTGTAGGGCGACTACGACTGAGATGGTTTCGGAGAACGTTG
>WNFF01001827.1_pt1 | contig 19190 bp, 13 predicted proteins | sample 5400441 | NCBI WGS metagenome assembly WNFF01 (sample SAMN13153345, study PRJNA577476) | soil metagenome | isolation source: 120 cm saprolite under Douglas fir tree site 2 hole 3 replicate 1 | place: USA:California | collected 2015-04-18 | reverse complement strand
TAACCGTCGATCTTGCTGCGATCTTTTTTGGTGACGGCCACATCGCCGCGGTAGTCGAAAGCTTTTTCCAACGCCACGCGCAGATCGTCTTCGGTGGCCAGCGCAGGGACCCAGCCTTCCACGCTTTCGTGAACGGTTCCCGGCGCGACCTCGAGCGTTTCCGGGTCGAGGGCCGCGTTCGCCGCGCCGTGGCGGTCGGCATGCGTCGGGGCGCTCACGCGGGCGTCTCCTCGAGTTGCGTCTTGCCGCTGGAATTGATCTGCACCAGCGGATTGTATGTGTGCACCGGTTTCGCGGGCTCGTTTAGCAGGGCCAACGCGTCCGGATCCTTGTAGCTGCCTGAAAATGTCGCTTTGGCGGCGGCCCAAAGTCCACTCAATCCGCCGAAGGTGTGGTCGACGGCGCTCGCTTCATAGCCGCTGTGCACCATGCAATTGGCACACTTGGGATTGCCCGATTCCGTGCCGTAATTCTGCCACTCCACGGAGTCCAACAATTCCTGGAAGGTGTCCGCGTAGCCGTCTTGCAGCAAATAGCAGGGCTTTTGCCAGCCGAAAATGTTGTATGTGGGCATGCCCCAGGGCGTGCAGGCGTACTGCTGCTTGCCCATCAGGAATTCCAGGAACAATGGCGATTGGTTGAACTGCCAGTTCTTCTTGCGATTCGACAGAATCGCGCGGAACAGCCGGCGTGTCCGTGCGCGTCCCAGGAAGTGCTTCTGATCCGGCGCTTTATCGTAGGAATAGCCGGGCGAGAGCATCATGCCCTCGACGCCCAGCTCCATCATTTCGTCGAAAAAGGCGCGCACGCTGTTGGGGTCGGCGCCATCGAAGAGCGTGGTGTTGGTCGTTACGCGGAATCCGCGCTGGACGGCTTCCCGGATGCCTTCCATCGCCAGGTCGTAGCCACCCTCGCGGCACACCGAAAAGTCGTGGTGCTCGCGCTGCCCGTCCATGTGCACGGAAAACGTCAGATATTTGCTGGGCTTGAATAAATCGAGCTTTTCCTTCAGCAGCAGCGCGTTGGTGCACAGATAAATGTATTTCTTGCGAGCGACGAGGCCTTCGACAATCTTGTCGATCTGCGAGTGCATCAGCGGCTCGCCGCCGGGAATCGAAACCATCGGCGTCCCGCACTCGTCCACCGCCTTAAAACACTCCTCAGGCGTCAATTCCTTCTTCAGAATGTGTGGTGGATACTGAATCTTTCCGCAGCCCGCGCACGCCAGATTGCACCGAAACAGCGGCTCGAGCATCAACACGAACGGGTAGCGCCTCCGCCCCATCAGTTTCTGCTTCAGCACATAGGTGGCGACCGTCCAAGCTTGTGATATCGGTACGGGCATTGTGCCTGCTTCTCTCCAGTTTGACAGGGGAATAGTGCGACCGCCCCCCCAGCCTTCTTATTGTAACCGACAACGCGGCAATTCGGCGCCACTCGTTTTCGGCGATAAGAACAATGTTCCTGACTGGCACGCTGCGTGCCTTTCGGGTACTGCAGCCACACGGCGCGTAGCGATGGCGTAAACTGCTTCCAGGCGGACGCAAGCTCAATGCCGCGATCCAATCTCCTCTCACTCTTTGACGATTTCCACCGCTACTCGCGCGACATCGCCGTCGTGCAGCGCCGCGGTTACCGCCGCGAGTCTTCGACTTACGCCAAATTAGCGAAAATCGCTTTCCGCCTCGAACACGACTTGAGACAGCACGGCGTTCGCACTGGAGATCGCGTTCTCCTGTGGAGCCCGAACAGCGCCGAATGGATGGCCGCCTTCTGGGGCTGCCTTCTTCGAGGGGCCGTGGCAGTGCCCATCGATGACGGCGCTACTTTCGATTTCGCGGCACGCGTTGCACGTGAAACATCCGCTAAACTGATCATCGCCTCGGAGGGAAAACCCAGCCCCGACGCCGCCATCCCCACACTGAATCTGGAGGATTTGGCCGACACCAATCCCTTGCCGACGAACCCATTACCCGCAACCACGTCGCGCAAATCCTCTTCACCTCCGGCACCACCGCCGAGCCCCGCGGCGTCGTCCTCACGCACGGCAATTTCCTGGCGAATCTTGAGCCTCTCGAGCGCGGCATCGACCCGTACCGCCAGTACGAGCGCTGGTGGCACCCGCTTCGTTTCGTCTCGCTCGTGCCGCTCAGTCATGTCTTCGGGCAGTTCATGACGCTCTTCGTGCCGCCGCTGCTCGGTGCCGCCGTGGTTTTCGAGCCCTCCGCAAATGCCGCCGAAGTGATCCGTACCGTGAAGCGCGAGCGAGCCACGGCGCTGATCACAGTTCCCCACATGCTCGACATTTTGCGCAATGGCATCGTGCGCGACCTTGAAGCGCGTGGCGAGAGGGAATGGTTCGAGCGAACGCTCGCCGCCGCCAATGGCCAAAAATTTCTTCGCCGTGCGTGGATGTTCCGCCGCATTCATCACCGCTTCGGATGGAAATTTTGGGCGTTCATCTCCGGCGGCGCTGCGCTCTCCGCGGAAACTGAAGAATTTTTCAGACGCCTGGGATATGCCGTGGTGCAAGGCTACGGCATGACAGAGACGGCCTCGCTCATCAGTCTCAATCATCCGTTTCGCGCCGCGCAAGGTTCCATCGGCAAAGTCCTGCCCGGCCGCGAATTTCGTCTCGCGGAAGACGGCGAGATCCTGGTGCGCGGAGAAAACGTCGCGAGCGGCTACTGGCAAGGGGGCGCGCTGAGTGATTCGAATCCGGCGCAGGAAAACGGCGGGTGGCTGCGCACCGGTGACCTTGGCGAGCTCGATGCCGAAGGAAACCTGCGCTTCCGCGGCCGCAAGAAAAGCGTCATCGTTACGCCGGCGGGACTTAACGTGTACCCGGAGGACCTGGAAGCTTCGCTGCGCAAGCAGCCGGGCGTGCGGGATTGCGTGGTGACTCCAGAGCAGCGCGACGGAAATGCCGAGCCTCTCGCGGCTTTGTTGTTGCAGGAGCCGAGCGAAGCAGCCGCTCGCCACGCGGTTGAAGGCGCGAATCGCTCGCTGGCGGAGTATCAGCACATGCGCCACTGGATCATCTGGCCCGAATCCGATTTCCCCAGAACGCCAACAGGCAAGCCGAAACTAGCCGAAATAGCCGCCCGCGCCGCCGCACTTTTGAGAGGGCAGCCAAATGATGAGGCAGCGAATGTAGCGGCCGCCGACCGTGGCGGGCGCTTTTCGTCAGACTCAAAGGACGGCGTATCGGCTCTACTCGCAAATATCGCAACGCGAAGGCAGTCGCCCGATCTGGACCACGATCTGAACCTCAGTTCCCTCGATCGCGTGGAACTAATGAGCGCCCTGGAGCAGCTTTATCAGGTGGAATTAAGTGAAACGGCGTTCGTGGAAGCCAAAACTGTCGCCGATGTGCAGCGCTTGCTGCGCGAGCCCAGCCCGCGCCGCACCGAATACGTCTACCCGCGGTGGGCGCAGCGCGGACCCGTCCGCTGGCTGCGCCTGGCGCTTTACTACGCGCTGGTGTGGCCGGCCACGCAAATTCTGGGCCATCCTAGAATCATCGGCCGCGAAAATCTAAAAAATGTCCGCGGTCCAGTTCTTGTCGTTTCCAACCATGTCACGCGACGCGCCGACATGGGCTTGATTCTCACTGCGCTACCCATGCGTTTTCGCCACCGGCTGGCCACGGCGATGGGCGGCGAATCCCTGCAACGCATGCGGCGGCCGCCGCGCGACTGGCTCTTCGTCAGGCGCTGGGCATACCAAATCGGATACTGGCTGGTCATTGCGTTGTTCAACGTCTTTCCGCTGCCGCAGCTCTCCGGCTTCCGGGAAAGCTTTCGCTACGCGGGAGAATCGGTCGACCGCGGCTACAGCGTCCTGGTTTTTCCGGAAGGAGAGGTCAACAACACGGAGACGGGTGAGATGGCGCCATTTCAATCCGGGATTGGCGTGCTGGCGGAAAATCTCCGCATCCCCATCGTGCCGGTGCGCCTGGATGGCGTGTGGCAAATGAAGCGGCAGCACCGCCGCCTGGCGCGCATGGGCGAAATCACCGTGCGCATCGGAGCGCCGATCACGTTTCCGCCCGCCGCGCCTCCACACGAAATTGCGCGGTCCTTGGAATCCGCTGTGCGCTTGGTATAGGCGTGACTTCAGCGTCGAAAGCGTGACTTCTTGTTCTATGGCAAAATAGAAGTTTGCAGGCGCGACTTTATGGCTCACAGAACCACTCTCGAAGCAGAACGACCCGCTAAAACCGCAAAACCCGGCAAGAAATCATCCGCCGAAAAACCGGCTATTTTTGATGATCGCGAGCGCATCTTTGACGCGTTTCGCCGCTGGGGTTACAACGAAGCCAAGCTTGATCCGCTCGGCTTTTTCGGGCCATTCCCTCAGCCTGATCTGGAAGGGCTGACCGGCCAAGCTGCCGAAGAAGCTCGCCGCATTTATTGCGGCACAATCGGCGCAGACTTCATGCACTTGCCTCAGCTGGAGCGGCGCCGCTGGATCGCGGAACGCATGGAAGGCCCGCAATCCGAAGTCAACCAGGGAAAAATTCTGGAACGCCTGATCCGCGCCGACCTTTTCGAGCAGGTCTTGCAATCGCGCTATCTGGGCACGAAGCGATTTTCGCTTGAGGGTGTCACCGCGCTGATCCCACTGCTCGACTCCATTCTCGACACCGTCGGCGAGCACGGCGCCCTCGAATCCGTCATGGCCATGAGCCATCGCGGCCGTTTGAACGTGATGGTCCACGCCGCCTGCAAACCTCCCCACGAAGTGGTCGCCGGCTTCGAGGACGTCGATCCGCGCAGCGTGCTCGGCGCTGGAGATGTGAAGTATCACGTCGGCGCCACCGGCACCTACATCACCTCCACGGGCAAAGAAATCGGCATCCACCTCGTCTCCAATCCCAGCCACCTCGAAGCCGTAGACCCCGTCGCCATCGGCCGCGCCCGCGCCAAGCAAACCCGCTACGGCGCAGGGAGCGCCAAGAACGTCGTCCCCATCGTCATGCACGGCGACGCCGCCTTTGCCGGCCAGGGCATCTGGGCGGAAACGCTGAATCTCGCCGATCTCAAGGCCTACACCGTCGGCGGCTCCATTCACATCGTCGTCAACAATTTGATTGGCTTCACCACCCTCCCGGAGCAGGAGCATTCCTCCCGCTTCGCCTCCGACATCGCCAAGCGCCAGTCCGTTCCCGTCTTTCACGTCAATGGCGAAGATCCCGACGCCGTCGTGCGGGTTGGAAAGCTCGCCGCCGAGTATCGCGCGCAATTTGGCAGCGATGTCGTCGTCGACCTCATCGGCTATCGCCGCCACGGTCACAGCGAAGTCGACGACCCCACCATCACGCAGCCGCGCCTCTACGAACGCATCAAGAATCATCAACCGCTCTGGCGCATTTATTCCGAGCGCATCGGCGTGCAGCCCATGCAAATCGTCGAGGGCATTCGCAAGGAATACGAAGAAGAACAAAGCAAAGCTCGCGAAATTAAGAAAATTCCGCACTTGCGCCAACTGCCGGACTATTGGTCGGCCTATCACCGCGGCCGTTTCAAATCCGAGTACGAAGCGGACACTGGCCTTGACACCACCAAACTCGCCGAAATCACGGACGCGCTCGTTCGAGTGCCCCAGGGCTTTCACGTGCACCCGAAAATCGTCAAGCTCCTAGAGCAGCGCGCCGAAATGGGCCACGGCAAACGCCCCGTCGATTACGGCTTCGCGGAAGCGCTCGCCATGGGTTCAGTATTGCTCGAAGGCAATCCCGTTCGCCTGACCGGCCAGGATACCGAGCGCGGCACTTTCAACCAGCGCCACGCCATGCTCGTCGACACTGAAAGCGAAGAGGAATATTGCTCCCTCGCGCATCTCGCCCCCAATCAGCCCTTTTGCGAAATTCACAACTCTTCGCTCTCCGAAGCCGGCTGTGTCGGATTCGAATACGGCTTCAGCCGCGACTACCCGGAAGCTTTGGTTTTATGGGAAGCGCAGTTCGGCGATTTCGTCAACGGCGCGCAGGTCATCATCGATCAGTTCATCAGCGCCGGCGAAGACAAATGGGATCTTCCTTCCGGGCTGGTCTTGCTTCTGCCCCATGGTTACGAAGGCCAGGGACCCGAGCATTCGAGCGCGCGCATCGAGCGTTTTATGCAGCTCGCCGGGGAAGAAAACATGCAGATTTGCCAGCCCTCCACTGCCGCGCAATATTTTCACCTGCTGCGCCGGCAGGTCCGCCGCCCGTGGCGCAAGCCGCTCATCGTCTTCACTCCCAAAAGCATGCTGCGCCATCCCGACGCCTCCTCCAGCATCGGCGACTTCGCGCAACCGCGCTTCCTTCCCGTCGTTCCCGACCGTGAAGTGCAAGACGCCAAGCGCATCCTCATCGTCAGCGGCAAGCTCGGCCACGAGCTGCGCGCCGAGCGCCGCCGTCGCAAAGACACCAGCACCGCGATTATTTTCCTGGATCAGCTGTACCCGCTGTTGCGCCCGGAAATTGCCGCCGCCATCGACGAGCATCCCAACGCCCGCGAAGTCGTCTGGATCCAAGAAGAACCAAAAAACATGGGCGCGCATTTCTTCGTAGTGCCCCGCATCGGCCAATTAGTGCAAAGCAAAGGCCTGAAAATGCGCTCCATCAAGCGCTCCCCCAGCGCCAGCCCCGCCACAGGCTCCGCCAAAGCCCACGAGCTGGAACAAAAGACGCTGCTCAGCCTCGCGTTCACCACCAGCCCGACGGAATGACGTCATCGCACCTCTTTAACATTCCATTCATCTCCGTCTCATCTGCGTGTCATCCGCCGCCCTCACACTTGCTGCATTCACTGTGCTACCCGAAGGCTCAAGTGACCCCAGGCGCTCCAACACCTTCCGCATTTCGCGGGCCTACGGTACACTTCGAACAAGCCGGCGGGCGGAACGTGCCACCTGCATGAAACGTATCCTGATCATTGAAGACGACCGCGACATCGTCGAACTGGTTCGCTACAACCTTGCGAATGAGGGATTTCAGGTCAATGCCGCCTTCGACGGCAGCAGCGGCCTGAATACCCTGAAGAAAACGCCTCCGGATCTTCTGCTTCTCGATCTCATGCTTCCCAAAGTTTCCGGGCTCGATATTTGCCGGGAAGTTCGCCGGGATGAATCGCTTAATCGTTTGCCAATCCTAATGCTCACCGCGCGTGGCGAAGAAGCCGACCGCGTCGTGGGCCTGGAGATGGGCGCCGACGATTACGTGACCAAGCCGTTCAGCCCGCGCGAATTGCTGGCGCGCGTCAAAGCGCTGCTCCGCCGCGCGGAGCCGCCTTCGGACTCGCCCCGCACCATTGAGGTCGGGAAGCTAGCCATCGATCCGGCGTCGTATCGCGTCAGTCATTCCGGGAAGCCCGTTCCGCTCAGCACGCTCGAATTCCGGCTGCTCTACTACCTGGCTTCGCGGCCTAACCGCGTTTTCACGCGCGACCAGCTTCTCGATGCCGTCTGGGGCACCGATCGTTTCGTCACTCCGCGCAGCGTGGACGTCTACGTCCGCCGTCTGCGCGAAAAAATCGAAGGCGATCCCGAGAATCCCGTCCACCTGAAGACCGTCCGCGGCGCCGGGTACTTGTTCGAAACTCGTGCGGCATAACCTTTTCTGGAAACTAACGCTGACGTTTTTCGCCTTGCTCGTGGGCGTGCTGCTCGCCGTGGATTTCTTCGCCGAGCGCGCCCTCCGCGAGGATTACGCCAACACCGCCTTTGCGCAGTTGGCTGCCATCGCGCACATTGCGCAAGCGCACCCGCCGCGCCTCACGGCCATCCCTCCGGCAAATCCCGAAGAAATCAGCGGTCTGCAAAAATGGACCGCGGAAATGGCCGCCAGCGGCGCGCGCGTTACCATCATCACCCCAGTTGGCTTGGTTCTCGCGGATTCGCAGTCCGATCCCCGCACCATGGAAAATCACGCCGGCCGGCCCGAAATCCGTGACGCGCTCGCCAAGGGCGAAGGGCAGTCCACGCGCCACAGTGTCACCATCAATCGCGACTTGCTTTATTACGCCGTGAAGCAAAACGTCGGCGCCGGTTCTCCTGTCGTGTTGCGTTTCGCCATTCCGCTCGCCACCATTCAGGAGCTTCTCGGCTCCTTCCGCCGCAGCTTGTGGCTCTCTTCCTTCATTATTCTGTTGCTCGCAGGAGCTGCTTCGCTGCTGGTTTCCCTCGGCCTCTCCGCACGCATCGAGCGCCTCGAGGACTTTTCCCGCCGTGTCGCGGAAGGCGATTTCCGCCCGCTTCCCGGCGATGGCTCCGGCGACGCGCTGGAAAAACTCGGCGCTTCGCTGAATCAAACAGCGGCGCGGCTCGATCAGACCATCCGCACGCTAACCGAGGAGCGCAATCTTTCCTCCGCAATCCTCGGCAGCATGGTGGAAGGCGTCGCGGTAGTGAGCGCCGCGGAGCGGCTGGTCTTCGCCAATCGCAGCTTTGCGGAAATTTTGGAGCTGCACGCGCTCCCGAAGTCGGGGAGCGCACTGGTGGAAGTGGTGCGCCAGACGGAAATGATTGAAGCGGTGCGAAAGGTCTTAGCCGGCGAGCCGCGCGTGGAATCCGAGATCGTCACCGGGACGCTGCGCCAGCATTTTTTCGCCGCCACCGTCGCCGCGGTCCGCGCCGGCGAAACCTCCGGCGCCGTCGTCGTCCTTCACGACATTACCGAGCTGCGCAAGCTTGAGCGCGTGCGTCGCGATTTTGTCGCCAACGTTTCGCACGAGTTTCGCACGCCGCTGACCGCCATCCAGGGTTTCGCGGAAACATTGCTCGCCGGCGCTATGAACGATCCGCAAAATCGCGAGCGCTTCCTCGAAATCATCGTCGAGCATTCGCGCCGCCTCGCGCGGCTGACCGAAGACTTGCTCATGCTCTCCAAAATGGACGCCGACCGCCTCGAACTTGAAATTCGGCGCGTCAGCGTCGCGCAGCTTATCGAATCCTGCATGGAAACCTCGCGCCATCGCGCCGCCGAAAAAGAGATCGCCATTTCCGTCAAGCCTTTCAACGGCTTGCCCGATGTCGCCGGTGATCGCCGCCGCCTCGCGGAAGTGCTGCAAAATTTGCTCGACAATGCCACGCAATACACGCTCGCGCGCGGTCAAATCGTGGTCAGCGCGGAATCTCGCGACGCCGAAGTCGTCTTCACCGTCGCCGATACCGGCATCGGCATTCCCACCGCCGATCAGCCGCGCATCTTTGAGCGCTTCTATCGCGTCGACGCCGCGCGCTCCCGCGAGCTGGGCGGCACCGGCCTGGGCCTCTCCATCGCCAAGCACATCGTCGAAGTGCATGGCGGCCGCATCTGGGTCGAAAGCGAAGTCGGCCGCGGCTCGCGATTCCATTTCTCCGTCCCCATCTTCGACGCCGAGCGGGCCGCCCGCGCAACCCCGTCCGCCGGGACATCACGCGGCAGCGGCCGCGCTTCCGCGTAGAGGATCCGTCAGGCCACGCCCTGGAACACTGCAACCGATTTTGTTTCCGTTCGTTCACAATCGCTTCATCAACCTTTAATCGTCCCCGCCGCATATTTTTGCTTACGGGCGGAAGTGTCAGTTGCCGACGCCCATCCGCACGGAGGGCCAATTCATGGCGAGCACCACGGCCGGACTCACCGAGGCAGTACTGTACGACGTGCTGGTGAACTACCTCGTCTCCATGGCCCGTACTGTGGAAGGTGCCATGAATCGCGCCCTGGACGCGGTCACCTCGCTCGATAGCACGCGCACGTCCGCGCTCCCCAGCGAAGTCTTTCTCCTTGAGCCGCGCATCAACGAAATGGAAATTGTGATCGACGAGCACGCCATACGCCTGCTCCGCCGCGGCTCCTTCTCCGATGACGAAATGCGCCTGATCGTGGCGGCGCTGAAAATTACCAACGACCTTGAGCGCATCGGCGACCTCGCCGTCAACCTCGCGCAAGGCGCGGTTTCCCTGCGCGAAATGCCTGGTGCGCGGATTCCGGAGGAGTTGGTCCCCATGGCTCTCGCCGTGCGCGCAATGGCCAGCAAGAGCCTCGGCGCGCTCATCTTTCGCAACGTGGAAATGGCCACGGAAGTCCTTGAAAGCGACGATGTCGTGGACCAATACCGCGACCGTATTTTCGAAAATTTGCTCGCCTCCATGACCCAGCAGGCCACGCTGGTCAGCTCCGGCATGCAATTCATTCTGGCTACTCGCCACCTCGAGCGCATTGCCGATCACGCCAGCAACATTGCCGAGGACATCATTTTCTGGGTGCGCGGCCTCGACGTGCGCCACGGTCGCGGCCTGACCATGCGCCCGGACCGCTCCGAAGGGCAACCCAGCTCCGGGATCGCCAGCGAAACGCGGGGCGAAAGCCCGCTAGCCGGCTCGCCCGAAGCTGGCGCGGTCATCGAGAATTCACACGCGTTTGATGCCGGTGTGACCCCGGCCTGCGACACTGAGCACGCTTAATCTTCACCAATCGTTCCTACCTGGAGACCGGCGCACCCCTGGCGCCGGTCTCCTCCTCCTCACCCTTGGTTCCCGGGCATTGCCTTGGCGTCGTGAGTTAACTAGACGGACTCCAGGAAACGCGTGGAACCCCGCCGCATGGTAAACTTAGATGTTTGATTGAAGGAGAATTTCCGTGAACTGGGGCTGGTTTCCGGTGGGCAGTGCCATAGCGTTGACGCTTCTTACCTTGCTATTTCTCTCCCAGCGATTTTGGTATCGCTCCGTCTGGCGTGTCACCGCCAAGTGGCGCATCGCCTGGCTACGCGCCGCAGTGCGGCTCGTGTACGTCGCGCTGCTGGTTCTGATTATTGGCTCCGTGGCCGACGGATTTCGCATGGGGTACCGCCACCACTTGATTCCCGGCGCCAAAATCACGATGTTCGCGGGCCTGTGGTTTACCAGCGCGCTCTTCGCCTATATCGCAGTGAAGGTGGTTCGCGTCATCGAGCGCCTTTATGTTTCCTTCCGCTCTGTTGCTCGGCGCAACTCCGCGTCAAGCTCTTCGCCTGCCCCGGTGACAGCAAACGCGCCGGCCACGCGCGCAACTGCCGTGGCTGCGGACCTGGTCCCGGACCCTTCGCGCCGCTACTTCTTCCGCACCGCTTCCGCCCTGGCGGGCGCTGTTCCTTTTCTCAGCGTGGTCTATGGCTTCGCCGCCGAGCGCTTGGATTACCGGGTCCGCCGCGTCGAAATCCCCACCGCCAATTTGCCGCCCGCTCTCGACGGAATGACAATCGTCCAGCTTAGCGACATTCACCTCAGTGGCAGCACGAGCCGCACGGATGTTCGCCGCGCGGTGGACATGGCCAACGCGCTGGGCGCCGATCTCGCCGTCGTCACGGGAGACTTCATCACCGGAGCTGCGGACCCGCTGGCCGATTGCGTCGACGAGATCCGCCAACTTCGCGCACCCCTCGGTATTTTCGGCTGCAACGGCAACCACGAAATTTACGCAGGGGCCGAAGATGCCGCGCAGGAACTCTTCGCGCGGGCCGGCATGAAATTGCTTCGCTATGAAAATGTGCAGCTCGCGTTTCGCGGCGCGCATTTTAATCTTCTCGGCGTCGATTATCAGCGCGAGCGCGCACATAGCGGCCAGCGTCTGGAGATGCTTCCCGACCTGGCTCCCCTGGTTCATCGGGACATGCCAAACATTTTGCTCTCGCACAATCCGAACACTTTTAATCGTGCCGCGGAGCTGGGCATCGAGCTATCGCTGGCTGGGCACACCCACGGCGGGCAAGTCCAGGTGGAAATCCTCGATCATCGCTTCAGTCCGGCGCGCTTTATCACCGATTACATTGCCGGCGCGTACTTCCGCCCGCTCTCCATGCCCGCGACAAACCTCCGTGCGCTGAAGGAGGCAAACTATTCGAGCCAACAGGCGCTGACATCCAGTCACGCCCAGCCGCCCCTCTCAGTGCTCTATGTCAACCGCGGACTAGGCACGGTCGGCGCCGCCGTGCGCCTCGGCGTTCCGCCGGAAATCACGTTGATCACGTTGCGTCGCGCATAAACACCTCATTGGCAGTCGTCGGCGATTGACCCACTCGTGTCCGCTTATTCCCCGGCACGGAAAGCCTTCCCCGCCGGAGTATGATGGTGTTGCCTGACGTTCCTATGCTCCTGCGAGTTGCCAACGTCCTGTTTTCGGTGGCCTTCGCCTGGGGACATCCTTCCCCGCGGATGGAGAAACTGCAGATTCCCCGAGGAAACGGCGACTACGTTATTGCCGGTTCCGCGCGGCGCGAGGACACGGATGAACCTCTTCCCGGGGTCCGCATGCAGTTGCTCACTGTTGCTGGAAGCGTTGCTCACCCCACCGTTTTGACCAATCCTTCCGGTGAATTTTCCTTCGGCCACTTTGCGCCGGGTCAATACGAAATCGTCGCCGAAGAGGATGGTTACCAGCCCACACGTCTGCCGGTGGAAGTCACGCGATACGATCAGCCGAACGTGATTGTCCGCCTACGAAAGCAACTTGTCGCTGCTATTCCCACTGGCGATGTGACCACCGCGCATCAACTCGCCATCCCACAAAAAGCCCGCGCCGCCTTTGAGAAAGGCATCGCTAAAGCCGACTCGCGAGGAGACTACACAGGAGCCGTGCAGGAATTCCAGCGCGCCATAAATAATTACGCGGACTATTACGAGGCTTACGCGCAGATGGGCATGGCATATGTTCACCTGAAAGACTTCCCTGCCGCCGAGAAAGCGTTGCGCCAATCCATTGCGATGAGCGCGCAGAAATACGCACCGCCATTGCTGCTGCTTTCCATGCTCCTGAACGATCAGAATCGTCCGAATGACGCCGAGCCCGTGGCTCGCCAGGCGATCGCCTCTGATCCAAACACCTGGCGCGGACCTTACGAACTGTCTCGCGCTCTGCTTGCCTTGCGCCGCTTACCCGAATCGGAAGCCAGCGCGTATGCTGCTCGCGGCCTCAAGCCGGAAAACCCCGATGTCTACCTGCTGCTGTCCGAAATCCACCGTCACACGCAAAATCCTTCGGCCCTGCTGCAGGATATTGACGCCTACCTCAAGCTCGCGCCGCAGGGCCCGGCCGCGCCACAAGTGCGCAAGCTCCGCGAGCAGCTCCTGAAATTCATGGAATCGCAGGCCAAACCTGCCGTCGCTCCCTGAGAGAGTTAAAGCCGACAAGCGTCCTGAGCATCGCCCCACCAGCGGCTTTGCGCAGCGATCTGCTCTGACGACTTGATTCGCCAAAACGCTGAGTCCTTGCGGCCCAGCCGCGCTTCCGATTATGAAGGGGAGGATCGAGGGCCAGACCCGCTGCGGCCTTGACCCGCGTTTTGCTGGACGCGGAGATGAGCCGCCACCAGGCGAATCTCGCCAAATGTGATTTCCTCTGGCAATGCTTCCTTTACCGGCTTCAGGCGCTCCTTGCCAAATTGTTGAATTGCCGCAGCAATCTGCGCGTAGCGCTCGGCGCTGAGCCACTTCGCCTCGAACTTCACCTCGCCGCCTTCCATCAGTTTGGCCACCATGTCCACCACGCTACTGACCTTGCGGCCGCGAATCTGCGCTATTTCCTCGAATGTGCGTCCTTCTCCGAGGAGCTGCAGCGTATCCTCGCGCGGGTGTGAGGCGGCGGCGTGCCAGTCATTGTTGGCCCGTTCGCCTTTGTTGAACCGCTGCAGTGCGTCCAGGATCTCCTGGCCGTAACGCTCCACCTTCTTGTCTCCGAAGCCAGAGACCGCCCGCAGCGCCTGCAAGGATGTCGGCTTGACGGTACACAGCGCATCCAGCCCTGTGTCATGCAACACGACGAAGGCGGCCACTCCCAAATCTCTCGCCGTATTGCGCCGCCACTCGCGCATGTATTCCCGCAATTGAGCATCCGGCAAGGACAAAGTGGCGCCAGCCGGACGCTGTTCGCCCGCGACCCGCTTGTCGGGTGGCGTCCGGCGAGCCTTCGCGCGCGGCCCCCAGGACCGCGTTTCCTCCACTTCCAGCCAATCCGGCGTACCCGCGCAGATGTCGCAGGTGCCGCAGCGTTCCCACTTGGGTTGCTCGCCGAAGTGCTTGCACACATGATGCTGCCGGCACTCCATGGACTGCACAAAGCGTTCCACCTCGTGGTAACGCTGCCACGATCGCTCCCGCTCTACGGGATCGCCAATCTGCCCTATGAAATAGGCGTGCAGTCCACGATCCTTTTTCTGCCATAGCAAAATGCAATCTGCGGGCAAGCCATCACGCCCCGCGCGGCCCGCTTCCTGGTAGTACTGCTCGACGCTCTTCGGCAGCGACAGATGAATCACCGAGCGTACCGCTGCCTTGTTGATCCCCAGGCCGAATGCCAGCGTGCCCACCAGCACGCGCACCTCGTCGCTCATCCATTTTTCCTGATTTTCGCGGCGCGCCTTGGCCTCCATCTGGCCGTGATAGCCGATCGCCGCTATCCCATTTTCCTCAAGGACATCAACCGTCTCGCCCACCCGCGCAATCGTCGGCGCGTACACGATTACATTGCCTTCGCTAACCCTCCGCACCGCTCGCAGCAACATCTCTTCCTGCGTGCGCGAGTTGCTTTCGTGCACGATGTAATGCAGGTTCAGCCGCCGGAAACTGGCGATATGCTTGTGCGGGTCGCGCAGCCGCAACTGCTCGATAATGTCGTGCCGCACGCGCTGCGTCGCGCTGGCGGTGAACGCCGCAATCGGCCGGTCCGGGAAGAGCTCGCGCAATCGGCTCAGTTGCCGGTACTCCGGGCGAAATTCGTGGCCCCACTCGGAGATGCAATGCGCCTCGTCAATCGCGAAGAAAGAAACCGGTATTCGCTTCAGCCACTCGGGCGTGTCCCCCAGCGCCACGCGTTCCGGCGAAAAATACAGTAGCCGGAATTCTCCCGCTGTGGCGCGCTTTAGAATTTGGCTTCGTTCTGCCCCGCTCAGGGAGCTGTTCACGAATGCCGCCGGAATCCCGCTCTGCTCGAGCTGTGCCACCTGGTCCTGCATCAGGGCAATCAGCGGCGAAATGACCACCGCCGTGCGTCTGGCGTCCAGCACTGCCGGCAATTGGTAGCACAGCGATTTGCCGCCGCCGGTGGGCATCACGACGCAAGCGTCGCGTCCCGCTGCAATGCTCCTCACAACCGCTTCCTGTCCGGGCCGAAACGCGTCGTATCCCCAGTAATGCCGCAGGGTGTCAGTGAGAGAACTTGCGGTTTCGGGCTGCATCCCGGTTTCGATTCCCTGGTCGGGCAAAGCCGCAGCAAAGCTCATAGCATACTCCCTAACTCCGCAGCAGTTTCGCTTTTGTTTCGCTATATGTCAAGTAAGATTTCTGTGAATCGTTCGCACCGTTGTGGAATCTGTGGAAAACCGAGAAACAGGCTGGTGCTAGCGGCGGCGAACTCGACTCATTGCCCGCCCGAAACCGAGGCGGGTTGCTGGCCGGGGAGCCCGGTGCCATAATCCTGCTTCAGGTAAGGAAGCGTGTCCCCGCTCGGACCTCGGGTTGCGGAACACGAGTTACGGGGGATAGCCATGGCTTTGCGCGATAGTTGGATCGAAAAACGAGAAGCGGCGGCGGCCACCGCGAACGGCAACAGGAACATGTCGCAGATGCATCTCGCGCGGCAAGGTTTCATTACCGAAGAGATGCAGTTCATCGCGAAGCGCGAACGCCTGGAACCGGAGCTGATCCGCAGTGAAGTGGCGCGCGGCCGTTGCATCATTCCCGCCAACATTCATCACCGCAACCTGGAGCCGATGGCCATCGGCATCGCCACCAAATGCAAAATCAACGCCAACATCGGTAATTCCGCCACGAGTTCCAATATTGGCGAAGAGCTGAAGAAGTTGCATCACGCGGTGCACTACGGCGCTGACACCGTTATGGACCTGAGCACCGGCGGCGACATCCCCGTCATACGCAAAGCCATTATCGAAGCATCGCCTGTGCCCGTCGGAACGGTTCCTGTTTACGAAGCAATCTCCCGCGTGCGCCGGCCGGAAGATTTAACCTTCGAGTTGATGCTCGAAGTCATCGAAGAGCAAGCCGAGCAGGGCGTCGATTACATGACCATTCACGCCGGCGTAATGCGCGAGCATGTGCCGTTTGTGCGCAAGCGCATCACCGGCATTGTGAGCCGCGGCGGTTCGCTGATGGCGCACTGGATGGAGCATCACAAGAAACAGAATTTTTTATACGAACATTTCGATGACATCTGCAAAGTGTTCAAGAAGCATGACGTGAGTTTTTCGCTGGGCGATGGTTTGCGGCCGGGCTGCATTGCGGACGCCAGCGACGAAGCGCAGTTCGCGGAATTAAAAGTCCTCGGCGAGCTCACCAAAAAAGCCTGGGATCACGACGTGCAAGTGATGATCGAAGGCCCCGGGCACATTCCCATGGACAAGATTAAGGAGCAGGTCGAAAAAGAAATGGAGTGGTGCCACGAAGCGCCCTTCTACACGCTCGGCCCACTCGTCATCGACATCGCTCCGGGCTACGACCACATCACCAGCGCGATCGGCGCGGCCATGATCGGCTGGTACGGCGCCTCGATGCTCTGCTACGTCACACCGAAAGAGCACCTGGGCCTGCCGAATCCGGAAGATGTGAAGCAAGGCGTGATCGCCTATAAAATCGCCGCGCATGCCGCGGACGTCGCGCGGCATCGTCCCGGCGCGCGTGATCGCGACGATGCGCTTTCCTACGCACGGTTTCTCTTCGACTGGAACAAGCAGTTCGAGCTCTCGCTCGATCCCGCCACCGCCAAAGCCATGCACGACGAAAATCTTCCCGACGATTTCTACAAAGAAGCCAAGTTCTGCTCCATGTGCGGCCCGAAGTTCTGCTCCATGAACATCACGCAATTGGCCGAAGCCGAGGGCGGCCACGACCAGGCGGAACGCCAACAAAAATTTGTCGAGCTGCTCGCCAAGGTAAAAGCCGCAGGAGCGTAACCAGCTGCATTCGGTCGGTGAATGGCAATGTCGGATCGCTCAGATGTGATGGCATTGATTGGGGCGGGGCCTGTGGGGCTCGGCATGGCTAAGGCTTTGCTCGAGCACAAAATTCCCTACGAAGAATTGGAGGCGGACCGCGAGTTGGGCGGGAATTGGCTGCACGGCGTGTATGAAACCGTGCATATTATTTCTTCGCGCAAAACCACGGAATACGCGGACTATCCGATGCCGGTGGATTATCCGGATTTTCCCAGCCGCCAGCAGATGCTGGATTATTTGCGGGACTATGCGCAGAAATTTCAGCTCACACCGCACATTCAATTCAACACCAAAGTGGTGATGGCTTTACCGCTTGCGGATGGACGCTGGGAGCTCGAACTCGCGAGCGGCGAAAAGCGCATCCACAAAGGGCTGATTGTTTGCAACGGGCACCACTGGGACCGGCGTTTTCCGAATTATCCGGGAAAATTTGCAGGCGAGTTCATTCATTCCAAGGATTACCGGACGCCGGCACAGTTGATAGGACAACGTGTGCTGGTAATTGGCGGGGGAAATTCCGCTTGCGACATTGCGGCGGAAGCGGCGCGCGTAAGCAAGACGGCGCGCATCAGTTTGCGGCGCGGCTACTGGTTTTTGCCCAAGACACTCTTTGGCATACCTTCGGCGGAATTGATCAAGCCATGGGTTCCAGTGTGGGGGCAGCGGATTTTCTTACGGATGATCTTGCGAATTGTCATCGGAAAATATTCGGACTACGGTTTGCCGGAGCCGGACCACAAAATTTTCGAGGCGCACCCGACGATCAACAGCGAACTGCTCTATTACATGAAGCACGGGAGGATTCAGCCGCGAAAAGATATCGCGCGCTTTGAAGGCCAGACCGTGCATTTCGTGGATGGCACAAGCGAAGAGTTCGACACGGTGGTGTGCGCCACGGGTTATCACGTGAGCTTCCCATTTTTGCCGCCAGGCCTGGTGAAGGTAAAAGGCAGCACCGCGCAGGTGTATGGCGGCTGTGTGCTGGCGGACTATAAAAATCTCTACATCATCGGGACCTCGCAATTGCGCTACGGCTTCGGCCCCGTGGTCACTCCGGGTATGGATCTGATGGCGCGCCTGATGCTCGCGCAGGATCAGATGGAGTTGCCCATTGGTCTGGTGATGAAAGAGTCCGGCGTGAAAATTCCTAGGACGCACCTGGTCGACCCGCACGCCGCCATACGCGCGATTCGCCGGGGCAAGCGCATGCTGCCGCTGCTCTTGTGGAAAGAAAAGCGGTTGCGCAAGGCATTGGCGGGACGGGCAGCCGTGCCTCCACCGGTTCCAGCGTCTGCTGTGCCGCAAATCAATCGTGGCTTGGAAGTGTTCTGAAGCCAGAGCAACACAGACTGCGAGTACTGGCGAAATCGATGCCATTTCTAGCAAATGGTGTGGCGGTTGTGACCGGCGCGGGCTCTGGCATCGGGCGCGCGCTCGCGCGGCAGCTTGCGGCGGCGGGTTCCGCGCTGGCGCTGGCGGATGTCGATGAAGCGGGACTGCAGCAGACGGCCGGTTCGCTGAGTGAAAGAGGCGTCCAGCTAACCACGCATGTCGTCGATGTTTCCGATGAATCCGCCATGCAAGCGTTTGCGCAAGATGTTGCCGCCAGGCATGGACGGGTCACGCTGCTGATCAACGACGCCGGCGTGGCGTTGCACGGCAGATTTGAGGAAATTTCGCTGGACGATTTGCGTTGGCTAATGGGAATCAATTTCTGGGGCGTGGTGTACGGCGTGAAATATTTCCTGCCGCTACTGAAGAAGGAGCGGCGAGCGCACATCGTGAATATTTCCAGCGTGTTTGGGATTGTCGCGCCGGCGGGGCAAAGCGCCTATTCCGCGAGCAAGTTTGCAGTGCGTGGATTTACGGAGGCGCTGCGGCACGAATTGGAAGGGACCTCCATGTTCGTTTCGTGCGTGCATCCCGGCGGGATTCGCACGCCGATTGCGAGACGGGCACGCCTTGGCGCGAATACGCCGCCGGGTTCGCGGGATGAGGCCGTGGCACGGTTCGACCGGCTGACGCCGACAATGCCGGATGCGGCGGCGGCGAGAATCTTGCAGGGCGTGGAGCGCCGCGAGCCGCGCATTTTGGTTGGGCGCGATGCGCGGCAGATCGATATCTTACAGCGGCTTCGGCCGGGAACGTATTGGAAGGCGCTCGCGCGGCGTATGCAGGAGCCGACGCACTAAGCGCGGGTATCAGTTCGCGGACGCCCACGCGAAGGTGGCCGCTACT
>WNFF01007195.1_pt1 | contig 19195 bp, 16 predicted proteins | sample 5400441 | NCBI WGS metagenome assembly WNFF01 (sample SAMN13153345, study PRJNA577476) | soil metagenome | isolation source: 120 cm saprolite under Douglas fir tree site 2 hole 3 replicate 1 | place: USA:California | collected 2015-04-18 | reverse complement strand
CTCCTCGCGGCGCCAGGATCTCGTAGCGTGCCAACACGGCGTTGCCGCTGACGTCGAGCAGCCGCGCTACCAGGCGCACGGAGTCGGCCGCGCCTCGTCCCTGCGGCCAGAGCTGGGCCAGCACGACGAGTCCCGCGCCGGTGCGTTGGGCGAGCAGCACAGCGGCCTCCGCTGGTGCGGCGTGGCTGTCCCATGCTCGCAGGGCGGTCGCGGGGGGCACCGAGCGGACCGCCCCGTGCAGCCGCTCTATCACTGTGAGGGCAATCGCTGACCCTGCCGAGTCGAGGTCGGCCCCTCCCAGCGCGAGCGGCGCGATGGCGAGCAGTCCTGCGTCGAGCCGAGTCCGGTTCATTGCCCGCACGAACATCACTGCCCCCACCGTCGCACCGGCGAGGGCGAGCAGCAGGAGTCCAGCTACGATCCGCGCCGTTCCGGGTCGTTGACGGGCGGTTGAAGGGATCGGGGCTCCCGCGCCGCCACTGCCTATGCTACTCACGTGACGTTGATTCGAGGTTGACAGTGCCTGGATATGCTCTCTCCGATATGGTCACCGTGTGCACACTGCTGCCGCCGCCCGAACGCTCTCGGGTCGATGCCGCGGGCGACGGGTGTTTCGCTACGCTGCATGCGGATTCGCCGCGCGAGCTGCTGCGCACGGCGCGTCGCCGGCGGGTCGATGCCCTGGTGATCTCGGTGCATCGCTGTGCCGGGGCCGAGCTCCCGGGGGTGGCACGATTCGTTCGGGAGTTCCCGGCAATCCCGGCGGTGGCCCTCGTCTTGCGACACGACCGCGAGGCGACGGAAACGCTGCTGCGCCTCGGCGCCCACGGCGTTCGCGCCGCCGTCGACTGCACGGAGCCGGAGGGCTGGCGCCGCCTACGCGAGCTCCTCGGGCATCCGGCTTCCCCGGTGGCGGCTTGCATCTTAGCCCGCATCCTTCCGGAGCTGAACGAGGCGCCTGAAGATGCTCGCCTCTTCTTCGAGGTCCTGGCGCGCCTGGCTCCGGTGCTGGCCACCGTGCGGGCGCTGGCGCGTCACCTGCGCGTGGGCCCCAGCACGTTGATGTCCCGCGTCTATCGCTCCGGGCTCCCCTCGCCGAAGCGCTACCTTGCCGCGATGCGTCTGCTGCACGCCGCCTATCTCTTTCAGAACACGGCCCTGTCGGTCGCCGACGTGGCCTACCGCCTCGACTTCTCCTCGCCACAAAGCTTCGGCCGGCATCTGAAGGCGATGCTCGGTGTGACCGCTGGCGAGTTCCGACGTCGCTTTCCTTTCGACGTGGCGCTGGTGCGATTCGTGGATCTCCTCATCACCCCTTACCGGGCCGCCCTGCGCGCGTTTCACCCCCTCAACACTTGGCTCTGAGACCAGGGATCGGGCGCGGCCGCAGTGGCGACCCCGGGGGCGGGGGAGTGGGGGGGGGTGGGTGGGGGGAGGGGGTGACTCAGTCGGCCGCTTGCCGCTGCTGCCGCTCGGATAGTCGGAGCGCGCGGTGTTCGGCGGTCTCTTGGTCGCGGCGCAGGACCGAGAAGCGGGCGATGCTCCCCCGTAGCCTTTCGGCGAGCTGCGCGAGCTGTTGTGAGGTGGCGGTGAGGTCGCCCATGGATGTGATCTGCGCCTGCGTGGCAGTCGCGGCGCCGTCGGCACTCTGCGAGCTGCTGCTCGAGATCGTCGCGACCTGCTGCAGTGACTGGGCAAGGTCGGCCAGGCGCTGCGCCTGGCTCCGCGAGACGTCGGCGGTCGCATTCACCAGATCGCCGATCAGCTGCACCCCCTCGTGCAGCTCCTGGAGGGCGCCGTCGGCCTCGGCGGCGACCGCGCCGATGTCGCGCACCTTCGCCTCGCCCGACTGCATTGCCCGTGCGGCAGCCTCGATGCCCGCGCGCAGGTCGCTGACGAGCTCCGCCACTTCCCGGGCCGACTTTCCTGCCTCCCCCGCCAACGCCCGGACTTCGTCGGCGACGACGGCGAACCCCTCACCGTGCTCTTCGGCGCGGGCCGCCTCGATCGCGGCGTTCAACGCCAGCAGGTGGGTCTGACGGGCGATGCGGGCGATCGTCTGCGCGAACACTCCGATCCGCTCCGACATCGCCGACAACCCGACGACCGTGGATGCCGTGGCACGTACCTCCTCGCCCACCGCGCGCAGCGTCTGACTGGCTCGCTCCACCCGCTCCCGGCCCCGCGCCGCTGCCGCGACCAGACGCCGCGCGTCCACCTGCATCATTTCGGCGCGCACCCGCAGCGACTCCGCCTGGTCGGCCGCCTTGGCGCTCTCGCCGCGCGCGCCGTCCGCCATCGTCCGCTGTTGGCCCAGGTCGCTCGCCAGCTGCTGGGCCGTATGCGTCACCGTTTCCGACGTGGCGTGAAGTTGCTCGGCCGACGCCGCCAGCTCCTCGGCGAACGCCGCCACCTCGTCCGCCTCTCGCTGCACCGTCGAGATCGTGGCGCCGATCTCGTCGAGCATCCGATTGAAACTCTTCTCGAGGAACCCGAGTTCGTCGGCCTCGGCCGCCGAGGCGCGGACGGCCAGAAAGCCTTGCTCCGCTTCCCCCATCACGTCGCGCGCCAGGCGGATCCGCTCGATCAGCATCGCGGGGATCTGCTTGAGCGTCATCGCGACGACGATGAACACGACCGTCTCCAGTCCGATCTCCGTGAACTGCCCGGCGTCCGCCGGATATAGCTCCCCGTGCAGGTAACTGGCTCCGAGATAGGCGAGCGAGGCGACCAAGATGAGGAACTCACCGACGCCCTTGCCTTGGTCGAACGCATACGGCAGCACCGCGATGAACAGCACCACGATCAGTGCGCCGTGGCCGAACCAGACGACCAGCAGCGCCACCAGCAGGACGTCGAGCAGGGCAAGCACGTAGATCAACCACCAGCGGTACCAGCCGCGCTCGTTGATCATCCCCACGAGCGCGTTGACTATGAGACCGACTCCGAGACCGGCGACCATCGTCGTCGGTTGAGTGCGGACCACCCCTACCCCCCACCCCACCAGCCCCAAGAGGAAGACGCCGACCGCTATCCCCCAGCGGCGACGGTGGCTGCGGGCGAAGGTTTCGAGGTCCTTCAAGCGCTGCTCGAGCCCCGAGGCCTCGTCCTTCCAGCCGCGCAGCCGCGCGGCGAGGGACGCCCGGGGATTCAGGGGAGGAACAAGAGCGGGGGAGGGGGGAGGACTGGCGCTCACTCCAGCATCTTACACCACGACCGGGGGGGCACAAGCCGCGGCGTCAGCCGCGCGCGCTCACCGCAGGCCCAGCTCGGTGGCGGTGAGGAGGGTGTCGACCTCGTAGCCCGCCTGCTCGAGCGCGGCCCGCCCCCCCTCCTCCCGGTCGACCACCGCGAGGACCCCGAGCACGCGAGCATTGGCTGCTCTGAGAACGCCGATCGCTTCGAGCGCCGACTGGCCAGTCGTGATGACGTCCTCCACCACGACGACGCTCGAGCCGGGATCGAAGCACCCCTCGATGCGGCGGCCGGTGCCGTGGGATTTCGCTTGGGCGCGCACGGTGAACGCGTCGAGCGGGAGGCCCCGGGAACGTGCTGCGGCAGCGATGGCATAGGCCACGGGATCGGCACCCAGGGTGAGCCCACCGATGGCCTGGGGAGTCCAACGCCGGTCGGCGAGTCGTGCGAGCCCCAGCTGTCCGACGAGCAGCAGTCCTTCGCCGGACATGGTGGTGCGGCGCGCATCGATGTAGTAGCTGGATCGGCGGCCGGAGGCGAGGACGAAGTCCCCGTGGGTGATCGAGCGCGTGCGCAGCAGCTCGCGAAGGCGCTCCAGGGAAGGGTTCGAGCGTGTTACGCAGTAGTTACGTAGTTGTACTTGCTACTACTATTTCTCCGTGTCACGTTGGCCGCGAGAGATCATGTGCTTCAACGCCCCCAACAAGCCGCCCCGCTGCGAGCCTGGAGCCGCAGGGGAGGGAGCGCCCCGAGTGCCCGCTTCGACCTCAGCGGCGTACGCGAGCACCGTCTGCTGGCGCTTCGCTGGGTCGCGGGCCAGGCCCCGCATGACGGCCGCTTCCAACGCCGCGGGAAAGGTCCGCCCCGGCAGCGCCCGGTTGAGCGGCAACGGAGGCTCGGTGAGGAGCTGCTGGAAGAGCTCCCGGGGGGTCCGCCCGGCATAGGGGTGACGGCCCGTGAGCGAGTAATAGGTGATCGTCGCCAGGCTGTAGATGTCGGCGCGCCCGTCCACCAGTTCACCAGACAGGGCCTCGGGTGCCACATATTGCAACGTGCCGACGAAGAACCCGGTGCGCGTCAGTCGCTCTTCGGGTGGGAGCTCGGCGTCCCGGGCGATACCGAAATCCAGCAGCTTGAGGCGCTGTGTGGCCGGGTCGATCATGATGTTCTCGGGCTTCAAGTCCCGGTGAACGATCCCGGCCTCGTGGGCGGCGGCGAGGGCCTCGGCGAGCTGGCGCACGATCTGCGCGACCGCTGGGGGAGCGAGCGGTCCGCTGCGGTGTAGGAACTGGGCGAAGGACTCCCCACCCGCCCACTCGAGCGCGAGGTAATAGAGGCCGTCCGCCTCCCCGTAATCGTAGGTGCGGACCACGCCGGAATGCAGGACGCGGGACCCGTAGCCCGCCTCCCGCAGGAATCGCTTGACCGCCGTGGGGTCGCCCCTGAGCCGCTGGCGCAATACCTTGAACGCACAGGCGCCACGCTCGGGGTGCTGCGCCCGATAGACCTCCGCCGTGCCGCCTTCACCGACACGTTCGAGGAGCCGGTAGCCGGCGATGGTCCGGCCGACGTAATTCTCAGTGGCCATGGAGACGCGCGAAACTAACGCCCGGATTTGAGGTTGAGCAAGTGACGCGACACGAACGGGTGTGCTTCGTACTGGGCCTCTGGGCCATGGGCTGCGGCCCGTGGCAACGCGTCGGCGCTCCGGACCGGCCTCAGCCAGGCGTGAATGTAATGCGCGTGCTCGACGCGGCCGACATCTACCGCGCGATGGGCTTCTACGTCAGCGGCCCGCCCCTGCCGTTCGTCGGATCGCTGCGCTACCTGCGTTCTGCGTCCCGGGATTCGACACTCGCCGTGGCCGCGCTCTCGCTCGCCAACCACGCGCTCACCTTCCGTCGGGACGGCAACGAGTTCGTCGCCGAGTACCACGTCGAGGTGATCTTCCGCCCCGACTCCGCAGGGGTAGAGAGCGGCGCGGTGGCGCGCCAGATGGCCAGTGACCATGTGGTCCGGGTGCGCGCCTTCCAGGAGACGCTGCGAAACGACGAGAGCATCGTGTTCCAACAGTTCCTCTCGCTCGGGCCGGGCGTCTATCACGTGACGGTGCTCGTGCGCGACCGGAACGGTCCCGGCGTGGCCCACCAGGAGCGCCTGGACACCGTGCCGTCGTACGCCGGACCTGGGCTCGCCACGCCCATCGCCATCTATGAAGGAATAGGTCGCACCAATGCCGCGGACCCTCCTAAGCTGCTGGTCAACCCGCGTGCCACGCTGCCCTATGGCGGTGACACGCTGCGCTTTTACATCGAAGGCTACGGCCTGGCGGCGCAGGCGCGGCTCGCGATCCAAGTCACCGATCAGGGCGGCGCCAACGTGCTCGAGGACACCGTGCCCGTGGCGGGCGGTACAGGCCTGGGGCGCGCAGTGATCCTGTTGCCGCCGTCCCGGCTCCCGATGGGCCAGGCCCAGATCCAGCTCCAGCCGGTGGGTGGCGGCCCCAGCGCGCGATCGCCGTTTCTCGTCAGTTTCTCCAGCCAGTGGGTGATCACCAACTTCGATCAGATGATCAGCCTGCTGCGCTATTTCGAGCGCCAGGACCTTGTGGACTCGCTGCGCAAGGCGTCCCCGGCGGACCGTCCCGAAATGTGGAAGCGGTTCTGGAAGGCGACGGATCCCGTACCGATCACACCCGAGAACGAAGCGCTCGACGACTACTTCCGGCGCATCCAGACCGCCAACCAACGCTATTCCGAGGCGGGGGACCCCGGGTGGCTGACCGATCGCGGCGAGGTGTTCATCACCATGGGCGACCCCGACGAAGTGTACGATCTGCGTGGGGACGTGAGCCGCGGAGGCCCGGCGGTGATCCGTTGGACCTACAACTCGCTGCAGCTGTTGCTGCTGTTCGTCGACCAGTCGGGGTTCGGCCGATTCCGGCTCACTCCCAGCTCGCGCGCCGATTACCAACGCGCGCTCTTTCGAGTGCGCCGGACGCGGTGACGTCTCGCCGCCTCTTCCTCCTCCTCCCACTCCTGGCTGTCCCGGCGCCCGCCGCCGGGCAACAAGGGCGTGGGGCAGTGCAGCGTGCCGAATCGCTGCACGCCGCCGGCCGGCCGTGGCGTGCAGCGGAGACGCTGCTCGCCGCTGCGTCGCGCGAGCCACACCAGAACGCCGCGTTCGTCGTTCAGAGCGCCAGCGCCGAGCTCCGGGCCCGGCGCTATGACCGCGCGCGCAGCCTGCTCGCTGGTCAACCCTGGCTCGACGACTACGGCGAGGGCGAAGCCCTCGGGATCCTCGCGGAAGCCGAGGCGCGTCTCGGCGCGTCGACACTCGCCGCGACGCACTTCGTGGCGGCATTCGCGCGGGCGAGCGGCTCCCGCGCAGCGCTGCTCGCCGTGCGGGCGGGGCTGGCGTTGGGGGGGGGGGGGGGGGGGGGAGGAACCGCGCCTGGACTCGGGGCAATCGACGCTTGGCTGCGGCTGCGGCAGGCCCGAGTCACGCGGGATACGGCGCTCGCAAATCGGCTGCTCGCCGATCTGCCGGCGGAGGTGGCGCGCGAAGCGCCGGCCGCGCGCGCGCGGGCGCTGCTTGCGGCCGGAGACTCGGCGGCCGCGCTCGAGGCCCTCGCCCACACCGGCCACCTGCTGGAGGCCGCCCGGCTCGCACTCGGCCGGCAAGACTCAGCCCGCGCCCGCGCTGCCCTGTACGAATTGATCGGTCGCGCTCCCGAGAGCGACGACGCGGCGGCGGGTGTGGCGCTGGCGAGTGGCGGGCTGCCACCGCGCCTGCCAGCCGAGCGGGTGGCGCTGGCTCGCACCCTGCGCCTGCACGGCGACGTCACCGCAGCCCGCATTCAGGTCGCGCGCGCCGTCGCCCAAGGCGACTCGAGCGCCGCGACCCTGGTGCTGTACGGCGAACTGCTGACCGCCGCCGGGAGGCTCGGCGATGCCGTGCGCGCGTACCACGCCGCGGCAGGCGATTCCGCCCTGCGAACCCTCGCGCTGTATCGACGCGCGCGGGTCCTGCTGCGTCTCGGAGACCCAGGCGCCCCTGAGGCGCTGTCGGCGTTCGCGCAGACGTACCCGGCGGACACGGCCGCGCCGACCGCCTTATACCTCATCGGAGACCTGCTGGATAGTCGGGGCGATTGGACTGGGGCGGCACGCTGGTACGGGGATTTGCTGGCGCGCTATCCCGCCGACCTGCGCGCCTCGAACGCCCGCTTCCGTCTCGCCGCGCGCGCGAGCGACGAGGGCCGGCCCGACAGCGCCGCCCGGCTCTATCAGGCGGAAGTGGATGCCGTCGGCATCCAGCGCAACGCCGCGCGCTTCTGGCTCGGACGGCTCGCCCGCGAGCGCGGCGACAGCGCCAAGGCCCGTGAGCTGTGGACCACCCTCGCGCGCGAAGACTCGATCGGCTATTACGGGCTGCGCGCCCGGCGCGAGGTGGCGTTACCACCGCTGCGGATCGCCGAGGCGCCGGCCACGCCGGTCCCGCCATCGGTCGCCGCCCAGCTCGGCGCCCTCGATACACTCATCCTGGCTGGCCTCGATACCGAAGCCCTGGCCGAGGTCCGATGGGTGCTCGTCCATCCGCCGCAGGAAACCGACGCCCTGCTCGCCTGGAGCGCGAGGCTTGTGGAGGCGGGCTGGGGTCCCGCCGGAGTGCGGCTCGGCTGGCACGCCCTCACCCGCGCGCCCAACGATCCCCGTGCGCTGCGCGCCATCTTCCCCTGGCCGGATCGGGCTGCGCTCGAGCCGGAGGCCCGAGAGTTCGGCGTGGACCCCCTGCTGTTCGTGGGCATCGTGCGACAGGAGAGTATCTTCGACCTCGAAGCCCTCTCGGCCGCCGGTGCCCGCGGGCTGGCGCAGCTGCTCCCTGGGACCGCAGCCCTCACCGCCCGCAGTCTCGACGTCACGTTCTATCCTGAGTGGATCACCGTTCCCGATCTGAACCTCCACCTGGGCGCGGCGCACTTCGCTGACCTGCTACACCGCTACGGCGGACGGGTCGAGGTCGCCGTGGCGGCCTACAACGCCGGCCCGGTCCCGGTCGCGCGCTGGCTGGCGCGGCCCGGCGCGGATGACCCCGACCGGTTCATCGAGCTGATTCCCTATCCCGAGACGCGGGGCTACGTGCGCGCGGTGCTCCGCAACCGCGAGCTGTACCGCGCCCTGTACGCCGCCGCCTCCCTCGCCTCCCCCGCCTCCCCCCCCCCAAATAATTGACGGCCGTTGCCAGGGCGGTGCAGGCTGGGCCTGCGCGGCGCTTGACAAGGATTCTGTCGGGCAACATTTCTATCGCGCACCGCACGGAGGGTGTGCAGCAGGCGAACACGCCTCTCACGGATGACCTTGCAGGAGGCAGCGCGAATGGCCAGGGGAAAGGTGAAGTGGTTCAATGATGCGAAGGGGTACGGCTTCATTGAACAGGAGGGTGGCGAAGACGTCTTCGTCCACTTTTCAGCGATTCAGATGGACGGCTTCAAGACGCTCGCGGAGGGACAGGTCGTGGAGTTCGAGGTGAAGCAGGGCGACAAAGGGCTCCACGCGGCGAACGTCACCCGCGTCTAGTCGACCCCCTCGCCGTTCGTCGCACCCCGCCCGCCGCTTCGCGGGCGGGGTTTTCGTTTGCGGTCTATTATTCGCCCATGTCGCCTGCCGAGCGCCTGTTTCTCCTCGACGGCTATGCGCTCATCTACCGCGCCTTCTTCGCCATGATCGCGCGACCCCTCACCACCAAAAGCGGCGAGAACACGTCGGCCGCCTGGGGGGTCACTAACTTCCTGTTGCGCCTGCGCCAGCAGCACCGCCCCGACTACCTGGGGTGGGTGAACGACGTGGGCGAGTCCTTCCGCCACCGGACGTATCCCGCCTACAAGGCCACGCGCGAGAAGCTGGGGGAGGAGCTGCAGCAGGACTTCGATCGCTCGGTGGAGCGCATCGCCCAGATCCTCGAGGGCTTCGGCGTGCCGGTAATCGGCGTGGAAGGATACGAGGCGGACGACGTCATCGGGACGCTCGCGACCCAGGGGGCAGCCCGAGGCCTGCAGGTCGTGATCGTCTCGGGGGACAAGGACCTCTACCAGCTGGTCGGGCCCGGAATCTCCCTGCTCAACCCTGGGCGCCGTGGCCCGGCCGCGGTCGAGGAGCACTGGGTCGACGCCACGAACGCCCATGAGCGGCTCGGCGTACCGCCCGACCGCGTGGTGGATTACCTCGCCCTCGTGGGCGACAGCTCCGACAACGTCCCAGGCGTCAAAGGCGTGGGCGAGAAGACCGCCCGCGAGCTGCTCGACGCGTACGGCGATCTGGATGGGGTTCTCGCCCGCGCCGCGGAGATCCCCGGCAAGCGCGCACGCGAAGCGGTGCTGGAGCACGCCGACCTCGCGCGACTGTCCCGCGAGCTGGTCACGATCCGGCGCGACGTCCCCGTCACGCTCGACCTGGACGCGCTCCGCGTCCGACCGCCTGATGTGTCAACACTGACCCAGCTGTTCACCGAGCTCGAGTTCCGGTCGTTGATCGCCCGGCTCGACCAGTTCGGGGTGGGGGTGGGGGCGGGGGCGGGGGCGGCGGGAGGGGCGGGCGGCGTGCGGAGGGATACGGTAGCGGGTCCGGCGCCCGCGCCGCGCGCGCTTGCGGCCGACGCCGCCGTGAGTCGGTCAGCACTGGTCCTGGACGACCCGGCGCAGCTCGCGGCACTGGCGGCGGAATGCCGCCAGGCCGGCGTGGTTGCGATCGACACCGAGACCACATCACTCGATGCGCTGCGGTCGACGCTGGTGGGGATGTCGCTGGCGGTCGCGCCCGGCCGCTCCTGGTATCTGCCGTTCGCCCACGTGGCGCCCGATGGTGAGCTCGCCGGCGGGGAGCCGCCGCGCAACCTGCCACCCATGGCGAGCGAGGCGCTGCGCCCGCTGCGCGAGCTGCTCGCCGACCCCGCCGTGCCGAAAGCGGGGCACAATATCAAGTACGACTGGCTGGTGCTACGCCGCGCGGGCGCGGAGGTCGCCGGGGTCGCCTACGACTCGATGCTCGCGAGCTTCTTGCTGGACCCGGGACGGCGCTCGCACGCCATCGACGAGCTGGCCCGTGAACTGGTCGGCGTCGAGTTGCGCAGCTACGCGGACGTCGCGGGTCGCGGGCGTGGCGAGCGGCCATTCGCGGAAGTGCCGGTCCCGGCGGCGGCACGCTATTGCTGCGAAGACAGCGAAACGGTGCTGCGGCTGCGCGACGCGTTCGCGCCCGAGCTGGAGGACCACCGGCTGCGCCCCCTGCTCGATACGGTGGAAGTCCCGCTGATCGGCGTCTTGGTGGACATGGAATGGGCGGGCGTTCTGATCGATCGGCAGTTGCTCGGCGAGCTCTCCCGTGCCTTCGCGCGTGAGCTGGCCGATCTGGAGCGGCAGATCCACCAGGCTGCGGGAACGGAGTTCAACATCAATTCGACCCCGCAGCTGCGCACGGTGTTGTTCGACAAGCTGCAGCTACCGGTGCTGAAGAAGATCAAGACGGGGGCTTCCACAGACTTCGAGGTGCTGGAGCAGCTCGCGGCGATGGGGCATGAGGTGCCGAAGCTGTTGATCGAATACCGCGAGCTCTCCAAGCTGAAGTCCACGTACGTGGACGCGCTCCCCGCGTACGTGAACCCGTCGACGGGACGCGTGCATACCGACTTCAATCAGATTGGCGCGGCCACCGGCCGGCTCTCGAGCCAGGACCCGAACCTCCAGAACATCCCCGTGCGCACCCCGCGCGGCGAGGCGATTCGCCGCGCGTTCGTAGCCCCGGCCGACGCCGTGCTGCTCACCGCCGACTACTCGCAGATCGAGCTGCGGCTCCTCGCCCATTTGTCGGCAGATCCGGCATTCGTGGAGGCGTTCGCGCGCGGCGGCGACATTCACCGGCAAACTGCAGCCCTCATTTTCGGCGTGGCGCAGGAGCAGGTTACAACCGAGATGCGCGCGCGGGCCAAGACCATCAACTTCGCGACCATCTACGGGCAAGGGCCGTTCGCCCTGGCGCGCCAGTTGGGGATCACCCTGGAAGAGGCCAAGGAATTCATCCGGGGCTACTTCCAGCGGTTCGCAGGTGTGCGGGCGTGGCTCGACCGGACCGTGGCCGAGGCGCGCGAGAAAGGATACGTGGAGACGCTGTTCGGGCGGCGGCGCTATGTCCCGGAGCTCCAGAACAAGAGTTTCAACGTCCGGGCATTCGGGGAGCGGACGGCGACCAACTCGCCGCTGCAAGGTTCGGCGGCGGACCTGATTAAGCTGGCGATGATCCGCATTGCCGCGGCGCTGCAGGCCGACGGCCTGCGGACGCGGATGCTGCTGCAGGTGCATGACGAGCTCGTCTTCGAGGTGCCGGATGCGGAGCAGGGGAGCGCAAAAGAACTGGTAAAACGCCACATGGAAGGGGCGGCCAATTTGCGGGTCCCGCTCGTGGTAAGTCTCGGTATCGGAAAGAATTGGGTGGAGGCCAAGGGTTGAGCACGGCTCTTGCAGCTTGCACCCCTCGCGCCCTACTATAGGCGGTACTCGGGCCGACCCCGCAGCAGAGTGCGGGCGCACTAAGCATGTGGAGGGTCATGCCGTGAGGTCGCAACGCGGTTTTACGCTGATCGAGCTACTCATCGTGGTGGTGATCATCGGGATCCTGGCGGCCATCGCCATCCCGAAGTTCGTCAACACGAAGGAGAAGGCGTATATCGCACAGATGAAAGCCGATCTGCGCAACATCGCCACGGCCGAAGAGTCGTTCTTCTACGACAGCTCGACGTACACGAACAGCTTGCTGCAGCTGAACAACTTCCAACCCAGTGCCGGTGTGACCATCACCCTCTCTGCGACGGCGGGCGGCTGGAACGCCTCCGCCGTCGACGCCAATACCCCGCGCCAGTGCTTCGTGTTCTCCGGGACCGGGCCGCCGGTCGGCGTGGCCACCGTCGAGGGACGCATCACCTGCTCCTAGCGGGTCAGCTCCGAGAATTCGCACGCCGCCGCGATGGGCTCTGCTTCGCCCTCGACGGCGGCGTGTGGCTTCATCGGCACCGTTTTCGCGGCGAGCCGATGGCGCACGTGGTGAGCAGCGACCGCGACGCGCTGCTCTCCGTGGGGCGCGCGCTCGACCTGCAACCCGCGTGGCTGCAATACAAGCCGCTGAAGGATCCGCGCACCGGCCAGCGGGTGCCCGCGTGGCACTGGGACCTGTGGGGAGAACGGCTCAGACGGCTGGACGGCTAGACGGCTAGTCGCTGGCCTCGGCATCCAGTTTGGGCGCGCGCACGCCCGGCCACCAATTCCATCTCCCGGCGATGTGCATGATCGCCGGCACCAGGACCATCCGGATCAGCGTGGCATCGAGCAACACCGCCACGGCCAGCCCGAAGCCGATGAACTGCACCGCCAGCACCCGCGAGAACGCGAACACGCCGAACACAGCGATCATGATTGCCGCCGCGAAGGTGATCGTCGAGGCAGTGGCGGACAGGCCTTCCATGGTCGCGTGGTCGTTGCGGCCGGTCTTGTCGAAGACCTCCTTCACGCGCGCCAGCAGGAACACTTCGTAGTCCATCGAGAGCCCGAAGACCGTCGCGAAGACCAGCACCGGCACGATCACGAAGATCGCTTGCGTGGGCCCATCCAACCCGAACAGTTGCCCGCCGTAGCCATGCTGGAACACGAGGACCGTGACGCCGAAGGCGGCGCCCACCGAGAGGCAGTTGAGCACCACCGCTTTGAGCGCCACGAGCAGCGAGTTGAAGGCGAAGAACAGCATGATCGCCGTGATGCCGAGGATCAGCGCGACGATTCCCGGCATGCCGCTGAGCAGGTGGTTCTGCAGGTCCACGCTCGCGGCCGCGAAGCCGCCGACCGCGATCTCGGCGCCATCGAGCCCGCGCACGCCGCGCGCGATCACCGCACGGGCGTCGCGCACATCGTCCATCAGGCCGGTGAGGGAGACAGTATCCGAGGGGATCACGTCCACCAGCGTCGTGCGGTTGTCCGCACTGAGATAAGCGTTGAAGAACTCGGGGTAGCGCGCGCGCACCTCTTGAGGATCGCTGTAGAACATCGCCAGCTGGAGCCGGGACATCGGTCGCAGCGTCGCCACCCCGCGCACTTCCTTGATGCGCGGATCCCGGCGCAGCGAGTCGCTCAGCGCTTTGAGGCCGGCCAGCCGCCTGGCCGACAGCGCCGACTCGCTTTCGGGAAAGCGCACCGCGATGCGCATGGGCTGGATTACCCCGCTGGCGCCGATCTCCCGCAGTTCGTTCAGGCCCTGGCCCGACTCGGACTCCGTCGGAAACCAGTTCGTGGCGGGCAAGCCGATTCGGATCTGTGTGAGCGGTAACGTGAGCAGGCCGATCGCCAGGCCGCCGCCGGCGATGGCCCGCCACGGGCGGTGCCCCAGCCAACGGGCCCAACGCTCCCATCCCGTGGGCGCGTGGATCCGCGAGAGCGGGCGGGCGAGCCAGCGGGGTTGATCGATATTGCGCCCGAGCACGACCAGCATCGCCGGAAGGAATGTCGTCGCGAGTAACACCGCGACGCCCACGACGAGCAAGCCGCCCACGCCCACCGACTGCGTTTCCACGATCGGCGTGGTGAGCAGCGCCGCGAACCCCACCACAACCGTCAGACCGGAGGTGACCACGGCGGAGCCGGCGGTCTGCACGGTACGGACCGCGGCGTCCGCGGGCGCGAGACCGCGGTTCAGCTCCTCGCGGAACCGGGTCACGATCAGCAGTGAGTAGTCGATGCCGACCCCCAGCCCCACCATCGTCGTGATGTTGAGCACGAACACCGACATCGTCTCGAACCGGGCGGCGATGGTGACGATGCCGAGAGCGATCGTGATTGCGAGCACGCCGACGGCGAGCGGCAGCAGGGCCGCGACCAGCGCGCCGAAGGCGAGCACCAAGACGACCAGCGTCAGGGGCACGAGGCGCCGCTCCCCCCGCGCCGTGTCTTCGCCGCTGATCGTGCGTAAGTCGTAGTCCAGCGCCGGGTCCCCTGTGACCTTGACGTCAAACCCCGTGCCCCCCGGGAGGCGCTCCAACGTGCGGGCGATCTCGGTCCGCAGGTCGGGAACGTAGTTCTTGGTGATATCGTTGGTGCTGTCGGGGGCGAGGGCGGCGATAAGGAAGGTGATGCGCTGCTCGGGCCGGTCCAGCGCGGAGTCGCCGATGGACCGCAGCGTAATGACCTGGCTGACGTAGGGGCGGTGCGCGACTGCCGCGGAAATCGAGTCCAGCACCACTCGGAAGCGCCGGTTGCGTTGCGCCACTGGCCCGCGCACTACGATGGCCACGTAATCGGCAACCGGGCTGGGGAACGCCTCCTTGATCAGGATCGCGGAGCGATGGGACTCCGTCGAGTGGTCGGAGGTGCCCCGGACCGCCAGCACCTGCTGCACGCGTGCGGCGCGGGGAGCGAGGAACACGGCTAGCGTGGCCCAGGCCGCGAGTACCCACCGGTGGCGACGGACGATCACCTTGGCAGGAAGTGCGAACACTCAGCGTCCAAGCATAAGCAGGCCACAATCATAGAGACGCCAGGGTGGCAAAGCTAGCGGCGACGCGCCGCACATTCGCATATTGCGCGCATGACGGACGCCTACACCTCCCGGCTCATCGCCGCGGCTGCCGTACTCATCGTGCTGGCCGTGGCCTGGGATGCCCTCGTCTCGCATCGCGCGCCCGCGACCCGTGCGCCCACCCGCGTGAGCGCCCCCGCGGCGGACACGACACGTCCGGCCGCGCGCCCCCAACCGGCCGTCACCGCTTCGCAAGGCAGGAGTACCGACTCCGGCGGCGAGTCGCATTACCTGGAACAGCTCGCGCGCTCGGAGACCCGGCGCCGCGTTCGGGCGAGCGCCGGCGCGACCTACTTGAACGAGATCGTGGCAGAAAGCCAAGACTCGGCACTGCACCGCTGGAACCACCGCGCCACCGACCCGGTGCGCGTCTACCTCCCGCCCGGCACCGTCGCCAACTTCCACACGGAGTTCCTGGACGCGATCCGCACGGCGTTCAGGCAGTGGGAGCAGGTGGGCGTACCGGTCAGCTTCGACGTGAACGCCGATTCGAGTCGCGCGGAAGTCACCGTGCGCTGGAAGATCCAGTTCGACATCGACCGCACCGGTCAGACTGATCTGGAGTGGAACCAGGACGGCCACATCCTGAAGGCGGTCGTGACCATCGCCACCTTTGATCCCAAGGGGCGGCCACTCGAGAGCGACGACGTACGCGCGATCGCGCTGCACGAGGTCGGGCATGTGCTGGGCCTCGATCATTCGCCCGATTCGACCGACCTGATGTACGCCCGGGGAAATACGCGGCAGATCACCGATCGGGATATCCGAACGGTGACGCTGCTCTACCAGTTGTCGCCTGGGAGCCTGCGGTGACGGACCCCCTGCAGTACGGCGACGCGCTATACTAAGGAAACCCCCCCCCCCCCCCCGGGGGGGGGGGGGGGGGGGGGGGGGGGGGGGGGGACGGCGGCGCTGCCTCGCTAGCCCAGGCGCTCGACGCCCGAGTCCGCGAGGGCGAGCTGGTCGAGCGCGTGCCCGAATCGGATGGGATGGGGAGCGGGGTGGTGCGGTGTTTCGCCTGCGGCCACCGCTGCCTGGTCAAACCGGGGCGACGCGGCATCTGCAAAGTCCGCTTCAACCGGGACGGCACGCTCTACGCGCCCGCCGGCTATGTGGCCGCGCTGCAGTGCGACCCCACCGAGAAGAAGCCGTTCTTCCACGCGCTCCCCGGCTCCGACACGCTCACATTCGGGATGCTGGGGTGCGACTTTCATTGCGGCTACTGCCAGAACTGGCTCACGTCGCAAGCGCTGCGCGACGACACTGCCGGCGTTCTACCAACCGACGTGACGCCGGACGACCTGGTGCGGCTCGCCCTGCGGCACGGAGCGAAACTGGTGGGGTCCTCCTACAACGAGCCGCTGATCACCGCGGAGTGGGCGGTGGAGGTCTTCAAAGCGGCCAGAGCCCGGGGGCTCAAGACCGCGTTCATCTCCAATGGCAACGCGACGCCTGAAGTGCTCGACTACATCCGGCCCTGGACCGACTGCTACAAGATCGATTTCAAAGCGATGGACGATAAACGCTACCGCGAGCTGGGCGGCGTCCTCCAACACGTGCTCGACGCCATCCGCATGGTGTACGAGCGCGGCTTCTGGCTCGAGCTGGTGACGCTGATTGTCCCTGGGTTCAACGACGACGACGGGCAGCTCACCCGCGCCGCCGAGTATATCGCTTCCGTGTCCCCGGAGATCCCCTGGCACGTGACGGCCTTCCACAAGGACTACAAGATGACCGACCCCGACAACACGACGCCCGAGACGTTGGTGCGCGCGTGTGAGATCGGGGCTGGTGCCGGGCTCAAGTTCGTTTACGCCGGTAACCTCCCCGGCCGAGTGGGTCGTTGGGAGCACACCACCTGCCCCGATTGCGGCGACCTCCTCATCGAGCGCTCCGGGTACCTCATCCGGCAGCAGCGCGTCGGGTCCGACGGGCGCTGCCCCTCCTGCGGGCGGGCGATTCCGGGCCTCTGGTGCTAGCGCTGGTCGTGGTGCTGCAGACGGCCTCTGGGGGGGGCGTGGGGGTGGGGCCGACTACAATGCCACACGCCCGCTTCGATGCCGCCTCGTTCGACCCGCTAGTTCAAGCGGGCATCAAGCGCGGTGCCTATCCCGGGGCGGCCCTGGTCGTCGGGCGGGCCGATACCGTCCTCTTCAGTCGGGGCTATGGGCACCTCACGTGGTCGCCACGCAGTCCCGCCGCCGACCCCGACAGCACCCTCTACGACCTCGCCTCGGTCACCAAAGTCGTGGCTACCACGACGGCGTTGATGCTCCTGGTGGATCGGGGCAAGCTGCGGCTCGACGCCCCCGTGACGGCCTACATCCCTGAATTCGCCTCACCGGGCACCGCGGCCATCACGGTGCGACAGTTGCTCACTCACACCTCCGGCCTGCGGCCCACGCTCCCCCTGTATCGCGAGGCGGACTCGGCGGCGGCGTTGCGAGCGGTGTTCGCCGCGACGCCAACCGTTCCTCCCGCCACACGGGTCGTGTACTCCGACCTCAACGCGATCCTGCTTGGGGAGGTCGTGCGCCGGGCGGCGGCCGAGCCACTTGACGTGTACACCGTGCGTGAAGTTCTCGCCCCGCTGGGACTACACCAGACGCGGTTCCGCCCGCCCGCGGCCTTGCGGCGGCGTATCGCTCCGACTGGCCTCTGGCACGGGCGGCCCGTGGCGGGCGTGGTGAACGACCAAAACGCCGCTCGATTGGGCGGCGTCGCGGGGCATGCCGGGCTGTTCGCCACGGCCCGCGACCTCGCCCGCTTCGCACAATTCATTCTGCGCGGTGGCACTCTCCCCGACGGTCGCAGGCTCGTGCGCGCCGAGACCGTGCGGCTGTTCACGACGAAGGCGGCCGATTTCGGCCGAGGTAGCGAGGCGCGGGCACTAGGGTGGCAGGCCGTTCCGACGGGGGAGCGCACGAGTAGCGCGGGCGTGCTGTTCGGGCCGCGGAGTTTCGGTCACACGGGGTGGACCGGCACGTCGCTGTGGATCGACCCCGACCGGGGTCTGTTCGTAGTGCTGCTCACCAACCGCGCATACGCGCCTCGCAGCCGCACATCGTTCACCGTTCTGAAGGAGGTGCGCGGCGACGTCGCCGATGCCGCTGCCAACGCTCATCTATGACGGCGAATGTGGCTTGTGCCGCGCGTTGGTCGCGCGGCTCGCCGTTTGGGACCGGGAACACCGCATCAGCCTCGTGCCGTTTCAGGACGAGGCCACCGTGGCGCGGTTTGGGATCGGCCTGCCCGCGCTCGCGGCCGCGATGCACCTCGTCCTTCCGGACGGTCGCGTGGCCGCAGGCGCCGACGCGGTGCCGGAGTTGTTGCGGCTGCTGCCGGGCGCGAAGCGGTGGTGGCGACTGGTGTTCGCTGTGCCGGGTGTGCGGCCGCTAGCACGGCGGGTGTACCGCTGGGTGGCCGAGCGGCGCCGCTGCGTGGTCCGCGGGCGGCCTGGGGGAGGAGGAGGGGACGGGTGGGGCTCCACGCATTGACCACGCCGTACCCGCGCGGCTAGGTTCGCCCCGATGGAGGACGCATGACGACGGCGACACTGACAGAAGAGACGCTACGCCAGGCGCTCCGGACCGTGAAGGATCCGGAGCTGAACCTTAGCATCATCGATCTGGGCCTCGTGTATGACGTGGCGGTGGAGGACGGCATGGTCCACATCCGCATGACGCTCACCTCACCGGGGTGCCCAGCGGGACCGCAAATCATGAACGACATCCACAAGACCCTGCGCCCCGTGGAAGGGGTCAAGGATGTCGACATCGAGATCGTGTGGGAGCCCTACTGGACGCCGGAGCAGATCGATCCGAAGATCCGGGCGATGATGGGGTACTAAGCGAGCGCCGCGAGCAGCGCGTCTCCCAGCACGTCGAATTGCCAGCGCCGCAGCTCGCCCACGGCGGCGAGTCCGGCGCGGTCCTTGGGCGCTGCCCGCGCCACCGCCTCGAGCGTAGTCCGGCCGCACAGGACCCCGGGGTCGAGCCCCAGCTCGCCGGCGACCCGGTTGCGCGCCGCTTTGAGTTTCTCCACCCGCTCGTCGACTTTCGGATCTTTGGGCCCCCGTGGGGGCCGCACGAGCCGCGGCAGCTCGGCCTCGGGCAGGGCCCGGGCGCGGTGCACGGCCTCGAGGAGGGCCGGCCCGTGGCGTCGGGCGAGGCTGGGCGGCAGGCCGACCACTTTCGCCAGCGCGACGGCCGTTTCCGGCAGCGCGCGACTCACGGCCAGCAGCGGGTCGTTGCCGATGATTCGGAAGGGTGCTTTGTCCTCGCGCTGCGCGACCGCCTCCCGCCACGCGTACAACTCCCGGAACGCCGCCAGATCACGTGGCCGCAGCGCCTTGGCACCCTTCACACGCAGGTACGCCTCCTCGTCGCTGT
>WNFF01010222.1_pt1 | contig 19205 bp, 19 predicted proteins | sample 5400441 | NCBI WGS metagenome assembly WNFF01 (sample SAMN13153345, study PRJNA577476) | soil metagenome | isolation source: 120 cm saprolite under Douglas fir tree site 2 hole 3 replicate 1 | place: USA:California | collected 2015-04-18 | reverse complement strand
GCTAGCGGGAGATGGTGAGGCGCTCGCGGCCGTAGTTGTCGTCGTCGACCCAGGGGCGGCCCTCGGCGAAGCGCGCGGCGCGGAAGGGCGTGAGGTCGACGGTGTGTGGCTTGCCCTCGAGGACCCACTCGGCCAGGCATCGGCCGATGGCGGGCGAGGTCTTGAAGGACGTGCCGGAGTCGCCCAGCATCACGTAGAGGCCGGGCACCGACGGGATCTGGTCGATGATCGGGCGGCCGTCGGGGCTCATCATGATCATGCCGGCCCAGCCGCCGCGCATCGTGGAGTCGGCGAAGAGGGGCAGCCGGTGGCCGAGCCGCTCGCGGCAGAGCGCCACGTAGCCCTCGTCCACGCCCTCGTGCAGCTTGTCGGGGTCGCCGCCGTAGGCCGCGCCCAGCTCGACGCCGATCAGGGTCAGGTTGCCGTCCACCGGACGGATCCACGCCTTCAGCGGAAGAGCGAGACCTGGATGCGAAAGGGCTGCAGGCCGAAGTCGAGCCCGAGTGGATCGAGCAGCGGCTGGCCCCAGGCTCCGGGCACCAGCACGACGACCGGCGCCTCCACCCGCCCGCCCGCGGTCTCGACGCCGGCGACGCGGCCGCGCTCGGTCAGGATCCGGGTGACGTGACAGCCGGTCTCGATGGTGACGCCCATGCGTTGCGCGGCGGCCGCGAAGGCGAACGCGGTGGCGCTCGGATCGGCGTAGCCGGAGCCGGGCTCCCAGGCGGCGGCCCCGATGTCGTCCACGCGGCACTCGGGGAAGATCTCGCGGACGTCGTCGCGCGAGACTTCTCGAGTGTCTACGCCGAGTCGCTGTTGACGAGCGAGGTTGCGGCGCAGGGCGGCCTCGTAGCCGGGCGGCACGAGCTGGAGGAAGCCCGGCGCCTCGAAGCCGCAATCGCCGCCGACGATGGAGGAGAACTCGCGGAAGATCTTGAGGCTCTCCATGGCGAGGCGCGCCTCGGGCTCGTTGGTGTAGTGCATGCGCACGAGGGCCCCGGATTTGCCGGTGGCGCCGGCCGCCAGGTGGCGGCGCTCCAGCAGCCGGACGTTCTTCGCGCCCATGCTGGCCAGGTGAAACGCCGTGCTCGTGCCGTTCGCGCCGCCGCCGATGATGACGATGTCCGCTGTCGCGCTCATGGGGTTGGATTCTGTCACGTCTGGTACAGGTTCGCCACCGGCGGCCCGGCTTGACAGGGTGGGGGGAAACCCCTATAAATGACGCACCGCGAGCGGTCTCCGTCGCCCGCCGCGGTATCCAGACGGAGCCCCGACGCAGCTCGAACCCGAGGAGGAACCACCACCATGGAATTGACCCGACGTGACCTGCTCAAGGGAGCGGCCGCCCTCGGCGCCGCCGCCACGGTGCCCCTGACCGCGACCGGCGCCGCCCTGGCCCAGACCACCCAGAAGAAGGAGCTGGTGACCGCTCAGGCGGGCGACATCTCCAAGTTCGACCCGCACTTCAGCACGTCATCGAACGACATCCGCGTGTCGTTCAACGTCTTCGACAACCTGACGAGCCGCCATCCGGACGGCAAGCTCTACCCCGGGCTTGCGACGGAGTGGAAGCTCGACGGTCAGACCACGTGGCGCTTCAAGCTGCGGCAGGGCGTCAAGTTCCACAACGGCGATGCCTTCACCTCCGCCGACGCCAAGTTCAGCATCGAGCGCACCTACGACCCGGCCGCCAAGACGATGGTGGCCACCGCGCTCGCCACGATCGAGAAGATCGAGGCGCCGGATCCCTTCACGCTCGTCATCACCACCAAGAAGCCGGACCCATTGCTCCCGGGTCGCCTCGCGTTCTACGGCGGGCAGATTGTGCCGAAGAAGTATCTCGAGTCCGTCGGCAATGACACCTTCAATGCCAAGCCCATCGGCACGGGCCCGGTGCGCTTCGGCTCCTGGGTGAAGGACGACAAGGCGGTGCTCGAGGCCAACCCCGACTACTGGGGCGGCAAGATCGAGGTCGACCGCTGGACCATGCGGCCCATCCCGGAGACGGCGCCCCGCATAGCGGCGCTCCTCAAGGGCGAGGTGGACATCATCACCCAGCTCCCGCCCGATCAGGGCGAGCGGGTGACCGGCAACGCCACCACGCGCGTGGCGGGCGCGCTCTACGCGGGCCTCTACGTGCTCGGGGTGAACAGCAAGCGGCCGCCGCTCGACAACCCGCTCGTGAAGCAGGCGCTGTCCCTCGCCATCGACCGCGACGCGATCGTGAAGGAGCTGTGGCGCGGGCGCGGCATCGTGCCCAACGGCCCCATCGCCAAGGGCGACAACCACTATGACGCGAGCCTGCCGCCCCTGGCCTACAACCCGGCCGAGGCGAAGGATCGGCTCAAGAAGGCGGGCTACAAGAACGAGGAGATCTTCATCGAGACCACGGTGGCCTACGTGGCGCAGGACAAGGCGATGGCGGAAGCCATCGCGGCCATGTGGAAAGACATCGGCGTCAACGTGAAGGTCGAGGTCGTCGAATACTCGGTGCGCGCCCAGAAGAACCGGGAGAAGAGCTTCAAGGGCATGTGGTGGTCCGACCCGACCTCGACGCTGGGGGACCCGGACGGCATGATGTGGCGGCTGCTGGGCCCCGGCGGGCCGATGGACTACTGGCGTGACGCCCGCTGGGACGAGCTGGGCAACTCGGCGCGATTCAGCGTGGACGAGAAGTTCCGGGCCGGGGCCTACAAGGAGATGACCAGGATCTTCCTGGAGAGCCTGCCCTGGCTGCCGGTCATCCAGCCGTACGAGGACTACGGGCTCCAGAAGTACGTGGACTTCACGCCGAACCCGAACCAGCAGTTCGAGGTGCGCCGCTTCAACCTGAAGCTTCGTCGCGCGTAGTCCCCCTCACCCTGCCCTCTCCCCACCGGGGAGAGGGTGGGGAAGAGGGGAGGTCAGTCATGCGCGGGTTCGTCCCGTTCCTCGGCCACCGCCTCTTCCGCGCCCTCATCGCGCTCTGGCTCGTGTCCACCGTGGTCTTCGTGGTCATGCGCCTGTCCGGCGACCCGGTGCCGCTGCTCCTGCCCCCCGACGCGCCGCACAGCGAGATCATGCGCGTGCGCCGCGAGCTGGGCCTCGACCAGCCGATCCCGGTGCAGTACGTGATCTTCCTCTCGAACCTCGCGCGCGGCGACTTCGGCCGCTCGATCCACTTCCGCGAGCCGGCCTTCAACGTCGTGCGCGGCTACTTGATGGCCACGCTCGAGCTGGGGCTCACCGCCTTCGTGCTCGCCGCGGTGGTGGCGGTGCCCGTCGGGCTCTTCTCCGCCATGCGACGCAATACTCTGGTGGACCACGTGGCGATGGGCCTGGCCCTGGTCGGCCAGTCGGCGCCCACCTTCTTTCTCGGTATCCTCTTCATCCTGCTGCTGTCGCTGAAGGCCGACCTCTTCCCGACCTCGGGCCGCGGCGACTGGCGCAACCTCGTGCTGCCCGCGCTGACCCTGGGCGCGTTCACCATGGCCTCCATCGCCCGGCTCACCCGCTCGGCGGTGCTGGAGGTGCTGGGCGCGGACTACATCCGCACCGCGCGAGCCAAGGGCGTGGCGGAGACATGGGTGGTGGCCAAGCACACGCTCAAGAACGCGGCGATCCCGATCGTGACGATCACCGGGCTGCAGTTCGGCACGCTCCTGGGCGGCGCGGTCGTCACCGAGACCGTCTTCGCGTGGCCCGGCATCGGGCGGCTCGCGGTGCAGTCCATCTACAACCGCGACTACGCGGTGGTGCAGTGCACGGTGTTCCTGGCCGCGCTCATGTTCGTGGTGATCAACTTCTTCGTGGATCTGATCTATGGCGTCCTCGATCCCCGCATCCGCGCCGGCTGACGCGGCCCTCGCCGCGCCCGCGGTCCGGGTTCCCGCGCGCCGCCGCCGGTTCCCCGGGCTGGTGGTGGCGGGCGTGGGCTTCGTCGCGGTGCTGCTGCTGGTGGCGGCCGCCGCCCCGCTGCTCGCGCCCCAGGACCCGGTCCGTCAGGCCCTGCGCGGCCGCCTCGCCGCGCCGACGTGGAAAGGGTCGGACGGGCGCGCCCACCTGCTCGGCACCGATCACCTGGGCCGCGACGTGCTCTCGCGCGTGATCTACGGCTCGCGCGTCTCGCTGGTGATCGGCTTCGCGGCGGTGCTGGTGGGCGGCGTGCTCGGCTCGGCCGCGGGGCTCGCGGCCGGCTTCAGCCGCGGCCGCCTGGACGCCGTCATCATGACGGTCGCGGACGCGCAGCTCGCCTTCCCGTTCATCCTGCTCGCCATCGGCATCATCGCGGTGCTGGGCCCGAGCTTTCCGACGCTGGTGGTGGTGATCGGGCTCTCCGGCTGGGTCTCCTACGCCCGCATCCTGCGCTCGCAGGTGCTGGTGCTGCGCTCGCGCGAGTTCGTGGAGTCCATCCACGCTCTCGGCGGCTCGCTCGCCCGCGTCGTGCTCCGCCACGTGCTGCCCAACGTGCTCTCCTCGATCGTGGTCATCGCCACCCTCGAGCTGGCGCGCGCCATCGTGCTCGAGGCCACGCTCTCCTTCCTGGGCCTGGGCATCCAGCCGCCCACGCCGTCCTGGGGCGGCATGGTGCAGGAGGGCCGCGAGTACCTCGACTCGGCCTGGTGGATCTCCACCTTCCCCGGGATCGTGCTCATGATCACCTCGATCGTGGTCAGCCGCACCGGCGACTGGCTGCGCGACGTGCTGGACCCGACTCTCCGCGGGGAGTAGGACGAAAGGAGGAGCGAAGATGCCCATCACCGAGCTGATCGAGTACGAGTTCGCGAGCGACGAGGTGCGCGCGGTCTACGACGACATCATGGCCACCCGCAAGACGGACTGGATCAACAACTTCTGGAAGGCGCTCGCCAACCACCCGCCGACCCTCCGCCGCACCTGGGAGAGCATCAAGCAGATCATGGGGTCGGGCGCGCTCGACCCCCTGACCAAGGAGATGATCTACCTCGCGGTGAGCGCGGCCAACGGCTGCGACTACTGCATCGCCTCGCACACCGCGGGCGCGCGCCGGGCCGGCATGACCCCCGCCATGCGGGGCGAGCTGCTCGCGGTGGTCGGCATGGCCTGCGAGACCAACGCCCTGGCCGACGCCTATCAGGTGCCGGTGGACGAGCGGTTCCGCGACCCCGATCCCGACCCCGACTGAGCCGCCGCCGCGCGCCACTCCAGTCGCAGATCAGCCAGGGTGTGGCCGGCGAGCGCGGCCAGCACGATGGCGCCGCCCACCAGCGAGGGCAGGCCGGGATTCTCGCCGATCGCGAGCCAGACCCATACCGGGCCCAGCACGCTCTCCAGCACCGCGATGAGGGCCGCCTCCGCCACCGGGATGCGGCGCGCGCCCGCGGTGAACAGGATCATGCCGAGGCCGAGCTGGCCGCTGCCGAAGAGGGCCAGCAGCAGGAGATCGCCCAGATCGGCCGAGCCCGGCCGCGCCGCGAAGGACGCCACCAGGCTCGCGAGCGCGGCGGCGAGCGCGGCCGCGGGCAGCATCCGCACGCCGCGATTGCGCCGCAGGAGCACGGTGGCGGCCGCGAAGGACAGGGCCACCGTGAAGGCGAGCAGATCGCCGCCGAGCGAGCCCGCGGCCGCCGCCGTGTAGAAGTACCGCGAGACCATGATGGCGCTGCCCAGGAGCGCCACCCCCATCGCGGCCCATGTCCGCCCCGCCACCCGCTCGCCCATCCAGGCCCAGCCGAGCAGCCCGGCCATGAACGGGCTCAGGCTCTGGATGATCAGCACGTTCGCCACCGACGTGCGGTGGAGCGCCATGATGAAGCAGGTGGAGGCGGTGGCGAAGCAGACCGCCATCGCGAGGCCGGTCGCGCCCATGCCCAGGAAGACGTCGGGCGTCCGGCGGCCCTCTCGCAGCGCGGTCACGCCCACCAGAAAGGCGGCGCAGAAGAGCCCGCGCCAGAACACGGTGGTCCACGGATCGGTGTCCACGAGGCGCGCGATCAGGCCGCCCGTGCTCCAGCACACCGCGGCGGCCGCGACCAGAAGCCGGCCGCGCCGCGCCTCATCGCTCCTCATCGGGCCAGCGCCACGCAGGCGACCCCGGCGAGCACGACGGCGGCGCCGGCCAGCCGCCGCCTGAGCCCGCCTTCCTTGAACCACACGCTGCCGATGACCGCGGAGAGCACGATGGACATCTCGCGGGCCGCCACCACGTAGCCGGTCTTTCCGAACTGGAAGGCGAAGAGGACGAGCAGGTAGCCGGTGGGGCTCATCAGGGCGGCGGCCGCGATCGTCCCGCGGTTGACGCGCCACTCCCGGCGCATGAGATCGCCCTTGGCGAGAGCCACTGGTGTGAGCAGCGCGCACGAGCCCATCTCCATGAGCCAGATGTAGGCGAGCGGGTGCAGGCGCGCCACGCCCGCCTTGTCGAGCAGCGAGTAGGAGGCGATCAGCACGCCGGTGGCGAGCGCCCAGCCGGTGCCCGAGGCCAGGAAGGCCGCGGCCGTCCAGGCGCCGGGCCGCCAGTGCAGGAAGAAGATGCCACTCGCCACCAGGATCACCCCGAGCGTGCCGAGCGGGGAGAGGCGCTCGTCCCACAGGGCGAGCGCGGCCATCGGCACCAGGGCCACCCCGAGCCCGCGCGCGATGGGATACACCAGTGAAAAATCGCCGGTGGCGTAGGCGCGGCCGAGGGTGAAGAAGTAGAGCGCGTGGAGCACGATGGTGCCGATCACGAACGGGACGGCCGCGGCGGAGAAGCCGTGCCGGGCCAGGATCACGAGCGCGATCGGCGCGTAGAGCGCGCTCGCGAGCACGCCGACCCACCAGAGGAACACCACCGGATCGCCCGCGCGCTTGGTGAGCGCGTTCCAGCCCGCGTGGAGCACGGCCGCGCCCAGGACGAGGAGAAGCGCCGCGGCGGTCACCCGGACAGGGTAGGGGTTTCGCCGGGCGACGCCAAGCGATTACTATGGAGACTCGGCAGCGATGGCCTACTCCCTCCGTCTCATCGAGGATCAACTTGCCGCTGGCGCGGCCGCGTCTACCCCGCGCGCGCCCCGCGTGCTCTATGCGGTCTCGGGCGCGCTCCTGGGCGGTGAGGCGACCGAGCCCGTGCCCGCGGTAGGCCCCGCCGACCTCGCCGCGCACGCCGGCTCCGCGGGCGCGGTGCTCTACCGGGTTGAGCTGGTCCGCCAGCCGCCGCCCCCGGCGGGCGGGCGCGTGCTGCTCGAGCACCCGATCGATCTCGCGGGCGGCGCGGGCTGGCTGATGCGCTGCGACCGCGTGGACTTCGAGCCGGGCGGGATCGCGCCGCCGCATCGCCACCGGGGCGGCGGCATCCGCTGCCTGCTCCGCGGCCGCCTCGAGGTGACGGTGGCCGAGGGCGCGCCGCGCACCGTCCAGCCGGGGGAGGCCTGGTTCGAGAGCGGGCGCGAGCCGGTGCTCGCGGTGTCAGCCGCCGAGGCCGAGACCAGCTTCATCCGCTTCTCCATCCAGCCCGCCGCGATTCGCGGACAGAGCTCCATTCTCTACGTGGATCCCGCCGACGCCGGGCGTGGCCGCCCGCGCCGCTACACGGTCTACGTGGACGAGCCGATCGCGCTCTGAGCCCATTGCTCATCCTCATCCTGAGCGCCAGCTACGGATCCGGCCACGCCGAGGCCGCGCGCAGCCTGGCCGCCGCCGTCGAGGCGCGGGGCGGCCGCGCGGAGGTGGTGGATCACTTCCGCGAGCTCGTGCACCCGATCTTCGCGCGCGCGAGCCGCGCGGCCTACTACTGGCTGCTCCGCCGCGCGCCCGGCGTCTGGGCGCTCGCCTACGGCCTGGGCGACCGGATGGGGCCGGAGTCCCCGCTGTCCTTCGGCATGACCCGGGTGGGCACCGCGCGCCTGGCCCGCCTGCTCGACACGATGCGGCCGGACGCGGTCATCACGGTCCACGCGACACCCGCGGTCGCCATGGCCGCGCTCGCGGTGAGCGGCCGGCGCCTGCCGCCCCACACCACCGCGGTCACCGACTTCGTGGCCCACAGCCAGTGGATGCCGAGCCCGGTGGACCGCTACTGCGTGGCCGCCGAGGAGGTGCGGAACGAGTTCGTGGCGCGCGGCATCCCGCCCGAGCGGGTGGTCGTCACCCAGGGCTCGCTCGGCCGGCTCCGCGACGTCACCCGCGCGCTGCTCACGATGGAGCGGCCGATGCAGGCGGTGGTGGTGGCCGGCCGCGACGAGCGCCTGCGGGCCGCGCTCGCGCGCGAGGCCGCGGCCAGCCCCGTGCGCGTGGTCGGCTTCGTGGACGACGTGCGTACGCTCCTCGGCGCGGCGGACCTGCTCGTCACCAAGGCGGGCGGGATGACGCTCGCCGAGGCGACCGCCGCGGAGGTCCCGCTGCTCCTCTACGGCTCGCTCCCGGGTCAGGAGCGCGGCAACGAGCGCTTCGCCTCGCGCGCGGGCATCGCGCTGGTGGCGCGCTCGCGCGGCGAGCTGCGCCGGCTCCTCGATCGGGCGGTGGGCGATCCGGAAACGGTCGAGCGGCTGCAGGGCTCGCTACGGCGCCTGCGTCGACCCGACGCGGCCCAGCACATCGTGGACCTCGTCGTCGAGCAGATCGCCCAGCGCGGCCGCCCGTGACCACGCAGTTCGCCTTCTGCCTCGAGAGCGCCGAGCGCTCGCTCCGGGAAGGGCGCTACGCCGACGCCGAGCACGCGCTGAGCGCGGCCCTCGCGCTCGAGCCGCGCAGCGTGAAGGCACACTTCAAGCTCGGCCTGGCCCTCGAGCGGCAGCGGAAGTGGGCCGGGGCGGAGGCGGCCTTCCGCGGCGCTATCCGTGGCAAGCGCGATCACGCGACCGCGTGGCTGAGGCTCGCGGCGGCGTGCCGGCGCCAGGGCAAGGCGCGCGAGGAGGAGACCGCCTCGCGCGAGGCGGCGCGGCTGGCCCCGCGCAGCGCGGAGGCGCGCCACGGGCTCGCGATCACCCTCGCGCGCCTGGGCCAAACCGACGAGGCGGTGGGCGAGTTCGAGGAGACGATCCGCCTGGCCCCGTCGAACGCGATCGCGCGCCGCGGCCTGGGCCTGGCGCTGGTCGCGCAGGGGCGCGACGCGGAGGCGGCCGTCGCCTTCGCCGAGGCGGTGCGTCTCGACCCGCGCGCCTACCGGGCGCACGCCCAGCACGCGGAGGCCCTGCGCCGCCTGCGGCGATGGGGCGACGCGGCGGTCGCCTATCGCGAGGCCGCCGCCCTTCGGCCGGAGGAGCCCGTCCTGCACGGCCGCCTCGGCCTCGTGCTCGAGCGCCTGCGGCGCTATCGCGAGGCGGTGGCCGCCTACTCGCGGGCGGCCCGACTGGCGCCTACCAGTGGTCGCTGGCGGGCGCGCCTTGGGCGCGTGCTCGAGCGGCAGGGGCGCTTCGCGGACGCGGAGGCCACGCTGCTGGAAGCGCTGCGGCAGGAGCCGGACCTGCTCGACGCCTACGTGGGCCTCGCCTCGATCTATCGCCGCCAGGCCAAGTGGGACGCGGAGGCGCGCGCCTACGAGCGCGCGATCCGGCTCAAGCCGGACGATGCGCACCTGCACGCCGATCTCGGCCTGGCGCTGGAGGCGCAGGGGCTGCTCGGAGCCGCCGAAGGCGAATTTCGTCGAGCAGTCGCCCTGGCGCCCGACAACGCGGATCTGCACGTCGAGCTCGGCATCGCGATGGGCCGCCAGGGGCGGCACGCGGAAGCGGAGGCGGCGCTGCGCGAGGCGATGCGCCTCAATCCCCAGGATGCGGTGGCCCGCGCCAACCTCGCGCTCGGCCTCGGCCGGCAAGGGCGCCACGCCGAGTCGGAGGCGGCCTATCGCCAGGCCCTCGAGGTGAAGCCCGACGGTGCGCCGCTGCACCGCGGCCTCGGCATGGCGCTCTACTCGCAGGGCAAGCACGCGGCGGCCGAGGCGGCCTTCCGCGGGGCGGTGGCGCTCAAGCCGGGCTACGCGCGGGCGTGGGGGGACCTGGGCGAGCTCCTGACCGAGACGGGCCGCCACGCCGAGGCAGTGGAGGTCTTCCGCGAGGCTATCCGGGTGAAGCCGCCGCGGGTGGCCTCGCACCGGGGGCTGGGCGCGGTCCTGCTGCTGCAGGGGGACCACGCCTCGGCCGAGGCCGCGTACCGCGGCGCGCTGGCCCGGCGGCCCGACGACGCGCAGAGCCACTTCGGCCTGTGGACCGCGCTCGAGCGGCAGGGCAAAGTCGTCGAGGCCGAGGTGGCCTACCGCGCGGCCATCGAAGTGAGCCCGGACCTGGCCGACGCCCACGCGCGCCTCGGGAACCTGCTGGCCCGCCAGGGGCGGTGGCGCGAGGCGGAGGCCTCCTATCGCGAGGCAGTGGTGCTCGATCCGGGCGACGCACGCTCGCGCCTCGCCCTCAGCGCGGTCCTCCGCCGCCGCTAGCAGCTGTTCTGGTAGTGATGCCGTGGCCCATCGGTTGTTCCGTTCGAGCGCCGGCTTTTTGCCGGCGCACCCTGCAGTCGGGGGGAGGTTCGGAAGGGGGGCGGAGCCCCCCTCCGAGCCTACGTATCGGTTGGATCGGCTTCGATGTTGGTGATGCGGAGGTAGCTGACCGCCACCCGCTCGTCGTCCTGCTCCAGCAGGACGCCGTCCTCGGCGATCTGGGCCAGGCTGCCCGCGATCGGCTCGGGCGCGTTCTTCACCGAGATGAGTACGCGCCGCCCGAGGTGCCGCTGGGCCTCCGCGTGCCACATCGTCTTCTGCACGTCGTCGAAGACGCCGGCGGCCTGGCGCGCCGCCGAGGCCGCCCGGCTCGCCGCGGTGATCGTGCCGAGCCCGGGAACGACCAGGCCGCCGGGGCCGGGCCACGGCGGGCTCGCGGGGCCGCCGGCCGTCGACACCGGCCGGCTCGCCCGATCGGCGGCCGAGGCCGTATCGGCGGTGCCGCCGAGTGGTTCCGCGGGGGCCGGTCGCCCCTCGAGGAAGCGCAGCACCTCGGAGAGGCGCGCCATCAGGTTCGAGAAGATGAAGAGACCCACCAGCGCGCAGCCGAGCGCGACGCCGAGCCCCATCTGGGCCTGGAACTGCCCGAGCTGACCGAGCAGGTAGAGCGTGTAGGTGAAGAGCAGCAGGGGGATCACCGCGGTCAGCGCGAAGACGATCGACGCTGCATTCCGCAGCGTATACGTCCGAGCGTTACTCATGACGCCTCAATCTAGCGCGATCGGCCTCGCGCCCAAAGTTTTGAGAGAGTCGGCGCCGCCCGCCGCCCCCCAGGCTCGTGGCCCGCGTGATAGTATCCGACCGCCAACCATGAGCCCGCCACGGCGTGCCCTCCGCGAGATGCGCGGCCTGGTCTTCGATCTCGACGGTTGCGTCTGGACCGGTGAAGTACTCACGCCCGGCGCCGGCGAGGTCCTCGCCTTGATCCGCCGGCAGGGCAAGGGGCTGTGTTTCCTCACCAATAACTCGCGCGCCCGCGCCCGCACCATGCAGGCCAAGCTCGAGCGCCTGGGCGTGGAGGCCAAGGAAGCCGAGGTGCTCACCCCGCTCGAGATCCTGGGCGAAGTCGTGGCCCAGCGCTGGGGCCCGTCGCGGGTCCTGGCCATCGGCGGCCCGGAGCTGGCCGCGGTGCTGGTGGAGGCCGGCCACAGCCTGGTGGCGGTCGACGCCTACCGCGACGCCACCGTGGTGGTCGTGGGCAACGACTTCGACTTCAGCTATGAACGCCTGACCGCGGCCGCGCGCGCGGTGGACGCGGGCGCCGCCTTCGTCACCCCGAACATCGATCCGCGCCTGCCGATGGAGGACGGCCAGTTCCTGCCCGGCTGTGGCGCCATCGTCGAGGCGGTCGCCTCGGCGGCGGGGGCGCGGCCGATCGTGATCGGCAAGCCCGAGCCGCCGCTCTTCGAGCTGGCGCTCCAGCGAATGGGCCTGACCGTGGACGAGGCGGCGATGGTGGGCGACAGCATCGACTCCGACGTGCGGGGCGCGCGCCGCGTGGGCATGACCGCGGTCCTCTTCGCGCCCAAGGGCGGTCCGGATGGGGTCGCGCACTATGTCGTCAAGTCCATGCCGCAGCTCAAGCGCCTGCTCGGCCCGTAGGGATGCAGGTATTCCTGCATTCGGGCGGGCCGCTCGGGCCGGTGGGCCGCGCGGCCCTGCCCGACTTCTTCGGCCCCCGGCGACGCGTGGCCTTCGTCACCGCCGCCAACCTGGATGATGAGGCGGTTTACTTCGAGCGTGTGCGTGCGGCGCTCGAGCCCGCGCCGCCGGAGGGGGCGGGCCTCGAGCTGCTGCACCTGCGCTGGGATCGCGATCCGCTCGCCACCCTGGCCGACGCGGAGGCCCTCTTCATGGGCGGGGGCAACACCTACGCGCTGCTCCAGCGCCTGCGCGGCGCCGGGCTGCTCGAGGCGATCCGCGCGCGCGTGGCCGCGGGCATGCCGTATGCGGGCGCCAGCGCGGGCTCCAACGTGGCCGGGCCCACCATCCTCACCACCAATGACTGGAACGTGGTCGGGCTCGATCGCTTCGACGGGCTGGGTCTGGTCGGCTTCAACATCAATCCCCACTACAAGGAAGCCGACCCGGCCATGGCCGCGTTCAGCGAGACGCGGGACGACCGCATCCGGGAATATCACGTGGTCAACACGAACCCGGTGCTGGGGCTGGAGGAAGGGGCGTGGGTCATCGTGGAGGACGGCGCCGTGACGGTACACGGCACGGCGCGGGTGAAGCTGTTCCGGCCGGCCGCCGACCCGGTGTGGTACCGGGCCGGCGACCGACTCCCAGTGTCCTGACGGCCGTCGATAAGGGCCCATCTGCTTCGTTGGCTCGGTCGCCGCAGCCCTCAACGTACGGAAAGTACGCCTCGGGCTGCGGCGTCCCTCGCCGCCTCGCATCTGGACCCTTCTCGACGCCCTGATCGTTGACGGTCAGCCGGAGCACCTCTGCCCTTTGGGGGTTTCGAGGTTGGCGACCTTGAAGGTCCGGACGAACGAATCCTCCCAGACCTCGAGGGCGAGACGTCCCTTGTCCTCCACTCCGTCGAAAACGTTGAACTTGGCTCGGCGGGTGAACTCGCCCGCGGGGACGCGCTTGGCGAGGTAGCCGAGCGTGGTCTGCTTGTCACTCCAGAGCGCGAGCGTCTCGTTGACGGGCTGCACCGCCCCGCCGCCGGTGCCCGGCTTGAGCCAGGAGAGCACCACCGAGAAGCCCTTCACGTCGGGATCGGACACCAGCGGCTGAAGCTGGGCCATGCGCCGCAGGAGATCCGTGCCGTAGCGGGAGAACATGGCGGAGGCGCGCCGCTCGGTGGGCAGAGCCGCGAACCGCGCGTCTTCGTCCTGATCGATGATGATCCAGACCGAGAGGTAGCGATCGTCCTCCACCGCGCCCTTGGGCTGGCGGAAGCCGATCCCCGCCTTCTGCACGCCGACCCACGGCATGCAGTGGTAGATCTCCTCGCGCACCTGCTTGAGCAGCCCCTGGTGCGTGGTGGCGAGGGTGCGGGCCTTGGCCGTCTTGTACTGATCGACGCTCATGATCGCGTCGTCGGCGGCCGTGGGAACCGGGATGAATAAGATGATGGCGAGCACCGCGAGACGGCGCACGATGAAGCGGATCATACCGTGTCTCATCAGGATCCTCCTGTTAGCGGAGCGCGTTCGGATCCCGACGAGCGCTACTTGAGCGCCCTTCCTTCGGTAGCCCGGCAGTCAGGCTGGGCCTGATCCGTGGCTTTGCGTCCCCGTCTCACGACGGGTTTGCCGTTGTCGGGAAGAGTCTCCGCATGGCAGGAGAGGAGCAAGGGCAATGCCAGCTCCGACCAGCCGAAAGCGCCTGATGCGGTGAGGGGATAGGCCGGCCCGGCCACCCCGCGTGTCACCGGGGTGACGCCGGTGTTGCCCAGGCGTTCGCGCGCTGGATGTATTATCCATGCCGGGATGCTCACGGACGCCCCGGTCGCGGTCAGCCTGCTCTTCGTTGCCATCGTCGTCGGCATGCTCGTCCTCGTGCTCTGGGGCGCCGCGCGCGCGGCGTGGCGGGTGGGCCCCGGCGCGGTGCGGGGCGTGCGCGTCGCGGGCATGGCCCTGGTCGGCTGGCTCGCGCTGACCGGGATGCTCGCGGAGCGCGGCTTCTTCGACGATTTCCAGTCCATACCGCCGCGCCTCGTGCTCGCCCTCGGGCCTCCGTTGCTGACCCTGCTGGCCGTGACGTTCTCGCGCCGGATCGCGCCGCTCCTGGCCGCGCTGCCCCCAGCGTGGCCGGTGGCCGCGCAGACCTTCCGGATCCCGGTCGAGATCGTGCTGTGGCGGCTCGCGGTGGCGGGAGTCATCCCGGAGCTGCTGAGCTTCACCGGCCGCAACGTGGACATCCTGGTCGGCCTCACCGCGCCGGTGGTGGCCTACGCCTGCTTCGTCCGGCGCGCGTGGCCCGCGCGGGTGGCGGTGTGGTGGAACTGGGCCGGCATCGTCATCCTGCTGAACGTGGTGGTGCACGCGCAGCTCTCCGCGCCGACGCCGTGGCGGCTCTTCGAGACGGATCCGCCGACGACCTTCATCGCCGACTGGCCGTACATCTGGCTGCCCGATTTCCTGGTGCCGCTGGCCTGGCTGCTCCACGCGGTCTCCCTGCGGCAGCTCCGGTCGCGACGATGAACGGGAGCGACGACCGGTTCTATCCCCGCGTGTTCGCCCTCGTGACGGCGGCGCTCCTGGCCGGGGCGCTGTTCCTGATCCTGCGCCCATTCCTGGTGCCCATCCTCTGGTCCATGCTGCTCGCCCTCCTGCTCTTTCCGGCGCGGCAGGCGCTGGGGCGTCGTCTGGGTGGCCGCTACGCCTTGACCGCGCTCCTCCTCACCCTGCTCACCACGATCGTCCTGGTCGCGCCGCTGCCGCTCCTGGCGGTGGCCTTCGCGAGCCAGGCGAAGGATCTCTTCGGGCGGGTGCAGAAGGTGGTGGCCGACTCCGGCATCTCGGGCGCCGGCGACGTCCTCGACATCCCGATCGTGAGCCGCTCCATCCGGTGGGTCGAGGCGGTCTCGCCGGTGGACGCCCAGCAGATCCACGGCTGGCTGGTGAGCGGCGCCCAGGCGCTGCTGCAAGGGCTGGTGGCGGTGAGCGGCTCGTTCGTGCTGGGGACGCTGAATGCGCTGGTGGGACTCTCCATCGCGCTCGCGGCGGTCACCCGGGCGGTGGTGTTCGGCTCGCTGCTCACCGCGCTCGTCCAGGGGGTGCTGGTGGGCATCGGCTTCGCGCTGGTGGGGCTGCCGTCGCCGGTGGTGTTCGGCGCGGTGGCCGCGGTCGCCTCGCTGATCCCGTTCGTCGGCACCGCGCTGGTCTGGGTGCCCGCGGTGGGTGTGCTGTTCCTGCAGGGGCGCTGGGTGGCCGCGATCTTTCTGGCCGCGTGGAGCGTGGCGGTCGTGTCGAGCGCCGACAACGTGGTGCGCCCGCTCTTCATCTCGGGCCGGGCGCAGATCTCCACGCTGCCGGTGTTCCTGGGCCTGATCGGGCGCCTCAGCGCCTTCGGCCCCATCGGGCTCGTGGTGGGGCCGGTGGTGGTGGCCCTGACCCTCGCCCTGCTGCGCTTCGCGGAAGAGGCGCGCGCGGGCGCCTAGCGCTTCCTCGCGCGCCGCCCCGGCGCGGCCGCCTCCCGCTTGCGCTGGTAGCGCATGTTGACCAGCTCCACCAGGAGCGAGAAGGCCATCGCGAAGTAGATGTAGCCCTTCTCGATGTGCGAGCCCATCCCTTCCGCCACCAGCATCACCCCGATCAGGAGCAGGAAAGCGAGCGCGAGGATCTTGAGGCTCGGGTGGCTGTCGATGAACCGGCTCACCGCGCCCGCGGAGCCCAGCATGATCAGCATCGCGATCACCATGGCGTTCTGGGTACTTTTGAGATCGACTCGAGCGCGCTGAGAGCGGGCGCGAACCCCACTTCTCGAAGCGCCGCCGTGTAGTCGGTCATCCCCTCGAAGAACCACTTGTCACCCGACTTGGACGGCGTGACGCGCAACTTTTGTGGGAGGATCTTGCGGAGCACCTGCTGCGCGGTGCTGGTGTTCTTCCGCAAGTGGGCGCGCCAGTCGGCCATCAGCGCCTCCATCTCCGCCGCGATGTCGGCGCGGACCGCCCGGGAGTCGATGCCCTGGATCGCCGCGGCGCCAGACAACTCCTCCTCGACTCGATCCAACCGCGCCCTGCGCTGGTTGACCGCGTCGCGCACCTCCTCGACCTCGCCGCTGGCCAGCGAGTCGACCAGGCGCTTGATCTCGGCGCGGAGTCGCTTGGCCTCGGCCCTGAGCGGCTCCGGGTCGGCCTGCGCGGCTCGGTGCGCCTCCAGCGCGGCCTCTATCTTCGACATCACGATCTTGCTGACCAGCACCTCCGCGAACTTGTCCAGGATGAAGTGCTCCGCAGCCTTCACTAGGAGGCCGCGCTGGTTGGAGCACCTCACCGCCCCGAGGTTGTGCCTCCTCGTGCAGAACAGCCGCTCCTCGCGTTTCTTGCTGTACTGGACGTGCATGCTGCCGCCGCACACGCCGCACGCGAGGAACGGCGCGAGCAGGTGCCTCGACTCCGTCGGCCGGGACTTCAGCCGGCCGTCTGGAGAGCGCCAGGTCCGCTCGGTCGCGACCTCGTTGACGGCCTGCGCCGCCCGCCACTGCGCATCCGTCACGATGCGGAGCGCGGGCGCCTCGCGCCTGACCACCGACTCCAGAGATTTCTCGACCACCGTCGTGCCGCGGCGCTTGGTCCGCCGCCTGAGCCCCCACACGCGGGTGCCCGCGTAGGTCTCGTTCCTGAGGATCGAGCCGACCTGCGACCCCCACCACAACGTCGCCCCGCTCGGCGACGGAACCTTTTCGCGGTTCAGCTCCTTCGCGATCTTGAAGTAGCCCGCGCCGTCGATCCGGCGCTTGAAGATCCGGCGGATGACGGCCGCCTCTGAAGGTTTGATCGTCCGTTGCTTGCCTGCGGTGGCGTAGCCGTACAGTCGGCCGCCGGTGGACTCACCTCGCTCGGCCTTCTGGCGGAGGCGGTCGCGGACCCGTTGGCTCGTTTTCCTGCGCTCGGACGCGCCCGCCCAACTCTTTATAAATTGCTCGATCTCGCCGAGCTCGTCATTGACGGAGATCTCCTTGTCGTCGAGGTACGAGTAGATCTTCACGTCGGCGTCGTTGAGCGCCTGGATCAGCGCGAGGGTCCGGATGGTGTCGCGGCCGAGGCGCGACTGCTCGCTCACGACCAGCGCGTTGAGCCGGTGCCTCTCCTTGACCGCCGACAGCAGAGCGTTGAGGCCCGCGCGCGACTTGAACTCGGCGCCCGACACGCCGTCGTCGCTGAACACGTAGCGGTCGTCGAAGCGCCAGCCGCGCTCGGCCGCGTACTCCCGCGCGCGCTGCACCTGCCGCGAGACCGACTTCGCGTCGGCCGCCTTGTCGCCCTCGTCGGTGGACTTCCTCGCGTAGCACCCAGCGGTCACCATGGTCGCCCTCCCTCTCCCAGTCTAGGTGAACAGCCGGCCCAGACCCTAGGGTGTGGCGGTCCGCCGAGTACAGGGGCCGCTCGCCAAGTAGTTAACTCCGAACACCTTCTCGCACCCGTTCATCGGGCACCCGGAAGTGGCAGATCTGCCTGTTTTTGTTGGTAAAAAAGCCCTGTGATCCGCTCATCAGTAGTCAATCTCGGCAGTCAGAGGAGAGCATCACATGGCCAAGCAGGCGAAGTGGTCGGTGACCCGCTCAAAATTGGTTTTGGCGGTTTTGTCAGTTCGTCGGCCGGGCTAATTAGTCCGATGTCCACGACCTCGGATGCCGCCGAGGCGGGCATTGTTCGGAATCATTCGGGCGCTCGGCGGACCATCGGATTGACGTGAAACCGCACCGTGGGCCGCCCGCCGGCCACGGACTGGGCCGGCTCGGCCCGAATCCAACCCAGATCGGCGACCATCTCGAGCGTGCGGCGCACGGCGCGCGGCTCGGTCAGTCCCGTCCAGGCGTTGCGGTACACGTCGCGAGCGGTGAAGGGACTCGGCAGCCGGCCGCGCGCGACTTTGCGCGCCAGAAGCGCGGCCGCCACGCGGGCCGGGTCGGTGACGCTCGCGTAGAGGCGACGCGCATGCGCTTCGAGGTAGGTGCACCAGGCCGCTGCCCGCTGGGCCGCCGCGCGCGAGACGGGCCCACTTGTGCCGCGGTCGACACCGTCGACGAGATGGATGATGAGCGCGAGCGAAGGCATCAGACTGCGGTACTTCGCGAGGTGCGAGAGGAGCACCGGATGGTCATCGTCGCTGCGGAGCTTCGCCTCGAGGGCCGCCCGCCAGGCGTCGAAGAGCGCCTGCGCGTCGGGCGCGAAGCGCAGGAACGGGCGCTCCGCCGGGGTGAGCTCCTCGGCGTCGATTGTGGCGAGGTCGAGGGTGGCCAGCTGCCGGTAGATGGCGAACGCGCGCGTCCTGGCGTCGGCGTCCGGCCACCGATCGATGTGGCGCCATCGCGGGGGCGGATCAGGAAACACCGCGAGCTGAAACCGTTGAATCAGGCCGTCGTCGCCGCCGCCCGCGAAGGTCTCGTGCAGGTAGGCGTAGAGCGGACCGGGCTGGATCCCGCCGAGCACGGAGACACAGGCGGCCTCGATGCGCAGGGTGCCCCGCCCGAGCCGGTCGTAGGTGTAGGCCCCGGTGCCATTCCAGGCCTCACAGTAGAAGCCGCGATCGTTTTCGTGGCCGGGCCGGTCCATCAGGCGGAGGAACCCGCTGAGCTCGTCCCGGAAGAGGAGCAGGCCGTTGGGATTCTGGTTGAGGAGTTCGCCGAGTTTCTCGACGGTGGCATCGTTGACGACGTAGCGCCGCTCGCCCGGGGCGGGGGCCTCCGGCACCTCGAAGGCATAGCGGAGCTCGTCGGTGGGTTTGTCCTGTTCGAACGCCTGGCGCAGGCGGCGGGTGAGCGCCTGCTGGCGCGCCCGGTGTTCGGCGTGGCGAAACCGATGCGTCACCCGATCGCGCTCGTAGGCGATCCGCGCATCGGCGATGAGGGGTTGCAGCGGCTTGAGCGCCTCGGCGAGCGCGGCGCTTTTCATGAGGCCGGGGCGGCCGACCGCGAGGCCCCAGAGGTTGGGGATGACGGTCCAGTCATCCGCGCGCTTGGGGCGGATGGCGACCTGGCGGCCGATCACCGCGGCGGCGGCCACGAGGGCGCCGACGGCGACGAAGTCCGGCGGGCACTGGGCGCGCTCGGCAATGTCGGCGACCCACGGGGCGAGCGCGCTCGGCAGGAGGTG
>WNFF01001415.1_pt1 | contig 19232 bp, 17 predicted proteins | sample 5400441 | NCBI WGS metagenome assembly WNFF01 (sample SAMN13153345, study PRJNA577476) | soil metagenome | isolation source: 120 cm saprolite under Douglas fir tree site 2 hole 3 replicate 1 | place: USA:California | collected 2015-04-18 | reverse complement strand
GGGATCAAACGCTGGCCGGCCACCTTCTTCTGCGCTGCACTCAATGCCCTCGTAGAAGCCGTTCCAATCCAAGCGTCCTACCAGATCCCAGATCGCCCGCGCCGAATGATCCTCCTCGATCAAACGTTCCACATCCACCGCCCGCCACAACATCTGCTCCCGGTTCACCCTGCGGATTAATGGCTCGCTCATGTCACGAGATTACCCGGCTTCGCTATTCTGTCAATTAACTTGGAATGGTTTTTTCACAGCTTCAAAGCACGCGAGAAATGGGGCACCCTCGGTGGGTTCATGCACACGGTCCTGTCCTGCTACACGTGGTAGAATTCGGCGTACACACTCTTTCCTGAGAGTCCCAGGTTGATAGAGCTAGCACCCTCGATTTTATCGGCGGATTTTGCGCGGCTGGGCGAGCAGGTTTCCCGGGCAGCCGAGGGGGGCGGGACTATCATCCATGTGGATGTGATGGATGGGCATTTTGTCCCGAACATCACTCTCGGGCCACAACTGGTGAAATCGCTGCGCAAAGCGACCAAGCTGCCGCTCGATTGCCACCTGATGATCGAGAATCCCGACCAGTACATTCCCGCATTCGCCGATGCCGGGGCGGACTGGATGTCGGTGCATCAGGAAGCCTGCATGCACCTGGATCGGACTTTGAACCTGATTAAGAGCCACGACTGCCATGCGGGGGTAGTGATAAATCCCGCGACCCCGGTGGATGTTCTTTCGGAAGTGCTTGATATTGTGGACTATGTGCTGGTGATGTCGGTAAACCCGGGATTTGGGGCGCAGCCTTTCATCTACAACTCTTTACACAAGATCCGCAAACTAAGAGACTTGCGCGAGCAGAAGAACCTGAATTACCGCATCGAAGTAGATGGCGGCATTGCGGTGAGCACGATTGGTCAAGTGGTTCGAGCCGGAGCAGAAATTCTGGTGGCGGGCAACGCGGTGTTCAGCCAGGGCGATCCAATGATTAACGCACGAACATTGTTGAAGGCAGCGGTTGAGGCCACGCTGCAGAAGGTCTGAGAGGCAGTGGCTAGTCGCTAGTCAACACCGACACTGATCGATTTTTTAATTGGAGATTTTACTGACCGCTAGCCACTAACCAATAACTACTTACTTAATTGAGGTATTCATGTCTTTGCGAATTTCGGTGACTGCGCTGGCCGCGACGCTGGCGCTCACTACGGCCTGCACCAACAAGAAGGTCACCAATCCGCTGGCCAAGGTTGATTCCAAGCAGCCGGACAAAGTCCTGTTCGACCGCGGCATGGACTCGATGAAGCATAACCACTACGACATCGCGCGCCTCGACATGCAGACCTTGATCAATACTTATCCGGACTCAGAGTTTATCGCGCGCGCCAAGCTGGCGATGGCGGACTCCTGGTATGCCGAGGGTGGCACCGCCTCATTGGCCCAGGCCAAGCAGGAATACGACGACTTTCAGAAATTCTTCCCTAATATGCCGGAGGCGGCAGAGGCGCAGCTGAAAATCGCGAATATCGATTTCGGGCAGATGGAGAAACCGGACCGCGACTTCACCCATGCCGTAACCGCCGAGCAGGAGTACCGGCAGGTCATCCTGCAATATCCCGACAACCAAAAGATGGTTGCCGAGGCCAAGACTAAGCTGTTGCAGGTTCAGGAAGTGATCGCGGAACGCGAATTCCGGGTGGCGCGCTTCTACTACATGCGGCCAAGCTATCCGGCGGCGATTGCCCGGTTGCAGTCGCTGGTGGATCGGTATCCGCTGTACAGCAAAGCAGACCAAACACTGTATTTGCTTGGCCAGTCGTATGAAGGCGAGATTGCGCAGTTGCGACCCATGGACGCCGCCGAGCGCAAGCAGATGGAACGCCAGGGCAAGGTGAACGAGGCACAGCTCAAAGCGGATCAGGCAGCCCGGGAGCGCATGATTAGCGACTTCATTGCCAAGGCTGCCGATGCTTACTCGAAAATCCTAACCCGCTATCCGGTAATGGAGCGCTCCGATGATGCCAGGACGCGTCTGCTGGCCTTGCATCAGCCGATACCTCGACCCACGAAAGCGGCCCTGGCCCAGAACAAGGCCGAAGACGCGGCCCGCCAACAACAGACGGCGTTACACAGTGCGATGGGGGTGTTCCAAAAGCATCCCGATGTGAGCGCCGCGACTACGGTGGGCGAACCCACCCTGGTGGATGTGGAGCCAGTCAGCGCAAAAGGAATTGTGGAGGCAGAGCAGAGGGTAGCGGTTGGAAAATCTTCCGGGAGCAATACAGCTACGGTGACAACCACTGGAACCGGGGCGCCTCCGGAGAGCGAGCCGGCGCCGCGTTCTGATGCGCCGGCCCCAGAAGTGGCGTCCAAAGGCGACCCGGGTTCACCACCGTCTGACCCTGACCCGAATGAATTGAAGCCGGGTTCGACTGGAGTAAGCGATCCGAGTGGGAGCGATCCAAAAGGCGCGAGCGATCCCAAAGTTGCCGCTAGCGCTCCGGATCCCAATGAGTTAAAGCCGGACGCGGCGCCGACGGATCAGCCGGCACCGGCGCCAGCTCAGGTGAACGAGATCCAGCCGGGCGGGAGTGGAACGCCCCAGGCGTCTGCGAACGGCGCCTCGTCGCAGGAGCTGGCGGACGACAAAGACATCGCCTCCAGCAAGCACAAGAAAAAGAAAGGCCTGAGCAAGATCATTCCGCTTCCCAAAATGCAGTGAAAATTGCAAGTGCACTAAATATATTGTCCGCTCGTAACCTGCTTACCCGCCTGCATTTATTGACTTAGGCGGCCGTCCAAGATAACTTCGGTGATATCTCCCCTTTTGCTTACCGAGGACATCCTTGGCACGTACCGTACTGCTCGCCGATGACAGCGTAACCGCCCAGAATATGGGCCGCCGCATCCTTATGGATGCCGGTTACGAAGTAGTTACGGTCAATAACGGGTCGGCAGCGCTCAAGAAAATTCATGAAAGCCGTCCTGACCTGATCGTTCTTGACGTGTACATGCCGGGCTACGGCGGGCTGGAAGTGTGCCAAAGGCTGAAGGAGTCGGCAGATACGGCCCGGATTCCGGTGCTGTTGAGCGTCGGCAAAATGGAACCGTTTAAGGCGGAGGAGGCCAGGCGGGTGCGGGCCGATGGGCACATTGTTAAGCCGTTCGAAGCCAGCGAACTTCTGGCTGCACTAACCAAGCTGGAAGACAGGATTGTTCCGCAGGCGGAGTCGGCGGTCGGACGCCAAGGGAAATCCGAAAAGAAAAGCCGCTTCTGGAAGGCCGAAGATCCGCTCGCCGCTGCTGCGGATGTGCCTACCGAGCGGATCGCATACCTCACCGAAGCGAAGAATCGCCAGTCGCACAGCGATGATTCGAACCAGGCGGCCGAGGCAGACAACCAGGGATCGACTCCCGCAGCTAGAGTCGAAACCCCGGCGGCCAATGCGGGTCAGTCGCCTTCAGAGAGCGCGGCGGCGACGCCAAATCCGGCGGCGGTGGCACCTTCTGTGGCGACCGAGGAATTTGCGGTTCATGAGTCCGACGTTCCAGCAGAGAGCGCAGGGCATGACGAGCCCGCACAAGTTGAGTTGCAGGCTACGGAAGTTGTGGCTGAAATTCCGGCGGCGGTCGAGGCTCCAGCTGTCGAAGTTCCGGTAGTGCAGGCGACATTCAGCAAGGAATCAATAGCCGAAGAATCAGTGCCCGAAGCGCCCGCGAATCCTGCCACGCTTCCCGATGCACCGCCGATTGCAATCGCATCCGGCCCAGCCGCGGCGCGTTGGATCGCAGAGAATGTCGCGTTGAGCGTGGAGGAGGCTTCCATCGCGCTTGAAGCAGAGATGCATCAGGCGAGCGCGGTTTCCGCGGTGGCTGCAACTGACGCCGAGATACCTACGAAGGACCAAGTCACCGATTCCGATCTGGCTGTGGCTCAGACTGCACCGGAAGCCGAGAGCGAGAATCCCACCGGAGCTGCTTTTGCGGCGGCGGCATCAGCGGCGGTGAGCGCTCAGCAGTCAGCAGTCAGCACTCAGCCGGTGAGCGACGGAGCGGAGGATACCGCTTCAGTAGCCGAGGCCGACGCGCCGGTCCCATCCGAGGCCGCTGCGGCGTGGCAGAATTGGCAACAGATACGCGATGCGGTGATGAGTCCGCAGAAAGCGGCGGCGATTGCGGAGTCAGTGGCAGAAATTGCGCAGGCGAGTGCTCCTGCACAAGAGTCTGCGGGGAATCAGGATCCGACCGCGAGCGATTCGGCCGCTGCCGAGGAAGACAATTCGATTAACGACATCGTGGACAGTGTCCTGGCAGACCTCAAGCCCAGACTGATGGCGGAGATCGCAAAGAAGCTCGCGGCCAAGAAGTAGAAAAGCGGCCGTCAGCTGTCAGCCATCAGCAAGGCCTCCATCAGCAAGCCCTCATCGTTTGACGGGGTAGTTATGGATAGGGAGGAAAACAACACCCACCTACGTTCCTAGTTACCCCCGCCACGCTCGCTTCGCCTGGAGCGCTAGGTTCGCTTCACGCGCGTGCTCGCCTGAGCGCTCGCCTCCCGTACAGGATTGCGGAGTTAGGTGTTTCTAGGCTTGCGGCTTACGGCGATCTTTGATTTCCCGCAGGTGTTCCCTTAACCTGTCCACAACTTCTTGCCGCCGGGAATTGCTTAGTTCCCCCCGAAGTTCTTCCAGAGCGAAGTGCACAACGTCGTGATGATGGACCTCCTCTGGAGCCACATCATTGCTAAGTTCAAGCCAAATTCCGTGCAGGAGATCAACTTCTTTGGGAGTGAGATGCGGAGCGTGCGGTCCCAAATAGAAAACCTGTTCCTGGCCGGTGGGTGTGTAAACGGCAAGGGTCAACTGCGGCTTGGGGTCGGTGAGCCGCTCCCAGGCGAGCCCAGCTATACGAGCTTCTTCGGTGAGCGGCCGGTTCGGGGATGCGCCCAGCACGACTACAGACGACTGCAGACTTTGGGCAGATCGCAAGATCGCATCCCACTTTTCGGTTGCTCCCGCAACCGCGAGATGGATCGTCTTTCCTTTCTTCTCAGCTAATGCCAAGGCACGCGTAAACAGCGTCTGCTCCTCAGAACTGAAGAGCTGCTCCGGCTCCAACTCGTACTCTCCGGCATCGGCGCGCCCCAAGAAGCGGAGGTGGAGCGCGACAACGTCCTGGTGGTGAGGATCGACCCGATCGAGAGTCGCGGCGAGGTTATAAAGCGTGTTGTAGTTGCGGATCATTACCAACACATTGCCCGGTCGGACGCATAGAGCTTGCGGAGTGAGGTTGTCGCCCGCCTGTATGTTGAACTGATCCAGTTCAGCACGTTCACTAGCCCGCTTGCGGGTCACTTTTTCAGAGATCTCGAAGACCGCGAAGAAGATGATGGTGAAAGCAATACCGGAAATCGTCGCGACCTCTTTGGTAAAGAGATTGATTCCGCAAAGCGCGATTAGGGTGAGGGTAATCAGCGCCAGTCCGAGGGGGATTTCGGTCTTGCCAATGTGGAAGTTCAGGGGCACGCGAAACTCGCGCTTTCCCGGTTCTTTGTAGCGCAGCACCAGGACGGCGAGTCCTTTCATGGAGAAGCTCCACATCACGCCAAACGCGTAAGCCTCGCCCAACAAGAAAATGTCGCCGCGGCTCAGAATGATGGTGAGCAGTTGAAGCGCAACCACCAGGTTGAGGATGCGATAAGAAGTTCCGAAGCGACGATGCGGTTTCCGAAACCACTCTGGAAGGATTCCATCCTCGGAGACCCGGTTCAAGACGCCGTTCGATCCGACAATCGCGGTATTCACCGCGCCCGCCAGCATCAGCACCCCGACCACGACGACAAAAGCACGGAACGCAAGGCGAAGTGAAACAGGTCCGACCAAGTACATTGTCAGGCCGCCAATGGGGTTGTCCTGAAAACTGGCGCGCACGGAGTCCGGAATGATCATGACCGAGAAGAATGCAACCCCAGCGGTGAAAATTAAGCTGTAAAGAAAAATGACGAGAGCGGCTTTCTTAAGGTTAGGAAGCTTCGGGTGTTCGATTTCCCGGTAAACCTGGGCCATAGTTTCCTCGCCGCTCATGGCGAGAACCGAATGTCCCAACCCAATCAGGATTCCGATGAGTCCTATCTTGTAGGGAAGCGAAGTGTAGCGCAGCCAGCCGAGCGCGCCTCCATGTTCACCCGTCAGATAAGTGATGTTCCGCAGGTATGGCCAGGGTGGAAGATGTCCGCCTTTGACCACAATTGTGTAGCAACACCAAGCCACCATCATGACCACCATGATTGTGGTCACATACATAATGCGCAGGGCTTTCTCGCTGGACTCAGGAATACCCTTGATGTTCTCCCACCAGAAGTAAAGCGTCACCAGCACCGCAAAGAATGCCGCTCCGGCATTCATGGGGATCGTCACGTGCGAATGCGAGTGCTGCAAAAGCTCATTCAGTAGGCCGACTAGGTAGAGGCCGGCAGACACACCGCTGATCGGCCCGGTCAGGATGTAATCGAACATCAGGGCGGAAACCGAAAATTTCGCCAGCGTGCTCCCCATGGCTTCCTTCACCACGCGGTACACGCCGCCGCGTACAAACATGCCGCAGCTTTCGATATAAAGCGCCGCCACGGTACCGGCCAGCAGCATGATTGCGAGAACGAACCACGGAGCTGGTTTGCCGACAAAATGCTCGGCGATGGCGCCGGCATAAAACGCCGACGAGCCCATATCGTTCAGCACGATGGCGGCCACGCGCCAGAAAGAAATAAACACCAGCATGGCGCTGGAGGCGATTAGCACACGCGCCGTAGCGCTCGCCGCCATTTGCTTGGGAGGAGAAGGAGGTGAAGATGGCATCTAAGATTCAGCTCGCGGGCGATTTCAGAGCGCGGCGAGAGTTCAACGACGTAGCCCTTCTTGAGGATGAACCGGCCGCCAGCGTTAAGTTTTATTCCAACATGCTCGGCATAAGGAAACCGTAAAGACGGCGCGAAATTGCTGTCGATTCAGGTAGTTACCCGGACCTTTGCGGGTGCAAGGCTTTGGCATGGAGCCGAACCCGAGGCTACCCGTTGGGAAACGATTTTCAGGATTGAACGTTCACGGATTTCAGCGGAAGAGTAAAGGAGAACACCGATCCTTGCCCCAATTGGCTGGTGATTCGGATCGTTCCTCCATGAGCTTCGACAACCGCTTTCGCAATCGCCAGACCCATTCCTGTGCCCTGCACTGAATAACGGTTGTCCTTGCCGCGGTAGAACTTGTCGAAAATTAGCGCCTGCTCAAGCTCATCAATTCCCGGCCCGCGGTCTGCGACGCTGACAACAAGTTCTGCGCCAGTGTTCTCTACAGAAATGTGGATTGGAGATTCCGGTGGCGAATACTTTGCGGCGTTCTCCAGCAATTGCTGGAGAACATTCACGATGAGTTCGACGTCGAACTCCACCAGAGGCAGTTCAGCCCTGGTGTCAAATTTAACTGGATGCCCGTTAACTGTCTTCTTTGCCGATTCCAGAGCCCGGTCGATGGCCTCGCGTATGTCGTGTGGCGTGAGATGGAGTTCGACCTGCTTCGATTCGAGGCGCGCCATCTGTGTGGCCTCTTCGACCAGGTGGTTCATGCGATCGGACTCTTCATTGATGACCGTGAGCAATTCGTTCTGCTGCGGACCATCGAGACCTCCGGAGAGCAAGCTGGTTGCCGAGGCCTTGATCGCCGTCAAGGGAGTACGGAACTCGTGCGCGACGGAGTCGAGGATGGCAGAGCGTAGTTTCTCGTTTTCACGCGCGGCCTCGGCCTTGCCGACGTTCTCTATGGCCCGTGTGCGCTCAATCGCAATGGCAACCAGTGTAGAGAGGGCATCAAGGCTCTCGTGAGACAGAGATGTTCCGGAGATTCCAATTGAACCGACACTCTTCACCCCAAGCCGAAGAGGAATGTAGGCCAGGGCATTCTCGGACTCGATGACCGGCTCGCCCCGTGCGGCAACCGACTGTAGTCGCTCGGCTTCAATTTCGCGAGTATCTGGGTCGGAACGATACACGTCGGTTCGGTCTGACACGAAAAGTGCCGCACCCTTGCCGCCGAAAGTTTCGACTATGTGACGCGGCGCCAAATTCAGCAGCTCTGGCACGCTTTCGAGCGTTAGCAAACGCTGACTGAAGGCATAGAGGTGCTCAATCTCGCGTCGGCGCTGGTTCGCTCTCATCGTTTCGCGGCGCGCGCGTTCAGAAAGCTGTCCAGCAATCATCGCTGTGGCAAGGAAGGCGAAGAGTGCAGCCCAATTTTGTGGATCGGCAATGGTGAATGTTCCGAAGGGGGGAAGAAAGAAAAAGTTGAACGCAAGAGTCGAAAGTAGCGCTACGAATGCGGCGTACCAGAATCCCCAGTTGGCCGAGACCACAAGGACCGCTAGCAGGAATGTGAGCGCAATAGTCGTGACATTCGCATGCGGGCCGTGCTTGTAGAAGAACACGACCGCGGGCACGATAAGCGCGCAAGCAACTGTCCTGAAACCGAGCCTTGTCAGTGATGTCACGGCGTGATTGTAACCCTTCGGCTCCGCTCAGGCAGGCTGCTTTCTCGACAAACCGCGGAACTCAGATGACAATGGATTCGTGCAAAAGCGTCCAGAACAATGGCTGGAAGAGGTCGCGCCAGAGAAGAAGCAGGGCATCTTCAAGCTCTTCTTGGGCTACGCCCCTGGCGTTGGCAAGACCTACAGCATGCTGAGCGAGGGCATTCGCCGCTATAGTCGCGGTGAGGACGTCGTAGTCGGCGTGGTGGAAACTCATGGGCGCAAGGCGGTCGCAGACTTGGTGGCCAAGCTGGAAACCATCCCGCGTAAGCACATCGACTACAAAGGGACCGTGTTCACTGAGATGGACGTTGACGCGATCCTGACGCGAAAACCCGCGGTTGTACTTGTCGATGAACTGGCGCACACAAATATCGAAGGCAGCAAGCATCCCAAGCGCTATCAGGACGTGATCGATCTTCTCGACGCCAAGATTGATGTTGTCTCCACCGTGAACGTACAGCACATCGAGAGCCTCAATCCGCTAGTGGAACGCATTACCGGTGTGCACGTTCGCGAAACCGTTCCGGATTGGGTAATTCAGCGCGCGGAAGAGATTGTTATGTCCGACCTGACGCCGGAAGCGCTGCAGACGAGAATGCGGCGCGGGGACATTTATCCACTCGACCGTGCCGAGAAGGCGCTGGGGAACTTCTTTCGTCGCGGAAACCTGATCGCTCTTCGGGAACTGGCTCTGCGTCAAGTCGCGCAAGTCGTGGACAAAAGCCTGGAAGCGCACTGGACGCGCGAGGGCCTGCAGCCAAACGTCGCTGTCTGCGAGAAAATCGCTGTGGGCATCAGCTCGAATCCCATCGCGCAATATCTGATCGCCCGCGGCGCTCGTATGGCGCATGGCATTGATGCCGAGTTCTACGTTGTTTACGTCGACTCACCCGCCGATCAGGACGGTGACAATCGCCGCTCTCTGCAAGAAAACATCCGGTTTGCTGAGAACCTCGGTGCCACTGTCGTCCGGCTGCCGAGGGGGAACATCGCAGAGAGAGTGGCGGAGTTCGTTCGCGAAAAGCACATCACCCATGTCATCTTCGGACGCTCCGCGCAAGAGGGCTGGCGGAAGTACTTGTATCTGACAGTCATTCAGAAATTCCTACGCCTCGCACCTCCGATTGACGTGCATATTGTGACGCAGGAGGCGAAGTGAGTCCTGCCAATCACCGGCGCATCCTCGTGGTTGACGACGAACCGCAAATCACGCGCGTGTTGCGGACCGCACTCGATGCCCATGGCTACGATTTGCGCGTGGCCAACGACGGCGAGACCGCGTTGCAGATTGCCTGTGACTGGCCGCCAGACTTGATGATCACAGACCTCTCCATGCCGGTGATGGATGGACTCGAAGTCTGTCGCCGGTTCCGCCTCCAATCCAACGCTCCGATCATTGTGCTCTCGGTGAAAGGTGAGGAGCGCACTAAAGTTCAAGCGCTCGACGCCGGTGCCGACGATTATGTGACCAAGCCATTTGGCATAAATGAACTCCTCGCGCGCGTCCGCGCAAACCTGCGACGTGCTCCGCAGGAAGAAATTAGTGGAGGGGTGATCGAAGATGGCGATTTCCGTGTTGACCTGGACGCGCACGCGGTTTCCGTCCGGGGCCGCGAACTGAAGCTGACGCCAAAGGAATTTGAGCTGCTCGTCTATCTCGCCCGTAACCCACACAAAGTAGTTACCCATCGTAAGCTGCTCGCTGCGGTTTGGGGAGCAACCAGCACCGAGCAACCGGAGTATCTGCGTGTGTTTATCGGCCAGCTCCGCAAGAAAATCGAAGCCGATACCGGATCCCCCGCCTATATTCTGACCGAGCCCTGGGTAGGATATCGTTTCGAGCCAAAAGGCGTGACCTCGCGATAGCATACACATATCGTCATTCCGAAGCGCCGAGCAACGCGAGGCAACGAGGAATCTGCTGGTCGCTCGCGGCGGCAACGTTCGACGCATGATCGTAATCCCAAGTTTTGACAACGCAAAAGAATCTTCCGTCCTCTGGTTCTCCGATAAGTATTTGATGTTTCTCCTTACACGTTTCTTACGAACCTTTTAGCCCGTCCTTATGCCCGTCCTGCTGGAATGAGACTTGAGCACATAGCGTCCTGCTGGTTCTCGGGAGGCAGGGATGACAGGCTTGTTGATCTTTACGGCGGCGATGCTAGCTGGCTGCATTTTCTTAATTTATTTCTTAGTGGCACTGTGGCGTGACGGACACAAGCAGCGTAAAGGGCCAAGAGTGGAGATCATTAGATTGCCATCCAGAGGTGGATTCACGAACAACAGGAGTGCTGACCTTCTGATTTTCGGCACTGAGGATGTTCGGGATCAAACAGACCTTGAGCCCGGTTTCCGACCAGTCTTGCATCGCCGGAGCTCCAAATGAGCCGCTATCTAATATTTGCAATTCTCATGACAGCCTTTTCAACTCCGTCCTTGGCGCAGGAAACCATCTTCAATGTTCCAAGTGGCGACATTCTTGACAAAGGCAAAATCTATGGCGAGTTTGATTTTTCCTATCTCTGGGATGCAAGCGCCGGAACCTACACGCCCCGTGTAGTCGCCGGAATCGGGCACCGCGTCGAAGTGGGCATGAATGTGAACGGCATTAGTTCACCCGGCCCGTCTCAGACGACGCCCACGCCGACGATAAAGTGGAAGGCTTATGACGGCGGCAAGAACGGTTGGGCTTTCATGCTTGGAGACGATGTGTTCATTCCAGCGCAAAACCGTAGCTACAACGCTGGGAATTACGTCTACGGTGAATTTACCAAAACGCTGAAGACTCAGACCCGCCTGACCTTCGGCGCATTCGACTTCACATCGCACGTGGTTGCCAGCGGAAACAGAGCCGGAGGCCAGTTTGGGATCGAGCAGCCCGTCAACAAGCGGGTCACGCTTGCCGCCGACTGGTTTACCGGACATCAGGGCGCCGGATACTTCACGCCTGGTGTTGCCATCAAGCTCAGTTCCAAAGCTACTGCCTACTCGGCCTACGAAATCGGGAACTCCGGAGCTTCCCAGGGGAACCATTTGCTTCTGATCGAACTCGGCTGGAATTTCAATTGAATCTTCCGTCGTGCAATCGGGCGGTTCCCATTACGAATTCTTTATGACATCTTTAGGCGACTCTTAGGCGCTCGATACTCGAATAGATGTGAGCAACGATTAACTGACATGGCATATGGCGATCCTTTTGATTGTGGTGGTAATTAGCTTCGCGTTATTGATTCTCGGTGAATTTGCGCTGTCTCGCGAAGCAAAACAGTCCCAAGAAGATCGCGCGCTGGTTCTGAAACTGCGACAGAAAATTGCTCGAAAGCGAAACCGGCATAGCGTGCTTTTCATCTATAAGCAAGAGGAAGTCAGTCGGCGAGCAGAAAGAGTATGAGCCTCGGAGGAATAAGACGCCGATTCAATATGATGGGCGACCCGAGTAGTTCCCCTTATTGTTTCCTTACGAACCTTTTAGTCCGTCCTTATGCCATGCCTGATGAAATGAAACTTGAGTTCTCAGCTGAGGCTGGTTCTCAGGGAGTAGCGGATGACAGGCCTGGTGATCTTTACCGTAGTAGCAATGGCAGGCTGCGTGTTCCTGATCTACTTCATGTTCGCCTTGTGGCGCGATTCGCGCAATTCACGCCGAGGGCAACGAGTGGAGATCAGGAGACTGCCGAGCCGGAGAAAAGAAAGGGGCCGGTTGCTTCATGTGTACACCGCCGAAGACTTTCGTGTGCGCGAGAAGAAGCGGCTCTGAGCAGTCATGAAACCTTCACGTGTGTGAAGTGAGGTTTGGAGAACGAATATGCAGGACTTGATTTGGGTGGTAGTTACGATCGCGTTCTTCGCGTTGTCGATAGGCTATGTCAAATTCTGCGATCGGGTAAAGTGAGGAAAATCGCATGACGCTGGAATCTTTGATCATGCTTATCGTGAGCGTTCTAACCGGCGTGTACCTTCTCTATGCCCTGTTGCGCCCGGAGAAGTTCTAATATGACCGCGAATGGCTGGTTTCAAATATTGCTCTTTTTCGCGTTAATTGTCCTGGTCACCAAGCCCCTGGGGATTTTCATGGCGCGCGTTTTCAACCGCGAGCGCACGTTTCTTGATCCGGTGCTGCGGCCAATCGAGCGGCTGCTCTATCGCGTCACTCGCGTGGACGAAAATCACGAAATGCGCTGGACAGAGTATGCCGTTTCCATGCTGCTCTTCAGCGCGGTCCCGATGCTGGTGCTCTACTTTATCCAGCGGGTGCAATATTACCTTCCCTTCAATCCGCAGAAACTGGTGGGCGTAAACCCTCCGCACCTGGCTTTCAATACCGCCGCCTCTTTCACCACAAATACGAACTGGCAGGCCTACAGCGGCGAGACGACTATGAGTTATTTCACGCAGATGGCCGGCCTCGCCTACCACAACTTCACATCGGCAGCAGTAGGCATTGCACTGGCCGTCGCCCTCATTCGCGGGATTGCGTGTCGGCAAATGGAAACCATCGGCAACTTCTGGGTGGATCTGGTGCGCGGTTGCCTTTGGGTGTTGCTACCGTTCTGCGTTGTCGGAGCTTTGTTTCTGGTGTCCCAGGGCGTGCCCCAGAACCTGAAACCCTATGACACGGTGAAGCTGGTCGAGCCGCAACAAGTGCCTAAAGTGGACGCCAGCGGAAAGCCGGTCATGGACCCCGACGGCAAACAAGCCACAGATACAGTCACCACTCAAACAATTGCCAAAGGGCCAGTCGCTTCGCAGGAAATCATCAAGGAATTTGGCACCAACGGCGGTGGCTTCTTCAATGCCAATAGCGCGCATCCGTTCGAAAATCCTACGCCGCTTTCAAATCTCTTCGAGTTGTTCTCGATTTTCGCGATCAGCGCGGGACTCACATACACCTTGGGCCGCATGACTGGTTCGCAAGCTCACGGATGGGCGGTCTGGGCAGCCATGGCGGTGTTGTTCTTTGCAGGAGTCACCACCGCGTATTGGGCCGAGTCCCGTGGCAATCCGCTGCTGGCTGGGGTTGACCAGCGTCCGAGTGGGTTGCAGTCCGGTGGCAACATGGAGGGCAAAGAAGTCCGCTACGGAATCGCCAACTCGACGCTTTGGGCCACGGTGACCACAGATACAAGCTGCGGCGCGGTGAACAGCATGCACGATTCCTATACCCCGCTCGGAGGCATGGTTCCGCTCGCTAACATGATGTTGAGCGAGACTGTATTTGGCGGAGTGGGTTCCGGGCTCTACGGCATGATTATCTACGTGGTCCTCGCAGTGTTCATTGCGGGCCTCATGGTTGGTCGCACGCCGGAATATCTGGGGAAAAAGATAGAAGCCTATGACGTGAAGATGGCAATGCTGACGACTCTCGTTTTCCCGCTGGTGATCCTGGGATTCACCGCAGTCTCGGTGCTGAAGAACTTTGGCACCTCCAGCATCCTGAATCCCGGCCCGCACGGTTTCTCGGAGATTCTGTACGCATTCACCGAAGGTGCAGGAAACAACGGCTCTGCGTTCGCTGGGCTGAGTGCCAACACGCTCTGGTACAACACAACGATTGGACTCGACACGCTGATCGGGCGGTTCCTGATGATCATTCCCATGCTGGCGATTGCGGGCAATCTGGCAAAGAAGAAATATGTTCCACCGTCGCTCGGGACGTTTCCGGTCACGACGCCGCTTTTTACTGTGCTTTTGATTGGAACGATTCTCATTGTCGGAGCGCTGACATTTTTCCCAGCACTTAGTCTGGGACCGATACTGGAGCACCTGCAGATGATGGCAGGGAAAACATTTTGAACGGAGACTGAGACTGGAGTGAGTCTGCTATCGGCATTTGGCTTATTTGCGGTGACGGCGATGTTGGTTACCTATGCCTTGGAGGCGAAAAGCACTTGGTTCATCCTGGCCTTCGCTCTCGCATGCGCACTGGGATCAATTTATGGCTTTCTCCAGGGCGCATGGCCATTTGGTCTAGTTGAGGCCGTGTGGACGGGAATTGCGGTTCAACGTTGGTGGTTGAAAAGGAACTTAGAGCGATGATCGGGTTCCGCGTCTGGCATTCAGCGGTTTACTGATGGCTCTTGGCTAATCTATGGCAAAGAAATCAAAGGCTGTCTGGGAATGGAAGATTGTCAAACGGGCAATCTGGGATTCGTTTCTGAAACTCAACCCACGAAAAATGATGGGCAATCCCGTCATGTTCGTCGTAGAAATCGGGAGCGTAATCACGACCGTCCTGCTCTTCAAAGGCGGCTCGGATTTCAGATTCAACCTGCAAATCACGTTGTGGCTTTGGTTTACCGTGCTTTTCGCCAACTTCGCCGAGGCAATGGCCGAAGGACGCGGCAAGGCGCAAGCTGACACGCTACGCAAGGCAAGATCCGAAACCGTGGCGAACCGGATCGCAAGCGACGGCGCTGTCGCGCAAATCCCCAGTTCGAAACTCCGAACCGGAGATCTCGTTCAGGTTTCAGCCGGCGAATTGATTCCCTCCGATGGCGAAATCATCGAGGGCGTGGCTTCCGTGGACGAGTCCGCAATCACCGGCGAATCCGCCCCGGTGATCCGCGAAGCTGGAGGCGACCGTTCCGCCGTCACCGGCGGCACCCGCGTCCTCTCTGATCAGATCAAAGTCAAAATCACCTCAAATCCCGGCGAGACATTTCTGGATCGCATGATCGCCCTGGTCGAAGGTGCCGAACGGCAAAAGACTCCCAATGAGATCGCGCTGAACATCCTTCTCGCCGGGCTCACGATAATCTTCTTACTTGCGGTGGTGACGTTGCAGCCTTTCGCGATCTACTCAGGCTCCCCGCAAACTGTGTTCGTGTTGGTTTCGCTGCTAGTCTGCCTGATTCCCACCACGATTGGCGGCCTGCTCTCTGCCATCGGCATTGCAGGTATGGACCGACTGATTCAACACAACGTGCTCGCGATGTCAGGCCGGGCGGTCGAAGCTGCGGGCGACGTCAACACGTTGCTGCTCGACAAAACAGGAACTATCACGCTGGGAAACCGACAGGCGTCGCGATTTATACCGGCACCTGGTGTTACCGAGCAAGAGTTAGCAGACGCAGCGCAGCTCTCTTCGCTCGCGGATGAAACTCCAGAAGGCCGGTCCATCGTAGTCCTCGCTAAGGAAAAATATGGCTTGCGCGGGCGCGAGTTGGGTTCCCGCGAGGCCAGCTTCGTGCCTTTCTCGGCGCAAACGCGCATGTCGGGCATTGACCTCAACGGATTTCAGATTCGTAAAGGTGCTGCCGAGGCGATCACAAACTTTGTCTCGCAGAATGGCGGTAAGTTCCCGGCCGCCGTGAGAAGCGCCGTGGAAGAGATTGCGCGTTCAGGAGGCACACCTCTGGTCGTCGCCGAAAGGAGCCGCGGGGCGCTGGGGGTGATCGAATTGAAAGACATCGTCAAAGGCGGAATTCGCGATCGCTTCAGTCAGCTGCGGGCCATGGGAATCCGCACTGTCATGATTACCGGCGATAATCCGCTTACCGCAGCGGCGATTGCGCGCGAAGCCGGCGTGGACGACTTCCTGGCACAAGCAACCCCAAAGGACAAAATGGACTTGATTCGCCGCGAGCAGTCCGATGGCAAATTGGTCGCCATGACGGGTGACGGCACTAACGACGCGCCAGCCCTCGCCCAAGCCGACGTCGGCGTGGCCATGAACACCGGCACTCAGGCGGCAAAAGAAGCTGGCAACATGGTGGACCTCGATTCCAATCCGACGAAGCTGATCGAGGTCGTCGAAATCGGCAAACAATTATTGATGACCCGCGGCTCGCTAACGACATTTTCTATCGCTAACGACGTCGCCAAGTACTTCGCCATTATCCCGGCGATGTTCGCGGGAACTTTCCCCGTGCTGAACGCGCTCAACATCATGCACCTGAAGACGCCCGAGTCGGCCGTGCTCTCAGCTGTGGTTTTCAACGCGTTGATCATCATCGCGCTGATCCCGCTTGCGCTACGTGGAGTGAAGTATCGCCCGCTCGGCGCTGCGGTTTTGCTGCGGGACAATCTACTCATTTACGGGGTGGGCGGCGTAGTGATTCCATTCATCGGAATCAAGCTAATTGATATGCTGATTACGCGTGTCGGGCTTGCATAGAGACATTATGAAAAAGAATCTGCTGATTGCTGTTTTGATGACCGTAGCGACGACGATCCTGTTGGGAATCATTTACCCGCTTGTGGTTACTGCCCTCGCCCAAGTGCTGTTCCACGAAAAGGCCAACGGCCAGCTCGTCCGGAAGAACGGCGACCTGATCGGATCTCGCCTAATCGGCCAGCCGTTCGTTTCTGACAAATATTTCCATTCCCGGCCCTCCGCGGCAGGAAACGGATACGACGCTGGAAACTCCAGCGGATCGAACCTGGGACCCACCAATCAAAAGCTGCTTGACCGCATAAAGAGCGACCTTGCGGCCGCGCAAGCAGACAATCCCAACACTCCAGTCCCCATCGATCTTGTCACTACGTCAGGTTCCGGCCTGGATCCGGACATCACTCCTGCCGCAGCACTGTTCCAAGTGCCACGAATCGCCCGCGTTCGTTTTCTCCATGAGGAACAAGTTCGTGCCCTCGTGGAAAACCATATTCAGCAGCGCCAGTTTGGCATCCTCGGTGAATCGCGCGTGAACGTTCTTGAGCTCAACCTGGCTTTGGATGAAAAGACCAGCAAATAGGATGGAGGAACATCGCGGTCGAGGTCCCGGGCCACCCACCCTTTGAAAAGCGCAAAGGGGTGGGGCAACCGAGGTTTTGGGTTGTGCAAAGGGTAGGCCAGCCCGCCAATACCTCATCCGCTTGATCCCGTGTATCTTCTTGACCTCGTCGAAGAAAACCGCCGCAGAAAACGCCGGGCCAAGATCGTCTTTACCAGAAAGGGATCACTTCAGATTGCGTTTCACCTCGGCTACGAGCGCCTGCAACTTGGCCTGATCGGTTGACTTGATGGAGACGGAAAAGATGACGCTTCCCTGGCGGTAGGCGCCGCCGATCAAGCCACTGCCGGGAGGCGGCGAAGAGCCTGGGCGGTTGAGCATGGCGTCGGCCTGCGGCCCGGACGCGGTCTCGGTAAGGATCATGAATTGTCCGCCCGATTCTTCCGGTCCTTCGTAAAAGCACGAGGTCCCCGTGGATCCGGCTTTATTGATGGTCGCCGTGTAACCCATGATCTGGCTGAATTTTTCGGCAGTCAGTACTTTGCACGGATCGTTGGCTGCCATCGCCGCAGGTACCAATATCACCGAGACGACTGCGGTAAACAGCGCGAAAGCGAATTTCGACAAACGCATAATGGAGCTCCTCAATTCAGACTGAGGTGACACAGTACGCCGGCGCGCTAGCGCTGGTCTGGTCAAAACTGCACACGGCCCATCTCTTATTGAGACCGCGCGAACAAAATTGGCGTGGATAACAAGCTAGCGAGTTATGCTGACTGAGTTACGACGAAGCGTTGGGCGGACTGAGTCGAACGGACTGAGGTCGAACGGACTGAGTCGAACGAAATAAGATCGGGCATGCTCATAGAAATCGGACGTGTGGAGGCGATCTTCCGGTATCCGGTGAAGTCCATGGCCGGCGAACGACTCGAGGCCGCCGAGCTGGGCTGGCACGGCCTCGAGGGCGACCGGCGCCTGGCATTCCGGCGGATTAATAACAGCAGCGGGTTCCCCTGGCTGTCAGCTAGCCAGCTTCCCGACTTGCTCCGGTTTACTCCGCTGCGTCGTGCAGGAGATGCTGGTGAAGACGCTGCTCATCGTGGAGGCGATGTTCGTGAAAACGCTCCGGGAGACCTGCACCTTCCCACGCATATTCGCACGCCGGATGGCGAAGACTTGCCTGTCTTCGGGGAGGCCCTGGCCGCGGAGGTCGGACGCCGCTACGGGGCTCCGGTGCAGATGTTGCAGTTGAGGCATGGCATCTTCGATGAAGCCACCATCTCCGTGATCGCCTCCGCTACGGTGCGCGAGATCGGAAGACTCGCCGGGCTGACCCCGGACGTTCAGAACCCGGATGTGCGGACTCCGGACGTGCAGAGCTTGGACGTGCAGAGCTTGGACGCGCGAAGCTTGGGCGTGCAAAGCCTGGACATACGACGCTTTCGCCCGAATGTTGTGGTGCGTCTGCTGCGGCCGGTTCCCTTCCAGGAGGACCAGTGGCTGGGCGGCGTGCTCTCATTCGGTAAAAAACAAAAGAAGAGCAAGACCAAAAAGAAGGCGGATGACGACGACGCCCCCGCCATTACTGTCACGATGCGCGACGTTCGCTGCTCGATGGTGAACCTTGATCCCGACTCAGCCAGTCCGGCGCCAGAAGTGCTGAAGGCGGTGGTTCGCGCGCACCAGAACACCGCGGGAATCTACGGCGCAGTCACTCGCACCGGGAGGCTGGTGGTTGGGCAGAGCGTATTCCTCCGTGCGGGGGCCGAGACGCCCGCCGTTGTATCTTCGGTTTCTAAGGCGGGTGGCCCAGATCTCGAGGGTGAATAGAACGGGGTGCCCCATGTCTCGCGGTGTGAAGCTGTGAAAAAACCGTTTTCCGGAAGCTGCGAAGAGACGCGAGGGTTGATCTTGCAGTAGAGGAAGGGGTCTAGGTTGACGGAGAAGTAGTTTTAGGTTCCGCCGAGCGGTTGCGGGTTTAGCCGGGGAGTAGTG
>WNFF01001707.1_pt1 | contig 19237 bp, 20 predicted proteins | sample 5400441 | NCBI WGS metagenome assembly WNFF01 (sample SAMN13153345, study PRJNA577476) | soil metagenome | isolation source: 120 cm saprolite under Douglas fir tree site 2 hole 3 replicate 1 | place: USA:California | collected 2015-04-18 | reverse complement strand
CGCCGCGGCGGCTCACAGATGTGGCGACGTATCTGGGTGAAGGCATTACAGATGTTTTGCCACGACCACTTTCCGCGAATGCTGGCCACAAAGCTGTCCAGCGCCAGCTTTGTCAGACGCCAGCGCGATGGACTTGCGGTGGGGGTGGCTGGGCTGGCGGCTGACTGTGGCAGGTCCACAGGGGGGAGAGTCCGGGACTTGCCCGGCATTTTGCTCGGCAATCAGGAAGGCGATCAACTTGGCGTAGATCCAAGCCTGTGCAAGTTCCGGTTTCTTGGCTGTCAACTCGTCAAGTCCGGCCAGGCTTTTCATACGCTTGAAGGCCAGTTCGAGCTGCCAGCGGAAGCGATAAAGCGCGAGCACATCGGTAGCCGGGAAGACGCTCGCCGGCAGGGCCGTCAACAGCAGGATGTAGTGCGCGGCTTGAAGACTGCGCGGATCGGGCGTCTTACCGCGCTTTTTGGCGTCCTTGATCAGGCGCTTTTTTTCGGCCTCCGCTTCCTCGTCGCTCTTGCGTCTGATGACGAGGCGCAAACGCAACGGCGTTGCCGCCACGCCGTCATCAAGACTGACCGCCACTTCACCTTCCTGCGCAGTCTGCGCCGACAGCGCGGCGAAAAGATCGAACGGCGTGCCTTCAGGATTCGACAAGCGCAGCGCGTTCCAGCCCATGCGGACGATGAAGTGAGCGCCCGCGTCGATCACCGGACGCAGATCGCGGGGACGCGCATAGTAACGATCCGCCAGTACAATATCACCCGGCCGGTAGGTGAGGCGCTGCAGGTTCTCGGCCCCGCGACCGTCGGTCAAGACGATCTGGTCAGCTTGTCCGGTTGCCAGATCGTAACCGACATGCAAGCGCCACGTCGTGCGATCGGCCCCCGGTTGGCAGATCGACGTCGATATCGCCGAGCCACGGGGCTGCTTTGCACAGCCGTTCCAGCAACGACGTATCGGCCAAATCGGCAAGCCCGGTGGCCGCCGCCCAGGCACACGTTTCGCGCAGCGACATCCCGCAGCCGCCAAAAGCCATGGCCAGCCGGAACAAAGCCGTAGCACTTTTCACTTCGCGTGCACGCGTAAAGGCGCGACGCACCCGTGCCGTCACTTCAAAGTTAAAGCCTGGCGGCAGGTGCTTCTTCACCTCCGCAATGAATTCGTCGGGATCAGGTCGAATCACCATCCCAATCTTGAATCACATTGCGATTCCAGTCGTCCAGCTCTTAACCTAGCGCCTATGACCCCCACCCTCTCCCCGCAAGCGGGGAGAGGGAGCAGGTAACAGCGCAAACCGGTCGCCGACTTGCTCAGTGCGCGAAGTCCGGCGCGGGTTCAGCGCTCGGCGGCGTGGAGTGCGGCGGCCAGACTTCGCACCGGCCGTTGCACGAGCGGCTCGAGATCGAAGCGCTGCTCGAGCATCTTGACGATCGAGGTCGTGTCGTAGTCCTGGCGAGAAACACCCGACCGATCGAACTGCTGTGTCGTAGTCCTGGCGAGAAACACCCGACCGATCGAACTGCTTGGAAATCAGGATCGCCGGAATACGGGTGCCCGGGCCCCAGACATCAGCCCGCACCTTGTCTTTGCCATGCCGGTCATGGGGCGGGGGCGGCACATGGTCCCACTGGCCGCCGAACTCGTCATAAGTGATGACGATCAGCGTGTCCTTGCCTTTCGGTCCCTCCACCACGGCCTTGATCAAATCAACGAGGTGGTGACTGCCTTCGGTTTCGCTGGTGTAACCGGGATGCTCGTTTTCCTCGCCCACCGGCTTGACGAAGCTGACCGGCTTGAGCGTGCCGTTATGCGCGGCCTGGATGAACTCCGCCTCGTCGCGCAGGTGGGCGGCGCGGGCGGCGGTGCCCGGCACGTAATTGGCGTAGTAGCTGAACGGCTGGTGGTGGAACTGGAAGTTGACGTCTGGGCACAGCGGGAATGTGGACGCCGGGTTGTGGTTGGGGTCGGTGCAGGTCACGCCGGTGCCGTTGGTCCAGCCGGACGCGCCGACAGCGCCGGTGGCGTTCGACCAGCCGCCCGCATACCACGCCCAGTCCACGTGTTTGGCTGACAGACGATCGCCGATCGTAGCGTTGTGGAGCACGGGCAGGCGCCGCGCGTTGGCAGTCCCGGGCGAAAACGGCTGATTGAACGGCTGCGTGGTGTTGACCGCGTAGTCGCCGCAGACGACGCCTGCCGGCGTGGCGGGGCGTCCGGCGGGTGGATTGCATGATGCGGTCAGTTGGGCGTCCTTCGCTGCGGCGCCGAGCAGGCTCGTGTACAACGGCGTGCTGGTCGGCATGCCGTTGGCGTCGACCACGGAGTGAAGATCAGTCGCGCTGGCGTCATTGAGGGCGCCGGCAAAGACCGGCGCCGCCGCCGCGATCAGCCATTGGTGATTGAGGAACGATCCTCCGAAGGCGCCCTGAAAGAAGCTGTCGGCGATCACGTATTTGGGCGCGCCGCGGCTGTGGAGATAGACGTAGATCGGCAGCTTTTTCGTGTTGTAGTAGCCCATCGAGAGGCCCGCGGCGTCGCTGCCGGTCACATACCGGTTCTGTCTGCCACCGTGGATCTGATACTGCTCGTTATAGAACCGATGCACGATGTCCTTGGTGCAGCCGCCCGGGAGGCCGGTGCCCTTTGCGAATCCGTTGGCAGCGAAGGCGCCCACCGGTTTGGGACAGGTGGTGTCGGTCGAAGCGACGAAATCCTCGATCGCGAACGGCTGGTTCTTGAACGCGCTTTGAAAGGGCGTCCCGGTGCTATCGGTACATGTCGTCGGCAGCGGCGCCGGCGAGGTGAGATTGACGTCGTTCTGCAGCAGGCATTTGTACGCTGTCTGATTGTCCTGCCGGACCTGCACTGTGCGGGACGTTGGGGCGTCGGACAGACCATCGACGGAATCCTCATCCACCTCGCCCCAATGGCCGTAAAGATTGTCGAAGCTGTGGTTTTCTTGATAGACCACGACGATATGGTTGAACCCCTTCAGACGTTCCTGATGCTCCAATTTATGGTCGTTGTCTGACTTCCGATCATTGAAGTCGTCCGCACTGGCGAATAACGGCGCGGCCGTCACACTAAGTGCTGCCGCAAAAATGGATGCCACGGCTCGAAGTCGCATAACAGTCTCCCCTGAGAGATAAGCGATGCGACGCTATGTGGCGTATATTGCGGATCGATGACCGTTTGCTGACATGATCGTTAGGTTGTGCAGTGTATTATCGCTAGCGAGGCTTCGCCCCAGACCGACGCCGCATGTCTAGGGCAAAATCATTGTCGAGTCATTTCGGGCTCGCCTCCGCTTCGCTGCGGCGCCCCGGAATGACACGCCTGACGTCACTTTCATCGCAGCGTTTGTAATTCGATTGTCATCAATCCGACGCCAAATGGAATTATGATTGCAGGCAACCTTGCCTATTGTTCGCCGTCATCGACATTTTCCACGTAGATCCCGAAATTTTCCCCAGCGGGTCATGGACATGTGCAGTTATCTCGGAAGCGGCGTCTTCGGCATCAGAGCGCCGCGATTGAGGTTTGATTACGTCGCGAGACAGGCTCGAGGCGCTCGCCGATCCTTGCCGTGGCGCGCAGCGTTTCTATGCCTGATCGCCGCAACTACGTGGGTACCGAACGCCGGCGCGTCTTCGCTCGATGTGGCCGCGCAGAGTTATCGGCGCTACTTGATCGAAGACATTGGACGGGCGTTGACGAGTGCGCGGACGTTGCGTCAGCGCATTGAAGGTCGCGATCTCGACGGCGCCAGGAGGGCATGGATTGAGGCCAGGATCGGTTGGGAGCGCTCGGAAGTCTTCACCAGCGGTTTCGTACCCGACCTTGATCAAAAGATCGACGCCTGGCCGAACGCACTGCATGGCTTTCACGGGATCGAAGCCGCGCTATTCGGGGCCAACCCCACCGACGCCCTCGTGGAAGCCCGTGAGAAAACCGACGCGTTGATCGCTCACCTGGCGGACTTGTATGCACAGCTTTACGACGTCCCCCTGACACCCCAACGGCTGCTCAACGGCATCGCCCGATTGGCATTTGAGATCGGTGGCAGCAAGGCGGACGGCGGCGAGTCCCGTTTGAGCGGGACCTCCTTGAACGACCTGCAGAGCAACGCCGACGGGATCGAGTTGGCTTACCGGATCGTCTTCTCCGCCACCGTCGAGGCCGCCGCTCCACAGCTCGCGGATGCGGCGCGGGCCGCCGTCCAGCGCTTGAAAGCGGCCGTCCAGATATCGGCGTTGCGGAATCTCGATGCGGGGGAGCTGCGCGCGCACAGCGAAGAGCTGGTGGCGATCCTGCAAGTCGCTGCTCCCGAAATAGGGCTCGACAAACCGACGCTCGAAGAAGTCGCCGGGCAATGATCACGCGGCGACATCGCAGATGCTGCGGTCGCAGAGAGAAGCCGCGCCGACATCATCCCAAATCAGATTGAGGATCAGGAATGAACGTCCGCCTGAAGCTCTGTACCTTGGCGCTCGGCTTGCTGTTGGCCTTGCCGCTTCGCTATTCGCACGCGTTTCCGCTCAGCGGCGGCGAAACCGTGTTGCCGCCCGGCACCGAGCTTAACGAGGAAGCGCTCGCCCGCCCGCGCGAAGTATTTCGATCTGAAGTGACCGGAGGCCGCAAGTCCTATCTGGTCAATCTGGGAGACGTGGCCTTCAACTCGCCTTCCATTCTGGGCGGTGCCGCGCGGCAGGCCGCCATGAGCTGCGGTACGTGCCACGTCAATGGCGCATCGAATCCAAGGCTCTTCATTCCCGGCATGTCCACGCGTCCGGGAAATTTCGACACCACAAGCCTGTCGTTCAACCCGAAAACCTTCAACAGCCTTCTCGATCCCGTCAGGATTCCGAGCTTACGAGGGGCGCGCTATCTTGCCCCCTACGGGCACGATGGTCGCTTCGCGTCACTGAGCGACTTTGTCCGCAATGTCATTGTCAACGAATTCGCCGGACCCGAGCCGGCGCCCGCAATTCTCGATGCCCTGGTGGCGTACATCCAGGACATCGATTTCCTGCCCAACCCGAGGCTCGGTCCCACAGGCCTGCTCGCAGCATCGTATGCCAGCGACGCCGAACTTCGCGGCGAGGTGCTTTTTTTCAAGCCGTTTCGCCGTCAGCCGACCCTCAGTTGCGCCACATGCCATGTCCCGACTGGGGCCTTTGTCGATCGTCTGCAGCACAACGTCGGCACGGGGGGACTCGTCAAGACGCCCACCCTCTTGAACGCCAATTTCAATGGCCCTTATTTCCACGACGGCAGGTACGACAGCTACGATCAGGTGGTGGCGCATTTCGATGGCCTGTTCGATCTCGGCCTCTCGGCCGCGGACAAGCAGGATCTCGTCGCCTATCTGACCGCGGTGGGAGACGGCGAGCGCCCGTATGAGCGCGACGGCGTTGCCTTGCGGATGAAGGAGATCAGTGACTTCGCCAGCGTGCTGGAGTTGGCGATTCCGGCCCGTGACGCTGCCGTGGTGTCGCTGGTCGTGACGACGATGGACGCGGAGCTGCGCGAACTGGCCGAGCGATTCCCCGATCACAGGAATGCCACGGTTGCGGACGGCCAACAGGAACGCCGCGCTGCACGGATGGTGCTGAAGGAGCTCGTTCTGATGTTCCGTCAGATTGAGCTTGCTTCCTCGGCGGGACGTTTCGACCAAGCCACTGCCGAATTGCGGAAGATCACCGAGCTGACTTTCATTCCGGTGCCCGCGCTGTTGAAGAAGGCAGAACCGTGGTCCCTGTTCAATGCCGGCGTCCACGACGCGCACTATGGTGCGCTCGGCCAAATGCTTCAATCAGGCGCCAAATCCTCGCGTTAGAGCGCCGTTGCGATGAGATGGATCACCTCTCCACCGTCATGCCCGCGCTTGTCGCGGGCATCCACGTCTTTCTTTACGAGCTTTCAGCTAGTCGCCCGATTCAGTCAGATTGAAGGGTATAGATGCTTGAGTTTGATGCGAGCATCTTTGGTTGCGAAGTGCCAGTCGGACTTTGTGTGATTGGCATTTCGGTCGTTCTCCCAGGCGGCGATTTCCTCGCTGAGGGTTTGTTGATCGGGAATGCGGCGGTCGAGGCACTGGGACGAAGGGACGCCGAGTTCGGACTCCGCCAGATCGAGCCAACTGCCGTGCTTTGAAGTGTAGTGCCATTCGAAGCGCTCGACCAGCCGCCTGGCTTCGGCTGCCGGAAAGGCTTCGTAGAGTGACGCCTTGCTGTGGATGTTGAGATTGTCCTGGATCAGAACGATGGTCTTGGCGTTCGCGAAGTGCACATCGGCCAAGTCTTTCAAGACGTGAGCGTAGTCCACGGCGGTGTGGCGATCCGTGACTTTGACATGGCGCCAGCCTTCGAGCGGGGCAAACATCATGAAGAGGTTGGCAGTGCCGTTGCGCTCGTACTCGTAGTCGAAACGGGCCGGACGCCCGGGTTTCATCGGGATCGGCACGCGCGTCTCAGCGAGGAGTTGCTTTGAGGTCTCGTCCACGCAAACCAGCGGGCAATCCGGATCGTGTGGCCGCGTGTAGACGGCCAGCACGTCTTCCATCGCGGCTACGAACGCGCTGTTGGCCTTCGGCGGGATGACCCATTGCTGTCGGCGATGGGGCTGGAGAATGTTTTTTAGCGTCCGCCCAATCGTGCTGTCGCTGGCGCGATCGACGATGTTGAGTTCCACGACTTTGTTCTCCAACAATCGCAAGGTCCAGAGCGCGCGTCCCTTGGGCGGCTTGGAACAGGCCAAGGCAATCAGTTTGGCTTCCTTCTCGCCGTCGAAAATCCGCTGCACCGCCGGTGTCGCGCGTTGCTTGCGGCTCAACACCGCCTCAAAGCCTTTCCTCTGCCAGTTGCTTGCGCGCCCGGTAAACCATCGATGCACTGGTCTCCAGGGCCTTGATAATCCGGCTGTCACTCCAGCCTTCACCGGCTTCCGAGACATCGGCCTTCAACAATATGCGCGCCTTCAGCAGCCGTTGCGCCGGGCTTTTTCCTTTCCGTATCAGTGTTTCAAGCTGTTCGCGTTCCTCGCCGCTCAGCCGCACAACATACTTCTTTACCGAAATCTCCTTCGCAGCCATGATCGCCTCCGTCGCCCGTCTGCGACGAAAGCGAACCTTCGATGACTTGGCCGACCTCTCTGGCGCCGCAAAGCAATTCTGCGCTCACCACCGGTCTTATGATGGTGACTCCGATCGCGGTTGGCGCCTTACGGTCGCGATGATCGGTCGAACGAATGAAGCGGCGAGCGCGCTCTCCGGCCGCTAAAGATGCTATTCGTCATCCTGTTTCTCAGGGTTGTGATCTGAGTGCGAGATAACCGCGTTGGGCGGAACCCTCATGCAACCATGCCGCCTCTTCCTATGACACAGTGAATTCAAGCTGCTTGCCAATGCTTAGAAAACTATCCCAACCGATGAGATCGCCTGACGGCTCTGTAAACTCCCGGTATGAATCTTCTGTTCATATCCATCCTGCCCAGGGGCAAATCTCCAAGATCACGCCAAGGTCACACCCGCCTCGTCTGGCGATTGATCTGCCACGCTTCCGCAAGTATGGTCCGGCGCTCTTTGGGGCGTAGCCAAGTGGTAAGGCAGCGGATTTTGATTCCGCCATTCCCAGGTTCGAATCCTGGCGCCCCAGCCAGAGGTTAAAGCACTGAATTATTTACAGAAACAGTCTTGTTCTCGGGCGGGTTTTTGGGCGCATTTGGAAATTGATTCCGCCTGCCATTTGGAAATTCTGTGCTGCTTTGTTCTTCCAGCTGCTTCTGCGCCAAGAGATGCGCATGCCGCTTGGATGCTTCTTGTCGAATAGCTCCGGGTGCAGCCGGCGCATGATGCGCCAGACCTTGCGGCAGAGCCCGACCACCTTGCCGCCCTGCCGCAGCCTGAGCCCGTTGGGGCCATTGATGATCTTCTCATAGATCTTGTCGGCGGCCCGCGGCGTGACCTCTCTGATCTGCCGCTCGCCGATGCGCCGGCCGCTCTTGCCGACCGTGTCGCAGACTATCTGCATGATGCGCTCATAGTCGGGGCGTGAGCGGGGCGAGACTTTCTCGGTGTAGGCCTTCTCGGTCTTGTATTGCCGGAACAGCCAATCGATGGTGCCGTAGCGCGCGATCTTCGCCTGCTCGATCGGCCCGCCCTTGCGTTGCTCGTTCCATTCATCGAATAGGGCATTCAGCGTGGCCGCGCGTCCGCCTTTGCCATCTTCGCCGCACGCCGCTTCATAGCTGGTGCCCAACGGTTCGTTGGCAATTTCGCAGCCGAGCTTGCGATAATATCTCGGGATGCAGAAATAGAACGCGGTTGTGCGGTCGGCGAGCTTGCGGGATTCCACGAAGCGCGCACACGGGCATTGCAACATCATAAATCCTCGGCGAGGTCGCCCGGCACCATGTCCGGTGCTATTGCCCGGTCCAGATCGTCTCGCAACCACAGCTGACGCCTCCCTTCTTTGATCCGTGGTTGAGGATATTCACTGCCGACGCGCTTCAAAAAAGTTTCGACGGTCGGCTCTCCGCAATGTCCCGCTGCTATTTCAGCTGGCATACGACGCGGCCAAGGACCCGCTGGAATTATGGCAGAACGCGACATCGTGAAGGGTTGGAACGTGGGCTGCGGGAGAGTGGATCTCGAACTTCTTAGTCCCCTTGTGGTGACAGCGCATGATGCAGATCACCGACAACGCTTGGAAGGACGCGATCAGGCAAATCGTAGAAGAAGATAGCGCGGCGTATTAAAGGGATGGGGCTGGGCATAGTACCCGCTGGCTTCGATGACTAAATTCCCGAAGCTCGGGGAGTGCACGTCCCAGCGTGGTTCTGCGGCATGGTGACTCACCATCTCCCCTTACCGCCGGCGGAAGCACCAGACTACGAATCTGGGGGTCAGGAGTTCGAATCTCTTCGGGCGCGCCACTTCGGTACAAAACTGGGCACGCCAAAACCCGCCGTTTTTGCGCTTGAAGCGGCGACGAGCGTGCGCAGCAGTTCGCTTTTCGAGCCCATGATGCGAACTTCTTTCCCGTCCACTTCAACGCGTTGAGCAAGCGCGCGGAGGTGATCGCGACGATAACCGCCGCTCTCGGTCCGCATGCGCTTGCGGGCCTGCCTGGCGAATGTTTTGAGGGCCTGCGGTGTGATGCTCTCGGCCCGACGCGCTCGATCGCGTCCTGGGCGCGCTCTGCGTCAACACGGGCCTGGTCGCGGACGGCCTTCAGTTCGGCAACGCGGTCCTTCAGCATCGGGTCCGAGAGATCGGCGATGCCGTTCTCGATGGCGTCGTAGAGCCGCTTGAGTTTGGCGTCTGTTTCGGACGCACGCTTGCGCAATTCGGCGATATGCGTCGTTCGGCGCTCCGCGCGTTCCTGGCGACGGGGCAGCCGGTCTCGCCCCGGCGGGCCTTGGTCGAGCAAGTGTAATATCGGTAGCGTCCTCCCTTCCCGGTCCGCAACGTCATCGCCATGCCGCAACCGGCGCAAAAGCAGATGCCGGTGAGCAGTGTCGGGTCGCTGGTGATACGCGGAGCAGTGAGCGCCGGGCTGCGCGTCTTGAGCAGCGCCTGCACGGCCTCGAATTCGGCCGAGTCGATGATCGGCGGCACGGACATTTCGACAATCTCGGCGTCGGGCTTGCGCTCGCGCGTCTTCCAGAACTGCGTATTGAACCGATGGCGACCGATGTCGTGGGCCAAAAACGCACATCGCCGCAAGACGCTGATATTCCTGACTTCTTCACCTCTCCGACCTGGCCGCACCTCGCGCCTTTTATCTTGCCATCGCTCGGTCGGGGTCTGCGCCCCCAAATCCTGCGCTGTCCTGCGCCAAACTGCGATCGGACAAAAACCAGACAAAGCATTCCGGCGGCAGATTCCGCGCAAGTTCGTTGCAGTCGATATGCCGATTCGTTGGTGACCGCACGTGCGTCACGTGTCGCGAGATTGAGCGAAGCCAGGACGCGGGAGCTGCGGCGGCTGTGCCCGTTGTTTGCAGAACGGGCGCAGGAAGACGACGAGCAGACGGGTCTCGCTCGGGCGTGGTAATGTCCGGTGTTGTGGATAGCGGACGAGAGGTGGGACATGGCAATGTCGACGTGAATGACCTATTGCGGTCGTAGGGACTGCATGCGCTTTATTCGAACCCCTTTGCTTTTAGAACAGTCTGGGCGGCAGGCGAGGAAAGGAACGTGACCAGCGCTCTTGCGGCGTCAGTCTGACTGGTGCCGGTAACGATGCCAGGGGCGAACTGGGTGTAGTTCTGAATCGCTGACGGCAGCGGGCCAGCGAGTTCGACGGTTGGTTGAGCCAAGATTTCGCTGATTTGATTGAATCCGATCTCAACTTCGCCGCTGGCAACGCTTGCGTACAGCACTTCGGTGGGGGGAAATAGCTTGGTCTTGGGTTTCATTTCCACAGCGATCCCCAATCGTTCGAGCAAGCTGGCCACGTAGATGCCACTGGCGCCCCCACTGGCCGGATCAGGATAAGCAATCGATCTTGCGGCCAGCATCGAGCGTTTGAAGGCGTCGGCCGAACCGATGTCGGGCTTCGCGGCACCCTTGCGCACGAAGACACCAACACCGACCTTCGCGATGATGACACGGCTGCCAGCCACGACTTTGCCTTGCGCTTGAAGTTGGTCAATCAGTGGCGCAGCGCTTATCACGATATCGGCAGCCTCACCCTTTTGAACACGGTCAGCGACAGCACCCGCTGTTCCGTAGGCGATTGTGACTTTGTGCCCCGACGATTTTTCAAAGTCCGGGATCAGTGCGACCATTGCCGGTTGCAAGGCCACGGCGCACAAAAGCTTGATCTCAGCGGCTCTTGCCGTACTCCCGGCAGTGATGCCAAACAAGGAAAGTCCCAAAGCGATTGTCGCAGAGACGCTCAGAATGCTGCGTCGTTTCATCGTGTTCACCTCTGACCACAGACTTAGGACGCGCGCTGTCAGCGCGCACATACGTGGAACGCCGATGCCGAGGCACCCGCGAAAACGACAAAGGTCATTTTCGGATCGAAATCGTGCCTGCCGGCGGCACCAGCGCTGCCAATCGATAACAACGAGAAATTCGGCACTTTCTCGTTTTATGGGCAGCTCTCGGACAAGTGAGGGGCCTGCCCGTGCGGCCAACTTACAGCGTTTGAGAACTACCTGCCAGCCGCAGCAGCAGGATAGTGCCGCACCGGTTCAGGGAATTGATCTTCAGGATTTGTTGCAGTTGCTCGCGACTGCAATTGGCACATCGCGTCAATCCCGCGATTGATCGGCACAGCCGCTATCGGGGGGAACCGGACCAACCTGCGAAATCGGGGAGACAGCCGCCGATGAGGCGTAGCGCAAGATCGCAGGGCGTCGCAGATTTGCCGATTGGAGCGCGTGGCGGGCTGCGGCATCATAGGGTAACAGCGAACGAGTAGTGCCCATCTTCATCGACCGTGGCGCGCCAACCCACCCCAATCTGCGATTTCCTCCAACCGGCTACGCAAGGCCGCACCGGAAGAAATTCGTTGTCGTAGGAGGGGTTATGTTCGGTGGCATTCGGCGTCCGCATCAGTGCACTGCTCTTTGGCCACCAATGAGGCGACGGCAAACAAGCGCCGGGAGCGGCCGCTAAGAGTTTTCACTGCCTGACAGTGTCTAGGCTGGGATTTTTTGACCTCGCCTTCTGATGGGGCCACTCTCGATGCGCAGGTCGCGCACCCAATAGGGCCACGGAACTCCATTCACGCACCGGACCGCCGTAGCTTTAGCGGAGGCGGGCGGTCGGGATGACATTGGTACTCATTTGCGGTGCGAGAGGAGACGCATGGCGTTCGCGATCAAAGCCGAGATTTGCGATCCGCGGGCGAAGACGTTTGCGCTCACCGCGCAAAAGACGATGTATGGCGGTAAGCACATCGCCGAAGGCGACACGATTTTCGTGTTCGCGAGCTAGAACGAGGGCGGGCAAGGCCTCATCGCGCGCGGCGTTGTCACTTCTGCCGAAGCGATCGCGAAGAAGCGCGGCATCGCCCGGCAAACGCCGCGTGTGAGCCTCACCGTCAGACGCACCGCGCTCGCGAAGCGGCCGCTGGGGCGGAGCGAGCTCAAACTTTTCACCGACTGGAATGACGGCCAACCCGGGACCGAGCTCAATTTCAAATTCTATCATCAGGCAACGAACAAAATCGTCGGCATCTCGGATGAAGCGGCGGCGTTCCTCAGCGAATTCTTCTAGCGCAGACCAGCTGCTTGCGCTTGGTGACGGGGCGCTGCTCCGCACGTGCGCAGAATGATTGGCAAACATCGTCTGCCGGAGAACACGAGCCGCAAGCCCGACGGGCACCACTCAGGGGGTGACCAGGCTATCGCCGACCTGCGGACCGATGTTTCGATGAGGGTCGAAGCATCGGATACAGAATGCGTATATGTTTGGACCATAATTTCTTCCCCCCTCGCCGCTTGCGGGGGAGATGAGAGGCCTATTGTGTCCCGCGAACCGAACGTCTCCACCGTGGCGTCCCTGATTGCGGACCCGGCCCGTGCCGCGATGCTGAGCGCTTTGCTTGATGGTCGGGCGTTGCCTGCGGGCGAACTCGCGCATGCATCGGGCGTAACGGCGCAGACCGCGAGCTCCCATCTCTCGAAACTCCTTGCCGGAGGCCTGCTTGCCTTGGAAACCGCGGGCCGACATCGTTACTACCGGCTGGCCGGTTCCCAGGTCGCAGGCGATCGAATGCCTCGCTGCGATCCAGGCGGCTCAGCCCGTCAGAAGAAAGGCTCTGAGCGCGGAGGCGCAGAAGCGCAGAAGCGCAGAAGCGCAGAAGCTGAGATACGCCCGTGTTTGCTACGATCACCTCGCAGGACGACTTGGGGTCGCCGTAACACAAGGTCTGATAGAGCGCGGATTCCTCGCGGTGGCGCCGGAAAAGCGGTTTGACGTCACGCCGGCCGGTGTCGCGTGGTTCGCCGGCGTCGGCCTCGATGTGACCGCCCTCAAGCCGGCGCGGCGCGGACTGGCGCGGCCCTGCCTCGACTGGACCAAACGAACCCACCATCTCGCTGGGCCGCTGGGCGCGCAGTCCATGAGCCTGCTTTGCGAGCGCGGATGGCTGCGGCGCTCGAAGGACTCTCGAGCCGTCCGGATCACGCCGGAGGGGTGCATGGAAATGAAGCGCCACCTCGGCGTGGATTATTATGCGTTGTGACAGCTCCCGGTACCGGCTGGCCCTCGGCTAAGAAAAAGTCGTCAAGCACCGATGAGTTTCAGCCGCCACGGCGGTTTCACAGATGAGGTGGGCATGTGGCGGTCCGAAAGGAGAACGTTATGAGCATTGCGGAGAAGACAGTCTTGAGGCCGCGGCGGTGGACGCCCTCAACGAGTAGGCCGTCGACAGCGAACATCGCAGGCCGCTACGCCACCGGAGTTCATTCCATGGGCTCTCGCTCCGTAATCCTAATCGCCCTTCTATGCAGTCTGGCCGCCAGCGCCCGCGCAGCCGACCCCTCCTCGCCGGCCGGTGCGCCATCTGCAGCTGAGCAGATGTCGCGGCCGGGGCCGGAAGAGACCGCACTCAGCCTGCAGGTCGGGACTTGGGAGGTGGTCGCCAGCCTCTGGCCGGCGCCGGACGCCCAGCCAATCGTGAGCCGCGGTCTGGTGGCGCAACGCTCCATGATCGGACGGATGCTCCAGGAGGTGATGCAGCCGGCGCCCGGCTCGGCGGTGCCGGATTTCCGGCGGCTCGACTACCTTGACTACGACCGGGTGGAGGGGCGCTGGAAATACGTCTCTATGGACACCCGTTTTCCGGTCAGCATCATGCCGGCTTGGAGTTCGGGACCGGCGCAGGGCGACTCGATCACCCTCCAGTTCCAGCCGCAGGCCTTTGTGGGCTTCGGGTCGGCGGTGGCGGGCCGGTTCATGATCTCCGACATGGTCGTCTCCACGCCCGCGCCGGACCGAGTGGTCAAGGAGCAGCACGTCACCATGGCCGACGGCACGGGGCGACGATGGCTGTTCGTGCGCTATGAATATATGCGGCGGCCGTGATCGAGGGACTCTCGCGGACCGAACGCGCGCGCGGCGCTCTTGAGGAGAGCCTTCGCGCGGACCAGATCGCCGAGTTGCGCCATGGCGATGCCGCGAAGCGCTAGCGAGTCCATCGGAATCCCGACACACTTGTCACTCCCACCATTCGATGCCGGGACCTCATGACCAGCAACCAGCAGGTCGCGTCATTGGGCCAATACAAAGAAGGAGAAAGTGCAATGCCAGATATCTTACACAGAGTTGGAATCAAATCGTCGCGGCGGGTCCCGTCGCTCGACCGGAACTGACCGCGCTCTCGCAATAAACACCCCGACAAACAGGAGGCCATTATGCCGATATCCACCAAGGACGACCGGAAGGGCGGACCGCTCGCGATGAATACATCGCCGATCGTGTCGCCGCAGGAGTGGGCGGCTGCGCGCGAGCAGCTGCTAGTGAAGGAGAAGGCCTCGATGCGCGCCCGTGACTCGCTGGCCGCCGAGCGTCGGCGGATGCCGTGGATGGCCGTGGAGAAGGCGTACGAGTTCGACGGGCCTGGGGGCAAGGCGAGCCTGCTCGATTTGTTCGACGGCCGCCGTCAGCTGATCGTCTACCGCGCCTTTTTCGAGCCCGGGGTGTTCGGGTGGCCCGAGCATGCCTGCCGCGGCTGCTCGCTCGGGGCCGACCAAGTCTCCAACCTCGCCCATCTGAACGCCCGCGACACCACGCTCGCATACGCATCGCGCGCGCCGCAAGCCGACATCGTGCGCCTGAAGGCGCGGATGGGCTGGGAGATGCCATGGTACACCCTGACGGACAGCTTCGACTCCGACTTCGGCGTGGACGAGTGGCACGGCCACAACGTGTTTTTCCGCGACGGCGAGCGCGTGTTCCGCACCTACTTCATCAACGCCCGCGGCGACGAGGCGATGGGGACCACCTGGAGCTACCTCGACGCGACTCCCCTCGGACGCCAGGAGGCGTGGGAGGACTCTCCGGAGGGCTACCCCCAGACCCCGCCGTACCACTGGTGGAGATGGCATGACGAATACACCGCCGAGGCCGCACCCGATCAGAAGTGGATCGAGGTGGCGACCGCCGGAGAAGCCGTGTGGAAGGACCTGAAGAACTCTTAGGGTCACGCCCTGCGGGAGACAAACAATGAGCGAGGCTTTGGTCGGACCGGCCAGCGACACAATCGGTCATGAGAGCCGCACCGCGCCCACCCTCGGCGCGGCCGATTGGCTAGGCTTCGCGGCCGCGCCGAGCTTCGCAATCATGGCGCTGCTGACGGGCGTTCTCGGCGGCGGGAAAATGGCGATGATCTGTGCGGCTGCGCAAGAGCCGTCATCCTAGGCGGAATGGTCCCGATGTACCTGCTGATGAGCGCCTTCCATTCGGCACCCTGGCTGAAGCTAATCGCCAACCGACGAAGCCGCGCATGCCGGTCTCGATCAGCAGGGCTATTTTTGGAAGCAACAACAGAAAGGTGAAATTATGAAGATTGGCGTTATTGGCATTGGTGAGATGGGGGGAACTATAGCGCGCAGATGGAGCGAGAAGGGCCACAGCGTGCGTGTCGCCAATTCGCGCGGCCCCGAGGCGGTCAAGCAATTTGCGGATGAAATCGGGGCCGATGCTGCCGATATCTACGGAGCCGTAGAAGGCGCGGACGTCGTGTTGCTATCAATGCCCTTTCCCGCCGTGGCGAAGCTGCCCAACGACTTGTTCAATCGGGCTGCGGAAGGCGTGGTGATCATCGATACGGGGAACTATTACCCCGACGTGCGCGACCCGCACATTCCGGAGATCGACGCCGGTATGCCGGAAAGCGTCTGGATCTCGCAGCAGCTTGGCCGCCCCATTTTCAAGGCGTTCAATAGCATCATGTTCCACGCCCTCTCTGAACTGGGGAAGCCCGAAGGCTCGCCAGATCGGCTGGCTATCCCCGTCGCGGGTGATGATGCTCGGGCCAAACAGATCGTAATGGGCCTGGTGAATGACATGGGGTTCGATCCGGTCGATGGCGGTTCGCTGGAGGAATCGTGGCGGCAGCAGCCGTCAACGCCCGCCTATTGCTGCGACTATGGTGCGGAAAAGACGCGGGAAGGGATCAGGGCAGCGGTCAAGGGTAAGGCGGAGAAGATACGCGACAATGAGTGGAGGGAGAAATATGGCAGGCTCTTTGCCAACAAGCCGACCTATGCCGATGTCCATGCCGATGTCATCGCAATGAACTGTTCACTGAATCCGCTCTAAGACCAAAATTCAGAGCAAGACCTTGGCAGATTTACGCTGCCAAGGACCATCCATGTTCCGCTCTGCATAGGGTCGCGCCAGCTCCCTCAGCAGGAAGCCGATGGTCGGCCACCACCTCGCCGTCGCACCAAACCACGATCCGGTCGGCGTAGGCGCGGATCTGCACCGCCCGCCGCGCCGCCTTGGCCGCCACCGAGTAGCGGTTGCGGTCGAACTTGATGAGACAGGTGGCTTGCGCACCGTGTTGCGCGCCAGGCCTATCTCCCGCGCGATCGTCTTCACGCCCTTACCCCGCGCGAAATGCTCGCGCCGGATCTTCGCCACCGTCTCCAATACCAACACCCCCGTCTCGATCCGCGCTCCACAAGCCGCCGATCCGGCCATCAAAGCCTCAAGGACAGGGGGCAATTTTGGACGCCGATATCCCAGCTGGCCGTCGCCGCTTGTCGCGCAAGCAATCCGACGGTTGGCAAAAAAGTCGTCAAGCACCGATGAGTTTTGGCCGCCACACGCCACCAACTCGTCGGTTTCAAGGAATCGCTGTACCAGGGCGGCGCCATGGATATGGTGAACCCGCCTATTCCAACTTTGATGTTATTGGCGCGAATGATCTGGTCCCAGCGCTCGCTCCCCGGTGCGGATGCGCGTGGCAAACTCGGCGGATGTGCTTTGAACCGCCCACGGCTCTTGCGCGACTCACCAATACAGGCGACGCGGCTAAGGCCGTAGTGCGCCGAGGTCCTGGTCCAAATCAAAAAAAGCGGCGGCCGATGCGACAATCGATCGTTGAAGTCGCACAACCACGGGAGATGACGCCATAGGCTTCCTTGATGATTTCGGCCGCGCCGTCGGCCACGCGGTCAGCAACATCGGTGACGCCATTGGTGGGGTCATCAAAACCGTAGCTGGCGACTTGGAGAATGCCGTCAAAATCGCGGAGAACGTCTTTTCCGGTTACATCCAGGGCGTCGGTCAGGTGAAGCAGGCGCCGCAAGATTCGGGGGACAAGCCTTTGGCCGCAGCCCGCTCTTTTACTTTGCCTCCGTGAGCCGTTTGATCAGGCGGTACAAATATTCGGTGCTCTCGAAGAACGATTTGACGAGCACGCGCTCATCCTTGCCATGGGCGCGCTCTTCGGCGCTGGCGAGGCCGGAATGGCCGTAGGTCGGAACGCCGGCATTGCGCAGGTGCCTGCCGTCCGTCGAGCCGGCGACCATCGTCGCAGTGACCGGAGTACCGGGCCAAAATTCCGCGGCCGTCTTCTCGATGGCGCCACGCAAGTTGTCATCGAGCACAGACGGCGGGCTCGTAGTGGGCTCGTTGGGATGGCTGACGGAAATCTGATCGTCGCCGAGAGCGCGGACCAGTGTCGTCCTCACGTCCTCGACCGATTCGCCTGGCACGATGCGGCAGTTCACGGTAGCGCGTGCGGTTTGTGGCAAGGCATTGGCCGCATGCCCGCCCTCCAGCAGAGTGGGAACGCAGGTCGTATGCAGCTGCGCATTGTAGGCGATGTTTGCCGACAATCGCGCGATGGCGGCCGAGTCGGGATTAGCGGAGAGCAACGACCTGATATCGGCCGCGGTCCGCGGGGTTTCGATTTCGGCGATGCGCTCGAAGAACGCACGCGTCGTCGGGCTCGGATTGACCGGAAAGCTGAATTTTGCAAGGCGCGTGAGGCCTTCGGCGAGCTGATAGATGGCATTGTCCGGCCTCGGCGCGGCGCTGTGGCCACCCCGGTTGGCCACTTCGAGGCGGTAATTCACGGTGGTTTTTTCGGCGATTTGGACATTGACCCGAAACGGCTTGCCGGCTCGGAGGACCACGCCGCCGCCCTCATTGAGGGCAAATTCGGCATCGATCAGGTTGCGGTGATTTTTCAGGAGCCACTGAACGCCCCAGCCGCCGCCAATCTCTTCGTCGGCGGTGAGCGCCAAGATGATGTCGCGGTCGGGCTTGTAGCCTTCCTTCTTGTAGCGAATGAAGTTCGCCATAAACGCGGCGGCCATGTTCTTATCGTCGCTGGTGCCGCGGCCATAGAAATAGCCCTCCATTTCGGTAAGCTTGAACGGGTCGAGCGACCAGTCGGCCGGGTTGGCGGGGACCACATCGAGGTGCGCCAGGAGCAGGATCGGCTTGCCGGCGGCGGTCCCGCGTAGCCTCGCCACGAGATTGCCTTTGCGCGGCGCCGGCTTGAACACGTCGAAATCGCGAGCGGCAAAACCCGCCGCGCGCAGCCGCGCCGCCATGGCGTCAGCCGCGCGACCCGTGTCGCCGGTCTCGGAGGCCGTGTTGATCTCGATCAGCTCCTTAAAGATGTCCTTCGCGAGCTGTTGCGGCGCACTCAGCGTTTCAGCATGGGCCGACCGCACAAGACCGGTCGCAACCATAAGGAGGGCGGCAACGCAGACGGCCGTTCCAATGCCGCGCCGGATGACGCGACGGCGCGCCGATCTGCTCTCGGCGAGTTCGACGGATGGACATGGCGACATGGTGACCTCGCGGGTGTACGAAAGCGGAAAAGAGGTTTGCTTGCGGAATGCCGGGCGCGGCATCGGGTATTGGTGGCACAGTCGACGAAAAAGGCTCGTTGAGAACGCTTTGATTTCTTCTTGAGGAGCCTTGATTTCCGCACGCACGCCGCGACGCGCTCCCGAGGAAGTATCTACGGGCGACACTGAATCCGGTGGCGTCGCTCGAAACGCATGCCTGGGGACGCGGGCTAGTTGCTTGCCTGTGGGCCAGCAGGGACTTTCGACCTACTCTCATTGCGCCAAGGATTGGTCCGCTTCTGTCTTCGGCCACCCTGGCGGTAAAGTCAGAGCGTTTTGGTCATTCCGGTCCACGACGACGCAATCGCAAGCCGCCCCTTCCGGGCGAGAGCGATGGCAATAGCTTAGGGCGCGCTCGTCCGCATCCTGCTGTTGCCGATTGTTTTGCGAAAATCCGAACGTCC
>WNFF01001682.1_pt1 | contig 19255 bp, 15 predicted proteins | sample 5400441 | NCBI WGS metagenome assembly WNFF01 (sample SAMN13153345, study PRJNA577476) | soil metagenome | isolation source: 120 cm saprolite under Douglas fir tree site 2 hole 3 replicate 1 | place: USA:California | collected 2015-04-18 | reverse complement strand
CCCGCGCGAGTACGCAGAGTTTAAGCTGAAATCGCGTAACGGCGCGAAGGGTGAGGCCGGCGTGACGCTCTCCAAGCGCTTCGGCTATATCGTAGTGGTTGCAGTGCTCCCGGATAGCCCAGCGCAGAAAGCCGGCTTGCGTTACGGCGACATCCTGGAAGCTATCGCGGGTTTCACCACGCGCGAGATGTCGCTCGGGCAAGCGCAAATCCTGCTGGCCGGCGACCCAGGAACAGCGGTAAAGGTAGCGGTGGTAGGTCGCGGGCGTACCGAGCCAAGGGAAGTAGAGTTGGTTCGCGGGCCAGCGGCGTTGCCGCCGGTGCTTTCGGAGAAACCGGAGCCCGATATTGCCTACCTGCGTTTCTCTTCGCTCGAGCCCGGCAAAGCCAATGAGATTCGCGAGAAACTTCAGCAGTTTGATAAGCAGGGAATCCACAAGTTGGTGGTGGACCTGCGGGATTGCGCGCGAGGCGAGGTGTCTGAGGCGGTTGCCACCGCGCGGCTGTTTCTAAACTCCGGCACCATCGCTACTCTTCGCGGGCAAACGGTGGTCCGGCAAGAATTTACAGCCGAGCCGGCTAAGGTAGTTTGGAAATATCCGATGACCGTGCTGATCTCCGGCAGCACCGCCGGCGCCGCTGAGGTGCTGGCCGCAGGCATCGGCGGCAATAAGCGCGGCGAATTGATTGGCGCACACACGTTCGGCAATGCCTCGGAACAGAAGCTCATACCCCTTGACGATGGCGCGGCGCTGGTGCTGACGGTGGGCAATTACTACACAGCGGCCGACAAATCGATCCTCGAAGAGGGGGTCGCCCCGACCGTGGAAGTGCGTATCGCCCGGGAAGAGCAGGGCGACCTCGGCGAAGAGGAGCCGCCGCGCTTGCCATCCGCTGAGCAACCGACGCCGCGGGCTGTTGCGCCGGAGGATCAGGTTCTGCGCAAGGCCATTGAGCTTCTGAAGGGCGAGGCCCGCAAGGCCGCCTAGTGCGCGGTGGGAGTCCGCGACGCTCCTGCGGCACGCAGCGTGTTCCAGCCGCGAAAGACCCTTTTCGAAAGCCAGCGGTGAATTCCTCAGCGGCGCAGCCCTCCTGCGGGCGTCTCACGTGCCCGTACCGGTTCCTGTCCCCTCTTCTCGTCCCGCTGCTGGCGGTCATCCTGATTTCATCCGTCGGTTGCGGGAAAAAGCAGTTCACCCCGGTTGAGATCCGCACCATCACGCGCGAGCTGGTCTTCGCCGCCAAGAATGCCATCGCGGACAACGCAGAAGTGGGGATACGCCCGGAAAGCCCGCCGGTGGGGCGCTCCGCCCGCGGTCAGGACGAACACGCCGCCGATCACATCTACATCACCCTCCAGGTAGGCCGCTCGGGCTCGAAGACGCACTCAACCTTGTTGCGAAGCGGCATGAACTCAAGCGCGTCGAGCGCCCGGGCGCGGCGGGCCTGGTGCGGTTTGATTACCGGCAGGGCGAGCGGCTCACGCATGCGATCCACATCATCACAGCGCTAGCGAGCCTGCGTCCGGTGCCATCGCGACCCGGGGCGTTCAGGGGACGCCTCGCCATCATCATTGACGATCTCGGTTATGATCGCGGCCCGGCGGATGCCTTGTTCGGGCTACCGTTTCCCTTGACCGTTTCTGTGCTGCCAAACCTGCCGCATTCATCCGACATCGCCAAAGAGGCCCATCGCCGCGGCTACCAGGTGATGCTGCACCTGCCGATGGAGTCGGCCAATGGGGGCGGGAAACCAGAGGCGGTCGAGTTACGCGCAGGGATGCAGCCGGCCGAGGTGACGCGCCTTCTGGCCGGGATGCTCGATACGGTGCCCTACGCAGCCGGCGTTAACAACCATCAAGGCTCGCTCGCCACCGCGGACGAGAAACTGATGGCGGCCATCATGCCCGCGCTGCGCGAGAAGAACCTGTTTTTTATCGACAGTCGCACCACAACCGCGACGGTGGCCTATGATGCTGCGATTCGCGCGGGCGTGCCGGCGGCCTCCCGCAAAGTGTTTCTCGACGGCACGCCCACCGTTGAGGCCGTGCGGCGGCAACTGGCTCTCGCGGAGCGAAACGCGCGCAAGGACGGCTTTGCCATCGCCATCGGGCATCCGCACCCGGCCACGCTCCAGGCGCTCCAGAATTTCCTGCCGCAGCTCCGGGCGCGCGGCCTCGATCTGGTTTTCGTCTCCGAGGTGGTCCACTAATCTTCCAACCAGCGGTTCGCGGCCGACACGGCTGTGTCTTCTAAAAGCATGATGATGACTCGCATGACAGCGGAAGATGAATTCGCTTTCGGAAAGAGTGGGTGCATCTTATGTGACTCCGTACAGGTGCGGTTTCTCGTGGTGGAGCTACAGCCAGCTTGGCTGATCAACCAGATTGGCTCAGGGGCAGTTCAGAGGAGAAAGCGCTATCGCGTAGAGTCTTACTGCGCGCGGTGTGTCTCTCAAGCACGAATGAGATGACTTGAGACTTAAGATTCGTCTTTATCGCGCCAAGGCCTATGGTTACTCCAGAGTCTGCGCGACCAATTGCGAGACGTGCTGGGCGATGGAAGGCGCGGCAGTCAGTCCGGGAGAATCGATCCCGATCAGTTGGATCGCGCGGGGCACGTTGGGATCGCGCGTGATCACGAAGTCCGCGATTCTCTTGACGCCGGGTTTGTCTCGAGCAGGGTCAGGAGGCGGCACCAGCTTCGGGCGCAGACCCGAGTAGGCGAGCGTCAGGTCAGAGGCTTCGATCTCCGGAAGCATGGGTTTGGCGCGGCGCACAAATTCTTCGACCGGCAGACGGTCGCGCTCGTAGTCGGCTTTGTCTGCGACGTAGCGCGCCGTCGGGCCCACCAGCACCGTGCCCCAGAGCGTCTTGGTGAAATGCAGGCCGAGGCTCAAGCCCTCAGGGTGCGGCAGCGGATAGACCAGGCCGTTGATCAGATAAGATTTTGCGCGGGTTACCTCGCAGTATTCTCCCCGCACCGGATAGATGCGGTAGCTTGTATTCCCCAGCATGGCCGCGACTTCGTCGGCGAACAAGCCGGCTGCGTTCACCACGCAGCGGGTGTCCACCGACTCCACAGATGCGTCGCCAGTGGGCCCGGCGGCATTTCCGGTGCGAATCCATACCCGAATGGAATCCTTCTGCGGTTCGAGCCGCACGACTCGCGCATGGGTGACGATATTGGCGCCTTGCTCGACGGCCACGCGCGCGTAGGCCTTGACCAGCTCTTCGCTCGCGACGATCCCGGTCGAGGGCACCTCGAGTGCCGCGCGCCCTTCGATGTGTGGTTCGCGCGCGCGGATAGCGGCGCGGTCCACGATCCGCAGGCCTTCCAGTCCATTCGCGCGGCCGCGCTCGGCAAGGTGGGTGAGTTCGGCTTCTTCTTCCGGGGTCGTTGTGACCACCAGCTTTCCTGTTCGCCGGTGCGGGACGTTGTGCGCGGCGCAGAACTCGTAGGTCAGCCGGTTGCCCGCCAGACAATGCCGCGCCTTGAGCGACCCCGGCGTGTAGTACAGCCCGGAGTGAATCACGCCGCTGTTGCGCGAGCTCGTGACCATGCCGAGCTTGGGCATCTGATCGAGCAGAAAGACGTCGTCCCACTTTTGCGAAACGGCGCGCGCGATCGCGCAGCCCACCACTCCGCCGCCGATGATCACAATGTTGGCGCGGTCCATCGAAGGTAAAAGATGAACACAAATGGAGATGAAGAGTCAAAGGGGCGCAAAGTCGAAGAGGCGAAACTCAGAGCGCTGCAGGACTCCGGAGGTCAGAAAGGCGCAAATTCGGTTCGGAACTCTACCTTCTCGCGTTGCTTCTAGTGCCGTTCCAACTTGATTCGCCTAGAGTCCGCGCCCATCCCCTCGAAATGAAGCGTCTTCTCATTGCCTGGGATAGCTTCAAATAGTTGGGAACGGTACTAGCCACCACGGCCTTCAAACAGCCGCGCGCACTCGACCAGTCGCGCTGCTGTTCCGTCGTGCACCGCGTAGGTCAAGGCGTGGCCGTTGCGCTCAGCGCTCCACAGCGATGCGGCGCCGTGCGCGCCTGCCTTATTGAGTGCATAGTAGAGCAGGTGAAACTTGCTCAGGCGCGTCTTGTCGCCGTTGTAGTTGCGCGCCACCCGCCGGAGCGCCTCGAGACACGCCTCGGTCGGCGACATTCCCTTGCGCATCATCTCCAGGATGGTGTGCCCGCCGCTGACTTTGATGTTTTCCTCGCCGCGGCCTGTCGAGCCCGCTGCGCCGACATCATTGTCCACGCACAGCCCCGCACCGATAATCGGCGAATCGCCCACGCGGCCGGCGATCTTCCAGGCCAGGCCGGAGGTGGAGGTTGTGCCGGAGATGTCTCCTTTCTCATTCAACGCGAGGCAGGGAATCGTCCCCGTGGGAGGATGCGCGACGACGTCGTGAAGCCACTCGCTCAGAGCCAATCGTTCCTCCTCGGGGAGTTTGGGATCGAGCAGCCCCGCGACGTGTTCCTTCCAGGCAGGGCTGTCGAGGCCTGGTGCCCAGTTCTCTGCCGTGGAGGCTTTCCAGGCCAGCCACGCCATGCGTGATTTTTCCGTGAGGAGGTTCATCCGCTCGAAACCCTGCGCCTCGGCGAAGCGCAGGGCGCCGGGGCCAACGAGCATGACGTGGTTGGTGCGCTCCAGTACGAGTCTTGCCACTTGCGCGGGGTTCTTGATGTAGCGCAGCGAGGCCACTGCGCCCGCCCGCCTCGTCGGCCCGTGCATCACGCTGGCGTCGAGTTCCACTTCGCCATCTTCATTGGGCAGGCCGCCATAGCCCACCGAGTTGTCGTTGGGGTCGTCTTCGACCACGGTCACCACCGCCACGACGGCGTCGAGCGTGTCTCCGCCCTTGCGCAGGATCTCCATGCCGCGCTCCAGCGCCCGCAACCCGTTCGCGCTGGAGATGATCACCGGGCGGGTGGCCTTTGCGGCTGCGGCAGCTTGCAGCCCCGGCAGGCGCTGGGGGGGAGTTGAGCGCGCTCCATTATAATCCGCGCGGATGCCAGCAAAGAGCTTGCGCGCGCCGGCCGCCACACTGCCAGCCAGCGTGGTCAGGAAAAACTTACGTCGCGTCCAGTTTTCCATCGCTTTGCCTCGCGGGAAGAAACAGATCTTCACCTCACGGGTGATTCTCCTGGTTTGCGCGCAGCATAGCGCCTGGCAGCGCGGACGGCAAGGAAAAGGCGCCTCGCGCGGAGACCCAGGTCAATCGACGCCGCTCACCTGCCTCTTGCCGGTCTGGATGATCCAGCACTTATCACAGAGTGGCGCCACTCTGGTTCAGGAACAGCCAAGAGGAAACAGGCAAAAGGAGAAGAAGGATGGGTGTTTTGCGGCCAGCAATGTCGGCGGCAAGGCGCTCTCTGCGGGCTGGGCGAGCGTTACGCGTCGCCCATCACGAGCCCAGCGCTCCTTTCACTGCATCCAGCAGTTCGCGAAGGAGATAGGGTTTGATCAGGCAGGGCGCAGCCTCCGGGAGACTCTCCACCTGGTCCTTGTACGCGGGGTTGCCGGTTACGAATAGGAAGCGACCGCGCAATTGCGGAAAGTTCTGGAGCAAGTATTCATAGACGCGCTGGCCATTATGTGGCATGGAGACATCGCAGATGATGAAGTCAATCGCGCGCGTGGAGATCGCTTCGACAGCTTCGCGGGTGGCCGTCGCCAAGACCACCTGGTAACCATTCAGTTCGAGCGCGTCCTTACAGAAATCGCGGATGCCCTCTTCGTCGTCCACTACCAGCACAACTGGCTTCTCGCTTTCAGGCATGTTTCCCCTCTGAAAATGGGCCACATTCTCTGGGCGAAGACTCACCTTAGATATCGCACCACGCCGGCTAAGTCAACTCACGGGAAAACAAAGGGTGGGGAGGATACAAAGCCAGCCCACCTCACGACTGGTTCTAAAACTCGACGCGCAACCAACTACGGAACGCAGGTGCGTGCAGATGCAGGGCCCGAGGCCAGGGAGCGGAAGCGGGCGGTGAAGTGGCGGAGGAAAGGGGCCTGGTGAGTAAGCTCGAACCCGCGGATGTGTTCGCGACGCCGCCAAACCTCGAGGATCACTTCGACGACGTAGTCCACATGGCTCTGCGTGTAGACGCGGCGCGGAATCGCCAGACGCACCAGGTCCATTGCGGCGTGCTCGCCGAACATCAGCGTACCGATCTCGACGGTACGGATGCCGCCTTCGACGTAGAGCTCGCCGGCCAGCGCAACGCCTGGGAATTGAGCTGGCGGCACGTGTGGGAGGAATGCTCGCGCGTCTATATAGATGGCGTGGCCCCCGGGCGGCTGAACGATAGGCACCCCCTCGCTCGAAATGTGATTGCCCAGATAAGCGGTGGAGACAATGCGGTAGTTCAGGTAGTCCTCTTCCAGCGCCTCATTCAGGCCAACGGCGATGGCCTCGAGGTCTCGCCCGGCAAGGCCCCCATAGGTGGGAAACCCTTCGGTGAGGATGAGGAGGTCTTTTTGTTGCTGCGCGATGGCATCGTCATTGGTGCACAGGAAGCCGCCGATATTGGCAAGGCCGTCTTTTTTCGCCGACATGGTGCAGCCATCGGCGTGGCGGAACATCTCCCGGGCGATCTCGCGCGGGGTTTTGTCGGCGTAGCCCGATTCGCGCAGCTTGATGAAGTAAGCGTTTTCGGCGAAGCGGCAGGCGTCGATATACAGCGGGATGCCGTAGCGCGAGCAGATTTCCTTCACCGCGCGGATGTTGGCCATCGAGACGGGTTGGCCGCCGCCGGAATTATTCGTCACGGTCAGCATCACCAGGGGCACGCGCTTTGGCCCGACGCGCTCGATGAGCTGTTCCAGGCGCGCTGTGTCCATATTGCCCTTGAAGGGATGCATGCGCGCGGGCTCGAGCGCTTCGGGGATGGGCAGGTCCACGGCCTCCGCGCCGACGAATTCGCAGTTGGCGCGAGTGGTGTCGAAGTGGGTGTTGTTCGGCAGGACGTCGCCCTTCTTGCACATCACGGTGAATAGAATGCGCTCGGCCGCGCGGCCCTGGTGAGTGGGGATCACGTGGCGGAAGCCGAAGATGGCCTGCACCGAATCGCGGAAACGCGCAAAACTGGGCGAGCCAGCGTAGGACTCGTCGCCGCGCATCATCGCCGCCCACTGCTCGGTGGACATCGCGTTGGTGCCGGAGTCCGTGAGCAGATCAATCAGGATGGATTCCGCGGAGACGAGAAACAGGTTGTAGCCGGCGGCTTCGAGCAACCGCTGGCGCTCCTCGCGGGTCGTGCGCCGGATGGGCTCGACGCTCTTGATGCGAAATGGTTCGATGATGGTCTTAATCAGCATAGAGACCTCGCGGCTGAACCACAGATAAACACAGATGAACACCGATGAAAAGAGGAAACAAAGGTCGAGAAGAGGAGAGGGAAGAGACAAACAGAAACACCGATTTTTTCTCTGTGTTCTCAGCGCCCTCTGTGTCTGTTTGGGTTCAAAAGCCGCTTGTCTACCAGCTTCGCGCGATGGCGGCGACGATGCGAGCCAGCGCATCGAGGTCGCGCGTATCAATGACTTCGCCTGGCGAATGCGAATAACGCAGCGGCCAGGCGATGGGCACGTCGATGGATCCGTAGCGGAGAAACGTGGCGCCGTCGTTGCCGCCTCCGGTGACGCCATACTGCGCCGGGATGTGATTTGTCCGAGCCAGCGCCACCAGGCGGTCCACCAGCTCGCGCGAGGTGAGATTGGAATTGTCCACCGCGCGGACCACGAACCCTTTGCCAATAGGCGCGTCGGCAAAGCGCTTGGACTCGAGCGGGGAATCCGAGCTGACGAAAGTATCGACCGCGAAAACGTACTCCGGTGCGCGGCCTTCCCCAGCCAGCCGCTGCGCCGCAGCCTGAGCGCCAAGCAGTCCCACTTCCTCTTCGGTAGACCAGAGGAACGTGACGTCCCGGCCCGGCAAGTCCGGGCCGAGCGCCCACGCTGCGGCCAGCAACGCCGCGCAACCCACGCGGTCGTCGAAGCTGCGGCCGTTTGCGTGCGTGCCAAACAGGCGCCGGTATTTCTTCGGGACGGTGATTGGGTCGCCCACCTTGACGCCAAGTTGCTCGACTTCGGCAGCGCTGCGCGCGCCGACATCTGCCCGGGCGAGAGAGATTTCACCGGTCTGCGGGCCGCGTGGCCACTCAAAGCCGGGTCGGTCCCAGCCGAGTGGGAGTTCCAGCACGCCGGGCCGCGGGCCGCTTGCCGTGTGGACCAGAACGGCGTGGCCGAGAAAGAACTCGCTGATGGCGCCGCCACGCGATTGCACCTCGAGAATACCGTCCGCCGAAATCGAACGCACGACGTAGCCGATTTCGTCCATGTGGGCGACGAACACGATCCGCGCAGCCTTCTTCCCAGGCGGTGGTGCCGAAGGGACAGCTTTTGAGGCCAACCTCAGGATCAGATTGCCGGCAGCATCGGTTTCAGGTTTGGCCCAGGGCGGCAGCAGGCGCGTGATCACTTCGCGCACCATACCTTCGTGGCCGCTCACCCCATAGGTCTCAACCAATGTCTTGAGGATTTCTGTCGCGGGTGGCCCGGTTTGGAGTGGAAGCCCGGTAAAGTTACGCGAGACGTGACGAGGAGGCTGAATCCCCGGCGCCACCTGTGTGGATGCGGTACTCGCGGCCTCGACGCTCGTCGATCCTTGAGCGTAAAGCTCGAGGAGGGCGACAAGATTCTGGAGATCCCCGTAGGCGACCAACTCTGCTGGAGTGCTGGGCCATTTGACCGCGATGCCGAGATGGGCAAAGCGCTGTGGCATTCCCGATGACTCAGGAGCGCTCGGTCCGTAACGCGGGCGCGGAAGCGGCGCGGAAAAATCCGCCGCGAAAGGGATTTTGTTTGCTTCCGCGAGTTGCTTGAGCTCCAGAGCCAGTCCGGTAAGGGCAGCTTCCGGATCTGCAGTGCCGAGCGAAACGCCGCTTCCGGGGATGCCTTGCGGCAGGCGTGGCAACCCGGACAGTGTGGCAACTCGGCCTGCTGCTGCGCCCGTTGCCAGCGCAACGGAAACCCGGCGCGGCAGCATCCGCCCAACGAGAATCGTCTCGTCGGGTTTTATTTGCTGCAGCAGCCGGTCGAGCCCGCGCCCGTCGGCCCACTGCTGGGTGACAAACGCAACCGTGAGCCTGCCGCGCAGCTTTGCCGGGTCGATCCGCCGCAGCAGTTCCACCAGCGCCGCGCAGCCGAAGCGGTCGCCTACCGCCGGAGCCGTCATTCGGCCGAAGCCCATCGCGTAGAGCTTGCGATCGAGCGCGATAGGGTCGAGCAAATCCACGCCGGCCTGATGCACCTCAGCGGCGGAGCTTGCACCGATATCGATGTAGATCTCATCGGGATGCGCGCCGCGCGGGACGTTCTGCCTACCCGGCTGGAGGTGCGTGGAAAGCCCAGCCACCACGCCGGGAACCCATTTGCGTTTGCGCGTGTGTATCACGACCGGCTGGGCAGCGTGCAGTAGGTCAAAAAGCGGATGCGGTGCCGTCTGCGGCAAGCGCTGCACGCGGAGGTAGCCGTCGTCGGTAATGCCGCTGACCACGTAGCCGGGCTCGTCCATCGGTGCGACGATCAGCCGGTGCGGTCCCGAAGTTTCGCGACTGCCCAGCGTGACGTAGAGATTGCCGAAGTTGTCGCTCTGCGGCGAAAGTTTTCCCATCTGCGCGCGAATCTCCGCGGCCAGTGTCTGCTCGTAGCCGGGTACGGCGGGGGTTTCGTCAAATCTCGCGAGATCCTGGGACAAAGATTGGGCGGCAACCGGCAGGCTGAGCAGAAAGCAAAAAATCGCAAATAGAAAACTGAAGATGGGCTGGAGATGCTTCATCGGCGAGTGTGTTTTCAAAGGTGAATCTCCCGGTAGAAGATCGCGGTGTCGTCGAGTGGCGGCAGGAAGCCGATCGACGCGCCGCTCTCGGCGGCATCGCGCAGCAGGTCGGTGAATTCGTCCAGGTGATTGCCAGCTTGCGCTGCGCCCAAGAGTTCGATCTGATACATGTTTCCCGGTCCTTTGCCCGCGCATTCTACACTTCCCTGGCAATACGACGCGCGTTCGTTCTTACCAGCGCGCAGGGCCACTGGCTCCCAAGTCAACTGAGAAGTAGCTTTGAGCGGGTGGCCCAGCCGCGTCCCGCCCGAATTTCAGGCGCCTGTTTCTCGTCACAGTGCGATTCGCCAGGGCGCACCGACCGGCGGCCGCCTTTTCCTGTCAGCCTTGCAGCGCCAATCCCGCGCTTCGGTGCTACAATGGCGCAGGTTATGTCTGACTTGGCGAGCAAATTCTGCGTCCCCTGCCGCGGAGGCGTGCCACCGTTGAAGGGCGAGGAGCTCGCATCGTTCGAGAAGCGGGTGGACGGTTGGAGCGCCATCGACGAGCACCACATTACGAAGTTGTTCAAGTTTACGAATTTCCGTGAGGCTCTTCGGTTCGTCAATCTGGTTGGCGAGCTGGCGGAAGAGCAGGGTCATCACCCCGATATCCAGCTGGCCTGGGGAAAAGTCGAGATCACAACCTGGACGCATAAAATCAATGGCCTGACGGAGAATGACTTTATCCTGGCCGCCAAGATCGACCAACTGGCAACCGCGTTCGCCGATGGGAAGGTTCAGGACTCCCCAAAACTTACCGAGGCGGATCCGCAAGTACAACCCAAGAACTACGCAAAGACCAGTCAGCAGTAGATGCCCCGCACCGACTTCGACGAACTAAATCGGCAGACGGCAGACTATTTTCAGGGGTTGCAAGGACGCATCTGCGCGGCGCTCGAGGCGCTCGAACACCGAGAAGGAGGCACGGCAAGATTTCGCGAGGACACCTGGCAACACAGCACGGGCGGCGGCGGAGTCACGCGGGTCCTGGTGGATGGCACTGTATTCGAAAAAGCGGGGGTGAACTTCTCGCATGTGACCGGCTCGTTCTCGGAAGAACTCGCGGCCAGCATGCCGGGCAGCGGCACGGCCTTCTCCGCGACGGGCATCTCACTGGTTATTCACCCGCGCAACCCGCATGTGCCGACGGTGCATGCGAATTTTCGTCACATCAGCAAAGGCTCGGGCGAGGGACGCGCGGCGTGGTTCGGCGGGGGGTCCGATCTGACGCCCTATTACCCGCGTCGCGAAGACGTGATCCACTTCCACCGCACGTGGAAGCAAGTTTGCGAGCGCCACTCCGTCGCCGATTACGCACGGTTCAAAAAATGGTGCGACGAATATTTCTATCTCCCGCACCGGGGCGAAGCTCGCGGCGTGGGCGGCATCTTCTTCGACTACCTCACCGACCGGCTCAGTGAAGTGTTTGCGTTCGTGCGCGACGCCGGGGATCATTTCCTCGCCGCCTACGTCCCCATCGTCGAGCAGCATATGAACGAGCCGCACAGCGAAGCCCAGCGCCTCTGGCAACTCATCCGCCGCGGCCGGTATGTCGAGTTCAACCTGCTATATGACCGCGGCACCACTTTCGGGCTCAAGACCGGCGGGCGCGTCGAATCGATCCTGATGAGCCTGCCGCTGCGAGTGATGTGGGGCTACAACGAAACCCCGGCGCCCGGCACGCCGGAGGCGGAGCTGCTCGACTACTTGAAGCCGCGAGATTGGGCGAACGATTCCGGCTGAGCGGGGAGATGCGGAATCTGGGAAATGCGTTCCGTGGGCAGGGTGCCGGAAGAGTCTTTGCCGGCGTATAGCCGCCGTGGCGGGCTCCTCGGAATGACAGCTTCTCCTTTGCCCAAAACCGATTTTCCACTTATCATTGTCCAGGGTGGGAGATTTATGGTGATCGGCGACCGCATCCGAGCCCTTCGAGAAGCAAAGAGCCTATCTCAGGGCGACATCGAAAAGCGTTCCGGCCTTCTCCGGAGCTATCTGTCTCGCGTCGAGCACGGCCACACTGTTCCTTCGGTTGAGACCCTGGAGAAGCTGGCCCACGCTATCGGTGTCCCGCTCTATCAGCTGTTTTACGAGGGAGACGAACCTCCCGAAGTGCCCGATCTTCCAAAGCGTTTATCGGCCGGGGAGCGCCAATGGGGCAGTTCTGGCAAGGACGCCAGCACTCTAGCGACCTTCCGCCGGTTGCTGAGCCGCCTTGAAGAGTCTGACCGACGCTTGCTGCTCCAGATTGCCCACAAAATGGCCAAGCGATAGGCGGGCGGACAGAGGAAAGCGGAGTCTTAAGATCCAACCAAGGCAGTGTCTCTGGCAGTCCCGCCGTATGGCTCACTCGCTTGACCCGAGTCGTTCCCTGGTCTTGCAGTGTGCTGGCCTCTGGCAGCGGTGACCGCCAATCTAGCGCAAGAGCCGGGCTATGCTTGCCCGCTGAGGCTGGAATGAGAAAACGCCGCGCGCTAATTGCATCCCCGCTGGAATGGCAGATGACCGCGGCCCCCGTGCCGCATCCCGCCCAACCGGTCGCCGCCGAACGCGGTGGAACGCAATTGCGCACTCCTCGCCCCGTTGTTCTCGTGGATAGCCGCGAGCGGAACCCATTTTCTTTCGCTCGCTTTCGGGGCTGGTTCGCCGGCGTGGAAAAAAGGTCATTGAAACTTGGTGATTATTCCCTGGACGGCTTGGAAGAAGTCTGCGTGGTCGAGCGAAAAGACCTTTCAGACCTGGTGCACTCTCTGACGGTCGAGCGCAGCACTTTCCTTGACCGGCTGCGGCGGATGAGCCGGTACCCACAGCGCCTGTTGGTCATCACGGCCGCGCTGAGCCAAGTAAAATCGCCTTATTCATACAGCAACGTCAGCCCCAACAAGATCACCCAGTCACTGGTGGCCGTTCAGGCGGGCTTGCAGGTGCCATTTCTCTGCGTGGAGACCCACGAACTCGGGGAAGAGATTGTGGCATCCTATCTGTATCAGGTTTTCCTGTATCAGTGGCTCGAAACCCATGACTACGGCCGGTTTCTGGTGGAGGACGATCTGTAGGTGGCTTATTTTGCTGCTAGGCACGCGCAGGGTCTTTCAGCGGGTTGGTTGTGTCCTACTACTTGCTCTAGCGCGCGAGCTGTGACGTCAGGACTTCGCGCTGGTTGCCGGCGAGGTGATCACAGCGCTCGAGCGCGATCACATAAACCCACCCGGCAATGGCGCTCAAACCGAGGAAAAGTCCCCCGGCCAGCCACATTCCTCCGAACCTGCGAGTGACAAGCAGAATCGTCCCCACCAAACCGAAGACAGCAATTTGCACGAGCAGGCCGATGAGCATGGTCATCCCGGCCGCGCGCTGTCTGTGCAATGCACCGAACTCGAGGCGGCGCGGGTAACATAGCGAAAGCAAATTTCCGGTCGTAAACTGCACGAGCATGGCAAAAAGTAGCGCGGCGAGTGTGGCGGTCACCGTGGCCGCCCCTGGCGATCCAAGCAGAAGACTCAATAGCAGCCAGACCAGCGCTGTCTCCCCCGCAAGGATCAGGCCGAGCGTCAGATTCTTGGCCAGCAACACGTCGCGGAACCGCACCGGAGCAAGGAAGAGCAACTGGATGCCGCGACCCTCGTAAGCGAATGCATTGTTTCCCAGTTGCGACAGGAGCAGAAACATGTAGGCAAGGGCTGAGGGAAACATCAGCTCAGGCGAGCGGGCGAAAAGGTCGGGGCGCCCTTGGGGCCTGCTCCAGAAGGCAGCGAAAAACCCAATCAGCATCGGCGCTAGCGCCAGGTTCATCAGCAGGACGCTATTGCGACGGATATAGCGAAGCTCTTTTTCGAGCACCGCTGCCACAGGAGCGCGCAGGAAAGAGGAGCTAAAAGAGGCAAGAGACGTCGAGGAGCTAACCGAACAATAAGCGGCCGGGGCGGCGGCGGGAGCCTGGGACTCTCCGAGGTCTTCGCCGAGATACTGCTCGCGGAGCCTGTGCCGCAGGAATAGGGCAAAGACCAGGCCATAGGCGGCCATCAGTGTTGCGCAGCTCAGAGCTTCAGCAGCGTGGCCGCGTGCCGCGCTTGCCAGTGCTCGGCCTGCCAGGCCCGGTGGAAGGAAGCCCGCGATCGCCGGCAGCTTGAGCGCCACTGGCGCGACGCGTCGGCTCCAGCTCTCGGCAAACGCCCCCAAAAGCTGAAAGCTGAGGATGACGAGCATGAGGAGCACCCACACCGCTTCGCGGGTGCGACGCCGGGCCAGCAGCCGCTCGACCCAGGTAAAGATCATGCGGCTCAGAAGCAGGTTCATCGCGGCAAACAAGACAAAGATCAGCAGTGTCCAAGGCAACAGGTCCGGCCGGGCCAGCGAAATCCCCACGGTAATGCAAACCAGCCAGAACAGCGCGGCCACCGCGGCGGGGTCGAACAGGCCGTAGGCCAGACTGAGCAAGAAGAATACGGAGAAGCGCAAGGGGAAACGCAGCAGGTTGCGGAAATCGAAGCTGGCAGTGGAGGTGGCCAGCAGCACCGGCAGGAAGTGCCAAGCGAAGAAAATGCCCCACAGCAACAGGGCGAGCAGCCGGAGCTTGCTCTCGGCCACGATGTAGTAGGCGCCCGCGGCGAATGCCAAGCCGATGCCGGCGACAGCGAATCCGCTCAGCGCGCTGACCAGAGTGAGCGCGAGGAGATCGAGCTTGCCACTAGTTGTGCGCAGTGAGTTGCGAAATAGCCGCCACCGCAGCCCCACAATTAGCGTGACCTGCTGGGTGAATCCTGCGGAGAGGGCTACCTCAGCCACGAGAGCTCCTCATCGGCCCGCCGGAGGGAAGCCTCCTGGCCAACGATGGTGAGAAAGATCTGTTCGAGCGTGAGTCTTTCTCCCGGCGTCGCGGGGGAAAACCCAACACTACGCGATCCGTCGGCGCCGGCGGAAGAGGCCACTCCGGCCCGGAGCTCCTCAAGCGAGCCCTGGGCCACCAGCCGGCCCTGGTGGATGATGGCCACGTGGCTGCACAGCCGCTCAACGATCTCCAGCACGTGCGAAGTGAGGAAAATGGTGACGCCGCGCGAAATCATACGCGTGAGCATGGCCTTGAGCGTGCCCGCGGCAATGGCGTCCACACCCTCGAACGGCTCGTCGAGAAAGAGAATTCTCGGGCCATGAATGACGGCGGCGGCCAGCGCCAACTTCTTCCGCATCCCATGGGAGTAGTCGGCGATGAGGGTTTTCGGGCGGTCGGTAAGCTGCATGAAGTCGAGCAGCTCGGCGGTGCGCTGCGCTGCGGTCGAGCGGTCCAGCCCATACATCCTGCCGGCAAAGTTCAGATACTCCGCTCCAGTAAGGCGTTCGAACAGCGCCAGGCCTTCGGGGGCCACGCCGATCTGGCGCTTCACTTCGATCGGATGCTCTTCGAGATCGAGTCCCAGCAAGCGAACGCGGCCGCTGCTGGGTGCCAGCAGGCCTGTGAGCATCTTGATGGTTGTGGACTTGCCTGCGCCGTTGGGTCCCAGAAAGCCGAAGAATTGTCCGGCGCCCACAGTGAGATCGATCCGGTTGACAGCCACCAGTTCGCCGAAGCGGCGGGTCAGGTTCTCGGTGACAACCGCCGGCTGGGTCATTGTTGCTCCCTGGGATTCGACTCCGAATCTAGCATAGTAGAGGTTCCCTAGCGGGACTAGCGCGACATCTTGAAAGGCAAGAAGAGGTCGCTGGGCAGCGCAAAGCCGACGCCTAAGAGGGTTCCATCGAGGACGATGGGGCCATCGAGTCTGCCGCCATTCCTTCTTTCGCCGATGCGGCATCGCGCGGCGGAAACAGCAACAGGACTGCGGGAAATTGGATGCGGAAAGTGGCGCCGCCTTCGGGCCGGTTGAAACAGGTGATCTGCCCGCCGTGCTCCTGCACCAGACCGTAGCAGATGCTCAGGCCAAGGCCGGTTCCCTTGCCAACCGGCTTGGTGGTGTAGAAGGGATCGAACACCAGATGCGGTTCCTTGATGCCGGGCCCCGTATCGGAAAACTCGATGAGCACGTTTGCCCGGTCGCGCAGGGTCCGCACGTTCAGCACACCGTGGCCGATTTCTTCCATGGCGTCAACGGCGTTACTGATGATGTTGAAGAAGACCTGCAACAACTGGTTCGAGTCTCCGCGCACACCCGGCAGAACCGGTTCGGTCCGCAGCTCGATGGTGATGTTTTTCCCGCGTAGGGCTAGCTGGCGGAGCTGGATGGCGCTGGAAACCACGGCGTTGACATCCAGTGGCTTACGCTCCGGGGGAACCTGCCGGGCGAAACTGAGCAGATTAGTGACCAGTGTTTTGGTCCGGCGCGCCTGGTCGCGGATCTTCGTAGCGATGGTGCGCGGTTTCTCTCCCAATGAGCCGTCGTCGATCAGCAGATCGGAATAGCCGAGGATGGCGGTGAGCGGATTATTGATTTCGTGAGCGGCTCCCGCTGCGAGCTGCCCGAGCGAGGCCAGCTTTTCTGCTTGCACGAACTGTGTCTGCAAGCGCTGAAGATTCTCGATCGATTCCTGTGAGGCGCGCAACAGCCGCAGGCGATCCCGATCCACCAAGTGCAGCCGCAGGAAGACCAGGGAGGTCAGTGGCACCATGGCCCCGAGCGTCACTTGCAGGCGAAACTGGCGCACTGCGGCCGGCTCCTCGCTGGCGAATACCGACCAAGCCGCCAGCAGCGGCAGCGAAAGTACCGCGGCCATCGCCAGCCGCGCCGCCCACACTCCGTCGTTTTGCCGGTTCTCCGCCACCGCCGGAGTTTCCTCCGAAGGCTTCACGGACTCCCCTTCTTCCGCCCGGCAGAGCCGGTACGCCAGGATGCCGGCGGTCCCGAACCAGACAAACGAAGCCACGAGGGCGATATCGTAGGAACTGCCGGTGTAATAGACCCGCCGGTCAATCCCCACATTGATGGCCAGAGAGCTTGTGGTGTAACAACACGCTGCGCCGAACAGATTGGCATAGATCACTCGCCAGCGGCCCGAAGTACGCAGCCAGTACGCTCCGAGTCCGGTGAGGAGCACCATATTCTCCGCGATGTTGAGCAGATTATAGTTTTGCCCGTAAAGCGCTACGTTGGCCAATACGTATCGCCAGGGAATGACCACGAACAGGTAAAGATAGACCCACCAGAGCAAAAGCAGCGAGAAGTCCAGATAACCGAAGCGCAGGCCGGGCTCGGGTTGTCGCTTGTGCGGCTCCAGGGCAAGCGCGGCTATCATCGGGACCGTATGGAGAAAGAAGATGAAGTCGCCGGTGAAGGGATTGGGGACAGGTTGATGCAGGTAAATCTCGAAGTAGGTCCACAGGAGCTGCGCGACCATCCACAGCGTACAGCCGAGCGCCATCAGCATCCAGAAGGAATTTCTGCGCCAGTTGGACGAGCCCGCGTTCAGCAGCAGGCCGGCATTGGCAAACAACGGCACCACGCATTGCGCCAGGTCGCCGTAGGTGGTCAGCCCCGGGCCCGGGCGAAGCAGCAGAGAGACCCCGGCATAGCTGCCAACAAACAGAATCCAGGCAGCCAGAATCCACCACGTGGAGAGAGAAGGGCGCATGAAAGACCAAAAAAGTAATTCTAGCTTGACTCTAACCAAGCCAGTTGCCGGAGTCGGCTCGAGGAACGAAAAGATTACCAGCATGCCGGGTGATGGCGCCGGCCGGTCGTGTCTGGTTTATTCTAAACCGTCTGCGGGATTAAGCGCGGCCGCGCGCGGCCCCTGGGGATGGCGGAGGAGGAGGGATTCGAACCCCCGAGACCCTTGCGGGCCTAACGGTTTTCAAGACCGCCGCCTTCAACCACTCGGCCACTCCTCCGCTTGCCGCGCCCATATTGTAGCAAGGCTACGACTGTCTTTCTGAAGAAAGCCCGGCGCGAAACCCTTACGATTCGTTGCTCTGCAACCCGCTGATTATTCAACAGAGACAACGCAAGGATCGATCCCAACGACGTGAGTTCGCACCAAGGTCTCGGGTAGGCTTATCTGCAAAACAAGGGAGGATGTATGAAGCGGACGCGTTGCTTCAACCGCAAGTCGCCCTAAGTCGCTGAGATTTCTGACTTGTCGCGCGAATGATATTCAGGAGACGAACCGCCGGCGGGGCGGGCCCGCGGGCGTTTACGCTCGTCCGGATTCCAGTCGTCTGGCGGGAAGGCGATGCCCCAGAAGCTATGCGGCGGACTCATGAACTCGATGCCCACGTTGGTCTCGCCGTTCTCATTTGGTTCCAGATAGGCGACTTTGCATTCCAGATCTTCCCCGGTCTTCGGATTTGTCAGAATTAATTTTTGATCCTGATTGACCATCGTGACCAACGTAATGACTGCGCCATGAGCATGCACGGTCAGGGTATTCGTTTCCTCGAAGAAAGGCTCCTTGTCTGACCCGTGACCGTAAACGTGCACGGCGATTTTGAGATGCCGTCGAAACCAGAGAGTGCGGCGAGTCGCCTGTCCTTTCTGCATCGCGACTTTCGCTGACCCCGCGGATCCGGAGACAGGAGCATTGCTATCCAAGGCGAGGGCGATTGGGCCCTCCTCTATTGGTGATTTCGTTCTTCCAACCATGGGTTCCCCACGGACACTCCGTGCTACGGTTCCTATCTTATGTCGGTCATGAGTCGTGGAGAATAGTACGGGGGATTGACCCTCAGGTACGCCAGTTTAAGCTTACTGCCGCTTGCTTTCCGTACCGTCGCAACGCCATTAGATCGCAACGCGTCGTCAAATAGGCAGTACTGAATCGGTAAATCTGCGGGGCCGGAGGTGCCCAGGCCCGCGCGGATGAAGGTTTCAGGGGCCCACCGTTCGAAACAGAACTGGCGGCGCTCTCCACGGATGGTTCTTATCGCTTCTTAACGAGAAGGCGACACGCCCAACCTTTTATCATCCGCAGCATCTCTTTCCATACGATAGTTATTCACCCTCTCACGAGGCTCAGCGGCATGAGCGATGCTCCGTCAAATCAACGAGCGACCCCAGGGCGGACCCTGCATGTCCTATTCCTTGAATGCAGCCCAGCCGATGCGGAGTTCTGCCTACAACAACTGAAAAAGGGGGGATTTGATGTCCGCGCCGATCTGGCCCAGAACCTCGAAGAGTTTTTTGAGCGGGCGCGCACGGAATCCTATGACATTGTGCTGGCCGACTACCCATCGTCCAACGGGACAAGGATAGACGCGCTTCAGCTTTTAAAAAAAGAAGGGAAAGACATTCCCATTATCCTGGCGACCAGCGCGTCAGGAGAAGAATCCGCTGTGGAGTGGGTCAAGAAAGGGGTATCGGATTACGTTCTCAAAGACCAACTGATCCGTTTGCCCGTTGCAGTGCGAAGCGCCCTGGAAGAAAAATCCCTTCGCGAAAC
>WNFF01005930.1_pt1 | contig 19273 bp, 16 predicted proteins | sample 5400441 | NCBI WGS metagenome assembly WNFF01 (sample SAMN13153345, study PRJNA577476) | soil metagenome | isolation source: 120 cm saprolite under Douglas fir tree site 2 hole 3 replicate 1 | place: USA:California | collected 2015-04-18 | reverse complement strand
AGGTTTTCAACTTCGCGGAGTAGGGTACTGTGCGTCGTCATGACATAAATTTAGCGTCTACGCCATCATGCCGCAAATTACCTTCGTTCCTGAGACAAAGAGCGGTCTTAATCCCCTGAACTCTTGCGGCTTCGGCGGGTCTTGGCCGTGTCCTCGGTGGCGCTGGCATCATCCGTACCGGTCTTCACTGAGGCCACGGGCTTTTTGGCTTCCGCTAAACTCATTTTCAGCGCTTCCATAATGTCGATGACTTGGGCCTTGTGCGCGGGGGCCACGGTTTCCACAACCTGTTTGCCCTCGACTTTGGCTTCGATCATGGCCAGCAGGTTCTCGCGGTAATTGTCCTTGTATTTTTCCGGCTCGAACGGGGCAAGCAAGGACTCGATCAGAGTGCGCGCAAGCGCCAGCTCTTTGTCCTTGATCAGGTTCAGGTCAGTGCGGAACTCGTCGACCTGGCGGATCTCGTACTTGTAATACATAGTATGCAGCATCAACCCCTGCTCGCCGGGACGAAGAATCACAATGTGCTCCCGATTATGCATGGCAATCTTGGCCACGCCAACGCATCCGGTCTGGCGCATACCTTCAAACAGAAGGGCGTATGCCTTTTCGCCCGCTTCGTCCGGGGCCAGGTAATACGAGCTCTCGAAGTAAATGGGGTCCACTTCTTCTGACTTCACGAACTCTTGGATCTCCATGGTCTTGGCGGTACGAGCTCTCGAAGTAAATGGGGTCCACTTCTTCTGACTTCACGAACTCTTGGATCTCCATGGTCTTGGCGGTGCGAGGCGCGACTTTCTTGATGTCCTCGTCGTCGATGACAACGTACTTGTCTTTTTCGTACTCATAGCCCTTTACGATTTCGGCGCGGGTGATGGGCTTGTCTTCCGCCTGGCAATAAAGGACTTGACGGACGCGCGAATGGTCGGTTTTATGCAACTGATTGAAGCTCACCGTCTCGCTGCGGGCGGCGCTGTACAATTTCACGGGAAGCGACAGCAGTCCAAACGTCAGGTGTCCCTTCCATACTGTGCTGGCCATTTCTGGTTTCTCCGGCTTCGGGCTTCGATCTTTGGTTAAAAAACAAGGGGAGACTACGTGTTTAGCACAAAAAACAGTGCATTACAATCTTCTTTGTAAGCCTATGTCACTAGAAGAGTACGGCCGGAAAAGGGTTTTCTCTCGCACTCCCGAGCCACCGGCGAAGGTGGAGAGCGACGGAGGCAACCGCTTTTTTATTCAACGACATAGCGCACGGCGTCTCCACTATGACTTGAGATTGGAAATGGATGGCGTTCTCAAGTCCTGGGCGCTGCCGCAGGGGCCAACTCTCGACCCTAATATTAAACGGTTGGCGGTGCTGGTAGAGGACCATCCGCTGGATTACGGCGGCTTCCAGGGGACTATCCCCAGTGGGAATTATGGGGCGGGACAGGTAATCCTGTGGGACCGCGGATCATATGAGTGGCTGGGAACCAAGACGCCGGCGCAACAATGGGAATCCGGCGACTTGAAATTTCGTTTGCATGGCCAAAAACTCCTGGGCGAATTCGCGCTGGTGCGGACAAACCGCAGCAAAGGGAAGGACTGGCTGCTGATCAAGAAGAAGGACTTCGCGGTCCGCGAAGGCTGGGATCCGGAGAGCGATATACGTAGCGTGCTCCGCATTCCGACCGGACCTTCCGGTGTGGAAGGCGCTGTGGAATCTCCGATGCCGACAATGCTGACGCCTATGCTCGCGACCCTCTCGCGGTCATTGCCTACCGGAACGGATTGGCTCTACGAGGTCAAATGGGACGGGTACCGGTCACTGTGCTTCATCGCTGACGGAGAAATCCGCATGGTTTCGCGACGGGGCAATCCCATGGAAAAGCAATTTGCGGAAGTTGCCAGTGCGCTGCTTGAGTGCGTACAGGCGAATAGCGCGATCATTGACGGCGAAGTCGTGGCGCTTGATGAAAACGGTGTACCGAGTTTTCAGCTCTTGCAGAACCGCATGGGCTTCTCAAGGTCACTGGGAAATAAAGAAAGGGCACAGAAGCTCAGCTTTTTCCCCTTCGATCTGCTCTATCTGGACGGCTTCGACCTGCGCAAGGCCGCCTTGCTGGAACGGCGCCAACTTCTGGCACAAATCCTTCAGCCCAGTGGCACAGTCCGGTATTCCGAGCACTTTACCGGGAAGGGCGCGGAATTATTGCAGGCCGTGAGAGAACGAGGGTTGGAGGGCATTGTCGCCAAGAACGCCGGCAGCATATATGAATCAAAACGAAGCTCGAACTGGCTGAAGATCAAAGTCACCAACCAGGCGGACTTTGTCATCTGCGGTTTGATTCCGGGTGAGCGGGACTATTTCGGCGCGTTGGCTCTTGGCTATTACCAAGACGACCAGCTCGTCTACGCGGGAAACGTAGGCTCGGGGTTCACGCAGGCGTCGCTGGAGCTGGTGAATGAGAAGCTGCAGCCGCTGATTAGCATGCGGCCAACGCTCTCCGATGTTCCGCGGGAGGTAGGCCCGGTGACCTGGGTAAAGCCGGAACTGGTATGCACAGTAAAGTTTGATTCCTGGACCGCCGACAACCGGCTGCGTGCTCCGGTGTTTCTGGGGCTGCGCTTTGATTGCACGCCGCAGGACTGCGTGCGCGAAACGAGCGAACAGATTGCCACGACGTCTGAACCTGCTCCGCAGCCGGCGATCCTCTTGCCCGCAGACAAGACTGAAATCGCACTGGATGTGGAAGGGAAGCGGCTGAAGTTTACCAACCTGAATAAAGTTTTCTATCCCACGGATGGTTACACCAAGCGCGACGTCATTAATTTTTACGCCGCAGTGGCTAACTTGCTGGTCCTGCATCTTCAGGGACGTCCCCTGTCGTTGAAGCGGTATCCCAACGGCATTGATTCTGAGTATTTCTTTCAGAAGGAAGCAGCGACGAGCTTTCCCGAATGGCTGCATACCGAACAGATTGAGGGTACGCGGTTCGTGATCGCCGACGATAAAGCGTCGTTACTCTATCTGGCCAACCTGGGCTGCATTGATCAAAACCCGTGGATGAGCCGCATTGGCAGTCTCGACAATCCTGATTTCATCCTCATTGATCTAGATCCTTATCACTGCGGTTACGACCGCATTGTGGAAGCGGCGCAGCTTATCCGGCACAAACTGCAGGCGATTGGACTGGAAGGATATCCCAAGACGACTGGCGGCGACGGCATGCATATATACGTCCCGGTACACACGCGCTACAGCTACAGCCAGACACGCACGTTCGCGGAGATACTGGCGCGTTGGGTGAGCGCTGAACGCCCTGAACTCTTCACGACTCCGCGAACGGTCGCGGCGCGTGAAAAAGGCAAAGTGTATTTCGACTACCTGCAAAACGCTACGGGCAAAACCATTTCGGCGCCCTATGTGCTGCGCGCGTATCCCGGCGCCCCAGTCGCGACGCCATTGAGCTGGGACGAGGTACGGCCAGGCCTGAATCCCGCGCAATTCCACATCGGTAATGCCCTGCGTCGGTTTGAGCGTACCGGCGATCTGTTCGCAGGAGTGCTGAGTAAACCCCAGGAGATTGAACCGGCGCTGGAGCGGATGGAGAAGCTGATAACAGAAGCGTGAATGGAGAAGAACGATTAGAGGGCGTACAAAAGCGGGCGAGGAATCTGCTTTTGTGCCGGTGCCATGAAACAGCAGATTCCTCGATCAGATACGTGATGTCCCGTCCGCGACTCAGTAATGCATGCTGAAGTTCAGCAGGTTCCAATAAATGGCGAACCAAAATAATCCAACACAGGAGAGCGCAAGCAGGAAATTCCACAACTTCACCCACAAGCCGAATCCGCCGCTCCCGCGCAGGCCGGCGTAGATGACCATTAGACTTCCGGCGGCTCCCACTAGTCCGATCACCTGGAAGAAATGTATGGTTGAATCCAGCTTGCCGCTAAGCAGGTCCAAGTCGTCGGCTGTGGCGATCACCAACAACAATCCGAGCATGAAGAACAGATTGATGAGGCAGACCATACGCACGCGAAAACGCATGCTCCGCTGTTTGGGAGTTAATTCGAGTTTGTGGCCGTACTTGCGGCGAATGAGTGCCATGACCGGCCAAAAAATGACTGTGAGTCCCATCACCACCAGACTGGAAATGAGGATGGTGAAATTCCAACGGCTGTTTTGCGCGAGAGACGCTCGTTGCTCAGCGATCGCGGGAAAATCGAGGACGATCTGCATATTTCCGGAAGCGTCCTTCTGAAATGCGAGCATCTCCTGGCCGTTTACGGCGCGATAGAGCAGGGGAGCGACCTCATGCCAGCGCTTGGGCTGTCCGTTGTAGTCTTTGAGCGGATCGACTGTGATGTCGCCATCCTTGTCAGGCGTAACGGTGGTTTGACCAAACAACGTGAGCAGCTTGATGAACGTGCTCTCTCCGCGCCGGGTCGCGATGTAATGACCCGAGATGGCGCGCGCATCACCGTCGGCGGTCGAAAGTTTGGGAATGTCAGTCGGAGTAAAAGGGAAGTAGCGGTCCAGAAAATGTTTCCACAGAGCCGAGCGCGGACTGATCTCAGCTTTGCCGCGACTGTTATACGAAACGAAAAAGCCAAGGCCGGCATCAGGCATGAGATGCATATCGCTGTGGAAGTAAATCGTGTCGCCGCCGTGTCCGAAAATGCGATGGCCATTGCGTGACTCTTCGTAGAATCCCAGACACATGCCGTTCAGAGCAGAACTTAGTGCGAACTGGCGGGAATGCATGAGCCGCGCCGTTTCCGGACGCAGGATCTGCACGCTCTCAAACTTGCCGTCTTGCAGGTGCGCGATCATGAAACGTGAAAGATCACTCGCCGTCGCTGAGAGGCTGCCGGCGGGAGCAGGCTCCAATGTTTCGAAACCTTTGGCTGGTCCCGAACCCAGCTTATATCCGTTTGACATCAGGGGCTTCAACTCCTGAGGAAGCGGCTGCGCAAAGGTTGAGCGAGTCATCCGCAAGGGATGAAAAATATTCTCGACGACATAGTTGTTGAAAGGTTTCCTGGAGACACGCTCCACGATGTATCCGGCAAGAGTCGCGGCATAGTTCGAATACGCGGGCACGGTTCCAGGCGCAAAGATGCGTCTCGGAATATGTTGCGCCAGATAGGATCCAATCGGCGCCATGGGTGTGCCATCGGGAATGAAGAGATCCTTGAGCGACTCCTCAAAGCCCGCCGTATGCGTCATGATGTGCCGCAAAGTAATTGGTTGCGGATATGTCGCTGGAATCTTGAAGTCGATGTAGTCGTTCACATCACGGTCGAGATCAAGCTTGCCCTGCTCCACGAGCTGCATCACTGCTGTCCAGGTAAACAGCTTGGAAATGGAGCCGGGACGGAAGAGCGTGCTGTCGGGCGTGACCGGAATCTTTTTCGCGACGTCCTTGTAGCCATATCCTTTGGCTAGGAGCACCTTGCCATCTTTGACGACAAGGACCACGGCGCCGGCAATGTCTTCGCGCTCAAGCTGCATAGGCATAAATCCGTCGAGCCTCAGTTCATGCGGCGGCTCTTTGGTCTGAGGCTCAGCGGCTGCAGCCTGCTCCGGCTTCTGCGGAGGCGCGGATTTGGGTCCTTGTGGAATCGCACTTGCGCAGCAAATTACCAGCAGCAACCACACTTGCAACAGGCAGAGAATTCTTCTCATCGGGCACACTTCCTGACTTGTGAGAGTGGAAAAACCTAAGAGCATAACATGAAGCATGCCGCTATCCGGCATGCCGAAGACGGAGGATAGCACCAGCATTAAAGCTTTCCAATGATTATTGCTTTGCTCCGCCGCGAGCTTTCTTTTTTTTGCCGGTGAGTGGCCGAACAGGATTAAACTGCCGTTACCACACATTCTGATTCTTAGTTCTAAGGACATGAACGAGCCAAAGTTCTCCGGCGGATTAACGAGAGGCTCAAGGACCGTGCAAGAGGGCCCGCTTGAATAGAGCAAAAATACTCTTTATTGACGACGATCCGGCTATCCAGGCGGCGGTCGCTGAATATCTACAGATCCAGGGTTACGTCGTGCAGCAGGTGACAGCGCTCAAAGCAGCGTATGAGGCGCTGGAAAAAGATACGCCTGACATCGTCATTATTGACTATCAACTCCCCGATGGCGACGCCATCGAGTTCCTCAGGGCCATCAGAAGCATGAACGCGCCCACAAAGTGCATTGTGCTGACCGGTTACGGAACGATTGATCTTGCAGTCCGGGCCACAAAGGAAGGGGCGGAACAATTCGTGACCAAACCAGTGCAGCTTTCGGTGCTGGCGTCGTACGTAAAATCCTGTCTGGAAAAGCAACAGCAGCAGCGAAAACAACTGGCAAAAAAACTGATTCGTCCACGTTATGAGAAAAACCCCTTCAGCGGGACCAGCACGTTGATCCAACGACTCGCGGAAGAAGCGAACAAGATTGTCCAAACCGAGCGCCCTATTCTGATCCAGGGAGAGACCGGCACCGGAAAGGGAGTGTTGGCGGCGTGGATTCACCGGGCCGGACCGCGCGCGGAAGAGGCACTGGTAGACGTGAATTGTGCGGGACTTTCCAAGGAGCTTCTGGAGTCCGAATTATTCGGATATGAGAAGGGAGCGTTCACCGGCGCCGCCAACAGCAAGCCGGGGCTGGTGGAGGTGGCGCACCGGGGAATTCTGTTTCTCGACGAACTGGGAGAAATGGACCTGCTGGTCCAGCCAAAGTTTCTGAAGGTCCTGGAAGACAACCGGTTTCGCCGCCTCGGAGACGTTCGTGAGCGCGTGGCCGACATTCAGCTCATCGCAGCGACCAACCGCAACTTGCTGCATTCGGTAACGGAAATGTACCTTCCAACTGCGAATACCGCCACTCCGGGAGAGGGTGGAGGACATTCCGGTGATCGCCAACATCCTCCTGTCAAATTTGGCCAAGGACCTTGCTCGCGAGCAACAGCAGCTCAGCCACGATGCGGAAAACGCACTCAAGGCTTACGCTTGGCCGGGAAACATTCGGGAATTGAGGAACGTTCTGGAGCGCGTCGTGCTGACGTGCGATTCGGTCGTGATTGAAGCAAAAGACCTTGGTCTGGCGCAGCGGCCACATAGTGTGACCCAATCCGCGCCAGCCCCCGGGCTCACCCTGGCGGAACTGGAACGTCAATACATCGCGAAAGTCCTGCAAGAGGAAGAGGGCAAGGTGGCACAAGCGGCCATGCGCCTGGGAATTCCTCGCAGCACTCTCTATCAAAAGCTGAAAATCTACAGCATCGCCACGGAAACCACTCACTAACCGCCGGTTACATCGTCACGCGAGTCGCAGTCGGTGGTCCTTCCGGCGAAGTCTCGAACGTCTGTGGCCATGACTGCTTGGCCTGGTCGGCCTCCCCCGCGTTCGGCGGCGCCTCGGGCTTGTGCCCATCACGCATCAACAGTGCAAGCTCCACACGATTCCAAACCCCTATCTTCTTGAAGATCCGTGAAATTTCGTTGCGGACGCTTTGTTCCTTAATCTTCAACTGGCGCGCGATCTCGCGATTGGGATAGGCCTGTGCCACCAATTGAGCAATCCTCTTCTGTGCCGGAGTCAGGTTATAGAGATCGAGCGGAGTATGGTGCCCGGCGAGGGTGCGAACCTCGTCCACGTTATTCAAGGTCTTCACCACTCCTCCGGCCATAGCGTCCTGAGCATCAGGGCTCGCGTGCAGCATGACCACCATGGTTCCCGGGCAGAATTCATGCACGTACCGCAAGACCTTGTACCTTTCAGGCTCGTGCTCCACCGGACTGAACTCGATCATCAGGCTGTCGACGCCGCCATGCTGCAACATCTGCTTGACACGAACAATATCAGTAGTTACGGTGACGCGCCAGCCTGACTGCTGAAGAGCCTCGAGAAAATTCTCTTTCACGCCGGTTTTGAGCGGAACAACAAGCAAATGGTCCATAAGAGTCTCTACTCCTTGATCGTCTGTGTAGTAAATCGGCTAATTGGAGGAAAACTTTCGCCAGTAAGAGACAAATTCTTGAGGCGCGAGGCAGCCGCGTGGAATTTACGGAGGATTAACGCTGTCTAATATTCAAACCTGTTTTTTCTAATGTCCAGAGGAAAAAGTCTCGATTCTGGATTCTGCACAAGTACGCCGGTATCCCTAGTACGTTTGTTCCTGATTTTAAATGAGTTAGGAGTACTCCATCTTTGGCACGGAGCATGCATTAGGTAGAGGCCGAGAGGAAAAAACAATGGCAACCCACATCGTAAATCCGGCCCAGTCGCAACTGGTAGTACAGAACTATTTCAACCTGGTACAGTCGATCGCCAACAAGATTAAGCGGCGTTTGCCCGCTCACGTGGAGGTTCAGGACCTGGTCCAGACCGGCATGATCGGACTCTTGGAAGCCTCACGGCGCTACGATTCGTCCCGCATGGTCGATTTCTCAAGTTACGCCAACTCGCGCATCACCGGCGCTATCCTGGACGAACTGCGCAAGTGGGACACGTGCTCCCGCCAGGACCGCAAGACTGGACGCGAGATTGAAGATGCAAAGCACCGGATCCGCGCAAAAGAACGGCGCGAACCCTCCCGCGAACAGATCGCAGAAGCCGTCGGCCTGGGATTGGCCGACTACGACCGCACCCTGCAGCGTCTGGAATCCGGCAAACAGCCGACAATGCGCTGTGGCGAGCAGAATTCGGACCCCGTAGACGAGATCAGCCAGCTTCCCTCGAAAGACGAGAGCCCATATGACATTTTTAGCAAGCGCGAAGATTTTCGATTGCTGCGGAAATACGTCGGCGAACTCAAGCCGCGGCATCGCAACGTCCTGGAGATGTACTACTTCGAAGACCTGGGACTCAAACAGATTGGGGACCGTCTCGGAGTCGGTGAAGCGCGGGTCAGCCAGATCCACAAAGCGGCCGTTATCGAGTTACGCCGCCTGGTCGAGAACCGCAAGCGCGTACCTGCCGTCAGCACGATGATCCAGTAAAGTTTCTGTTGCCGATTATTCTCCTCTCACAGGGCCACAAAGAGCACGTTTCCTTTGTGGCCGTTTTCTTGCTCGCTGCGAGCCAGATCCAAACCGTCCTATTGGCCGATGACGAGCGGAAGCCCGGTTTTTGTGTTTCCGATTACGATGATCTTCGTATTGGGACTCTTGGCCAGAGTTTCCGTGGCCTCAATCCCTTTCCATTGCAGCAGCTGCGGGCTTATGCCCTGGGCAACGATTTGTTGGAAGTCATGAATGCCCTGCGCCTCAATCCGCTTGCGGTCAGCCTCTCGCGCAGCAGAATGCTCTCAATCACGATGCCGCGCGGCTCCAGACTCGCTTGCAGTGTCTTCTTGATCTCATCTTCAACTTCTTTCCGCTGGCTGGAATAAAGCGTGTTGGCCGAGTGTCCCGCTGTCGTATCGCGGATGGCCGAGCGCAAGGTAGGCTCTATGAGCGTACCGGCATACTGGCTGCCAAGGTGTTTAAAGACGTCCGCTGCCTTATCAGGATTGAGATGATAGATGAGCGAGGTATCTATTTCGAGATTCAAGCCTTCACTGGAAGGCGTCGAGGTGTGCTCCTCCTGGGATTGCGTCCGAACAGTCATTACGTGGTTGATCTTAAAGGGGGAAACGAAGTGTGTGCCCTCCGGCAAAATCTGGTCTGTGACACGGCCGAATGAGGTCAGCACGCCGACGTGGCCCGGCGGAACATATGCCATGGACGCGAAAGCCAGAATGGCTATAAGCAAAAGTACCAGCCCGATCCCGATTAGCCGGGATGAGCCATGATACGGGTCAATAACTCGGGACGACGGTGACGAAAAACTTGTCATGCAAGATCTCCTTCTCACACTATGGTTGGTTGGAAAGCCACGGTTGAGGCTATTACTACATCAGGATTGTGGTTTGTCGCTTCAACAATACATCCGCGACGGAATCCCTCCAAGAGCGATCTTGGCCGGTTCCGGCAGGAAGTACTTGGAAATTTTTTCTTTGGGCAGGAATTTACTACCAGGAACTGCGAAGTGAAAAACTCGTAAGTCCTTTATTTTCAAGTAACCGCGAATTGGCAGTGTGGGTGCAATAAGAACTGGCAGACGAAGTGGCGCGCATCGGGGCGCTTTCGAAATGGATCTAAACGGCCAGAGGTCCTTCGAAAGTGCCTCGTTGCACTTTAGGGCCGGCCCGCCAATCTCCAGGCTAAACCAGCTGTACTTTTTCCCGAAGATCAATCGCAGCCCGGCGCAGAAGAGCAGCGACTTCGCCGTCATTCAATCGGGTAGCGTCATACTCAACCCGGATGGTGTGTTCTTTTTCGTCGAACTTGATTTTGCGCACGCCGTAAACCTCCCTGGCATTGTTCAGTGCCAGCACCTCTTTTTCGCCAAGCGGCGTGCCGTATTTGAAAACCACGTCGAGCAGGGTCATTGATCTCCTCGTTGGAACCGAGCAACAGGTGTAGCGCCCGTCACACGGGTGAATCTCGGAACCATCTAATATAGTCCAATCAGGCAGAACTCAGAACTCAATGGCAGACCACAACCACACCACGGAGACTCCTCGGACGGACAGCACGGTGCTGGATCCGGTCTGCGGCATGACAGTAGACCCAGCCAAAGCGCGCGGATCATCCGTACATCATGGTAAGACCTATTACTTCTGCGGTCCGGGATGCGCGCAGCGCTTTACGGCTGCCCCCGAGAGATTTGTCGGCGCCCCGGCTCCAACGCCGAAAACGGACAACAGCGAGATCCTCTACACCTGTCCGATGCACCCGGAGATTCTTCAGCGCGGGCCGGGCAACTGCCCGATTTGCGGCATGGCGCTCGAGCCGCTCGCCGCCGGCCTCCACGAAGAAGACGATTCTGAACTTCGCTCCATGCAGAAGCGCTTCTGGGTTGGATTGGCGCTTAGCCTTCCACTGCTTGCAGTCTCAATGGGTGCCATGGCGCAAGAACGCCCACTGCACAACGTGCCTATTGGCTGGCTTGCTTGGATCCAGCTTGTTCTGGCAACGCCCGTTGTTCTTTGGGGAGGTTGGCCGTTCTTCCAACGGGGATGGGCTTCCGTCGTCAATCGTCATCTCAATATGTTCACGCTGATCGCTATGGGCACTGGGACCGCCTACGTTTACAGCGTAATTGCGACCATAGCGCCGGGAATCTTTCCTGAATCTTTCCGCGTGGACGGGGGGCGGCCTGCGGTCTACTTCGAAGTCAGCGCGATCATCGTCACTTTGGTTCTGCTCGGACAGGTCCTCGAACTGCGAGCGCGCCGCCACACCAGCAGTGCGATTCGTGCTTTGCTGGATCTGACTCCTAAGACAGCGCGGCGCGTTCGCCCGGATGGCTCGGATGAAGAGATCGCTCTATCAGACGTGCACGCCGGTGACCGTCTGCGCGTAAGACCCGGGGACGCCATTCCGGTGGACGGAATTGTCGAAGAAGGCAGCAGCTCTGTTGACGAATCCATGATCACCGGCGAATCGCTTCCAGTATTCAAGTCAACTGGAGACAGAGTGATCGGCGGCACTATCAATCAAACTGGCGCATTTGTGATGCGCGCCGAGAGACTCGGTGCCGACACGATGTTGGCCCAGATCGCCCGTATGGTGTCTGAAGCCCAGCGCAGCCGGGCGCCTATTCAATCGCTGGCTGACCGGATCTCCGCTTACTTTGTTCCTGCCGTTTTGCTGGTAGCTATACTGACGTTCGTCGGCTGGGCGGTGTGGGGTCCGCAACCGCGCCTGGCTTATGCGCTGGTGAACGCGGTTGCCGTCTTAATCATCGCTTGTCCCTGCGCACTCGGTCTGGCGACTCCCATGACAATCATGGTGGCCACCGGACGCGGCGCGCAAGCCGGTGTACTGGTGAAGAATGCATCGGCCCTGGAAGCAATGGAACGTGTCGATACGCTTGTCCTCGACAAGACCGGCACGCTCACCGAAGGCAGGCCACGCGTGACCCGTGTCATTACGACGGGTGGACTCTCAGAGGATGAGTTGCTCCGCATGGCTGCCTCGCTGGAGCGTTCCAGCGAACATCCGCTGGCTGCAGCAGTAGTCAACGGGACGAAAGAGCGGGGCCTGCGCCTGGAGAGCGCGGTGCATTTTGAGTCCATCACCGGACTGGGGGTGGTCGGTCGTGTAGGCAGCCACGAGATCGCCGTGGGCAATGCGGCCCTGATGGAAATGAAACATGTGCCGGAAGATTCTTTGCGGGCACTGGGAGACAAGCTTTGCAACCAGGGTCAGACGGTAGTGCGCGTGGCGGTAGACGGCAAGCTCGCCGGACTGATTGCTATAGCCGACCCGATCAAGCCCACATCCAAGGAGGCAGTTGACAGCTTGCGCCGAAGCGGCCTGCGGCTCGTAATGCTTACCGGCGATAGCAGAAACACGGCGGAAGCCATTGCCCGCGAACTGGGCATAGACGACTTCGAGGCCGAAGTCCTGCCCGCACAAAAGCTGGAGAAGATCAGGACGCTCAAAGACCGGGGTCACATTGTGGCAATGGCGGGCGACGGCGTCAATGACGCTCCGGCTATGGTGCTGGCCGACGTTGGGATCGCGATGGGCACTGGCACCGACGTGGCCATTGAAAGCGCGGACATCACTCTGGTGAAAGGCGATTTACGAGGAATTGCGCGCGCCCGAAAGCTCAGCGAGAAGACGATGAGCAACATCCGCCAAAACCTCTTCTTCGCCTTTGTCTATAACCTGCTCGGAGTGCCCGTGGCTGCCGGCCTTTTGTATCCGTTCTTTGGCCTGTTGTTGCAGCCGGTGTTCGCCGCGGCCGCCATGAGCTTTAGTTCGGTGTCTGTAATTGCCAATGCTCTGCGATTACGAAGAACAAAGCTCTAGCAGGGTCCATTTCACACGACCTTCCGTTTCCACCGTCCCATCCGGAAAAGATAAATCGAGAGCAGGGAGAGCAATATCTCCGCCGTCAGGATGGCGGAATAAATGCCGTTCGGTCCGAAGCCCATGCGTCTACTCAAGAAAAACGCCAACGGTATCTGAACAATCCAGAAGCAGACCAGGTTGACAATGGTCGGAGTGAATGTGTCCCCGGCGCCGTTGAACGCCTGGATGATCACCAGGCCGTAAGCGTAGAGTATGTAGCAAAGGCTGATGATACGCAGACAGCTGGCGCCGTATTTGATCACAGCCGGATCGTTGCTGAAGATCGCAACCAGATGAGGCGCAAGAATCAGGTACAGCACCGATACGGCGCCGAGAAAAATCATATTGAAGAAACCGGCGCGCCATACCGACTGCGCCGCCCGCTCCGGCTGCTTCGCTCCCAGGTTCTGACCTACCAGCGTGGCCGCGGCCGCTCCCAATCCCCATGAAGGCATGATGGAGAAAATTACAATGCGGACAGCGACCGTATAGCCCGCGGTGACGGCGCTGCCAAACGATTGCACCAAGCGCACCATCACGACCCAACTGGCCGTCGCAATCACGAACTGCAATGCGCCGTTGGCGGCAATTCGCATGATATTGGTCATCACCTTCAGGTCCAGGCGCAAATGCTCGCTCCGAACCAGGATTCGTCCGCGTCCTCGCCACAATATATAAAGCTGAAACAGAATCCCTATGCTGCGACCAATCGTCGTCGAAACGGCGGCCCCTGTGACGCCAAGGCGGGGAAACGGCCCTAAGCCGAGAATCAAACAAGGATCAAGACAAATATTGATGGCGTTGGCCAGCCACAATACACGCATCGCTACCGCGGCGTCGCCGGCCCCGCGGAAGATGGCATTCATCAAGAAGAGCATCAGGATGACGCCTGATCCGCTGAGCATGACCCGGGTGTAGGTCGAGCCGGTGTGCACGATACTCGGACCAGCCCCCATGAGCCCAAGAAGGCGCGGCGCCAGCGGGAAGCAGACAGCGAAAATCACCGCCGACACCATGACGCCCAACATGATGGATTGCACGGCGGCTTTGGCAGCGCCGTCTCTATCGTGCTCGCCGGTGCGGCGCGCGACCACAGCTGTGGTGCCCATACTCAGACCCAATGCCACGGCATAAATCATGACCAGCATGCCCTCGGTAATGCCCACGGTCGCCGTGGCATCGGCGCCGAGGTGTGCGACGAAGAAGATATCCACAATGCCGAAGAGCGATTCCATCGTCATTTCCAGCACCATAGGCACAGCCAACAATACGATGGCCCGGTCAATGGAAATAGCGGTGAAGTCTTGTTTCGAGCCGAACAAGGCCTCCTTAAGCACGTCAAACCAGGTTTGCGGCTTAGTGGACGCAGAAGCGAGTACAGGTGAATTCAAGTTTCTCTCCGGGAACTATTGCCCAATTCAATGGGATGAGCAACGAAAAATGAAAGTAGTTGGGAACCACGCGAGGCCGGGAACCGGCTGGTGATTAAAGCAGTTGCAGGGTTGTGATGGCGTGGCTCATGGGCAATCGAATTATCTTGTATCACATGAGGGGTAGCGAAGGCAAAAGGAAAAGCGCGCTGTTCTATAATCCGGCGCGGGGAACACATCAATGAAAAGCGCTCTTGTTGCCTTGTTATTCTCCGCTCTGGCCTGTGCCCAGCAGGGAAGAGTTGTGCACTATGACGTCAAGCCGAACGAACTTAAGTACACGTTTTCTGCTTCGTATGCTCCGGTAGCGCATTTGAAGTCCGGAGATATCCTCGAAACCAACACGGTTGACTGTTTCGGCAATGCGGTTAAGAAACCGGGCGACACTCTCAGCATGGCTCCCGGCGACAACCCTCTGACAGGGCCGTTTTACATTGATGGGGCGGAGCCAGGGGACACCCTCGCAGTGAAAATTCTGGACCTCCAGGTCGACAGCAATCAAGGCGTCGGCGCGCTTGCGCCAGGATTCGGAGCCATCAACTCCACGAACTATACGCCCATGCTCAATCCGCCGATACCGGAGAAGATCTGGTTCTATCCCATCGATCACGCGACCAACACCGCAACATTTCAGGCGCTTGATTCCAAGTTTTCCGTCAAGATCCCGCTGCACCCGTTTTTTGGCTGTATTGGCGTGGCGCCTGCCGGCGGTGAGAGCCGAAGTTCCGTTGTTCCTGAAGCCTTCGGCGGCAACATGGATTCGCCCGAGGCCAGCGTGGGCAATACCGTCTATTTTCCCGTGAATACGCCAGGAGCAATGCTCTTTATGGGCGATGGTCACGCCGCCATGGGTGACGGTGAAGTAGCAGGCACGGCGATTGAAGTCCCACTACGCAGCCGTGTACAGGTTGCCGTGATCAAAGGCAGGAAAATCAACTGGCCACGCTTTGAAAACAATGACTACATTATGACCGTCGGCGCGTACCGTCCGCTGGATGACGCGTTGCGCATAGCTTTCACTGAGCTTGTTGGATGGATCCACGCTGAGTACGGTCTTTCTGAAATGGATGCTTACGAATTGCTGTCCCAGGTGGCGGAGATCCATCTGAACGAGATGGTCGATCCCAACTATGTAGTTGTTGCAAAGATTAAGAAGAGATTTTTGCCGCCGCCGAAATCCATTTCTGGGAGGTAGACAGGCGCATTTCCGGCATATACTATGTCCGTCTCACAGGACTTGGTTGGAGGAAAATGACATGGTGCGAGAGAAAGAATGGGCAATTGCGTTTGCGCGCCAGCTTGCGTCTGAGTTGCCGGCGGCGGTGCATGACGTTCAGGACTTGAGGCTGAGTAAGCAGCAGATCGCCCAACTGCGGCTTGCTTTTGAGAACCGCTTGATTCAAAGCATGGGCGAAGACGCGGACGAAACGCCTGCTGCTATCGCCGCACGGATCACGGGTAAGCCCTGACAAGAGCAGCGTGTTCAGCGGGGTTATTCCTTAACTAACGCGTCCAGCAAGCGTTCAGAAATGAAAAGCATGGACGTGATACTTGCGAAGAGGAGGCTCTATGCCTTTCGGAAGAGAAAAAGCCTGGGCAGTCGCGCTTGCCCGGGACGTGTCGTCGGATATTCCGGCAGCCGTCGAGAACGTGCCGGGTCTGAATTTGACTCCTGAGCAGGTGGCTGCGTTACAGACGGCGTTTGAGGTTCGTCTGATCCGGAGCATGGGCGAAGATTCTGAGGAAACACCCCGTGCCGCTGCCGCTCGGAACGCAGAAAACGATTAACAAGGTTGACGGTCAGCGGTCACCCCGATCCGCGGAGCCGTGCCCCTCTGGTAGTGCGCAATGAAAGTGTGTCTCGTCGGCGTTCCCACAGCCAACGAATTCGACGATCGCACGATGGGCGAAGCCGATGCCCTTCGCGCTGTTGCAGAGCATGCTCCGCTCGGCGTGCTCAGTCTGGCCGCGGTACTGGAAGAGCGGGGCCTGCGTCCTGAAGTTGTAGACCTCAACCGGCTCTACTACAACTTCCGACGCTCAAGTCAGCAGAACGAAGACGACTTCAGCCGCTTCGCCGCAGCTTATTTTCGCCAACGTCAATTCGATTTCGTTGGCTTCGGCAGTGTTTGCAGCAGCTATCCAGTCACGCTACGCATCGCGTGCGAAGTAAAGCGCCAGCAGCCGAACTCAGTTGTTGCTCTTGGCGGACCCCAAGCTTCCGCCGTAGATGTCGACACGTTGAAGGCGTATTCAGAGATTGACCTGGTGTTGCGCGGCGAGGCGGAGGAGACGCTTCCGCAACTTCTAGAAGCTCTGGATAAGGGCGGTCCCCTGGACGAGGTTGCTGGCTTGACCTTCCGCCGCGATGGGAAGATTTTGCGCCATCCTGACGCGTCGGGAATTGCCGATTTGGACAGCCTGCCGTTTCCCGCCTTTCATCTGCTGCCGGACATGGAGACCTGCCGTTTCATGCCGCTGGAGTTGGGTCGAGGGTGTCCCTTCGCCTGCACTTTTTGCTCTACAAATGATTTTTTTCGCCGGCGCTTCCGCCTGAAGAGCCCGGCACGCATGCTCGAGCATATGCGTAGAGTGAAAACGACCTATGGAATTGACGCGTTTGAACTTGTGCACGATATGTTCACGGTCGACCGCAAGCGCGTGGCTGCCTTCTGCGAGGCGCTGCTGGCTTCGCCCGACAAGTTTTACTGGGGCTGTAGTGCGCGGACCGACTGCATTGACGAAGATCTGATCGAGCTGATGGCGAGTGCTGGCTGTCGCGGCGTTTTCTTCGGCATTGAAACCGGTTCGCAGCGCATGCAAACGATCATTGACAAGGGCTTGGATCTCGCTGACTCCAGGGAGCGGGTCCGCGCATGCAGCAAATCCAAGATCAAGACGGCGGTTTCATTGATCGTCGGCTTTCCGGAGGAAACGACGGAGGATCTGCGCTCTACGGTTGGTTTTTTCATGCACTCGCTTTTGCACGACTACGTCGATCCCCAACTCGTTATTTTGGCTCCGCTGGCGGGGACGCCAATCCATCACCAACACAAGGAAAACCTGTATCTGGAGCCTGCGGATTCTGATATGTCATATCGCGGCTGGGACCAGGGGCCAGAAGAGAAGAAGATGATCGCGCAGCACCCCGACATCTTCCCCAATTTTTATTCTGTCCCAACGAACCTCGACCTGGAATTCGTAAAAGAACTGCGCGATTTCTTGCTCAACGGCAGCAGGACTGCCCGCGGGCTATTAGTGGAGCTGCATAAGGCGGGCGGCGATATGCTCGACATATTTCAGGATTGGCGCGCCTGGCGTATGCGCAATAGAGGTCCCTTTCCCGAACAGGACCGTTCGGCCTACTATGCAAGCGGCGCTTTTTCGAGGGACTTGTTTGCGTTCGTGGAAGCGCAATATCTCTCTGCTGCGACCCGATCAGACCTTTCAGTGCAATAGACCCACGACTCCAGGCAAGGACTTAGGCGTCACTGCCCGATTGGCAACGGGCATCTCCTGTCAGAGCTTCTTGAGATAATCAACCATCTCGGGCGAGTTCCACGCGGCAGGGCCAATGAACTTACGGCGAATCACGCCCTTCGCATCGATGATGAACGTCTCTGGCTGTCCTGTTGTGCGGTACAGATCGGGGCTGGTCTTAGAAGAATCGCGCACCGTCACAAAGTTCACCTGATAGTCGTGGAGGAATCTGTGATAGTCGGAATCGCTTACGTCAGTGCTTATACCGAGAATGACGGCTTCCGTTCCCATCCGCTCTTGCAGTCTCTCGAGCGCCGGCATCTCTTCAATACACGGCTCGCAGGTACTGGCCCAGAAGTTCAGGATGATCTTCTTGCCGTGATAGTCGTGGAGTGAAACCGTGTGGTCGGAATCGTGAATCGTGAAATCAGGAGCGGGCGAGCCGATCATCCTTGGATGCGAGCCGCGATCACAGCCCACAATCAACACTAGCAAAGTAAGAATAATGCCCAGAGACTTCACAACCGTATAATAAACCCACCATCATGCAGCTTGTCCAGCATCCAGCCACTGTGCAGGTAGTGATTCCGGCCCGTAATGAGCAGGACTGCCTGGGCCGTTGCCTGGAATCCCTTGTCAATCAGCAGGGAATCAGTTTTCAGATCACGGTTGTGGATGATGGCTCCACGGACCGCACGCGCGCCATAGCGGAATCATTCGCAGGGGTGAGCGTAATATCAGCCGGCGAGCCGGCTCCTGGAGTCATGGGAAAGTGCAACGCTCTCATCACTGGCACACGCGGAGCCACGGCCGAGTGGCTTCTGCTCACGGACGCGGACACGTTCCACTATCCTGGCTCCCTGGCCGCTGCCGTGCACGAAGCCAACGAACACTGCGCGCAACTGCTTTCTTATTCGCCGGAACAGGAAACAGGATCACTCGCCGAGCTTGCGCTTCTGCCCGTGATTTTTGCCGAACTGGTACGGAGCTATCCGCCGCAACGAGTCAATGATCCACTCGATCCGATCGCCGCCGTTAACGGACAATATCTGCTGGTTCGTCGGCAGGATTACGAAGAATTGGGCGGGCACGCCGCAGTGGCCGGCAAAGTTCTGGAAGATGTTGAGTTGGCTCTGCTGTTCAAGCGCTCAGGACGAAAGCTTCGGTTTCGCCAAGGCGAGGGCCTGGTTCGGACCAGAATGTATCGTGACTTTCGCTCAATGGTTGAAGGCTGGACCAAGAACCTGGCTTTGTTGTTCCCTCGTCCGCGGCAGCTCGCCTTAATACGCGCGACAGAGTTTTTGTCGATACCACTGGCCTTTCTGTTAGGCACGGCACTTACGACCTGGCGGCGGGACCTGGCGGCGATTTGTTTTGCAGGCAGCATTCTCGACTACTTGCTGTTTCTGGCGCGCATCCGAAAAGCGCATTTTCCCTGGCGAGCGAACATAGCGGCGTTTTTCGGACTACCC
>WNFF01001410.1_pt1 | contig 19284 bp, 19 predicted proteins | sample 5400441 | NCBI WGS metagenome assembly WNFF01 (sample SAMN13153345, study PRJNA577476) | soil metagenome | isolation source: 120 cm saprolite under Douglas fir tree site 2 hole 3 replicate 1 | place: USA:California | collected 2015-04-18 | reverse complement strand
GTCCTGATTGATGACGTTCTGCCTGATCGGATCGCCGTCGAGCGCGCTCAGGATATTGCGCGCGGTTTGCACGCTCATCCGGTCGACGGCTTCCCGCGTGACCCCGGCGACGTGCGGCGCCATGATGACATTGGGAAGTTCGAACAGCGAATGGCCTGAAGGCGGTGGCTCCTGCTCGAAAACATCGAGGCCGGCGCCTGCGAGCTTGCCTGATACCAGCGCGTCGTGCAGCGCCGGCTCGTCGATGATCCCGCCGCGTGCGGTGTTGATCAGATAGGCCGTCTCCTTCATGCGCTTCAAGCGCGCCGCATTGAACATGCCGACTGTCTCCGGCGTCTTCGGGCAGTGGATGCTGACAAAATCGGCGCGCGGCAGCGCCGCATCGAGATCGGCGACCGGCTCGCAGCCCGCCGTCTTGATTTCGGCGGCAGGTTTGTAGGGATCGTAGACGAGAACGTTCATTTCCATGGCGAGGCAACGTTTGGCGGTGCGCGTGCCGATGCGGCCGAAGCCGACGATCAGAACCGACTTGCCGAACAAATCGTAGGGCAGTTTGCCGAGACGATGACTCCAATTGCCGTCCTTGACGATGGAATGCATTTCCACCGCGCGCTTGGCCAGCGTCAGCATCATGAACAGCGCCTGTTCCGCGACCGACGGAGAATTGGCGGTGCCCGCCACCATCAGCGGAATCTTGCGGCGGCTCAGCGCCGGAACATCGACGGCATCGTAGCCGACGCCGATCCGGGTCACCACCTTCATGTCCTTTGACGCCTCAAGCTCCGGCTCGCCGAAACCGGTACCGCCAAGCGCCACGCCGTGAACCGGCGCCTGCGCCTTGAGCATGGCCTCGAAATCTCCTGCGGAGATCATATTGGGAAATTCGACGATTTCGACGTCGTCCCGCTCTTTCAATAGAGCTCTTCCCGGTTGCGACATCGATTCCGTGATGAAAATTTTCTTCTTGTTGGTCGCCATTCCCAGTCCTTGCCCCGTTCCTTGTCCAGTCGCTAGCCCCGCGGCCTGGCTCTTCTTGTTATGCGTTGTTATGCGTTCGTCAAATGACGACGCCGGTGACCTCGTTTAGCAGGTGCATATTGTTGAGGTCCACTGCCAATCGAAGCGGCCCGCCATCGCGGGCGCCGGCGTTGGGATTAACCCGTCCGCAAATCTCTACGCCTTCGAGCTCCAAATAGATCAGCGTCTCCATGCCCATCGGTTCGGTCACATCCAAAACCGCGTCGAAGGCCTCGACCCCGGGCTCCGGATGCGCTTTTGCTTCGGTGATGTGTTCCGGCCGTAACCCCAACAGCAATTTTTCGTTTCGCGCGACGCTCTGATATCGTGCGGCACGGGCAGGCGGCAGCGGAAAGGCGATACGGTCGGTCAGCCGGATATGCAGTTTGCCGGCGACGTCCTCAAGCCGGCAGGGTATGAAATTCATGGCCGGCGAACCGATGAAGCCGGCGACAAAGCGCGTGGCGGGCTTGTGATAGAGTTCGTTCGGCGTCCCGATCTGTTCGATGCGGCCGTGGTTCATGACCACGACCCTGTCGGCGAGCGTCATCGCTTCAACCTGGTCGTGGGTCACATAGACGGTCGTGGTGCGGACCTTCTGGTGCACCTTCTTGATTTCGATCCGCATCTGGACCCGGAGCTTGGCGTCGAGGTTGGACAGCGGTTCGTCGAACAGAAAAACCTTGGGGTTTCGAACAATGGCACGGCCCATCGCAACCCGCTGACGCTGGCCACCCGACAATTGCTTGGGCTTGCGGTCCACCAGTTCGACGATGTCGAGCATGCGGGCGGCTTCGTCGATCCGCGTCTTGATCTCGGCTTTCGGATAGCGTTTCAGGCGCAGTCCGAACGACATGTTTTCCGCGACCGTCATGTGCGGATAGAGCGCGTAATTCTGGAACACCATGGCGATGTCGCGGTCCTTCGGCGGCACGTCGTTGACGACATCGCCGCCGATCATGATGTCGCCGTCGGTGATATCCTCCAGCCCCGCGATCATCCGCAGCGTGGTCGATTTTCCGCAACCCGACGGCCCGACCAGCACGACGAACTCATGGTCGGCGATGTCGAGATCGATGCCGCGCACCGCTTCGACGTCGTCGTAACGCTTGATAACCTTACGCAACGTCACGTCAGCCATGAGGTTCAACCCTTTGTCGCGCCGGCGGTGAGCCCGGCGATGTAATAGTCCATCAGGAACGCGTAGATGATGAGCGGAGGTGCTGCGCCGAGCAGGGCGCCGGTCATGATCTGTCCCCAGTTGAAGACGTCACCCTTGATCAGGCTGGTGATGATGCCGACCGGCAGCACCAGCTGATCGGTCGATGTCGTGAACACCAGCGGATAGAGGAACTGCGCCCAAGAGACCGTGAAGGCGAAGATGGTGGCGGCGATGATCCCCGGCATGGCGACCGGGATAAAGATGCGCGTCAACGTCTGGAACCATGACGCGCCGTCGATGATGGCGGCCTCGTCGAGTTCCTTGGGGATCGACGCGAAATAACCGATCATGATCCAGGTGCAGAACGGCACCGTCAGCGTTGGATAGAGAACCAGCAGCACATACCAACGGTTGATCAGCTGGATACCGGTCCAGTCGCCGAATACCGCGAACATCTTGAACAGCGGCAGAAACAACAGCGTGTCGGGAATGAGATAGGTCAGGAACACGCCCGTCGCGAGCGTCGCCGAGCCCCAGAACCGCATGCGGGACAGCGCGAACGCCGCTGGCACGCTGATCAGCATGGTGATCGTTACCACGAAGATCGAAACAAATGCGGAGTTCCGAAAAAACGTCAGAAACTGGTTCGATGTCAGCAATTCGACGTAATTCGAAAGGGTCGGATGAAATACCCACCATGGGTTGGTCGCCGCAGAAATCTCGGCGCTGCTCTTAAGCGAAGTGATCAGCATGTAGAGCGGCGGCACCAGCGAGAAGATCGCAAACAGCGTGAGGAAAAAGTACGACCATCGCAGCGCCCAGGTCCGATCGCGGCTCATGCTGCCATATTTGACGGTGCGGGTCGGCGCCGCCTTGTCGATCGTCACGGTGCTGGCCATCAGGCTTCATTCCCGCGTTTATTGATGTCGCGCAGTATAAAGATCGCCGCGATCGCGAGTATCGGAAACATGAACAGCGAGACGCTGGCGCCGAGCGGGATGTCGCCGCCCTCGATGCCGACGCGGAACGCCCAGGTCGCAAAAATATGGGTGTGATCCAGCGGACCGCCGGCGGTCAGGATTCGGACGATGTCGAAATTGGCGAAGGTCACGATCAGCGAGAACAGCGTCGTGATCGCGATGATGTTGCGCATCATCGGCAGCGTCACGTACCAGATGCGCTGCCACCAATTGGCACCATCGATGGCCGCGGCTTCATAAAGTTGCTCGGGCACCGATTTCAGCGACGCCAGATACATGATCATGAAGAACGGGGCGCCGAACCAGATATTGACCAGAATGACCGAGAATCGCGCCCAGTAGGCGTCGCCGGTCCACGAGATCGGGCCGATGCCAAAATATGAAAGCGTATAGTTGAACGCGCTGTAGGAGGGGTCGAACAGCCACAGCCATGCCAGCGTGCTCATCGCCGGGGGAATGACCCAAGGCACGAGCAGCATGCCCCGCCATTTGCGCTGCCCTTTTGCAGGGATGTTGTGAACGAAATGCGCGACGATGAAGCCGATCAGCGCCTTGAAGACCACGGCGGTGATCGCAAAAATGCACGACTGCTTCACCACCAGCCAGAACGTCTCGCGCTTGAAAAGGAATTCGAAGTTGCCAAGGCCGACGAAGCGCTGCATCGACTTGTTCAGGGTTGCGAGATGCAGCGAATAGAACGCCGGATAGAGAACCAGAATTGCGATCAGAAGGATCAGTGGCAGCGTCATGAGGAAGGCTGCGGTCGATTTCCGCTTCATCGCGGCCTGTAAACTGGAACGCTTGCGTGCGCCTCCGGTGCGGGCAACGCTATTCGGCTGAAATGCGACATCGACCATGATGCATCTTCCTCTCGCGTTTCATTTCAGAGGAGCCGGGATTTCCGGGTAATTCGACGAGCCGGCATGACGCGGGCTCCCCGATCCTGTTGGCAAAACCTCGCCAGAGCGAAGGTTCGCCGCGGCGGTCACAGGGTTTTGTGTCACCGCCACGGCGATTTGACGTGTCAGCTCCGCATGAAGCCTTCGAGCTCGCCTTCCGCCCAGGCCAGCGTCTTCTCCATGGCTTCGCCCTGGTAGAAACGCACACACATCTTGGTCAGGGTGGCCTGGGTGTAGATCTGCTGAGCAACCTTCGGCGGCGCCGGCGATGCCGAGATCGAGAGCTTCTGGTGGTTATGCGGATTCGGGTAGTGGTAGAGCGTGCCCTTGGGCGGCCCTTCCTCAGCCCATGTCTTCAGGGTGGTGAGCTTCTCGAACGCCGGCAAGTCATAGCCGCCGCTCGCCGCCACCAGTTTCTCCACCGACGCCGGTTGCGACAGATGGGTCAGCAGGCTCTTGGCCGCCTCCTTGTTCTTGGAGAAATTCCACACGCTCCAGAAATAAGGCAGGAACGGCGCGAAGCGGCCCTTCGGACCCGCCGGGAAGCCGTGCGTCCAGCATTGCGCGGCAATATCCGGTGCGTCGCGCCTGGCGACGGCCCATGCACTGGGCGGGTTCATGATCAACGCGCCCTTGCCTGAGACCAGCCATCTGTTGTTGGAGGCATCGTCCCACGCCGGCGCGTCGGGTGGCAGGAATGCCATCAGCTTTTTGTAATACTCGAGAGCCTGCCGCACGTTGTCGTTCTTCACGACCACGTTGCCTTTGGCATCGACGACCTGGGCCCCGAAGGCCAGGAAGAACGCGCCGACGGTATCGACGGAGTCGCTGGTTTCACCGAGACCGATGCCGAATGGGACGCCGGCCTTGTGGCAGGCCTCGGCCGCCTTCAGGAAGGTGTCCGTGGTCCAATTGTCCGCTTTGGGCGGACTGCCTGCCGGATACATCTCCTGGACGTCAATACCGGCGTGCTTCTTCAAGAGATCGATCCGCGAGCAGGGCCCCTTGATCTGGCTGCCGATACAGGTGGGAACGCCGAGCCATTTGTCTCCGGCCTTGCCGAGATACTCGACGGTACCATTAACGGCGCCGTTTTGCTTGATGAGCGGCTCGACCACGTCGTTCATTGGCTCAAGCAACTCGGCCTGCGAGTGCGGCCACCAGGTTGCCATCGCGAGAATGTCATGGCCGGACTTTGCCTGGGCCTCAGCGGCGATCGTTATTTCGTTCTTCCTGCCGTTACTTGTAATGTAGTCGACGGAGACCTCGACCTTCTCCTTTTCCGCCCACTCATTAATGAGGTCAGTGCTGGCCTTGTTGGCTCCGGGCACCCAGTGATCCCAAAAGCCCATGGTGAGCTTGCCGGCCGCATGCGCCCCTCGAATATAAGGCGCCGTGATCAGCGCTGCGGATGACAGCGCGGTAGCAGCAACGAATTGTCGTCGAGACAGCTTTCTCCGTGACATCGCGTTCCTCCCTGGTGAACCAAATGTTGCTTTTGTTTTTAGCCTCCGTCTGAAATCACGCTCGAAACGGAACTGCGTGGTTCGGAGATTTTGTTTTGAAGATCAGAGCAGAATTGATGCCGTCTGTCGAGAAATCCGGGAGGCCAGGTTTCTAGAACTAACGTTGTGGGGGCATGCGAGGCAGTCCCTTGGTTACGAGACTTCATCAGGCTCCGCGAAAGATATTGCGCTGCACACATCGACCCGCGGGGATTGGCGGAAGGCTGCGCAATAGCGCCGCAGGTCCCGCCGCAACCAGCCTAACTCGATCATGCGTCGCGCTTTTCTTTATCCGGGCAATGCGGCGCGGCAGGTAGACTAGCTTGGTGCGAAAACGATAATGTGCCGACTCGGCAGCAGCCGTGCCGCCGCCAAAACTGTTTTTCCCGATCGACCATGGAGACCAAAGAATGATCAGCCCGACACCGATGGCGCGCGCCCAGTTGAGATTGCGCTTGGCGCTTTGGGCAGCTGTCGTGATGCTTTTCTATGCGCCCGCGGCAGTGGATGCGCAGGGGCTGGTCCAAGGCGTTCAGCAAGGAGCCAACGCGGGCAACAAGGCAGCCGGACCGGTTGGCGGCGTGTTGGGAGGCGCGATCGGTGGCGTCGTCGGTGTATTCACCGGCGTGCTTGGCGTCGGGAAAAACGAGCAATCGCCCCCGGCGAGCGCGCCGAAACAGGCCGGTTCAGCGAAGAGCGCCAAAGCGGCCAAAGCCGGCAAGGGAAGCAAGCAAGCGGTGCTTACCCAGGACGGTGCGCCGCAGCTGAACGCCGAACAGATCGTGGCGAACAGCGATTCCAATATCGATCGGATCAAGACCGAATTGAAACTCACGCCCGAGCAGGAAAAGCATTGGACCGGGTTCAACAGCGCAATGCATTACCTCGGCCATAACGGTGCCGATCATCTCAACCTGCGAGTTGCCCGTGCAAAGCGTGATCCACCGGACGATATCATTGAGCAGATGCGCAACGAAGCGCAGTTTCTCAATGATCGGGCGGTGGATCAGCGCAATGTCGCCGACGCGGCCGAACCACTATTCGCAAGCCTCGACGATAAACAAAAAGCGATCTTCATCGAGGAAATGGTGCGCTTGAGTCACGAGCGCGGGCTCGACTAGGCCGCGGCGCTCTACGCCTTGGCGAAATTCAGCTCCACGCCGACGCCGTCAGGATCGTAGAGGAAGAATTGGGTGTCGCCGGTACGTGGCACGATGCTCTCGCGGAATTTCACGCCTCTGGACTGCAGGCGCTTGCGCACACCGTCGACATCGGACGCGGCAAAGGCGATGTGGTCGAGGCGGCCGGTGTCTTCGTACTTCTTCTCGGTGCCACGCACCACGATGCCTTCGCGCGGCTTGCGCGTGCCCATCAGATGCACGGTGGCGGTGCCGCCCGAATAAAGCCAGTAGCCCGGGAAGCCGAGCGGCGGCCGTTCGCCGTTCTCCAGTCCCAGCACGTCGCAATAGAATTCCTTGGTGCGCTCCAGATCGGAGGGTTCGATGGTGTAGTGCTGCAGTCCGCCGAGTGGCATGGGGTTTCTCCTGTTAGACGAAGGTGAGGTCGGCATCGGCGCCCATCATCCAGGCGCCGACGGTTTCAAAATGCCTGAGCTGGCCCTGCAGTTGCTGGGTTACGGTGTGGATGTCGCGGAAGCGGCGCTCCAGTGGATGGTTCTCGAAGATCGCCGTGGCGCCCGCGGCATTGTAGGCGAAGTCGACCGCTTCGCGCGCCTTGTGGATGGCGTGGGTCGCGGCCATCCGGATATTGATGCGCTGCGCTACCGTGATGGTGGCGCCGGCTGTGAGCGCTTTCCAGGTGTCGGCCATCGACTGCAGCACGTAGCCGCGGGCGGCGCGCAGGTTGACCTCGGCCTGGGCCAGATTGGACTGCACCACCGCATTGTCGCGCAGCGGGCTCTTGGCTCCGCGCGGCACCTTGTTGCGTGCGACATCGAGGAAGCTGTCGAGCGCGCCGCGGGCGATGCCGCAGGCGACGCCGGCAAAGCCCACCTGGTAACAGGTGCCGGAACCCATGCGATAGAGCGGGCCGCTTTCGCGGCATTCGCGATCGAATTCACGGGTGATCGAATGATCCGATCGAACGAAGAAGTCGTCCAGCGCAAACTGGTCGCTGGCCGTGCCGCGCAGGCCGACCGTGTTCCAGATGTCGGTCCACTGCGCATCCTCGGTGCGCACCAGCATGGTCCGCTCCTGCTGTTCGCCGTTGACGCCGCGTTTCGGCGAGCCGTCGGCGGCGTAGATCGGGCAATGGGCGCCGAGCCAGGTGGCGTGGCGGCCGCCCGAAGCGAAGGACCATACGCCCGTAACCTTGTAGCCACCCTCGCACTCGACCGCCCTGACCTTGGGACCGGGACCCCAGGCGAGCACCGCGCGCGGGTCGTTGCCGAAGATCGCATGCGCCACCGGCAGGTCGAGATAAGCCGCCGCCATCGCGCAGCCACCGGCCTGGCTCAGGCACCAGGCCGTCGAAGCGTCGGCTCGGGCAATGGTCTCGATCACATGGAAGAAGGTGACGGGGTCGGTCTCGATCCCGTCAGATGAGCGCGGCAGCAGCAATCGAAACAGCCGCGCCTCATGGAGCTTGTCGAGCAGGGCTGGCGGCAGCCGCCGCGTGCTCTCGATCTCGTTCGAGGCGGCGCCGACGGCCGGACGGACGGCCTCGGCACGGGAGATCACGGTCTGATCTCCCGCGAGGTCGGCAGAAGTCGCGATCATCGTATCCAAGGCTAGGCTCGTCGTGCCGCAGTCGCGGCGGTGGATAGATCAAGCCCCTCGGCCAGTTCCTTGTCGATCTGCTCGATAGACTTGCCCCGGGTCTCGATCCCGAGGAAGTAATACACCGCGCCGGCCATCAAGAACCAGCAGCCTAGATAGATGAACGCGGTCGGAATCTGGGGCAGCGGCACATCGGGCTTGAGGTAGTTGTTCGAGCCTACGATCAGGGCGAGGCCCAGCGGACCAATGATCTTGCCGATGCCGCCGAAGCCATAGGCCGAGCCCATGCCCGAAGTTCGCAGGTGCGAGGGCCAGACCTCCGCCGCATAGGGGCCGACAATGGCAAAACCACCGTCGGCGAAGAAGAAGGCCACCGCCAGGATCAGCCAAAAAGCCGATACGCCAAACAGCGTGGCGTCGTAGTATTGGCCTGCCACGATGGTCAGGACGCCAGCGCCGAAGCCGAGCAGGCCCCCCGCGTTGCGCCGTCCCATCAGTTCCGAGAAGAACGAGAAGGAGAGGCGGCCGATGAAGCCGAACACGCTGAGCAGGATCATCATCTTGGCGGCTTCCTGCGGGGTTACCTTCAGCAAAATCACGAACAGCGACGGCGCCCAAAGCGTGATGCCGTAGACGCCGGTCTGCGCGCCGGCATTGCCGAGCCACGAGACGATCAGGCTGCGCGGATATTTGAAGAGGTCGAGCCAGTTGCTCTTGACGATCGGGCCGGCGTCGGCGGCCGTCGGCAACGGCAGGGTGGTCGGTTCCATCTGCAGCGCCCAGGCGAGCGACTGGCGTGCCTCCTCGTAACGGCCTTGCCGGCAAAGCCAGCGCGGCGATTCCGGCACCCAAAGCCGAACCAGCAGCACGAGCAACGCGGGCAGCACGCCGACCGCGAACAACAGCCGCCACTCGCCGGATCCCACCAGGGCGCCCATCACAGCGCCGAGCCCGACGCCCAACGGGATGACGCAGGTCACGAGACCGCCGACCCAGCCACGCTTGGAGGAAGGCATGAACTCCTGCACCAGTGGCAGATCCACGCAATACAGCCCGCCGACGCCCACGCCCACGAAGAAGCGCATGATCGCGAGATAAATCCAGCCATTGTCAGGCGTGAAGTAAAGCAGGCCGGTGGCGATGGAGAAATTGAGCACGGTGCCGATAAAGACCTTGCGGCGGCCGATGCGGTCGGCGAGCCAGCCCCAGACATAGGCGCCGATGATGGCGCCGACACCTGAGCTCAAGAGCACGACAGCCGACTGTCCGAAGGTCAGCTTCCACGGGCCGATCAGGAAGGCGAGCACAAAGCCGATCAGGAAGTAGTCGAAGAATTCCAATGCGTCGCCAATAATGGCCGCGGCGAGGATCTTGAGTTGGTTGCCGGTCAGACTCGTGCGTCGATCGAGTATCTCGAACATAGCGTTTTCCCTTGGCGCATATTTGTTTTTAAGCGGGCGTCGCGCCTACGCACCGACAATGCCGGAAAAGCTACCCTGTCGACGCCACGAACGGAAGCCCGTCGATACGCGGGGCACCTGCGCGCAAATAAGAACGGCGCCATCCGTCGCTCCGGGCGGAACCGAGCTACTGCAGATTGCGGCTGTTGACATGTTCGCGTGCGACTAGTCCCGCGAGCGCGTAACTTACGTTGGGTTAGAGCGGACGAGGAACGATAGAGCCATATTGTTTAGTGTTTCCCGCTAGCGTTGCTGCACAATTGGGCAAAGGCCGACGTCGATGGAAGAGAAGCGCAAGCACCCACGGACCGAAATCGACGAACCGGCTTACGTGTCGGCGGGCGGCTCCGTGATGAGCTGCATCGTGCGAAATATCTCGCCCGAAGGCGCCGCCATCGATGTTGAGAACCCGGCGTTCGTACCCCCACGCTTTCGCCTGGTGATGGCGAGCGACTCCTCGGTCCGCGAGTGCCGGGTCGCGTGGATTCAGAAAAACCGGATCGGCCTGACTTTCATCGACACGCCGTAAGCACCGCATCATCGCGCCTCTCGAAGGGCAGGGCGGTCCCGCTTCTGCGTCGATCGGGATGCTTCTGCGTCGATCGGGATGGTGATGGCCCTCCACGCTCGGCCGTCCGAGTTCCATCGGGTCGCGTTCTGGACATAAAGCGGGAGCAAATTGATTCGATCGCCGCCCGGTTGTGTTCGGTGACAGTGAGCGCTGCTTCCCTCCCGCGTTCCAGAAGGGTGCAGCCAAGCTGACAAACCTCGGCCCGCGTGAACGTCCGGGCCTGGCTTCGGAGGCAACCATGCCGGCCGTGAAGCTCCGTGCCTCAACAATCCTCGGCGCGTTCGATGAGGTGCAGTCCGAGCTTGTCGGGAAGGCGGTGATCCTTACCGACGGTAAGTCCGGGACGGTGGAGAATGTCTGGCTTGACGAATTGCACGGCGTGCGAATCTCTGTCGCGGGCTACGATGGAAAATGGCCTGTCTCAACCATCAAGTTCGCACGGAGCGGCTGAGCGGCAAGTTCCTTTTATTTCAAGGATTGACCATTATTGACCAGCGCCTCCGGAACTCGAAGCGCAGTGTTGATTCGTCACCGCCATCCCTGGGTGCCTACCGGTGACCGAGCGTTTTACGCTCATGCCCGATCCGAGGTGGAGAACCATGGTCGATTTTCCGGCCGCAATCCCGCTGCTTGCCATTCAGCGACTTCGCTGCCCAAAATGCCAAACACGGATGACGCTTGCGCGCATCTTGCCAGGACCTACTGGATTTGAACTTCGAACGTTCGATTGCTCCAGCTGCGGTCATGTCGAAAAAATCGCGATCGCGTCAGATCCAACGAAATCCGGAGATGTGGGCTGGCTCGTTGGCGAATTGCAGTCGCCAACCTAGGTCCGCCACACCAACGCAGCAGACGCTCCCGGCGGACTGGGCAACCGGTCCGCAATGCGGGTTACTGATTCTTCAAAAGCGATTTTATCTTCTCGTCCAGCTCCTCGAACGACATAACGCCTTTGAGTCTCTCGCCATTGATGAAGAAGGTCGGCGTCGCATCGACCTTCAGTACCTCGTAGGCGAATTTCTGATCGGCGGAGAGCTTGTCGAGCAGCGTCTGATCCTTTGCGCAGGTTTCGACAGCCTGTTCGCTCAACCCGGCCTGTTTGCCGATCAGCTTCAGGGTATCTTTCGTATCCGCCATCAGCCGATCTTGCTGCTTGAACAGCGTATCGATCGCGCCGAAGAATTTCCCGGCATCGTCGTTGGCGATACAGCGCGCCAGCATCGAGGCCGCCGCTGCCTTGATGTCGATTGGAAACTCCCGAAACACGAAACGCACCTTGCCGGTGTCGATGTATTTCGACCTCAGCATCGGAAAGACATTTTCCTCGAACGCCGCGCAATGTGGGCAGGTCATCGAGGCGTATTCGGTGACGGTCACCGGGGCTTTTGCCGGCCCGAGCGCCATGTCGGGCAGCGACACCGGCTTGGCCACAAGGGCGGCCGTCGCACTTTGCGCCATGGCTTCGCCGACCGGATGCACGGGCGCGAAGGCGACGAGAGCGGCAAGCCCGGCGAGAGACAACGCGTTGACGATGGCACGACGAATAACGGTCAACTGATAGCTCCGAAATCGGCGGTGGTGCGTGCAAATATAAGCCGCTCGCTAGCTTGAAACGACAATTCTGGCAATGGCGCCACGCCGCGCGGGTATCCAGACGATGCGATGTGTGAGCCGAGACTATTTAGGTTGATTGGTCTTGGGTTGATCGGTCTTGGGTTGATCGGCGTTCTTCGGCCGCGCCGCTTCCTGGGCGCGCGCGGCCATCCAGGCATCGTACTGGGGCGAGCCGGGCCGCGGCGGTACACCGGCAGGCTCGCCGCCGATCCAGTGCGGCAGGTCCGCCAAATGCTCGCCCGTGGTTTGCCCGGCGCAAGACGACAGCGAAACGCAGGCAAGGCAGAGGAATGCCCATTTGAGTGCCGGGGAGGGATGATTCATCTCGGAGGGATCGCACCGGAATGTGGCGATCAAGGCGCATAATCATGGCCGCTTTGCACCCTCGATCTCGACTTCTCCACAATTCAGGTCACGGGCCGCTCGCGTCCTCCTCGAGGCCACGGCGCTCGCCCAAAATTCCCTGCCGAAGCGCCACAAGGACGAGTTCGATGTCGGAGGTGACGCCAAGCTTGGCTTTGATGAGGTAGCGTGTATTCGCCACCGTCTTCGGGCTGAGATGAAGAATCTCGGCGATGTCCTCGGTCGACCTTTCCGCGAGCAGCATGCGCAAAATCTCGAACTCCCGCGGCGTCAGCACGTCCGTCGCCGCCGGCGTGCTGGCGACGCGGCTCAACGCGAGTTCATGATCGATGTCGGCACTGAATGCGATCCTGCCTTGCAGCACATCGAATGCGGCGCGTACGAGCGCCTCCGGCGGACTGCTTTTCGTGACATAGCCCTTGGCCCCGGCCCGGATCGCCTGCACCGCATACGCGGCGTTCTGATGCATGGTGAAGACCAGGATGCGGGCGGTGGGATCCCACTGCCGAATGCGCCTTATCGCTTCAATGCCGCCGAGTCCCGGCATGGCCAGATCCATGATGACGAGGTCGGGCCGTGTCTGCTTGAACAGGCGGTAGGCCTCGGCGCCGTCGCCCGCCTCGGCCACAACCTTCAGCCGCGGCTGCTTCTGCAACAGCGAGCGATATCCTTCCCGTACGATCGCGTGATCGTCGACGAACATGATGGCGGCGCTTTCCGTCACGCCGCATACCTCGTCTCGCAGGCGGGCGTTGCGGCTGGCGGAACGGGAATTCGTGCGCGAAGCACGAGGCCGCGCAGGCGCGAGGTATCCATGCTCAATCCGCCGCCGAGTGCTGTGATGCGTTCGCGCATGCCCAGCAGCCCCATGCCAAATCTCACGGTGGGGTCGGCCGCGGCCTTGCCGTCGTCATCGACGTCGATCTCTATGTGCGCGCGCTGATCCGGACCGGCGGCCTCTTGCATGCCAAGACGAAGCGTGACCCGCGACGCCCGCGCATGTTTCGCTGCATTGGTGATGGCTTCCTGCGCGATCCTGTAAAGGCTCGCCGCGAAGTCCGGCGGCAGCGCCCCGAATTCGCCGGACAGCTCGATTGAAAAACGCGTACGACCACCGCCGCGGGTGTTCCATCCGGCGACAAGGCCTTGAAGGCTTGCGGCAAGGCCGAGTTCATCGACATCCGGCGGCCGCAGCCTCAAGAGCGCGCCGCGCAGCGCATCCATCATATGGGCGGCCGTCCGGGCGATGCTCTGGCACTCGGACAGGAGCGCCGGGCATTCCTGCTGCGCGGTTTGACCGGCGGAGGCCGCGACCGCGCTGATCGCGGCAAGGCACTGGCCAAATTCGTCGTGCAGTTCTCGCGCGAGATGCTGCCGTTCCTCGTCCTGGACCACGATCAGCCGCTGCGTCAGCGCTTGGCGTTCCGCGAGCGTCGTCTCGAGGCTGCCGGCCAGGTGGTTGAACACATTGCCAACTGCCGAAAGCTCGGCGAGATCGAAGGGCGGCAGACGCGCCGAGAGATCGCCGGAGGCAAGGCGCTCAAGGCCCGCGCGGATTGCCCGGGTTGGCCGCAAGGCGTCTGCGAGCGCCGCGTAAACCAGCACGCAAAGCCCGGCCAGAGCGACGGCCATGATGACGGCGAGGCGACTCGTCTCCCGCCAGCTTTGTCCGATCAGGCTTTGGCGATCGATCGACGCCACGGCCTCACCGTGCGCCTCCTTGCCGAAGCTCACGGGGCGCGCCGACTCGCGGCCCGCATCGAAAAGGCGCTGGTACAGATCGGCGAAGAACTGCGGCGCGCCGGTATCGCCGGGCGCGGCGCCGCTGCACAGGCGTTGAAGAATTTCGCCACTCTGCGCGCGATAGGCGATGCACAGGCCGGGCGCCATGATCGCCGCCGCGACCCTTTGCAAATCAGGGAACTGCTTGGGCGCCCCCTTGATCCAGTGGCTTTGGCCCTGTTGCAGTGCGAGGTCCTTGGCGACCACTTCGGCAATCCAATCCGCCCGCGCCCGCGCCGAGCGGTCGGTCTCGAACAGAACGTAAGCAGCGGCGGCGGCGAAACAGAGCCCCGCCAGAGCGACGACGCGCAGGAAGAGCCGAAACTTCAGATCGAGCTTTGGCGCTGGCATGGGCGGAACACCTTGCAAAGGGGTTGCGTTCGACGGCGCGAGCGGGGAGCAATCTAGAGGCAGAGCCGGCCGCGGGGAAGTGCGGCCTGAAAGATCGGGCAATTTGCCCGGCCATTGCCGGGATGCGTTCGCTTTCGGACTCTCCAGCGGTTCGCGCAATCTGACGACCAAGAGGGGTTTGCGACATGCGTCATTTCCTTGTTCCAATGCTGACGGCCGTTCTGTGGTTGACGCCGTCTTGCGGGAAGGCCCAGGACGGCGGCAAGAAGGCGCAAGGCGCCGCGATCGCGGTGATCGACTTTGGCTATGTCGACACCTCAGGCGAGGAGCGCGATCAGCGCAAGGAGCATGAAACGCGGCTCGGCAACTTCATGCGCGCCCTCAGGGACGATCTCGCGAAGGGCGGCAGCTTCGGGCTCGTAACGCCCGCATGCGGCCCGAAACCTTGCTCGCTCGCGGGCTCGACGGTCACCGACCTGTTGGCCGCGGCCCGCGAAGCTGGCGCGGACATCCTGCTCATCGGCGGCGTGCACAAGATGAGCACGCTCGTGCAAAATGCGAAGGTCGAGGCGATCGACGCCAGGACAGGGCGCGTCATGTTCGACAAGCTGTTCACCTTTCGCGGCGATACGGACGAAGCCTGGCGCCGCGCCGAAATTTTCATCGCCAACGAGATCGCCGAGGTCTCAAGCCAGCCTGTCTCCCGCTGAAATGCGCTTTTCGTCGAATGACAAGAATGGAGCGAGCCATGAGAAGCGGATTTTTCGTGCGCCGCCGTGCGCTGCTTGCCGCATGCGCCGTCGGCTTGTTGGGCGGCGGCGTGCCGTTGACGTTCCAGGCAAGCGCCGATCCGTCGCCGATCAAGATCGCGGTGTTTGATTTCGAGCTCGACGACTTCAGCGGCGGCGCCGGGATAGCCGGCGACAAGGCCGCCGACCTCGCCCAATTGGATCGAGCCACGAGCGAGGTACGCCGTCTTATCGTCCAGTCCGGGCGCTATGATCTTGTCGACGTCACGGGCGCCGAGGGCGATGGCGTGAAGTCGCGCTCGCTGCGGCAATGCAACGGTTGCGAAGCCGCCATCGCGCTAAAGCTCGGTGCCGATCAATCCTTTGTCGGCGTCGTCAGGCGGATCAGCCGGACGGAATACGCGGTACAGTTCCAGATCCGCGACGCCCGCACCGGCGCCATAATCCTCGCGCGGCAAAGCGATCTGCGCATCGGCGCGGATTATTCGTGGAATCGCGGCGCGGCCGCGCTGATCAGCAGCAGCTTGCTCGGAAATCCCTGAGTGCGGCTGGGAGGTGAGGCGCGCCTGTGCCCAGCTGCAGGAGTGGCCATTAAGAACTTATTAAGGGTCGACGTGAAAACCTGACGTCGCTCGCTTTGAGCATGGCGGGGACGATTCGCATGAACGAGCCTGACGTTTTAAGTCGCAACGTTTTAAGTCGCAACATAGACGCGCTGAAAGAGCTGCAGAGGGTCGGATGGCGCCAGCTTGCCGACCCTGCTCTCACAATTTTCGAGCGCCGTGAAATACGAAATGAAATAAAACAGAGCGAAGCCGAGTTGCGGTCCTGTCTGGAGACGATGTCTGATCGTTCCTGGTTCCGAGAACGGCCCGCGCAAGACGATGCGACCGCCGGCTTCCGTAAGGTGGAATTCAGGCTGCTTGGTGGAATTCAGGCTGCTTGCAGGGAATTAGCGATTACTGACATTTAGAGTTCTGGAGCGTCACCGCTTCGGCGAGCGAGGTCATGCAAATCGCCTGGTGTGCCGCGGTGGACGAACCGGCATTGAAGATGTCGGCAGCCGAACTGAACGCCGCCCGCGATCAGGTCGCGATAACGTCGGCCCACGTCGCCACCGAATTCAGTCGGACTGAGGCAGAGTCCGTGCGCTGCCGGTTGTTTCGTAGGGGTCGGCGCCCGGTCCAAGATACCGGTTCAGTCCGTAGATGGTGCCCCACGAGACCAGGATGCCCAAGATGAGCGCGGCCGCAGTCGCTGTCACGATCTCCCGCCGGCCGGTCCTATCCACCTACACGCCTCCCTAGAACTGGTTTGCAGCCTAGGCGGGCATATAGACACCGATTCTCCCACCCCAGGGAATACCCAATTGTCATAATCGGTTGCGCGGGGGCGGGGAGGTTCCAAGTGCTCACGGCTCGTTGCGCAGAGCGCCACACCCCAGCGGCTTCTAAATTTCGCCTTTAACTGAGCAAATGCTCGCCTTGTGATTCGATTTTGCTGAGTAAAGCGTAACTGATTTGAGACGGAGCGACCGATGCGTGTCGCGGTGTTTGTTGTGTTTGTTGCATTTGTGCCGGTGCTGGCTACACCATCAGAAGCTTCAAGGTCCTGCATGACCAAGACCGAAGCGCGTCAGCATTTCGGTTCGGTTCACATCTATTGGCATGGCGCCCGTCATTGCTGGGACGCGACATCGATGAGTGGACACCATCGGGTCCACCAAGTTCAGCGAAAAACCAGTCCGCCCAAGTGGCGTGAATCGATGTCGAAGATGCTGCCTGACGAGATCTCGAAGACGCTGCCCGACGAAGAGCCGGTGCAGAAAACATGGGTCAATCGCTGGGTGGATATCGAGTCTCCCCCAATTGTCTCGCGCTGGGTGGATATCGCCCAGGTCACGCCGCCTCCCGTCATCGAAGCCAAATCCGAGCCGATGGTCACGCTACGCGGCGTGATGATGGTGATCATCGCCATCACACTGACGCTTGCAATCGTCGAGTTTCTGTCCATCGGCATGAGATTGGCCGGATACACTCACAAACGGCGTTGACGACAGCCGAAGGAACCTCCGGCACTTGATGCCGTCGGGAAGCGCAGACGATCGCCGATCGCCAAGTGGAGCGGGGCAGGGTAAACCGTGGCTGCGGCTGCAAATCCGATCTCGCGCCGATGATCCAACTTAGTGAGGGGCTTTCCGGCCCAAGAAGACCTCCAGCAGCTCAATCGCGTCTGCGAGCCGCACGGTTTCCTGTTGCAGGTCGACCAGACCTTGCTGGGAACCTTGCTCAGCGATTTCAAGTATTTCGCCACGGATAAGAGGCAGTTGCTTGCGCCAATTGTCCAGCTGAGTTCGCTCAAGAAGCTCGGGCACAACGCAATCGTCGGCCGGTTGTTGATCTTTGGCGGGATCGGGAACGGAGTTGTTTTGGCAGTCGCGGGGCATGTGCACCATTGATCCACCATCGATCCATTGATTCGACAAATAGTTTCCTCGCGAAATGTGTCAAAGTTGGCGATTGGAACCCGACGCGCGAGGCGACGACGCTGCAACGCCAGGATGCATGCGCGCATCGGCGTGGTGAGGGCGCTGAACTGAGACGTTGAGCGAGTGCTTAAGCAATCGCGCAAAGACACGCATTGGGAAAAACGTAAATTTAAGCCGTGGAGATGACACTGCCGCGATCGCGCTCATGATAAAAACACCAAATCGCCGCATTTTCTCGAAGCGCAAACAGCTTCGATCCGATTTGCCGCGCATGCGGCGGATATCATTGCGAAAAAGGGACGCCCGTTTTGTTGTCCGTTGGCGGAATGAAACCCGCCGCTATTCAACTATGCTTATAGTTGACAGCCGTCGCGCCGACGGTGAAACTATCTACTATATCTATAGTTATAGGTGATGGATGGACATCCAGTTCACGGATCGCGAAATCGACGTGATGGAAGTGCTTTGGGAGCGAGGGCCGTCACTGGTCGGGGAAGTCCGGGCCGCCCTGAAGGATGATCTGGCTTACACCACCGTCCTGACGATCCTGCGCACGCTTGAGGGCAAGCAATACGTTGGCCACGAGCAAGAGGGGCGTGGTCATCGTTATTTCGCCGCGGTCAAGCAACAGGCCGCGCAACAAAGTGCCTTGCGTCACCTCACAGGCAAGCTCTTCAAGGGATCGGCCGAACTGCTCTTCACCCATCTGGTTTCCGATCAGAAGCTCAGCGCGAAGCAGATCCGCAACATGCGCGCGCTTCTGAAAGACAAGTCGCAGAAGGGAGAGAACTGATGCTGGCCTGGATGTCTTACGTCATCGTGGTGAGCTTGCTTCTGAGCCTGGCTGCTCTCGCCCTGGAGCGCTCGGCGTGGGTTCGGCAAAAGCCGACGCGCTGGCTATGGGGCACCAGCATGATTGCCTCGCTGCTGGTTCCACTGGTCATCTCCTCGGTTTCCGTGCAGATCCCGCGGCTGACCGGCGTCGTCGACCCAGCGATACCCCAGAGAGTTGTCGCGCTACGACAAATGACCGCAAGCGGACTATCGCCATCCGGCTGGCTGACCGCGACTGCCGGACCATTCTCGGCGTCCCCCGATCTCGACCGACTGTTGCAGGTGGGATGGAGCGCCGCGTCGACGATCCTGTTGCTGGCAATCCTGGCCGGCGGCGTACAACTAAACTGGCGCCGACGTCGCTGGGAGCGCGGCAACATGGCTGGCGTCCCGGTGCGTATCTCCGAGGACTCCGGTCCCGCCATTGTGGGGCTGTTGGCTCCGCACATTGTGGTACCGCGCTGGCTGGTGCAGTGCCCTCCCGATGTGCAGGAATTGGTAATCGCGCATGAGCAGGGCCATCTCGAAGCGCACGACGCACGGCTTGTGACGATCGCGCTTGGCCTTCTCGTTTGCGCGCCCTGGAACCTGCCGCTCTGGTGGCAACTGCGGCGTCTGCGCTTCGCCGTCGAAATCGATTGTGACGCGAGAGTCCTGCGACGCGGCTACGATGTTTCACGTTACGGCGAAACCCTGATTGCCGTTGGTGAAAGGCAGTCTGCAACCATCGCCATGGTGGCCGCGATGTCCGAACCGAGATCATTGCTCGAG
>WNFF01004418.1_pt1 | contig 19289 bp, 28 predicted proteins | sample 5400441 | NCBI WGS metagenome assembly WNFF01 (sample SAMN13153345, study PRJNA577476) | soil metagenome | isolation source: 120 cm saprolite under Douglas fir tree site 2 hole 3 replicate 1 | place: USA:California | collected 2015-04-18 | reverse complement strand
AACAGGACCCATCCGAGCGCGGTCTCGGGAACCTCTCCCCATTGGAACAGGGCCAAACCCGAGAGCACCGCGACGACGCCGACGAAGAAGAGGCTCAGCCGGAGCCAGCGCACCGCTGGATTCTATCGCGACCGATCGCGTCCGGGCGCCCGACCTGCGATAACCTGGGTCCCGGAGGAGTCCATGACAAATGCCAGCCGTGTTCCGGTGATTCGTCCTCTGGTTCTCGGGGTGTTGGTCTTCGCTGCAACTTCCTGGGCTCAGAAGCGCCCCCCAATTTCCGAACAAATCGCCAAGACCTATGGTCTCGATTCGTTTAGCCAAATCGAGCGGATCCGCTACACCTTCAACGCAGAGGGCGCGCTCAAACTTTCTCGAACGTGGGTCTGGGAGCCCAAGGCCAACCAGGTCTCCTATGAGGGGAAAGACAAGGCGGGCAAGCCGGTGAAGCTTACGTACCTGCGCTCTCAGCTCAGCAGCCAGGCCGCGGTCGTGAAGGCGCCAAAGTGGAAGAAACGGGCAGGCACAAACTGCCGCTGGGGAAGGGTTCCGCCGGGCGGGTCGTGGTGACGTATCCCTCGGAGGGCGGCTACACGCCCGGCGACACTTGGGAACTCTTCGTTGGCACCGACAACCGCGTACAGGAATGGATCTACCGCCGCGGCGGAAGCGCAAAGCCGAGTGGCGTCTGGTCGTGGGAGGCCTACAAGAAGGCCGGCCCTCTCCTTCTATCACTGGATCACCACGGGACATTGGGGGGCAAGCCGGTGCGGATCTTCTTTTCGGATGTGGCCGTCAAGTTGGTGGGTTCAAGCACTTGGGTGAACGCGCAATAAACTAACAGACGGCATGATCGTCGAGTTCCCGGACCCCGCGAACTGCGCCCCGCGCTCGTATGCGCCCGGGCTCATGCAGCAGGCACGGCGCGCGTTCGTCGGACTGATTCCCGAACCGCCCACGTCTAGCTTCCGGCTGCTGCAAGAGCCCGTCCCCGTAACCGTTGTGGGGCCGCTCTTCCTCGACAAGGTGCATGGGCAGGAGGGAGTCGCACCCAATGGGGCCGAAATCCATCCGGTCCTACGAGTCAAGCGACGCGCGGGGAACTGCGGTTGAAAGACCGGCGGTTGTTGGTCCGCGCTGCCTCGATCCCACACAACCCGAGGCACCGGCCGCAGAACACCGACACACTTGAAAGCTGGTTCAAGGTCGGCTGGCGTGTCGAGACTGTCGGCGGGTTCGCGCAGAAGCGCGACGTGAGCGGCTACCTTGAGGACTGGCGAGGTAATCGCGCTCGAGTGGGCCGATCTGGACTTCGAGGCGCGGACTATCCACGTGCGGCGCAGCGTCGAGGGGCCGCTTAAGGACGACGAGAGCCGCATCGCGCCAATGGCGGACACCCTCGCCGCCGTCCTGGGCGAGTGGCGGAAGCTGGCGCCCGTGGGTTCGGCCCAGGTCTTCGAGCCCACGGGCCACGGTGGAAAGCGCCGGGCGGACGGCCGCGCGTACGTGAAGCAACACAGCCTCGGCAAGGCGCTACGCGCCGCGGTCGCGGCGGTGAACGCCGAGCGGAAGGACGGGAAGCTTCCGAAGCTGCGCTGGTACGAAGCGACGCGCCATTCGTTCGCGTCTCGCTACGTCCAAGCCGGCGGGTCCCTCATGAAGCTGGCTGGCATCCTCGGGCACTCAGCGACCGAGGTCACGCTGCGCTACGCGCACCTGCAGCCGGGCAACTTCACGGAGCAGGAGCGCGCATTCCTGGACGTCGATCTCGCGCCGAGCAAGGTGCTGCCCCTTACGGGCCGGACAGCCTGACGTGCTACGCTGGTGCCACGCTCCTGCCCCCTCGGGCGTGGCGCCAGCACGCAAGATGCCGTAATCAGGACTGCGGAGGAGTGGCCGAGAGGCTGAAGGCGGCGGTCTTGAAATTCGCCCGAAAGCTTGGCACCCGTTATCCCCGGTTGTCCTGGGTTGTCCGCACAGAGGGAGTCGGCCGCGCCTCGTTGTCCTGCGTTCACCCAGGTTATCCCCGGCTAGCGCCTACCCGCTTACGAAATGCTTACTAGGGCGCTATGTCATGGCTTCCGTGAGGAGTAACCGGAAACGCCGTCACGTCACGTCACTTTGTCACAACACCGATTTCCTGAGAGCAGGAAACCTGAGCAGGTCTGCCCGGGCGACGCCGCTGGCGATCTTCGGGGCGACGTGCCGGCCTGGCGCCTGCTCTGAGGGAGGCAGGGGGGCTGGATTTTCCACGGGATACGCCCCGGAAGCGCTTGCCAGCTTCAGCGACACTTATCCAGGTTTCAGAAAATCGCACCCTGCAGGAAATGACGGCCAGCGGAGCGCAGGCGCGCGGAGACGAGCACAGGCGAGCGTGAGCCTAGATCCGGCGTGTCTCGTCGTCGGGTGTGGGCGGCGGCGCGGCCGGTGGAGCGGCCGGCGCTGGCGTGCGCGACCCTGACCGCAACGCCGGGTCCCGGTCCTTCCGGTAGGTGCCCTGCAGCCGCTTCAACGCCTGAGGCTTCGGCGGTGGCCCGCGCTTTCCCATGGCGCGGAGTATCCCAGGTGTCCGCGCCGCATTCCCGCGACGACTCCGCCACGGTGCACGGAATCGCCCGCTCCGTTGCGCCAGGTGTCACGGCTTGCACGCGCGGCGGCGGGGCGGGGCGCTGGGGCCGCGGGCCCCGCTGCTCGCGCCACGGCGAGGCGTAGGCGGGTGCCGGCGATCGTTTGCCCGTGCCGTGGAAGCCGTCGTGTCTGTCCGTCAGACTGTCGCCCCATGACAAACCCACGCAGCAGCGAGCCGCTCACGCTCACGGCCCGGGAAGCGTCCCGCGGCTTCTCGGAGGCGATCGCGCAGGTCCACTATTGCGGCAGACGGGTCAACGTGACCCGGCGCGGCCAAGTCGTGGCCGTCATCGTGCCGCCCGAAGAGGTGCAGCCGCGCCAGGGCCCAGCACACGAAGGCACTAGGGGGCAGCGATGAACGGCGCGCAGATGTGGGACGCTGTGCGGGCCTTCGGGGATGCGCTCGCGCTCGAGAGCGCCCGGCTGCAAACGGCGATCGAGGATGTCGAGCGGCTCGGGCGCGAGCTCGCCGTGGCCGATCCCGACCGGCAAGGGTTCGCGGCTCTCGTCGCGCGCTGGGTCCTGGCCCGCACGGTCGTCGAGGCGTTCGAGTGGCGCGTCCAGCACGGGCGCGCCCAGCTCGCGGGTGCGCGCGCGGAGCTCGAACGGTCCGGGCTCGGCAATCTCACTGACACGACACGCGCGCAGGGATGGGGCCCATGGTGAATCCGACCGGCTCGCGGCGGCGCAAGCATCGCTGCGCACCTCGCGGAGATGTCAGGCGCGCCGAGCACGTGATCTACGGCCGGGTCGAGGCCAACACCGATGCGGTCGTCAGGTTCCTCGATGGCTGCACGATGAGCGGGATCGATGCGGCCGTCCTGCGGATCGTCGACTCGCCCGGCGGGCACGTCGACGACGCTCAGCGGATGCACGCAGCGGTGCTCAAGGCGCGCAGGGCGGGCGTGCACGTTTCCTGCCTTCTCGAGGGTCGCTGCTTTTCCGCAACCGCGCTCGTGCCGCTCGCGTCCGACTGCACGATCGCGAGGCCCGAGGCGAAGTGGCTGGTCCACAACGCGAGCGGAGACGCTTCCGGCACGGCCGCGCAGATCGAGAGGGGCCTTCGGGAGATTCGCTTCGCCGACATCGAGGTCTCGCTGGCATACATGGCCGCGACTGGGTGCAGCATCAGCTTCATCCGGGCGCGGATGTCGGAAGGCAAGACAATGACCGCCACGGAAGCGCTCCGGGCGGGCTACGTCGATCACGTCGACGACGAGCGGCTCGCGCGATGAGCGACAACGGCGCGTTCCAAGCGCAGACGACCGCCTCGAAAATCACATTACCAACTCAGGCCCGTATCCTTTTCTTTCGCAATGATCTCTTTCCAACCAACGCAGACGAGGTGTGGGTGATCGCGGTGACCGCGAACCAGGTCTCGCCCGCAGACCTGCGTTGGTACTGCTTCGGAGTTTACTGAGGAGGTCCTGAAATGCTCGACCAGAGTGCAGCATCCAGCTCGCCGGCCGCGCAGCTTGTCCTTGACACGGCTGGACTCGTCCGCATCGCGCGCAAGGACCCGCCGCCGCGCAATCGCCCGTGCCCCTGTGGCAGCGGGAAGAAGTACAAGATGTGCTGCGAGAAGACCGCACCGCTCGCGGCGTCCGACGGCCAGCGCCAACCAACCATCGCCGAGATCAATCTCGAGCGCGCGTTCGTCGGGTTCGGTGCGGACATGAGCGATCTCCTGGCGAACAGTGATCCGGGCGAGCGCGTTGTTCACGCAGGCGAGGTGCTGTGCGCGATGGAGGACGCCTATCTCGCCGGTACGCGCACGCTGCTCGTCTCGGTCGACAGCTTCGGCGGACAGCTCGAGGGCGGGGTCCTGCTCTACGATGCATTCCGGGCCTTCCGGGCTGCCGGTGGGCGGGTCGTCGTCTTCCTCTCCGGCGCTGCGGGGTCGACGCTCTCCTGGGCCATCCTCGCCGCGGACATGGTGGTCGCGCGAAAGGGTGCCCGCATCCTGGTTCACGGGCCGTCGCAAGGACTGCTGCCCGAAGCGACCGCCTGGAAGCGCGCGATCTACCGCACGGGAACGCTCGCGCCGCCGGAGACGATCGAGGCCTGGATCTCTGAGCCAAGCCATCCCGACGGCCGCGGCGTGGTGGCGCTCGATGCGCACCGCGCGCGGGAGCTCGGGTTCGTCGACTTCGTCGGCGGAAAGGAGCGCGCCCGCGAGCTCGCGCTGGCGCTTGGGCGGGGTGAGCAGGTCGCCTCGCCGCGGCGTACGGCACTCCAGGCGCGTGGTGAGCTGCCCGAATTCGCCGAGGCGCTGGCTGGCCTGCGCGCTGGCGCGGACGTGCTGCAACGGAGCGTGGTGCGAAAGACGGCGCAGGACGCGGTGTACGCGCGGCGGCAGATCGATCCGGCGCTGATCGTCGTGCCCGCCGACACGCTGTCGTTTGGTGATTCCGTACCGCCAGCTATCCCCTTCAGCACGTTCATGAGTGTGGGATTCAATCTTGGCCAACAAACCACTAACGCAAATGCAGCTTACTTCGCCCCGCGCGCTGGCAGCGTGTCCAATTTTGCTGTTCGTGTGAAGATTGCTTCGGCTGGGGCGGGCACCGTGTTTACGGTCATGCTCAACGGCGCAGCGACCGCCTTGACGCTGACCGTTCCGGCCGGAAGCACCGGGCTCTTCACCTTCGCCGGTGTTGTCCAGGTGGCAGCGGGCGATCTGATCAGCGTTCAGGCTGCGAGCCAGGCCGGCATGACTGCCACGCCGCTTTCTATCTATGCCACTCTGACCATGGCACTGGCCTAGGCGATGTCGCTCGCTCTAGTTACAGGAAGCGCCCTGGAGGGACAGCCAGAGAGGCACGAACGTGGTCCATCGAGGATCGGTGTGTCCTGGGTCTCCAATGAAGTAGTGCAGGACCTCGTGGGACACAGGACTCGCTTCGAGGCAGTGCACGCCGCGCGTCGACACCGTCACCGTGTTCGATTCCCATTCGTAGCAGCCGAGCAACGGACCCGCGAAGCCGCTGCATTGCACGGGCGGCCCCTGCAGCACGATGCGCAGGCCGGCAAGGTCCGCAGGGTCGAACCCGAAGTAGACCGAGGTCGCCAGGAGCGTGCGGCGCAGATGCTCGCAGGCGTCCGCTGCTTGGGCGAAGGGCGCGGCGTCCTCGGTGACAACGAGCGCAACGCCGAACAGGTCTGGATCGCCGAGCCAGTGATGCCGACCGGGTCCGCACCCCATCGCGCACAGCAGGAGCGCGGTAGCTATTTGTTGGGGTCGCATTGGCTTCCCGAAAGGACGGCGCGAAGAACCTTGAGAGTCGCCTTGTCTATCTCGAAGCGCCTGTCGCAGTAGATCGTCGTGCTCAGGGAACTGGATGAGCTGCCGCCACCGTAGGCGCCATAGGCTCCGCGTCCGGATGCCGTCGAGAACGATACTTCGGCGTGGTAGCTGTAAACCTGATTCCCATTGGTCAGCGGCAGCACGTCGGTCGGCTGCCCGTACTGCACAATCACGTCGTCCTGTGATTTCCCGGTCCACCGAGCATTGAACCACTCCTGCGGCGACGGAGGCGGAGGCGGGTATGCGCACCCAGCGAGCAGCGCGCCGAGCACCATCCACCGCATCGCTTCCTCCTTGGGGGCGAGGCGAAGGGTAGCGCCGCCTGAGGGCGGGAGCAATCCGGAGGGCCGCAGCCTCGGTATGAGCGACGCGCCGGGGCCGGTCCGTATCTCAGGTAGGGGCAGATCCGCACTAGGAGTGCGACTTTCCGAGGGGCGGCTCCGGTTATGAGAAACGGTCTTCGCGCGCGTTTCCCGGCTCAGTGCACCGTTGAGAACCGAAGCTTCGTTTGCTGGATATAATCAAAGATCGAGATGTGTTTCACGCCAAGCTGCGCGCACACGAACGGGAGCTTGGGCTTGGCCGGACCGCCGCCCGTCTCATCACTGACTACGGTGAGACCTCTGGCGCGGGCCAATGCAACGACGAATGGATCGGCGTTGTTGCGGCTCGACTTGGCGTCGAACCAGACCCGGAAGGTCGGGATGATGTACGCAACGTGCTGTTGCTGGTCGTCGTCCATGGGCACGATGAGGCGGTCCTGCTTCCGGATCCACGCTGAGAGCGAGTCTTCCTTCTGGTCGAGTTCGTCGCGGACGAGCTCAGAGGACACGATCGATCCCGCTGCTATCCGCTGCTCGATCCCTTTCCAGAAAGACGGGAAGAGCTCGAACGAGTAGTACCTCTTGTACGGGTTGAGGAACGCGCTCGTATCGAAGCAGTAAATGTCCATCTCAGCCTGCCGCGACCGCGGCCTCGAGATCGCGGAGGTGGTTCAGCTTCATGTCGAGCAGATCGGGAACGTCAGCCAGTTCGATCGCCTCGCCACCGAGAGCGTCTAGGACCAGGCGTACGTACGGGAGGCTCTGCGTGCGTAGAGCAGTTACGTCTCCGCGCTCGCCTCCCTCGCGACCGTCGCGCGCAGATGGAGGACGCCGCGAGCGCCAGGCGCGTCGCAACCGGACATAGTTTTCCTTCGTTGCGAGCTTCAGCGTCAGGAGGCGCCGAAGCATCGCCTCCGCGCTCACTCCAAACGGAAGCGCTAGATCAACTAGATCCGCCTCCGTCCAATCGGTTCCGCGCCGATGGCCGCGAACCTGACGCGCGCGACGAACTGTCTCCGCGGGCATCAGAATGGCCGCGGCAACCGCGTTGCAAAAGGTCTCTATTTCGTCGACCTCGTGCTCGTTCTTTGATGGACGATCCTGCGTGAAATCGTCGCACATCGACGACGTTCCGAGGCAGACGTGCACGTACTCATGCACGAGGGAAAAGAGCCTCCCGCGCGGCGAGTCGGAGCGATTGAGCGCAATAACGGGAAACGGCCGCTGTCCGATGGCCATGCCGCGCATCTCGTCGACGTCGACGTTCCTCACCAGGAAGACGAGCGTGCCGCGCGCTTCAACCGCGGACCGCCAGACTTTCAGGACGTCGTAGTCGCGCAACGAGACTGGCGGTGGAACGCGGAGAGCAGCTCGCAGCTCGGCAGCAACCTGTTCCGGGTTGCCGCCTGGCTGGAGGGAATTCACGTACGACCAGTCGTACGGAGCGGCGAAATCGATGAGCCGGACCGCGGCTTCGCGCTTGTAAGCCAGCCGCCTCATCGCGAGCAGCAGCTCGGGAGAGATCGGCCGGTCCTCGCTCTCTGGAACCCTGCGGAAGTCGGCGACGGGCCGAGCCTCGTCGGGCGGGGCGGCCAGGTAGAAGACGCAGATGCTGCGCTTGTAGAGTGCTGCGGCCGCGCGGAGCTGCGGGAACGTGAAGCGCTCCTGGCCGCGCTCGATCGCCTCCAACCGTTCCTCGGGCAGCCCGAGATTCTCCGCCGCGTCCCAGACGGCGAACCCGGCCGCCTCGCGTGCCCAGCGCACGACATCCGGATTGGCGAGAGCGAAGACCTTGCGCTGTGCCATTGTGTTTCCGTATCCCGTGATTCGCGGTCGCTGTTCAACTTCTTGAACGCTCCGCACCGCAGGTGGCGCCGATTCACGGGCCAGAAAACGAGCCACACCAGCCAGAAGCTCAGCCCGACTACTAGACGTTCGTCTCTACGCAGGTCATGGGAATGACAATTCGCGGCCGGTGCTGCTCAGTGCACGGGCAGCTCGGGCCCCGGAGCCGGGAGCGGCCGGCCCGCAGCCACGCGCTCGGCACTCGAACCCGCCGCGATCGCCGACCTGGCGCGGGCCGCACGAAGTAGACCGCCGCTCCGCACTCGCGGCAGTAGATGCAGATCGCCATCGGCTCGAGATTCTACTCTCGGCGCGCCGGCTGCGGACGCTGGTTCGGGGGCTTGACGGTGGGTCACCGTTGGTGTTACCACGTCGTGCATGGTGCGTAATCCGGCAACGAGCTTCCGTTTCGCCCCCGAGTTGCTCGAGCGCCTTGACCGCTACGCCGAGCGGCTCTCCGCGGATACCGGCTTGCCGGTGTCTCGCGCTTCCGCGGCGGCCAAGCTTCTGACCGCCGCGCTCGACGCGGAGGATTCTCGAACCGGCCGCCCGCCGCGGCCTAGCTCGCGCGCCCCTCGGCGCTGACGCTCGAGCGAAACGGAGCCGGGCACCGCGTCAACGGACACCCGGCCCCTAGGAGCGCCCTCTGCTGAAACAGAGGAACACCCCATGGCAAGCGAACGTAGCACCAAGGCGAGCAAGGCGAGCAAGGCGGGCGCGGGCAAGGAAGTGTCCAAAGCTGAGCGGCTCTTGAAGTCGGCGCCGCGGGAAGGCCCGAGCTGCACGGCTTGCAACAGCACGAAGATCCGGGACACCTACCGCAGCCGGCTCGACGGCTCGGAGATCGACGAGGCGAAGATCCTCGGGGACGCGATCTACGGGATGGTCGATCTGCTGGACGCGGACCAGGACAATCTGCTGAACAGCGAAGGCGATGCCTCCATGACGCAGCTCCGGGCGCGCACTCTCGCCGGGCTGGTCGATATGTGGATCGCCCGTCCGTACGAGGACGAGGGGTCGGCGCCGGGCGAAGGGACGGCCAAGTAGCCATGGCCCGCACCGGACTTCCCGCGACGGTGGTGTCGCGCCTCGCGTGGTGGGAGCGCAAAGGCTGGCACCTGGACGAGCCACTGGAGAAGCTGCTCGAGCGGCGGGCGAACACCCTCGACACCGTAGATCGGCGCCGAGCGGCGTGCGTCGACTTCGCCAAGCGGTACAGCGCCGAGTTGATCACGGCACCGGAGACGATCGACAACGCGGAATTGAAGGCCTACGTGGACGATCTCGACGTGCTGCGCAAGTGGTCGTGCGAGGTGGCCGCGTTCGACGTGCTGATCGCGGAGAAACGGGGCGGCAAGGTGCTCGCCTTCCGCCCGAAGCGGCCGGCGCTGTTCGTCGTGCCGGAGCCGGACGACGAGCCGCCGCGTCCGACAGGGTAGCCCGATGCCACGCAAGAGCACCGGGCCGTCCAGCGAGGGGATCAAGGCGGTGATCCGTGGCTACCGTGCCCTCCCGCCCCACGAGAAGCTCCTGGCGCTGCACCACATGGGCTTCACGAAGACCGACGCAGAAGAAGCCGTCATGCGGGAGATGCGCCGGGCCGCGAAGGAAGCGGAACAGGCGTTCGCGGAGCAGGCGAAGGAGGAGCGGTTGAAGCACCGGCCCAACGCGCCCGTGATTCCCCTCGATGGGGAGGCGAGCGCGGACGATGGGCTGGTGGTCAGGGACGAGGAGGGAGAGGACCCGGAATGAAGTGCCAGGGCGGCACCGGAATACTTGCGAGACGGCAAGAACCCGCACCGCCAGTGCGGATCCGGTGCCGCTTTGTGCCCAACAGGGCACGCGCCGGTAGCGTTGGCGCTACAGAAGTCCGAGGTATCGGACAGGATCCGCACTCCGGGTGTGGATTCGGGCCACTTTAGTTGCCTACGGGCAATGTTTTCTCCGAGTTCTCGGAGTGGCGTCAGGTGACGACGGGGGTCTGCTCACAGTGAGCAGAGTTAGTCCGACATCGGGGCGCCGCCAGGACGGGGCGCCCCGTTTCTAATGCGCGCCAGCTTGACTCAAGGGCCCGTTGGACGAAGCGCTTGCTGGCGGCTGGAGAACCTCGAGGTTCCCGCTGAAGCTCTGCCACGTCGTCACATGGAGCCTCACCGGCGGTTCGTGCGTAGGGGACGCCTCTGGCGTCTTCTTTCGGCGCCTGTGACCGCTAAGAATGGCAGCCGGCACCAGCACGAGCCAGACGAGGGCGAACAGGATGATCCCGCCCAACAAGTATCCATTGCGAGGATCCATGGTGCCTACCTCACCCGCTCAGTCACTACACCGCCGAGGATAAGTCCCCCGCCAACTATAAGCACCATTCCGACCCAAGAGCCAACAGTCCACGACCCTGATGCTCCTCTCAGCAACCACTCTAAGAGGCCGAAGGTGATCCAGAGCAGACCGCCTTCCCGTGCCACCTCGCCGAGCATCTTCAGCGTGGGCTCCTTGTCTGCCGCAGCCACGGTTTAACCCTCTCGCGGCGGAGCCGATGCGACTAGCTTCGCTACCTCTGACCATCCGAAGGTGTCGCGATCGGGCAGTGCGCTGATGAGCTTCAGTGCTTGAACGAGCCACGGGGCGAACGATGTACGCGGCACCGCTATCTGCGCAAAGACCGGTGCGAGGATCTTGAAGCTTCCGTCCGGCTGCTGTTTGAGCTGCGTAGGATCGAAGTACCCAAACGAGAACACGAGCGATTCATTGAGGGTGTTGATGGCCATCGCGTTCGAGAACGTGGCCGGCGACTTCAGCTCGTTCCTGAGCTCGATCTGCACATCGCCTCTCAGTATCTTCTGGTCTGTGTCGGGCATCAGCGGTCCCCTGGCGGTCGTTGCGTCCGGCGGCAAATAGCACTCAGGGCCGGCACGTCAACGCGGGTACTTCTGGCTCCCTCATTCCTACCGGTCCTTCGCCTTCGCTTCGACGGCCTGCAGCAGCAGCTGCCCGAGCGGCGTCACTTCGATCCTGTCCCCGCCTCCGGTCGACACCCGCTGCAGAAACCCAGCGAGCTCGAGTCGCTGAATGCCGGCAAGCGTCAGCGGATCGCTCTCCTCGAGGAACTTCGTCTGGCGCTGGAAATGGTCTTGTCTCTCGGGAGAGCCATCGAGAACCACCCGACCGGTTCCGTCCTGCAGCGCCTTGTCAGCCGGCCAGCGGCCCCCGATGCGGAACGCCGTCTTGAGCACATCGACGTCCGACGCGGCGAGTTCCCCGACGGCGCGGACCAGGTGCGGCCGAGTCCGCGCATCGACGTCGCTGCGGGTCAGCAGGAACCGCAGGAGCCGCGCGTACAGCCCCGTCTTTGCCTCGTCGTCGTCACGCCAGACTTTCTCCAAGAGCGCGGCATACTCGGTCGCGGCGGCTTCGTCCGTCTCGATTGTCTCGATGATCGCGCGCGCCTCCTCCTTCGGCATTCCGGCGAGCAATTCAACGTGGAACTGCTCCATGCGACGCTCGCGGCGGTCTGCCACGATGCCGCGCGCACGTTCCACGAGCCGCGCAATGCCGGCGGCCACTAGCGGACCTACTGGGCCCAGCTTCGCTGAGATAGCAACGCCGAGGCTTGCCTTCGTCAACGCCCCGAGCTCGCTCGCTCCGCGTGCTCTTGTCCTGCGCCTGTTGGGCATCCCGGTCTGAGGGCGGATTCTACTCCCACTTGTCCTTCGCCTTCGCGTCCGCCTTGGTCTGCCACTGCATGTTGTTCGGCCGGTCCGCGCCGCCACGCTTCAGCGGCTTGACGTGGTCGACGACGTAGCCGGGACACGCACCCGACTTCCGCCCCGTCGACGGGCACGGGTGCGACCGCTCGAACGCGCGGCGCTGGGCGGGATCGCGGAGGTGGCTGCTGTGGCGCCGGTCGGCGTGCGTCCGGTGCGCGCGAGTCGACTGCGCCGTCGAGCTGCTCGAGCGCGAGCTGTGGCTGCGCGTGACCGCGGCCTCGGGAGCTAGCGCTAGGAGCGCCGCCAGGACGAACGCGCCGATCCGCCGCATGGGGGCCCTCCGGAGCCGCCTACCGTTGCGCCGGGCGCCCCAGGAACGCAAGAGCGCCCGCTTGGAAGCAGCGCACCACCCCGAGGCGCCGCGTTCACGGGCGGGCGCGGTCGCCGGGGCTCAGGGCCGCGGCGTGCCTACGAGCCGGCTCGTATGTTTTCCCACCGCACTCTTAGTAGCCAGGCTACTAGCGCGTCTTAGCCCGGCTAAGCAGCGCGCGTCTCCGGCGCCGTGAACAAGCTATAGCTCGTTGCCGAACGCATGGGGGGCCGCCAACTCGCTTGCCGGCAAGCGGGCTAGCGCCCGTCGACCGCCATCACTCGCGGGTGCTCGCGGATGCTCGGGGTGGTCACGGCGACGCGGGGTGGAGGCGCGTGCCTAGCCCGGCTAGGCAGAGCGCAAAGGGGAACGTGCGCGCCCTGTGGACCGCCGCGCCAGCGCGTCCCACCCGCCTTGCGTGTTGATGCGCTCCGCGCTGCCCACAAAACAGCGCCCGCGATCATCCCGGGGAAGCCGTCGTGCAGTGCCCGCATCATGGCGTCCACCTATGGGCACACCAATCCGCAAGCCGACCCCCTGTCTCCCGAACGCGAAGCTACTCGCGCTCGCCGTCGCCGCGCAGGCGGATCCGCGGACCTGCAGGAAGTTCCTGCTCGGCAGACGCATCCACCCGGCCATCCAGTCGAACATTGAGCGGGCGATGCGGACCCTCGGTCTGACGGTACCGATCCCCGCGCTTCCGACTGGTGGGCGATGACCAACCCGATCGCGCGACTAAAGTGGGTCTGCGACAGCGCCACGGGCGCGAAGATCGATTCGGGCGCACAGAGGGCGGAGTGCGCGCTGGACTCCGCCGGGCAGACGACCTGCTTTCGGATCTGGGTTCGCTGGGCAGATGGTCGCTGGCGCGCTGGTGAATGGCGGTGGCCCACCCCAACCATGAAGGAACGCGCGACGCGCGGAGGTGCTGCATGATCGCGCGCGACAGGTTCGACGAGGTGAAGCACCGCTTCGGCGCCGCCGGGCTGCTCGAGCTGGCGGAAGCCGAAGGACTTCATCATCGCGGCAGCGGCCGGAACCGTTGCGAGTGCCCGGGCTGCCGGAATGGAGATCCACGCGGCGCGAGCATCGGGGAGAAGAACGGTGTGGGCCTCTGGCACTGCTTCCGCGACGAGTCGCACCGCGGCACCGCGATCGACTTCCTCGCGCTGGCCCGCAGCGTGGATGTACGCCAGGCCCTAGATGAGCTGGTCCAACGCGAAGGGCTTGGTCATCATGATGTGCATCATGATGCACATCTCCACCGGGCGGCGCAGCGCAGGACGTCGCCGATGCGTGGCAGGCGCGCGGGCTCGACGTCGCGGCGATCGAGGAACGCGACCTGGCGCGAGCGCTGCGGTTCGGCGTCCGGCTGCCGCGCTGGGCATGGGGAGCGGGCAGCTCCTGGAGCGAGGGCGCGCACCGCCTCGTGGTCCCCATGTTCGACGCGGGCGACCGGCTCGTCACGCTGCACGCGCGTGCCGTACGCGCACCCGATGGCAAACCGAAGGGACTGAGCCCCGCGGGCCACAGCATCCGCGGAGCGGTGATGGCCGACGCGTGCGCGAGGGAGTTGCTCGCAGCGCCGCCGAAGCACGTCGACGTGCTCGTCGCGGAGGGGGTGCCCGACTTCCTCACCTGGACGACGCACTGGAACGAGAACGCGCCGGCCGTCTTCGGCATCATCGCCGGGAGTTGGACGGAAGCGCTCGCCGCTGGTGTGCCCGCTGGCGCACGCGTGCTCATCGCCACGCATACCGACGAGGCCGGCGAGAAGTACGCACGCCAGATCGCGGGCACCCTTCGCGGTCGATGCCGCGCTCTTCGCCGCCACCCGGAGCCAGCATGAAACGCGACGCCACGGACCTGGCGGCCGAGGGGACGCTCGAAGCGAATCCGTTCACGTCGGCCGTGCCGCTCGACGAGCCGCTGCCGCCCACCGATCTGGGCAACGCGCAGCGGCTGGTGCGCCTCCATGGTGCCGACCTCCGCCATTGCCACCCGTGGGGGAGCTGGCTGCCGTTCGACGGTATGCGCTGGAAGGTGGACGACACCGCGCAGGTGGAGAGGTGGGCCAAGAATGCCGTGCGCTCCATCGCGGAGGAGGCGGCGCAGGCGACGGACGACAAGGAAGCGAAGAAGCTCCTCGGCCATGCGCTGAAGTCTCAGCAGGCGCAGCGGCACCGGGCCATGATCGACCTCGCCCGCTCGGAGGAAGGGATCCCGGTCCTGCCAGCGCAGCTTGACGCGGACCCGATGCTGTTCAACGTCCAGAGCGGCACGCTCGAGCTGTCCACGGGCCGCTTCCGCGAGCATCGGCGCGAGGATCTGATCTCGAAGGTGGCGGCCGTCAGGTACGACGCGAGCGCGACCTACCCGGCGTTCGCGAAGTGCCTCGAGCGGATCATCCCTGACGCCGACGTGCGCGGGTACCTGCAGCGAGCCTTCGGCTACTGTCTCACCGGGGACGTCTCGGCGCAGGTGCTCTTCTTCGCGCACGGCGGCGGAGCGAACGGCAAGAGCACTCTCCTGAACGCCATCTTGCGCCTGTGGGGAGACTACGCGACGAGGGCGCCCTCGGAACTTCTGCTCGCCTCACGCGGGGACCGCCACCCCACGGAGAAGACGGTGCTTCACGGCCGGAGGCTAGCCGTCTGCTATGAGGCGAACGAGGGCCGGAAGTTCGATCTTGCCGTGGTCAAGACGCTGACCGGCGGCGATCCGATCACGGCCCGCGGGATGCGGCAGGACTTTTGGACGTTTCCCCCGCAGCACAAGCTGTGGCTGGCGGCGAACGCCAAGCCAGTGGTGGCGGCGAACGATGAGGCGACCTGGCGGCGTATCCAATGCATCCCCTTCGAGGTGACGATCTTGGAGGAGGAGCGGGACCCGGCCCTCCCGGAGAAGCTCGCTGCCGAGCTGCCCGGCATCCTGAATTGGGCGCTGGTGGGCTGCCGCGAGTGGCTGCAAGCCGGCGGCGGAAAGAAGGGGCTCGGCGAGCCTCCCAAGGTGCGCGAGGCGACGGAGAGCTACCGGATCCAGGAGGACACCATCGGCGCTTTCGTGGCGGACCGCTGCGTGGTGCTGCCCACCGCGCGGGCCGCGAAGCCCGAGCTCTACAAAGAGTTCAAGACGTGGGCAGAGGACAACGGCGAACCGGCGCTGACCAAGCACGAGTTCAACGCGCGCATCGCGCAGATCCCCGGGGTGGATGGCGACGTGCGGACCGGCAAGGCGCGGCTGTGGCGAGGCATCGGCCTCCGGACGGCGCCCGTCCAGACCGAGATCAATCCGGAGGCGCGCGCATGAGCGGCGACGAGCTGAAGGCGGCCGTCCGCGAAGTTCTGCGCGAGGAACTTCCCCGCCTCCTCGCAGGGCTACAGGTAGCCGCGCCAGATGGCGAGCGCCTCCTAGATGTCGACGAGGCCGCCCAGCGGCTCGGACTCTCCCCTTCGACGGTCTACAAGCGCGCCCAGGCCTGCAAGCTGCCCAGCGTGAAGGACGGGACGCGGGTGCTGTTCCGCCCCGCGGACTTGGACGCCTACGCGGCGGCGCGGCGGCGCAGCCCGGAGAAGGTGAGGGCCTTGGCGAAGGGAGCGGCGGACCATGCGTGAAGAAGAAGGGGCTGCGGATGTGTGGCTGGAAATGGTGCGGGCGGAGCGGCTGCGGCGAGCCGTTGCCAGAGCCGTTCGGACACTGATGGCAAGCAAAGGCTCGGCGGCGGAGTCGGAGATCGTCGCCGCAGTGCTCCGGCGCCGCCGTGGTGTCGTTGCCGCAGACATCGGAGAGGCCGCTGCCGTTCGGGCAGCGGTCAAGGAATGGTTCGCGCGCCTGCGGCTCCGGGAGTTCAGATCGCGCCGGCGGCGGCCTTGACTTGCTTCGCCCAACGTATTACAGAATACACCATGGCACGACCGACCACCGACCCGAAGCCGCGCGTCCTGACCATCCGTCTCGGCATGGACGACTTCCGTAAGCTCTCCCGACTCGCGAAGCAGGGGAAGACGAGCCGCGGGGAAGTCTTGCGCCGGCTACTCCGGGCCACGAAGGAGGGGTGACCGTCATGGGCTGCGTCTATCAGAGGGGCACGCGGGGGAAGCCGAACTTCTGGATCAACTGGCGCGAGCACGGAGAGAACCGCTACCAGAAGATCGGGGCGGACCGCGCGCTGGCCGTCGCGACGCTGAAGCAGATCGAGGCGGAAGTGCAGAAGAGGAGCCTCCGCCGTCTGCATGGCGTGGAGACCGAGCCGCCGCCCCCGGTTCCCACCTTCGCCGCCGCAGCGGACGCCTTCATTGCCCGACGGTCCGCCCTTGACCTCGACGGCAAGCCCATGCGCCGGAGCTGGAAGGACGACCGGGCGCGGCTCGACAAGTACCTCCGGCCGCGGCTCGGACGCTTCCACCTCGACGAGATCAACGAGGGCAAGATCCGCCAGGGGATCGACCAACTGCGCGCCGAGCTGAAGCCGCAGTCGATCCGGAACTGCCTGGCGATCGTCTCCCGCATCTACAACGAGCAGCCGAAGGTGCTGCGCCTCGACAACCCCGTCGCCGGCCTCGACCGGGCGGACCGGGACTCGATCGGCCCGGCGTGGGACCCGAAGGGCACGCCGTGGCTCAGGACGGAGCAGGTGCGGGCGGTGTACCTCGCCATGCCAGAGATGACCAGCGCCGCGCCTTGGCGGGCCATGCTCGCGGTGGGCACCTTCGCGGGCCTGCGGACCGGCGAGGTAATCGCGCTCGAGTGGTCGGACCTCGACTTCACCGCACGCACCATCCACGTCCGGCGCTCCGTCGAGGGTCCGCTGAAGGACGACGAGTCGAGGATCGCCCCGATGCCGGACACGCTCGCGGCCGTGCTGACCGACTGGCGGAAGCTGGCCCTCGTGGGCGCTGCCCAGGTGTTCGCCCCGAGCGGCCACGGCGGCCAGCGCCGGACGAACGGCCACGCCTACGTGAAGGTGCACACGCTGGGCAAGGTGCTGCGGGCCGCGATTGCCGCGGTGAACGCCGAGCGGACCGAGGGCAAGCTCCCGGAGCTGAAGTGGTACGAGGCGACGCGGCACTCGTTCGCGTCCAGGTACGTCACAGCCGGCGGCTCCCTGATGAAGCTGGCGGCGATCCTCGGGCACTCAGCGACCGAGGTCACGCTCCGCTACGCGCACCTGCAGCCGGGCAACTTCACGGAGCAGGAGCGCGCATTCCTGGACGTCGATCTCGCGCCGAGCAAGGTGCTGCCGATGGCGAGCCGGGCGGGCTGAGCCGGGGCGGCCGGCCGCCCATTGCAACGCCAGGCGCGCTCCAGCTAGGCTGTCCGGTGTGCGACAGCAGGCTACCTGCCGGTTTGGCCCTGCCAGCCGTAGGTTGTCCCGGGGGAGGTAGTGGCCGGATTGATCCGCACAGCGTCAGGTGTTAGACCACCCGACCCCGATGGGAAACTGGACCGGGATCGGGCGGTCCGTACACTGATTATCCGAGCTGGTACGCAGAAGTACCTGGAGTAGCTGATGCACGTGACGAAGAACCCAGACGGCACGTTTACCGTGAACGACGAGCCGTTGCGCCTTTCGGATGCTGCCGCGGAACGCCTCCTGAAGGATATGGAGTGCCGCGACCAGCAGGCCGAACGCCAGCGGTTCCTCGACGAGTGCGATCGCGAGTACCGCGCCGCCCAGGAGAAGAAGCTCGACAAGTAGGAGCTCTTCCCGCGATGGCCGACCAGGGATTTCTCGACGGCCTCACGACCCGCGAGGTCGGCCCCGACATCGACAGCAGCCAGTTCAAGTGCGGCGAGGGTGTCGACTGGTTCCTCAAGAAGGTTGCCTGCTCCTACCACCTGAAGCGCATCAGCAGGGTGACATGCTGGATGAGCGGGCGCGAGCTCGCAGGCTACATCGCGACTTCGATGTCCCTCATGCAGCTCTACACCGCGACCCAGAAAGAGCAGCTCGGCCTCGAGAAGGTGAAGTTCCACGAGCAGCAGAAGAACGAGGCCAAGTTCTTCCCAGCCTTCCTGATCGGCATGCTCGGGGTGTGCGAGCGGCACCAGCGCAAGGGGTTGGGCTCGGTCATGGTGAAGTACGCCATCGGCGAAGCCCGCGCGATCTCGGAGGCCGTCGGCTGCCGGTTCGTCGTCGTCGACTCCGAAAAGACGGACAAGGCGCTGGGCCTCTACAAGAAGAACAACTTCACGATCATCGAAGGGCAGGACGCGGAGCGTGAGACGGCGTGGATGTACTTCGACCTCGGCCCACGCTGAACGGGACGCGCGCGCCTCCGTCACATCTGTCACCCTATTTTGGCCGCTGCGTCACCGCCGGCTGGACCCCCGAATTTCGGCTCTCCGCTTACCCGGCGCTTACGCTGCGCTACTCCCGGACCTGGACGCCGCAGCCAAGCTACCGTAATCAGGACTGCGGAGGAGTGGCCGAGAGGCTGAAGGCGGCGGTCTTGAAAACCGCTGGCCCGCAAGGGCTCGCAGGTTCGAATCCTGCCTCCTCCGCCAACCGGGCGCGTCTAGATCATTTCGCTCGAGCTGCGCGCGGATCTCCGGCAGCGTCTTCGCGCCGCCGTCTTGACGCGGCGTGCAGGGCGTGCCTATATATGAGTCTCAGAGAAACAGAACAGCCGATAGGAACGACAATTGAGCGCCTTCGATCCGATAGATTATCAGATCCTGGCGCTCCTGCAGGGTGACGCCCGCACCACCCAAATGGCCATCGCTCAGGCCGTGGGTCTTTCGCAGCCCGCGGTCGCCGACCGCGTGCGCAAGCTGGAGGAGCGGGGCGCGATCACCGGTTACGTGGCCCGGCTCGACCCGCGCCTGCTCGGAAACGACATCCGCGCCTTCGTGGGGGTGCGCATCGCGCACCCGCGCCACCACGACGCCTTCATCCGCAAGATCCTCGAGGTGACCGAGGTGCTCGAGTGCCACCGCGTGGCCGGGCTCGATTCGTACCTCCTCAAGGTGGTCACCCGGAACACCGGCACGCTGGACGAGCTGATTTCGGATACGCTGCGCCGCATCCCCGGCGTGACCCGCACCCACACCACGGTGGTGCTCTCGACGGTCAAGGAACAGACGCAGATCCCGCTCCCCGAACCTTCCGG
>WNFF01001409.1_pt1 | contig 19289 bp, 15 predicted proteins | sample 5400441 | NCBI WGS metagenome assembly WNFF01 (sample SAMN13153345, study PRJNA577476) | soil metagenome | isolation source: 120 cm saprolite under Douglas fir tree site 2 hole 3 replicate 1 | place: USA:California | collected 2015-04-18 | reverse complement strand
GAGCTGCTCTTCGAGAAACTCTTTTTCCTTGGTGGTCGTCTCGAACTTGATCCGCAGCCCATTGGCGAGAAGCTTCTTCAGCTCGGCCAGCTCGGACTCGAGCTTTCCCTTGGCCATCACCCCGCCCTTCTTGATCAAGGCCTCGCGCTGCTTCTTCAGATCCTCGAGCAGGCTCTTGGCCAGGTTCGAGTACTTGAAGTTGTCCGGACGCTTACCGAGCGAATCGATCTCCGCCTCGAGCTCGAGGATGGAGTCATTGGTGTTCTTGAGATCCTTGTCGGTCAGCGCCAAGCGAAGGATTCTCTCGAGAATGAGGTCGGTATCGTTCTTCGCTACCGTGGTCTTGTTCTTCTTCTGGATGTCGGCGAGCACGTTGTAATAGGCGCTGGCGTCCATCTCCTTTTTCAAGAGGACCTCGAGCTGGTCGTGCACCGGCAGGTACATCCGTTCGAAGTCCGCGAGGATCGAGCTCGATTCCCGATAGCGGCAGTTCTCGTAATAGATCACCGCCTTGAGGATCAGCGCCTCGGGGAAATACTCCTCCTGGAAGAAGGGCGAGGATAGGGTGATCAGATTGCCCAGCGCCTGCTCGTATTGACCGATGCGATAGCTCGCCCAGGATGATTCGAAGAGCGCTTCCAGCCACTGCTTACCGCCGCGTTCGACCTTGTTGTAGTAGTAGACCGCGTATCGATTCTGCCGGTGACCGTAGTGGGTTCTCGCCAGCTGCATGAAGGCGAGCTCGCGCACATCCTTGTCCTGCCGCTCCATCCCTTCCGCCCTCACCACGCCCGGCCGGGTGACCCGGATCACTTCCTTCATCGACTCGAGCGAGGCATCGAATTTGTCCTCTCGGAAGTAAGCCAGGCCCTCGAGATACTTGGCTCTCGGATAGAACGGATCGCCCTTGGGGATAGTCAGCGCGAGGCGCTTCACCTCGTCGAAGCTCTTGCCGGCCTCGGCTTTCTGCTCGACCAGATCGAGGGCCCGTCCACGGACGAAGTGATATCGGGCGAGAAGATAGCGGAACTCGTTGCGGAACCGCTCGGGGAATTCCTCGTTCGAGTACTTGGCGATCTCTCCGAGGATCACCGACTCATTGGTCGTCTTGTGGCTGATGAAGAACAGCCACTCGAGGCCGCTCTTGAAGAATCGCGTCTGCGATCCCTTGGAGAGGATCTTGGAGAATTCGACCAGGGACGAATGGTACATCCCCATGCGATAGAGCGACTTGGCGAGCAGGAAATTCGCGTCCTGGTGCAGCTCCGCCAGCTTGGGATCCTGCATCAGCTCGGAAGAGGTCAGTGCGGCTTGATCGTAGTGCTCCTCTTTGAACTGGCGCAGGGCAACGTCCAGCCTTTGGCGTTCGGCGGTCTTCCCCGAAACATCGACCGCTTCGAAGGTCATCGTCGGCGCCGGCTTGAGCGGCTTCTCGACCTTCTGGATCGTCGGAGGCGTGCTGATCACGGTGGCAGCCGGCAACGGCGGGGCGATGGTCTTCTTCACCTCCACCGGCGGTGGTTCCGGCGAGGTGATCTTCGGCGGCGGAGAGAAGGAGAGCGGAAGCCTGCTGGGCGTGGAGACCCCCCCCGCGTTTTCCAGCGCCGCCGCTTCCCGGGCGGCCTTGCTCCGGGACTTCCGGTTGAACTTCTTGGCGGTGCCGTTCTTCGAGGTGCTGCTCTTGCCAGTGGAGGTTGGTCGCTGGCGCGTTTCTGCGCTGCCGTACTTGCCCGTACCGCTCTTGGCGGAACCGTCCCGGGTGCCTCTTCGCGTGCCACGCTTCCTCGAGGGACTCGGACTCGTTTGTTCCGAATCACTCGCGGTGATCGAATCGCTCGCGGTGGTGGCGGCGTCCGACCGCTTCTTCTTCCGGATGCCTTTTTTCCGCTTCGGTGTGCTCGCCGGAGAATCGCCGGTGGCGGCACCCGTTTGATCGTCCGGCTGGGCAAACGACGAATCGCCGAGCAGAAGCCCCAGTCCGATAATGAAGAATTTCAAGAGCAGGCGCATGGGGATTTAGGAGTCCGTGAAAATGGTGGGGAAAAACATCGAGAACCCCAGCTCGAACACGATCTGCTGTCGCAGCTGTGTGGCGGGTAAGGGAAGCACTTTCTCCTGGTAGACCAGATCCCGGATCTCGGTGCGCAAGGTGAGCCAGCGGTTCATGAAGAGCCGAAACCCGAACCCCGCGTTTCCCCCCACCGATGTCTGAGCAGAGCTCCCGATGCCGCTGGGGGCGGGACCCGCGAAACGGACCATCGCCACTCCGGCGAGCACGTACATGTCGAAGTGGACGAAGCTCTCTGAAAAGAGCGAGAGCTTGCCATAGAGAGGAGCCCACTGCCCTTCCAGCCCGGCGATCAAGTTGATCTGACCCGGCGCTTTCCCATCGAGCTCGGCCATGGTGGCCGAACGACAACCGACCGGTCCGGTGGCGGCGTCGCGGTTGCACACCTGGGCGGCGCCGGACACGGAGTCGAAGGCGTAGTTGAAATGGAGCCCGATGCCAAAGGTCTCCCAGGGGTGATAGGTCAACGTCGCGCCCAGCATGTATTTGGTGAAAAACGGATCCTTGAGCGAGAGCGCGCCGGAGGGGCTCAGCTCGAAGCGCCCCTTCTTTCGAAACAGGTGGCCGGACACGGGTTGAACCCGGTCGCGCAGGGGCCCTAAGCGGTCCTTATCCACCTCGGAAACGTCGCCCGCTTCATCCGCGGCGGACTTAGGCGGCGCGGACTGGGATGCGGCGGGCTGGGACGCGGCGGACTGAGACGCGGCGGGCGGGGACGCGGCGGGCTGAGGCGCGGCGGACTGGGCCAATACTGGAAGGCCGCTGAACAAGGCGAAAACCCAAAGTGATTTCATCATTCGGCCTCCCTCCCCGTGGACTGGAACGGGAGGAACACCGACAGTCCCGCCCCGAGCATCATCAGATTCTGCGTCGCGCCCTTGGTCGTTCCCGCCGGCTGATCGACATAGGTGGTGTTGATCAACGAGACGTTCACCGCGACGAAGTCCTTGACCACAAAGCGCATCCCGAGCCCGAGATCCACCGCCGGATTCAAGCCGCGTTGGGCGGAGGTTTCGGTGTGGACGACTCCAGCGCCTCCGAGGATGTACGCGTCGACGTGCAGGATGGAATTGAAGATCGCCACCTTCCCATAGAGCGGGCTCCACTCGAGGTCCCCCATCGTCGACCACTGAGGCACGGAGAAGAAGATCCGGCTCTGGAAATTCCTCTTCGCGGTACGAACGTCATCGTTGGGGTACACGTACGATTGGCCGAATACGCCCATCCACGAGAAGCGCGCGGCGAACGCCAGCGTGTCCGCGAGGTAGTAAGCGCCGCGAACGTTCAGCGCATACTTCGCATAATAAGGATCGTTGATCGACGTGCTCAAAGAAGGAGCCAGCTCGAAGCGCTGCTTCTTCAAGTACACCTTGCGCTGAACGCTCTTGACCCGGTCCTCTTGAATGATGTCCCGCTCTCCCGCGCTTACCGGGGGTTTCTCCACGGCGGTCTTAGTGACCGCCTGAGCGGGCTTGACCTCCTTGGGGACCTTTTGCAGGTCGTCCTTTTTCTTCTGCTCTACTTTTTTCTCGTCCTCGGTGAGGTCCAAGCCCAAACTCTCGCGTTGTTCTGCGAGAGCGCGAGCTCCGAAGAGGAGCAGCACGACGACGGCTGCGGGTATGCGGATCAAAGAGTTTCTCCGTCCCTTTAAGAATTCCCGGAGCGCAAAGGCCACCTGGGCAACCGGCGGAATCCTATCGCTGGCGTTTAGCTCCAACAATGCGCGGATCGCGTAAACTGCCTACATCGTTCCACAATTCAGGCGACCGGCGATGTCGACCTGGCCGCCGGTCGTGCTACCGTTCAGCCACCGCCTAGGCTTGGAGGAACGCGCCAAGATGCCTGTCTGCCGCCCGTTCGCGATTGCCGTCGTGTCGTTTTTCGCCCTGATTTCCCTGGAAGGATGCCGCGTGGCCACGGATCTGGGGCGCCCGTGCACGCTGGTCAAGAAGAATCCCGACGGAGGTAGCGGCTCGGTGGGAATCCTCGAGTCCGATCTGCCGCCGAACAAGGACTTCATTTCGTTCGGGGCCACCGAATGCGAAGACCTGGTCTGCGTCCGAGACGCGGCGGTTCCGAGGTCAGGCATTCCCAACGCCACCGCCACCGGCTACTGCTCGCGAGCGTGCGTGCCGAACGTCACCAATGGCTGCCCCGCGTCCAACCCCGACGACGACAAGGACCCGAACAAGAAACTGTCGTGTCGCGCCTTGCTCCTCGATGAGCAGACCCTCGGCGCGATCTGCAGCACCCGGCCGGACACCTGCCAGAGCATCGGGGACACGCGCTCTCCGTACTTCTGCGCGCGCGCCATCCCCTCGCCGTAAGCCTTTGCGGTGGACGGTTCGCGGTTTAGCGCGTTTCGATTTCCACCGGGCTGCCCGATTTGACCCCGGATTTGGCCGACCAGCCTCCGGGGACCTCGAGAACGTACTTCGAAGGCACACCCACCGACCGCGAGGTGAGCGTTTGCGGAACTGCCTCCTCGACGATCCCGACGATCTTCTTGTCCGCGCCGATGAAGAGCATGTCCAGCGGAATGAGGGTGTTGCGCATCCAGAAGGCGCGGACTTTTTCATCCGGGAAAATGAAGAGCATTCCCTTGCCCTCGTCGAGTCGAGCTCGCCACATCATCCCGCGCGTCGTCGCCTCATCGCTCGCGGCCACCTCGACATCGACCGGGTGGGTTCCTCCGTAGACATCCTTGAGGGTCACCCGAGCGTGGGGAAGCTGCGGCAGCGCGTAGTTCTCGGCCGCCGGATCGGTGATCGGAAGGGAATTGGCCTTGGCGGCGGGAGCCGACCTTGGCGCCAGCTCGGATTTGCTGCAGGCCAAAATGCAAAGCAGCGCTGCGGCGCCGGCGTATCTTGCCCAACTGGTCATTACTTCTGCGGCTTGTTCAAAAGCTTGTGGGTCAGCTCAGGCCCGAGGCTCTCTTCCATCAGTTGCTCGACAATCGATTCGAACTCCGAGCGTTGCGTGTCGTGCTCGTAGATGAAGCGGATGCCCATCCCCGGGTCCGGAGGCTCGGTCTTGGACCAGACGACTTCGCCCAGTACTTCGAAAGGAGCTTCGCGGTGCGGTATCGTCAACCTGAATAAGAATCGCGTTCCGATGGCGAGGGGCTTGTCTGTTTTAATGAATGTCCCGCCCTTGGAGATGTTCTTGGTGTAGTCGGCGAAGAAGGAGTTCAACTTCTTGTAGTCCACCCTCAGCTCGATCGGAACCCGCGGCTGCGCTCGATTCTGGGGCCGGTTCGATTCGCTCATGGCCAAAAGATTATAGGGGAGCTGATGGTGCAAGTCCTGATCAGATCCGGATATCTGCTTCGCAACCGGCTGGCGATGGCGGTGATGGTGATCCTTGCGGCGGGCGGGGCATGCCTGATCCGGCTGCCGCTCATCGGGCTGCCCGGATACGAGCTCGGTGAAGCGATGGCCGCTGGGGTGGGACTGTTGGGCGGGGTGCTGGGGATTATCGCCGGTCGTCAGGAAAGCCGGCTGATCCAGGGAATCGATCCCCGGCCGCGCCGGGCAATTCGGAGGGATGGTGCGCTCGAATCGGTCTGGATGCCATTTGCCGCCGCCAGCTTCCTGGGCGTTGCCGCGCTGATCCCTCCTTTTCTAGCAGCCGTTCTCTTCGCCTTCTCATCGACCCGGTGCAATCCATTGGCGCAGGTTGGCTTCTATCCCCTGCTCGCCGTCCCCTCTGCCCTGGTCGCTTCCGCGGCGGGTGTGCTGTGCGGGCTTGCCTGCAAAGGTCGGGCGGCGGCGGGTGCGCTCTACCTCCTTTTGCTTCTCGCGGCGGCGGCGGTCACCGCCTGGCCGCTGATCGATGGCCCTCAGACATACGCGTACAACCACTTCGCCGGCTACCTTCCGGGGCCGATCTACGACGAGGCTCTGGCGATCCGGCCCGCCCTCCTCTGGTTTCGCCTCGAGTCGGTGCTCTTCTGCGCGCTCGCGATCTGCCTCGCCGGGGTCCTGCTCGACATGAGGCGCGGCGTGCTCAGCTTTCCCCACGCTCGCCCGGGAGCGCTGGTCTACTTGATCCTCGCCGCGGCTGCCGTCGCCGCCCTCGAATCGCGCGCCGAGGTCCTGGGTTTCCGGACGAGCGATCAATTCGTATCCGACAAGTTGGGCGGCTATCGCCAGACCGAGCACTTCCGGATCTTCTATCCGCGGGGGAAGCCGAAGGAACAGGTCGCCCGGCTGGCGAGGGACGCCGAGTTTCGCTACGCGCAGATTCGAGCCTTCCTCGGCGGTGGTCCAGACGAGCCCATCCGCCTCTACCTGTACCGATCCCCCGAAGAGAAGCGGGCCCTGGTCGGCGCGGCGCAGACCCAATTCGCCAAGCCGTGGCGGCTCTCGGTTCATCTCAACGACTCGTCATTTCCGCACCCCGGCCTCAAGCACGAGATCGCGCACGCGATGGCCGCGCCGTTCGGATCCGGTCCCTTCAAAGTCACCTCCCGGTTCGGAATCTGGCCGGTGATCGGCGTGATCGAGGGACTGGCGGTCGCCGCCGACAATCCGATCGACGAGCTTTCGCTGCACGAGTGGGCGGCGGCGATGCGACAGCAGAAGCTCGCACCCGACATCCGCTCTCTGTTCCGGTCGGATGCCTTCTACAAGAGCTCAGGTCCCCGCGCCTACGTGCTGGCCGGTTCGTTTCTTCGCTACCTGGCCGAGACTTACGGCACGGAGAAACTGCAGCATCTCTACCGGCGGGGAGATTTCCTCGGCGCCTACCAGCGCTCTCTCGATGGCCTCGCGACCGACTGGGAGAGTTTTCTCGACGCGGTTCCGCTCGACCCGGCGGCGGTGAACCAGGCGTTCACCCGATTCCGGCGGGGGAGCATCTTTGCCCGGCCCTGCGCCCACGAAGTGGCTTCGCTCCAGGCGGAAGCCGCGGAGTTTCTCGCCAGCGACCCATCCCAGGCCCTGGCCAGGTACGAGCGATGCGCGCAGATTCAGCCCGAGGAACCCTCCTTCCGGGCAGGCGAGGCCAGGGCGCTCATCCTGCTCGACCGCGCCGACGATGCCGCGTTGGTGCTCTCCAAGCTGGCCGATCAGGTGAAAGGCGAGCCGGCGCTCGAGGCGGAGGTGGCGATGGCGATGGCGGACCTCGAATGGCGGCGCGGTCGAACCGCGGAAGTGGAGAAGCTTCTCGCCCGGGTGATCGAGCTCAAGCCCAGCTCTTCGACCGAGCGCGCGGCGCGGATCAAGCTGGCCGCGCTGCACCTACCCGCCGGCCCCGCGGTCTGGGCCTACCTCGGCGATCAGCCGGAGGAATTGAAGCTGCTCGGGCTTCGCGAAGCGCTCGACTCGAATGGGGCACAGCCCTACTTGAGCTACCTTCTCGGCCGCAGATTGACCCAGCTTGGCTTCGGCTCGCTTGCCGCACGCTACCTGACGCCGGCCATTCTCGCTCCGCTGCCCGACAGCCTGCGTCGGGAGGCCCTTCGGTTGAAGGTCGAAGCGGAGTTTCTCGCCGGCGATTGCGCGGGAGTGAAAAATGACCTCGGGCAATTGCCGGACTTCGGGGCGTCTTACAAAGCGTCGCTGTTGGAGTGGAGGGAGAGATGCGAGTTTGAAGAACGCGCGTTCAACGGACCTCTGGTGTCACAGTCTCCTTTCCGCTAAACGGCGCATTCCTTAAGGAGGCGAGATGAGATTTGAAGTCCGGCACCGGATCCAGGGCACGCTGGAAGAAGCTGAGCGCGCGATGCTCGATGAGCGCTACCCGCAGTTTTTGCTCAAGCATCACGGCGTTCTTCTCGAAGTCGAGCTCCTGGAGCGAAGCGAGGAGGGCCAGCTGGTGCGGCGGAAGGTCCGGTACCGGCCCAAGCCGGTGATTCAGTCGATTGGACCCAAGACGGTTCCACCGGAGTGGTTCGCGTTCGTCGAGAATTCGATTTACGATCGGAATCGGAAAGAATTGTCGTTCAGCAACGTGCCAACGACACAAAAAATCAGCCGGACGCTTTTGAACAACGGGGTTCTTCGCCTGCGCGCCGCCTCCGGTGGGGTGGAGCGGACCCTGGAGGGCGAAATCAAGCTCAACCTTCCGTTCTTGCTCAAACCGCTGGCGATGATCGGGGAAAGAATCATTCAGGCCGAGGGTCTGAAAATTCTCGACGGGGAGGTCGCGGTGCTAAACAGGTTCATCGCCGAGGTGCTCCGCGCCAACCCCGCGGCGCCCCCCAAGGCCTGAAGCGGGGAATGATTCATGGGGGTTCGCGTTTTGATCACGGGAGACCCGGAATGAAGATGCGCCTGTTGACCTTGCTCACCCTCACCTTGCTTGCCGGCTGTGGAGCGCGCCGGATTCCGGGGACGGAAATCGAAGACAACGACGACACCCGCGCGATCTTGAAGGTGATGGAGTTGTATCGCTCGGCAATCGAAGCCCGCGATGCGCCAGGTGTCCTGCGCCTCATCTCGGAGTCATTCAAAGACGAGGGCGGAACGTCTCAGCCGGAAGATCGGATGGACTACAAAGACCTCCAGAAGAAGCTGCCGGTCGAATTGTCGAAGCTGGAAGACGTCAAGCTCGATCTCAACATCCGGAAAATCGAGATTAACCGCGACACGAGCATGGCGAGCGCGGTCTACACCTACAATCTGAGCTTCCGCATGCCCCGCCTGAGCAACAAGCCGAAGAGCGAATCGGAAATCAAGCAGATGTGGTTTCGGCGCGACAAAGGAGAGTGGAAGATCGCCTCGGGCATTTGAGGCAGCCGCTCACTCCCGGCTCTCAAAGGGGCTCGAGCCCGACCATCGTTTTGAATGCGGCCGGGCCCATCTGGCTCAGGGCGCGCGCTCGGGCCAGATAGGTTCGATAGTCTTTCCGAGCCAACCGCTCTTCGGGGAGCGTGGAGAGATGAAAATCGCGGATCCTGGACGCGCTGTAGCGAACTGCGCCAAAGAGCGCCTGGAAATAGAGCGCTTCTTTCTCCATCGGGGAGAGCGGTCGCCCGGCCTGGTATCCGCGGAGGATCGCCCGGCAAAGATCGGGTCGATAGTGCCCATCGAAGCACCAGGCATTGAGGGCGATGGCCAGGTCGAGAACGAACGCGTCCCGGCAAGCCATTTCAAAGTCGAAGAAGGCGGAGACCCGGTCGCCCACCCACTTGACGTTGTCCATGAACAGGTCCGCATGAATCGCCCCCCGGGGAAGAAGACCGCGATCAAAGGATTGGGACTCGCGCAAAAGCGCCCCCAACTCTCCCGCCAGCGATTGGATCTCGCGGTCGCGGTGAGCGGCCAGCTCCTCCAGCCATTGGCGGACCTGCGCGGGCGAGTACGGATTTTCCCGCGATCGATCGAACGAGTTGGCGATCCGGTGAAGCTTGGCCAGCGTGGCACCTACCTGCTCGCAGTGTTCGGGCATCAGGCCGGCCCGGGTGAGCTCTTCGCCGGCGAGGTAGCGAAAGACAGAGGCACGACCGCCGGCGAGCTCGAGGAACGCGGCGCCCGCTGCATCCCGCACCAGCGTCGGCGCCGGAAACCCACCCTCGATCAGATGCGAAATCAGCGCCGCCTCGAATTCGAGGTCGCTGGCGGAGCGAACCGTCGAGTGGCGCAGAAAGTAGGTTCCCTTTCCGGTTTCCAGGCGGAAATTGGTGTTGATCGACCCGTGTGGAATTCCGTGCGCCTGGCGAAGCTCTCCCAGATGGAAAGCGCGAGCCACCGCAGACAGTTGCTCCGAGCTCAGCTCCGTGTAGACGGCCACCGCGGCAGGGTTGTTTACCGTCGGCGCCAAGTCAAGCGCGAGGTCGCGCTAGAGAAACTCGGAGGGATCGATCGGACGGTGCTTCGCGGCGACAAACTTCCAGTCGTCCTGCTCTTTCTCCAACTTCGCATCGATCGCGTAGCTGCTGACCTCGCTCTCCTTGGCCAACTCTTTCAGCGTCGAGGCCCGGGAGCGCCCAAAGATGTACTTTCCCGAGAGGGTCGCCGAGGTCGGAGTGGTGACGGTGACCGCGAGATCCACCACAAAGACGCGAAGCCAGGTGCCCCGCATCATCTGAGCGGCGAGCAATTGGTGGAGGTCGCGCTTGCCGCCACCCTCCTCGAAGACGAACCGTTCGGAGACCTGGTCCATGATGTAGCTGAGATCCTTGCTCTCCGCCGCGCGGGCCATCTTGATCGCCTTCTGCCGGATGAGCTCCTCGGAGCTCGCCTGGGAACCTTTGGGCCACAGAAGGACGACCGCCGTCGCCGCCAGGGCGACGACGAGCACGGCGACTACTTTCGAGCGCGAGAGAATCATCTTCGATGCGACAATCGCTCCTCGAGGACATCCCTGCCGATTGCGGCCGGCGAGGATCCGTGCGACCGACGTGCGGAGGTGCAAGCGAGCGAGAGAATAGATCAAGGCCGGCCCGGCGGCGATTTAAGCGCGGACCCGCCCAGCGAACGACCGCGGCCACCTCCACCGCGAAAAGGCGGGCCCGCGGGCATTGCTGCGCCCGACGTACGCCGTTACTCTCAGTTTTTGTCCCTTTTCCACTCGGAGAAACGATGAAGACCCGATCGGCCAAGCCAGGCCGGGCAGCGCTGAAAAGGCTCCCGGCGATGTCGCGACCTTCCGCACCCCTGCTGCCGGTCGGGATGATGGAGAAGCTTCTGAGCGCGGCGATGTCTCGGGGAGCTGACTTCGCGGAAGTCTACGTGGAGCGGGCGATCAGCACCGCGGTCTCCCTCGAGGAGCAGAAGGTGAAGAGCGCCCAAACCGGATTGACCCAGGGAATCGGCGTTCGGGCGATTTCGGGCGGCAAGGTGGGCTACGCGTACTCCGATGACCTGGAAGACGAGGCGCTCTTCCGCGCCGCGCAAACGGCGGCGCTGATCGCTCAAAGCGGTGTTGCGACCCAGCCGGTGAAGGTTAGCCGCTCCCCTTCTCCGATGTTCTACCGGGTGGAGACGCCTCTGTCCGACGTCGAGGTCTCCTTGAAGGTGGATCTGGTGGTCCGGGCAAACCGCGCCGCCCACCGGTTCGATCCGCGCGTCAAGCAGGTGATGGCGACCTACGCGGACCAGACGAAGAGAATCTGGGTTGCAAACACCGACGGCCGGTTCGCGGAAGACACCCAGGACCTCTGCCGGCTGGCGGTGCGCGTCGTGGCCGAGGCGAAAAACGGCGACCGCCGATCCGGGTTCTACGGCGGAGGCGGCCGGGTCAGCTTCTCCTATTTCAACACCTTCACCCCGGAGCAGGTGGCGGGCGAAGCGGCGAGGCAGGCGATCGCCACCCTGGGAGCGGTCGAGGCCCACGCCGGGGCGCAGACGGTGGTGCTCGCACCCGGCTGGAGCGGAATCCTTCTCCATGAGGCCGTGGGGCACGGTCTGGAGGCCGACTTCATCCGGAAAAAGACATCCCTCTTCGCCGGCAAGCTCGGTCAGATGGTGGCCTCCGACAAGGTGACGGTGATCGACGATGGCACGGTGGCCAACTCGCGCGGCTCGCTCAACATCGACGACGAGGGCAACCCGGGTCAGCGGAAGATCTTGATCGAGCGCGGGGTCCTCACCGGTTTCATGTACGATTCCCTCAATGCAAAGTTGATGGGCGAGAGGCCCACGGGGAGCGGGCGGCGAGAATCGTTTCGACACATGCCGATGCCCCGAATGACGAACACCTATCTCGCGCCGGGGGACGATGACCCGGGCGACATCATCCGTTCGGTGAAGCGCGGCTTGTACTGCGCTCAATTCGGCGGGGGCCAGGTGGACATCAGCAACGGGAATTTTGTCTTCGAGGTGAGCGAAGCGTACGAGATCGTCAATGGCAAAATCGAGCGACCGGTAAAAGGGGCGACTCTGATCGGCGTCGGTCCGGAGGCCTTGAAGAACGTCTCGATGGTGGGAACGGATCCAATGCCCGACCCCGGCCTGGGTACTTGTGGAAAGGACGGGCAAATGGTTCCCGTCGGGGTGGGTTTGCCCACCTTGCGGATCGACAACATGACCGTAGGCGGAACGAGGGTCTGACCGCTAAATGTCCACCCGCACGAAATACGAGCAGCTCGCGAAGAACGTGATCCAGCGCGCCCGAAGGCGCGGAGCCCAACAAGCCGAGGTCTATCTGGAGCTTGGCCGACAAAGCAGTTGCAGGGTCCGCGATGGCGAGATTCAGGATCTCACCGAAGCGACTTCCAAGGGACTTGGCCTGCGCGTCGTCTGCAACCAACGGCTCGGCTTTGCGTTTACCTCGGACTTTGACCCCACCGGCCTCAATCAATTCGCGGACCGGGCGGTCGATCTCGCGTCGGCCGCCGCCCCTCACCGGCTCAATGGGTTGCCCAATGCGGAAGACCTTGGCACACCCAGCGATGTCGGCGAGCTCTACGACCCCAAGGTGGCGTCACTGCAGCCTGACTGGAAGATCAAGGCTGCGCTGGAGATGGAGCGCGCCGGCAAGGCGGTGGATTCGCGCATCGTCGCCTTCGACAGCGTGGGAGCCGGAGAGCAGGTCGCGGAGGTAATCATCGCCTCCAGCGAGGGGTTCGTCGGCGGCTACTCGGGCACCTACGCTTTCATGTACGCGGCGCCGGTGGCGTCCGACGGAAGCCAGCTGCAGACCGCGGAGTGGAGCGACGAAAAGCGGTTCTTCGACGAGCTCGAATCCGCCGAAGAAATCGGCCGGAAGGCGGCCGAGCGCGCGGTGCGAATGCTGGGCGCAAAGAAGGTCAAGAGCCAGCGGGCGCCGGTGATTCTCGATCCGACCATGGCCGCGTCGTTTGCCGCCACCATCGCCTCCGCTGCCAATGGGGACGCCGTCCACAAGAAATCCTCTTTCTTCGCTGGAAAATTGGCAAAGCGAATCGCCTCGGCGTCTTTGACCCTGGTCGACGACGGCCTGCGTCGGCGTGGCCTGGGTACCTCGCCGTTCGACGGCGAAGGCGTCGCCACCCGGCGGACCGCGGTGATCGAAAAAGGAGTCCTCGGAAGCTTCCTTTACGACTGCTTCACCGCGCGCAAGGCGAAGACTCGCACCACCGGTAATGCGGCGAGGAGCTATCGCAGCCTTCCGGCGATTGGAACCAACAACCTGTACCTGGAACCTGGAAGCCGGGTGCCAGAGGAGATCATCCGCGAGGTGAAGAACGGCTTCTACGTCACCGCGATGCTCGGGGTGGGGGCGAACATCGTCACCGGCGAATACTCCCGCGGGGCCAATGGGCTCTGGATTGAAAACGGGGAGTTGGCCCGTCCGGTGCAGGAAGTTACCGTGGCTGGCAGCGTGCTTCAGATGCTCGAGGACATCGACGCGGTGGGAAGCGATTTGAGATTTCGAGGCGCGACGGGCGCTCCGACGATTCGCTTCCGCGAACTGACGATTGCAGGCGAGTGACCATGGCGCGGACGGCGGCAACAGCGAGCGGTAACACCAAGAAACCAACCCGGAAGCGACGGAAGAAGGCAGAGCCTTCTTCCCGAGGGCTCTCCGCGAGCGACGTCGGCTCTCAAACGCCGGCCGATGGACAGGCGCTCGCCGAGGCGATCCGCTCCGATGGCGGTGCCGCCCTGGCGATCTACCGCGAACCGCTGGGGGGTCACACCGTCGTTCTGGCCAGCCTCCCGATCGAGAAGGTCGAGCCGACGCCGTACCAACGCGACCTCTCCGAACCGCATGTCAAACGCCTGGCCAACGCGATGGAACGGGTCGATCGATTCCTCGATCCGGTGATCGCCGTCCGCCACGAAGGCAGATACTGGACGCCCAACGGCAGCCACCGGCTCGGCGCATCCCGACTCCTGGGCACCAAAGCGGTGCTCGCGCTGGTCCTTCCCGAAGAGGACCTCGCCTACCAGATCCTCGCCCTCAACACGGAAAAGGCCCATAACCTCAAGGAGCGATCCCTGGAGGTCATCCGGATGTACCGCGGCCTGGTCGGGGCGAAGTCGGAGACCGAGTCCGCTTACGCCGCGCTGTTCGAAGAGCCGGCGTTCATCACCCTGGGCGCGGTCTACGAGAAACGGCCGCGATACTCCGGCGGCGCCTATCATCCGATCGTCAAGCGAATCGATGCCTTCCTCGATCGTCCGCTCGACAAGGCACTCGAGGTTCGCGAGTCGCGCGCCGAGAGATTGATGGCCCTCGACGATGCGGTGGTGGCGGTAGTGAATGGGCTCAAGGCGAAGGGATTGACCAGCCCTTACCTAAAGAACTTCGTGGTCGCCAGGGTGAATTTCCTTCGCTTCAAGCCGGCGGGGACCGCCGAGTTCGACCCCACCCTCGCCAAGCTGACCGAGATGGCCCAGAAGTTCAAAATCGACAACGTCAAGAAGGAAGACGTGGCGAAAATGGGCGGGGGCCCTCCGATTGAGGCCGAGGACTGAATGCTCCCAGAGAATCAACGATGAGCACCGCGACGGTTTTGGTGGTCGACGACGACCTGGCGAACCTGGAATCCGTCTCGCGTATTTTTCAGCGAGAAGGTCTGGACGCCCTCACCGCCACCAACGGCAAGGACGCGCTCGAATTGCTGCGGCGGCCCGACATCACCGTGATGGTCACCGATCTGATGATGCCCGGGTTGGACGGACAAGGGCTGCTCAAGGCGGCCCGGGCGATGCGCCCGGATGTGGAAGTGGTCTTGATGACCGCCTACGGAACGGTGGAGACCGCCGTCGCCTCGATGAAGGAAGGGGCTTACGACTTCATCACCAAGCCTCTCAAGCGCCATTCCCTGGTAAAGGCGGTGAGCAAGGCGCTCGAGAAGCAGGCGCTGCTCGCCGAGAACCGCGACCTCAAGGCGCGGCTGGCGGATCTGGGCGCGCCCGGGGGCCGAACGCTGGTCGGTCAATCCCCCGCATTCCGGGCGCTGATGGATACGCTTCGGCAAGCCGCGCCATCGTCGGCGACGGTTCTGCTGGTGGGCGAATCGGGCACCGGCAAGGAGTTGGCTGCGCGGGCCATTCACGAGCTCTCCCCAAGGGCCAAGGGCGCCTTCATCGCCGTCAATTGCGCGGCCCTTCCCGAGACCATCCTCGAGGCCGAGCTCTTCGGGGTGGAAAAGGGCGCCTTCACCGGGGCGGTGGCACGGCGCGAAGGCCGCTTCGAGCGCGCCCGGGGAGGCACTCTTTTTCTGGACGAGGTGGGCGAAATCTCCCCCTCCGCCCAGGTCAAGCTCCTCCGGGTGCTCCAGGAGGGTGAGATCGAACGGCTCGGCGGGACGCAGACGTTGCCGGTCGACGTGCGCCTGGTGGCTGCCACGAACAAGGACCTCCGGCGCGAAGTCGCCGAGTCGCGGTACCGGGAGGATCTCTTCTACCGATTGAACGTCGTCGAGGTCCGGATTCCCTCGCTCGCTTCGAGGCGCGAGGACATTCCGCTCCTCGCCGACCATTTCCTTCGGCGCTATGCCGCGAAGAACGGCAAGCCGGTGACCGCCTTTACCCGTGAAACGCTCCAGATTCTGGAGAACTACGCCTGGCCTGGAAACGTGCGCGAGCTGGAGCATGCGGTGGAAAGGGCGGTGGTGCTGACGCGCGGCGACGTCATCGAGCCCACCGATCTGCCCGACACGGTTCGCCAGGGCCCCATCGGGTCGGCAAGCCAGCTCGTGATTCCCATCGGCACGCCGATGGAGGAGATCGAGCGCCGGGTGATCCACGAGACCTTGCGACACACCAAAGGCGACAAGACCCTCGCCGCCCAGCTCCTCGGGATCGCCGCGCGGACAATCTACCGAAAGCTCGAACGCCACCCTGCCGACGGCGGGGATGACTCTGAAAATGACCCGTAGGCGATGCGCCTTCTTTGACAGCTCGTCAGTAGACGCTCGCCGCTTCTGACAAATTGTCGAAGGTCGAGGCCTACCTCCCCGGTTTTGGGAGATCGGGCCGGATGAAGCCTCTGATCCCGAGTGTTTGTATCGGCCCGGCGACAGGGGTTCACCCGTCGCAGATGGCACTGGCCTTGCTGTACGGCTTAACGAGGTCAAAGGGCCGAAGGCGCTCGCCATGGAAACATTCTTCCGCAAGTATTTCTGGACCGCTCATCTTGTCTTCATTCTGCTCGTCGCGCTGATCGCCACGAAGACGATCAACCTTTTCCTCGAATCCGTGATCTTGCCGCCGCCGAAAGAGGACGCGGCAAGGTCGGTGGCTCGACCGCGCGCGGCGGAACCGATGGCCCATCTCGATCTCGAGCGAATCGCCAAGCTCACCGGACTGCCTCTGCCCAAGGAGCCGGAGGTCCAAGAGCCGGATCAGTCGCAGTTGGATCCCAATGCGCCGGCGGTAAGGAGCGGGCTCAGAGTAAAGCTGCTCGGGACGCTGGCCTCGGTGATTGGAAAGTGGTCGATCGCCTCGATTCTCGATCTCGGGAACCAGCGCGCACAGACCTATGGCATCGGGGACAAAGTCCTTGGGGCCGAGATCGTCGAAATTCAACGCGAGCGCGTGATTGTGCTCAACAGCAACCGGCGCGAGTACATCAGCAACGAGCCGGAGGTGGCGGGCCACGCTCCCCCTGAACCGAAGCGGGTAGGCACCGACCCGCCCTCGACCGGCCTGGGGACCGGAATCAGAGCGATCAGCGATTCCGAGTACGAGATCCCTCGAGCGGAGATCGACCGGACGCTGTCCAATCTGAACGAGGTCGCGATGCAGGCCCGGATCGTCCCCGCGTTCAAGGACGGCCAGGCGCAGGGATTCAAGCTCTTCTCGATCCGGCCGGACTCGCTCTACACGAAGATCGGCATCCAGAACGGCGACGTGATCAAGCGGATCAACGGCAACGACATCAACAGCCCGGAAAAGGCGCTCGAGATCTACTCCAGGCTCCGAGACGCGAGCCGGATCGACATCGAAATCGAGCGGAACGGCGCTGGGCTGCGCAAGACCTACAACGTTCGTTGATGCCGCTACGGAGACCATGAGCACATTCATTTTCCGGCTATTCCCGCTGTGCGCAGCGATCGTCGCGGTTGGGGGCGAACAGTTCGTTGCCTCGGCGGTTTCAGGCGCGGCGGTGATCTTGGATGGTGGAGTGCCCCAACCCCAGGCTCCCGAGCCTCCCGGCGCGAGGGTCAACGGAGCAACGCCGGTGGCCCCGGGCGGAGGAACACCGGTTCCCCCGGGGTTGCCAGGCAGCACCGCCCCCAGACCCGTGCTGCCGAACGGGCAGGGCGCAATTCCACCGGGGCAAACGGGAAGGCCAGGACCCAGCGGGCCTGCGGTGCAGAGGCCCGGGACCCCACCTTCGCAGCCTGGGCGCGCCGCTCCGGGCTCCCCCCCTTCGTCTCCCGCCGCGCGGCAGGGCCAAACGGCGGCGCCCTCAGCTCGCGAGCGGGAGATCAGCCCTCAGGTGGGAGCCACCCGCGGGACGCCCGGAAAACCTGGCCAGTCGACCTCGAACGGTGACCGGAAGCTCGTCAGCTGCGAGGAGCTTCGCCGCAACGCCAAGTACAACATCCTCTTCGACAAGGTCGACATCGAAAAGCTCGTGCAAACCGTGGCCGACGCGACCTGCAAGACGTTCATCCTACCGGAGACGGTGCGGGGCAAGATTTCGATCATCGGGCCCGAGAACGGCAAGGGCGAAGTGGACTCGGACCAGTTCTACGCCGCGTTCCTCGCCGCCCTCGACACCAACAACCTGACCGTCTACCCCTACGGCCACTTTCTGAAGATCGTCGACAAGAGCAAGAGCAAGAGCTCGCCGATCCCGACGCTGGTCGATCCCGACGAGCACTACACCACCAATGAGCAGATGGTGACCCGCTTTTTCAAGGTGCGTTACGTCGAGGTGGACCGGCTCAAGGCCGTCCTCCAAGGCCTCGTCTCACAGCCTGGCGGAGACATCACCAGCTTCGAGCCCGATACGATCATCATCACCGACGAAGGCTCGAACATGCACCGGCTCGAGCGGATCATTCGTCAGCTGGACGCCCCTTCCTCCTCCTCCGAGCTTCGGATCATCCGGTTGACCTACGCCGCGGCGCAGGACGTGGCGGACAAGATTCAAAAGCTGTTCGAGGCCAAAGGCACCAGACCTGGACAACCCGCGCGCCCCGGGATGCCCGCGACTCCCCCTCCGCCGACGACCGGGGCACCCGGGACGCCCGGGCAGCCGCCGGCGCCGGGGCTGCCCGCCGGCGAATCCAGCAGCACTGGCCCCGCGACCTTGAGCCAGATGATCCCCGATGAGCGCACGAACAAATTGATCATCGTCGCCAGCCCCGCCGCGTTCGAGCGGATCCTCTCGCTGATTGCCGCGATCGACGTTCCCATCGCCGGCGAGGGCCGGATCAACGTCTACTTCCTGCAGAACACCGCGGCCGAGGAGCTCGCCAGCACCCTTCAATCGCTTTCTCAAGGGACGCAGAATCGGCCGCGGACTCCCGGTCAGCCGGTTTTGCCGGGGCAACCTCCCCTTCCGGGGCAGCCTCCCCGAACCGGTCCGGTCACTGCGGCAGAGCTCTTCTCCGGCGAGGTCAAGATCTCCGCCGACAAGTCGTCCAATGCGTTGGTGATCGTCGCCAGCCAGAACGATTACCGCAGCCTGAGGAGGATCATCGAGGAGCTCGATCTTCCCCGGCGCCAGGTGTTCATCGAGACCGTGATCATGGAGGTCAACCTCGATCGGACCGCCGAGTTCGGGATTAACTTCTCCGGCGGATACGTCCTGAAAACCGATCAGTTCGGCAACGTGCCGGTGTTGTTCGGCACGAAGCTGAGGCAGAGCACTCCGTTCACCTCGCTGACCAACCTGTCCCAGTTCAGCGGCTTCCTCGCCGGCCTGCAGGGTCCGAACATCCCGGAGTTGGAGAGACTGGGTCTACCCGTCCCGCAGTTCGGCGTGGTGATCCACGCCCTGCAGCAGAGCTCAGACGTGAATGTTCTGTCCACGCCGCACATCCTGGCGAGCGACAATGAAGAGGCAGAGATCACCGTGGGGCAGAACGTTCCTTTCCAAGCGGGCTTTGCTCCTGGAAACCTCGGGGCCCTGGGGGCCACGGGGGCGACCGGAGCGACAGGGGTCGGCGGAATCGGCGGACTGGCCGGGCTCGGCCTGGGTGGCCTGGGTTCGTTCTTCGCGCCGATCCAGCGGCAAAACGTGGAGCTCAAGCTCACGGTGAAGCCGCACATCAACAAGAGCGATGAGATCCGGATGGTGATCAACGAGCAGACGGAAGAGATCGCGTCACAGGATCCGGTCCTCGGGCCGACCACCTCGAAACGAAGCGCGAAGACCACGGTGA
>WNFF01004025.1_pt1 | contig 19296 bp, 17 predicted proteins | sample 5400441 | NCBI WGS metagenome assembly WNFF01 (sample SAMN13153345, study PRJNA577476) | soil metagenome | isolation source: 120 cm saprolite under Douglas fir tree site 2 hole 3 replicate 1 | place: USA:California | collected 2015-04-18 | reverse complement strand
TGAAGCACGGCAGCACGGTGATCGCCTTCATCGAGGATCCGAACGGGTATCGGATCGAGCTCATCGAGACCAAACGCTAGGGGCGCCCTGGCCCTCCGTCCGCGCTCGGTCCTGGGCAGGGCGTTGAATTCGACATATCCCTGGCGAAGTCGACACTTGAAAATCGGAAGGGCACTTTTTCCGGGTTGCTTGCTCGGCTATGGTGCGCTGCTCACCCAGGAGAGGATCTCATGCACCCGCGCCATTTCGCTTTGACGTCTCTGCTGCTCACCTTGCTGTTCTCCGCTGGACCGGCCCTGGCGCAGAAGCTCGAGCGCGTGGAAGGCAACGAAGTGGTTGCCAACGAGGTCCTGGTCAAGTTTCGGACCCAGACGAACGAAGGTCTGTCCGAAGCGATCAGCGCGAACAACGTCGAGGGCGTGGAGCGGGTGACGAAGTCCTTGGTTCTGATGCGCTCGAAGGACAAAGACGTGATCGCCTTGATGCAGGACCTGGCCGCCCGCGGCGACGTCGAGTACGCCGAGCCGAACTATCTTCTCTATCCCGATGCCCGTCCGAACGATCCGCTGTTCGGCAATCAATACGCGCTGGAGAATACCGGTCAGATCATCGGTGGAACGGTCGGAGTTCCCGGCGCGGATATCAGCGCCGTCCCGGCCTGGGACATCAGCACCGGCTCCCGGGCGAACGTCGTCGCCGTGGTGGACACCGGGATCAACTACCAACATCCGGATCTGGTCGACAACGTCTGGTCGGCGCCCACCGATTTCACGGTGACGGTCGGCGGCATGGACATCGCTTGCCCCGCGGGGTCCCACGGTTTCAACGCCATCACCAACACTTGCGATCCGCTCGATGACAATGGCCACGGCACGCACTGCTCTGGAGTCATCGGGGCGGTGGGCGACAACGGGCTTGGGATCGCGGGAATCAACTGGACCGCGAGCATCATGGGCGCGAAATTCCTTCCTGCCTCGGGCGGAGGAACCACCGCCAATGCAGTGAAGGCGATCGACTTCACCATTCAAGCGAAGCTGGCGTTTGCCGACACCGCGGAAGCCAACGTGCGCATCCTCTCCAACAGCTGGGGTGGGGGAGGCTTCTCCCAATCGCTGGCGGACGCGATCGGGCGGGCTCAAGACAACAACATGCTGTTTGTCGTCGCTGCCGGCAACGGAGCTCGAGACATCGATGTCGCGCCGCTATATCCGGCAAGCTACGGCGTGGCGAACGAGGTGGTTGTCGCCGGAACGAACAACCGGGACGGGCGATACACAAATACCAACTTCGGAATCAACACCGTGCACCTGGGGGCGCCCGGAGTTCGGGTCGTGTCGACGTATGGCTCGGGCTATGCCTCCCTGACCGGCACATCGATGGCCACGCCGCAGGTTGCCGGCGCGGCTGCGCTGGCGCTTTCGGTCTGCGACTTGAGCACCGACGCTTTGAAGCAACTGCTGATCGACACCGTGGATCCCATCCCGTCGATGAGCGGCATCACCATCACCGGTGGGCGACTGAACGTCTTCAATGCGCTGGCGGCCTGCACCGCGGCGGCCGGGCAATAGCGTTGGACACGCGCCCGGCTTGAATCGCCGGGGCGAGCTACCACAAGGTGGTCCATCGCTGCTCGACCACCGCATCCCGGCGAGGCGCGCCTGCGTACGAGACCATCCTGGATCCGGCTGCGTCTAACGCCTGGGGCCCAGGCACCGTCGCGCATGCCATTGAGCGCCTGGACCCGGGCGCAATCTCGACGCGCCGGAGCTCAGGATGCGGCCGACGGTTCCATTCGCCAAACGACCGCACCGCCTTCGTGACTGCCTTGCACGCTTGGAGATGTGCGCCAGCGCGAGATTGCCGGTCAGTCGAGGGTCAAAAATCCCGCTCCTTGTGCCTGGGCCAACGACAACGCAAAAGCACCGGCGAGTGGCAAATGCCTCCGCATGATGCGCGCTCCCTCCCCCGGAGATCGAGGCTGCCTCATTCCAATGGCGTGGGCGGTCGAGCCTCCCGAATGGTTCATGTGAAGACCCTGGCAAAGCAAGCTCGAATTCCTTACTTTGCCGCGAATGCGCTCATTGGCGATTGCAGTCGGCTTGGTTCTGCTTCTGGTCGTCCTCTGGGAGGCTTTCGAGACCATTCTCTTGCCGCGGCGCGTGTCGCGGCGTTTTCAGCTGACGCGGCTTTTCTATCACCTGAGCTGGCTCCCGTGGCGCGCGCTGGCTCGCCTGCGCAAGGCGGGAATTGGGCGCGAGAATTTCCTCTCGGTCTACGGACCCTTGTCCTTGCTTCTGCTTCTCGGCTTTTGGGCCACCGGGCTCATCTTCGGTTTCGCACTGCTCCATTGGGGACTGGGCACGCGGCTTCATCTCCCTGAGGGCCTGACAGGTTTCGGCGCGGACCTCTACTACAGCGGCACAACGCTGGTGACGCTCGGGCTGGGCGATGTCTGGCCCACCTCGGCCTTGGACCGTCTGTTGACCGTCGTTGAGGGCGGAACCGGTTTCGGCTTCCTGGCGTTGGTGATCGGATACTTGCCCACGCTCTACCAGGCGTTCTCGAGACGGGAAGTGAACATCAGCCTGCTCGACGCGCGCGCCGGCTCGCCTCCGACCGCGGTGGAGCTTCTCAGGCGCCACGCCAGGCCCGACGGCGGCGAAGCGCTGGGAGTGCTGTTGATGGAGTGGGAACGATGGTCCGCCGACTTGCTCGAGAGCCACATCTCGTTTCCCGCGCTCGCCTACTATCGATCGCAACATGACAATCAATCCTGGGTTGCGGCAATGACCACAGTCCTGGACGTCTCGGTGTTGATCATCGCTGGGCTGCCGGACGGGCCGGTGCGGACGGCTCGTCTGGCCTACGCCATGGCTCGCCATGCGGTGGTAGATATGACCAGGGTGTTAGGCCTGTCGCCAGAGGCACTGGATCCAGATCGACTGCCCGCTGCCGATCTGGGCAACCTCCGGAAGGCGCTCGCCGCGGCCGGCCATGTCCTTCCCGAAGGCCAGACCGTCGACGAAAAGCTCAGCCGTCTTCGGTCGACCTACGAGCCATACCTGAACGCGCTCGGGAAGTTTCTTCTCATGTCGCTGCCGCAATGGCTTCCGAGCGAGCATGCCCGGGATAACTGGCAGAGAACCGCTTAACGCCGACCGAAAAAACAAGACGCTCCGCAGTGGCACCCGCGAAAACCGTCTATTCGGCCGGGATCGACGCGATCCAACGCCGCACTGTCTCCACCGCCTCAACCGGAACGCGGTGCGACACCAGCGGCGGCATTTGATTCAACAAGGAGCCGGGGTACGGATCGCGTGTCGAGTCACGATAGACAACGGTGCTGCAATCGGGATTGGAAGGCGAAATCCGCTTCCAGGGGCCGGTCGTGCAGGGCACCAGTGGCCAGTATTCCGTCGCTTGATTCACCGCCGTTTGCCAGGTCTGGGTGGATTCGACTGAGTCAAGCTGGTCCGTTTGCAGACGCAGCCGCATCCGAAATGAGTCCGGAAATATTCTTTGATTGTGGCAGGCGGCACCGCAGTTGGCATGGAGCCAGCCCAGCGAAGCCTCTGCATCGGGCTCGCCCGGGACGAGGTAGGGTTGATCGGGGATCCGCGTCAGCAGCTCCCGCTGGCTGAGCTCGTCGAGCGTGAGCCCCTGGGCCCGCGGCGCCGACAGGTTGATCGCTTCGAAACCCAGTAATGTATCAGGGGCACCGCCATGACATCGCCCGCATGTCGCCGACGAAGGGATCTGAAATCGCGGACCCTCGGCGTCCTCGCCCTCCACGAGCAAGCCCGAGGTGTGCTCGATCGCGCTCGAATAATCGGGAGACCAGAGATACGTCGTTTCGAACCAGCCGCCCTTGCGTTTCCATAACAAACGCGTTTCCACCAGACGGTCCCCGAAGCCGAACTGCTTCCATGCCTTGGTCCCGACAGGAAAAATCCAACCGTCCATCGTCCCCACTTGTCCGTCGCCGCCGTTGTCGATTCGCGTGCCCGGCGGGAGGAAGATCCATCGAGTCTTGTTCGCGCCGTCGCTCCAGAGCTCATATCCCGGGGTGAATGCCCTCACCCCCTCGTTCAGAGTCCGCTGGGACCAATTCGCATAGAGACCGGTGCAGCCCAGGTGCGTCCAATGTCCCTCTTCCGAGCCTTCGTTGACGTGGTAGTCGTCGCAGGGCAGGTCTTCGGCAAGCGGGCTGAAATGACTCAGCGGTTGATTACGCCCCGGAAGCGAGCCGCCGCACGCGGCTGCCATCGCGGCAAGTGTCACCAGGGTGAGCGGGGATTTCATCGTGGGCCACGCAGATGCCAGATCTGGAAGGACGCGTCCAGCTCTCTTGTCGTCGGTCGTTATTGCGGTGGGATGCTCGCGACCCATCGCTGCAGGGTGTCGAGCACCTCCAGCGGAACCCGATGCGACAGCAGTGGAGGCATTTGATTCAAGTACGGGCCGGGGTACGGATCGCGAACCGAGATCCGATACAAAATCGTGCTGCAGTCCGGGACCCCCGGATTTACCCGCTTCCAGGGGAGATCCCCGCACCGCGGCGATGGTCGGTACAGCGAAAAACGACCGACCGCTGTCCGCCAGACGGCGGTGTCTTGTACCGAATTGAGGTCGTTCGTGGTCAGCCGCAAGCGCAACTCGGAAGGGCTGGGTTGCCGAGCCTCGTTGTGGCAGGCAGTACCGCAGTTGGAATGAAGCCAGGAAAGCGACGCCTCGGCGTCGGGATCGCCTGGAACTGTGTAGGCCCGATCGGGATTCAGGGTCAAAAGCTCCTGCCGGACCAGCTCGTCCAGACTGAGGCCGGTCGACTCCTGGGCCGCCAGGCTGATCGCTTCGAATCCGAGCAGTGTGTCGGCGCTGCCGTCGTGGCACTGGCTGCATGCCGACGCGGGTGGGACCTCGTACTGGGGACCGTCCGGATCCGAGCCTAGGACGGGGAGGCCGACATCCCCGGTGTATTCTAGCGCGCTGGACAGATCGTCCGACCAGAGATAGGTCGCGCGAAACCAGCCGTCGGCACGTTTCCAGAGCAGGCGCGTTTCCACCAGGCGATCACCGAAGCTGAATTGCTTCCACGCCTTGGTGCCCACAGGGAATATCCAGCTGTCCATCGTGCCCGGCCCCACGCCTCCGGTGTCGATCTGGGTGCCGGCGGGAAGATAGATCCAGCGACTCTTGTCCGCGTTGTCGCTCCAGAGCACATATCCCGGAGTAAAGCGCGCGCCGCGTCGCTCAGCGTGCGCTGCGAGAAATTCGCATACAGGCCGGTGCAGCCGAGATGGCTGGAATGACCCTCCGGCGTTCCGTCGTCGACCTGATAAACGGAGCAATCGAGATCTTCGGCGAGGGCGCCGGAATGTTTCACGGGCTGTTGCCCGACGGGAAGAGGGCCGGCGCAACCCGCGCCAATTCCGAGCAGCAATGCGATGAACCAACGGACCACTAAAAAACGATCTCTTGCCCCAGCGGTATCGCGCCGGGCCGCGGATATTCCAGTCGACTCAGAATCCATAGGGGGGCGGACCAGATGCCAGATTCGACTGGCGCCGTCCAGCCCCCTTCCTCACGGCTGCTGGATACTTGAGATCCGGACGACCGGATTTCTGGCGACGACCGGAAGTCGTGTATTCCGCGGGAGAGCGGCTTCGGCTCCGTGATTCATCGCTTCAGTAGCCAATATTCGCCAACGCCTGCGGCCCGAGTCTTTCACACAGCTGTTGCAGGTAAAGACTCCCGGGCGCCACTCGCGTGCCATGCGAGTCGATCGTCCCTTGAGGAAGCGGAGTGCGATCCGAGCTTCCCGGCTCCGCCGCCTGGGTCAGCCTGCCTGTCGATCCGATCGACCAGTTCGTCGAACCCGGCGGCCGTTGGATGAGCAGCGTGCTGGCCACGCTTTTCCACACTGCCGCAAAGCCAATCGACCATCCGTGTCCGCTTCCCGAGTTGGTGCACCCAACATTCAAACTCCCCGCGGTTGCGTTCATCGGCCGCTGATCGCTGCTGGATTGGGTCGGGGCCGGGCCGCGCACCGATGCGGCGCAGCCCGACGTCGCCCAGGCGAAGTCGACCAGAAGAAGCGCCGGAAGCAATGAAATCTTTGAAATCATGGGTCCCCTGGGACGCCGCGGGAGCTCGGCGCCGCGGGAGAACCCCTGAGCCAGAGCGAAGTTAGCAGGGACGGCGAGCGTCTCTTGCCTCTTAAAGTTGCGCGGTCTCGAGCCAGCGCGGGTGCTGACTGGTGCCGTCAAATTGCTCCGACGTCTTGAACGGCTCGAAACGGCCGTTTGCCGCCGCCGCCGCGGTGCGCGCGAGAAGCGCTTCTCGCTCACGGTCGGTCAGCGGCTTGAACGCCCAGGCCACGGCAATTGCCTGCTTGAGCACCCCCATCGTCTCGCAGCCGGTGATCACGACCGAGGTCGGCGCCGACATCGCGTATCGCAAGCACTCCGGCGCGGTCGCCGCCCCACTCTCCAAGATGATCCCAGCCCCCATCGGCTTCATTCCCAGAACGCCGATGCCCCGCTCGCGCAGCACCGGCAAAACGTTCTTTTCGAAGCTCTTGAAATGAATGTCGAGGACGTTGATCGGCATCTGCACCGTGTCGAAAGCAAAGCCGCGCTGCTTCGCAGTCTCGAGCATGTGCAGATGAATCGCTGGGTCCTTATGGCCGGTGAAGCCGATGAAACGAAGCTTGCCTTCTTTCTTCGCGGCGATCAGCGCTTCGATCGCGCCGCCCGTGGAGAACACGCGCTCGGCGTCGTTGAGGCGGATCACCTCGTGGATTTGCACCAGGTCGATCACGTCCGTCTTGAGCCGCTTGAACGATTGCTCGAGCTGTTCGGTCGCAGCCTGTGCGGTACGCCCGTCCAGCTTGGTCATCAAGAATGCCTTTTGGCGCCGCCCTCCGTCCGAGAGCGCGCGTCCCATCCGCTCTTCGCTCTTGCCGTCGTGGTAATCCCAGCAATTGTCCAGGAAGGTCACGCCGTGATCCATGGCGAAGTGGACGATCCGCGTCGCCTCGGCGTCGTCTCGCGGCATGCCCAGGTGGTAGCCGCCGATGCCAATCAGCGAAACCTGGACGCCGGTCCTGCCGAGCGTTCGCATCGGCATCTTGCCGGCCTTCGGCAGTTGGATGTCATTCTCGCCCGGGGCGCCCGGCATGGGTCCCTGCGGCGGCAGGTCCGACTCTTTGGGCGGTGTCATGCGGGTTAGCTACGTCCTTCTCTTGATCGAATGCAATGGCGTTTTGGGAAGGAACCCGGCAGTCCCTCGGTCTCCAGGCCAGCACCGAGTACCGCGAGGTAATTGCAACTCGCCAGGTAAGACCTCTGACCGGCCAGACTGTTTGCTGATGCACGAAGGCGAGCGGGGATGCTTGCTGAGTGGCGCGGGTCCAGCAAATCGTGCTTCAACCATGCGCAGCGGATAATCAGGCGCTACCTTCCGCGCGCGCCACAAATTCTAGCAGCCTTAAGGAGACGCCAGATGATGAAAGCCGGTTCGTTCGTGCTGGACGTAAAGGAGATTCGCAAGCGGGCCCGCGAGCACATGGAGCAGGGCGCGGTCACCAGCAACTACGAGGGAGACGTTGAAACGACGATCAAGGTCCTCAATGACGCGCTGGCCACGGAGATCGTCTGCGTCCTGAGATACAAATACCATTCGATCGCCGCCCAGGGGATTCACAGCGAATCGGTGAAGGAGGAGTTCGCCAGCCATTCGACCGAGGAGCAAGAGCACGCGGATTGGCTCGCCGAGCGCATCAATCAGCTGGGTGGAAAGCCGAACCTCAATCCCGACGGTCTGCTCACCCGCTCCGCCACCCAGTACGTCGAGGGCGACAACCTGGTCAGCATGATCAAGGAGAACCTCGTCGCCGAGCGGATTGCGATCCAGTCGTACCGGGAAATGGTCCGCTATTTCGCCGACCGCGATCCAACCACGCGCAAGATGCTCGAGACCATCCTCGCCAAGGAGGAGGAGCATGCCAACGACATGCAAGACCTCCTCGTGTCGCAGCGGGGTGAGGCGCTGTAGCGCCGGTCTAAATGGGCCGATCCCTCAGCGGCCCTTGGCGAAACGCCTGAAAAAGCTGTTCTCGTTCCAGCTTGGGCGCGTGTCACGATTGGCGACCCGCAACACCAACTCGGCGAATGCGCTGTCGAAACCCTCGACCGTCTGACGATCGATCGGCTGCTGCAAATCGTCCGAAGGGGCATGATACCGCTCGGTGAGCCATTTCTTCTGCGTCGCCTCCTCCGGAGTGCCCGGCTTGAAGCCGACCTTCAGAGCCAGCGCGGGAACCCCCTCCCGGATGAAGCTGTACTGGTCGCTCCGGATAAAGCTGTTACGCTTCGGCTGCGGGTCGGGCAGGATCTCCAGCCCCCTCCGCGCCCCGACGGCGCGCACGTCGGCCCCCAGGCTCGATTCGTCCAATCCCAACACGATCAACGACTTCAATGGATACAGAGGTAGAAGATTGTCGACGTTGACGTTGGCGACGATCGAGTTTGGCGGCACCGTTGGGCGATGGGCGAAGTACTTCGATCCGAGGAGGCCTTTTTCTTCGGCCGTGACCAGAAGGAAGAGGATGGAGCGCCGGGGCTTCTCCTTCGATTCGATAATCCGCGCGGCGGTGTCCAGAGTCGTGGCGGTGCCCGAGGCGTTGTCCATCGCACCGTTGTAGATCGAGTCGCCCTGGATTGGCTTGCCGACGCCGAGATGATCGATGTGCGCGGTAACGATGACGTATTCATCCTTCAATTTCGGATCGCTTCCCGGTAGCACTCCGGCGATGTTGTCGGAGATTACTTGTTGCGATTGTTGTTTCGCTTTCACCCGGATCTTCGCCGGTAAATCGAATCTGGGCAGGGGCCGGTTGTCTTTTGTCGCGGCGACGATCTCCGCAAACGAATGCCCGGACCCTTCGAACCATTTTTCGGCTCGCGCCGGGTTCGCCGCGACGGTCAGGCGCAGGCCGTTTGTCTCATTGAGTGAAGCATCGACGAAAGTCATCGCCGGTTGGCCGCGGCTGCTGGATATTCGCGGCCAGGGAATGTCCATGTTGTTGGGGTCGAAAATCCGGACCCACCCGACCGCTCCCGCCTTCTGAAAGGCCTTCCACCGCTCGCTCGCCGATTGGGCATGAGCGCTCAATGGCCCGAGGACGGAGGTGGGCGCTCCCGACAGGAAGACCGCCACCTTGCCCTTGAGGTCGATTCCCTTCAGATCCTCGATTCCGCTCTCGGGGATGGTCAGACCGTGTCCGACGAAGACCAGCGGTGTCTCAAGATTTGCGGCGAGGTCCGGGGTCGGATTGAGAAAGGCGTCCTCGGCGAAATCGAGCTTCTCGGCCTTGCCATTGCGCATCAGCTCCAGGCTTGACTGTGCCTCGTCGATTTGGCGACTGACGAAGTCGATCGGCTGAAAATAGCCTTGGCTCCCGGCGGGCTTGAAGCCCATTTTCTTGAGCTCTGCGGCGGCGTACTCGGCGGCCTTGCGGTGGCCGGGGGAACCGGTGAGGCGGCCCTGAAGATCGTCGCTCGCCAGGACCTGGAGGTGCGACCACCAGCGAGCGGCGGGGGCGCCGTCATCGGTTAGCCCGAGCGCGGCGGTTGAGACGAGGATCGCAGCGATGGTTTTCTTCACACGTGCTCCGGTTAGAGGGGGGCTCCAGCGTAGGGAAGCCGCCCCACCCGGGCAACAAACTTCTTCGAAGTGAGTGACATTTCGGTGCCTCGAGGACCCAAAATGTCACACAGTTCTCGCCGGGGGCCGCGTTGCCCTCGACATCCTGACCAGCAGACGGCTAACCGCTCTACTGCACGATCAGATGGGAGTAGCGGGCCTGGCCGGGATCGGGAGAGCCGGCGCCGAACGAATTCGCCGCGAGAACGACGCTGATCGCGCGAAGAGAAAAAAGTCGCGACGTGGCGGCGAGGCCCTGCATCGTCCAGGACGAGCCATCGGGCGAAGTCTCCCAGAACACCACGCCGTTGTATTCACGGATGCGCCAGAAAGCGTGGTCGCCCGGCGAATAGTTGAGCGTGGCGACGACGGAGCGCGCACCGCCGACGTAGTTTATTCCGTAGAGGAAGCCGTTCTCGAACCACCACTCCAGCGCATTGTCCCAATCGACCTGCAGCGAAAAGATGGTGTTGACCTCGCCCGGATGAACGACCTCGTTCACCTGGACGGACGCGGCGGAACCGGTGAGATCGTAAAGTGCGTTGCTGGTGACGGAGATCCTCGAGTTGCCGGACAGAGGGCTCGGCGCCAGAGTGAGCGTACCGCCTCCCTCCGTCGCGGTTCCCAGCGTCGCCGTCACGCTCCACAGCCCCGAGTCAATTGCGTCACCGCCGAATGAATCCACCAAGGGCAGCGGGGTGACAGCGACCTGGCCACAAACGAAGTTGGCCGCATCGTCGATGCTTCCGCTTCCGCTATAGCGGGCCTCTTGTGGATAAGGGCAAAACGGGCGGGTGAAGGCGACGGTCATGTCCGCGTTCACGTGGGAACCGATGATCCTCTCCGGCGCGACCCCTTGCTCGACCCATCGCTCCAGCGCGCTCAGCGGGTCGAACGTCGACGCTCCGGGGCCGCCGGCGCAGTGGCCCATCCCGGGGACCATGAAGAGGCGGGCGAATTGCTGGGTCTGCTCCCCCATCGTGGAGACGACGTCGTTGTAATACCGGATGCTGTTGTAGGGGGTGATGAACCCATCGGAAAAGCCGTGATACATGATCAGCTTGCCTCCGCGGTCCCTGAATGCGCTGAGGTCCGGGTTGATCGCGTTCAGCGCGGAGGCATACGTTTCACCGGCCACTGGTTTTGAATCGGTGAAAGCGACGTCCGCGTCGAAATCAAACCGCAAATAATCGAAGCTCGGGTCACCGCCATAAACGCCGTTGGTGAAGAATTCATATGAGCTGCCGCCCGGCTGCGTCACTCCCACCCACAAACCGAACCAGCTCACCGCCTCGCTGCTCTGGGGCTCGCCCGGGAAAATCAATTCCCCGGTGCGCGGATTGCGCGCCCCGGCGTAGATTTGTCTCACCGCCTCGACCTGAGGCGCGGTGAGGCAAGTCGGCAGGTCCCCTCCCGGGCACTGCAGCGAGCCCGGATCGAAGGTGCAGCGGCGGGGATCGGTGACCAAACCGTCGACCAGGCCGTCTTTTGCATCGCATTCGGCGATCACCGCCTGGGTGATGACCGGAAGCTTCTCGGGCGGGATGGCGTTGGGCGGATCGCGAAGCGTGGCCATGAGCGTGTTGAACAACTCGGCGGTCATCAAGTGCGTCCAGTAGTTCGCGGGGTCTCCGCCGATGATTCCGTCGTAGTCGTCCGGGTAGCGCTGCAGCTCCATCAAGGCGTGGTGACCGCCTTGCGAGCAACCGACGAAATACGAATGCTGTGGACCCGCCCCGTAAAACCCTTCGATCACTGTTTTGGCGAGCTGAGTTGTCACATGCTGAGCGCGATACCCGAAATCGATCACCTTTTCCGGAAATTGCGCAAACGTCCACATGCCTCCGGTGTGGCCGTTGTCATTGGACATCGCGGCGTAGCCGCGCCTGAGCCCGTCCGCCAATGGCGTGTAGGAGATGCTGCCCTGCGAGCCACCGGAGCCAACGCCTTCGAGCTTGCCATTCCAGGTCTCGGTCGGCAGCCAGACCTCGAACCCGATCATCGAGGTGGTCGTCGGCTGCGCGACGCCCACCGCTCGGCAAAACACCGGCAGGCCGGTGATCGGCGGCGCCGGGGGAGGTGGATCGAACACGCCCGAGGTGACCAGGGCGTGGCGGCGGACCGACTCGAAGCGAACAAGAGGGTGGCGAGCAATGCTGCGGACATTCCGGGAACGCTTCCCAAAGCAGACTTTTCGTGGTGCATGGTTTCCCCTCGCTGCGGTTGAGGGGTGCATCGCTACTCGCTGCCTCGAGCCGTGTCCATGACTTTCGACCCCCGATTCTGCTCTCAGCAGCTCGGATGTCTTGGAGTGGAAATTCACGCGGCCTCGGACTGCCGCTAGAGTGGAGCCGTGGTCGTGCGAGACCGGACCAGTAGGAAGCGAGTCCCTTTAGCGCTTCCTGTAATTGTTCTCCTGGTAGGAGCAGTTATTGCGGGTCTAGCGGCGTTCAGATCTGGCGGAGATTGCAAAACGAATGCGGATTGCATTAGCGGCCGTGAGTGCAGGGAGTGGAGTAGGGGTTGGGGGGGATGGCGGACTCGCCTGACTCGGCTGAGGACCTACCGAACCTGCGAGATTCCGTGCCAGGTCGTCCGGGACATGCTGACCGGCCACAACCGGATGGATTGTCCCGAAGGCTACTCGTGTGTTGAGATCGATCATGGCCCCATCGGGTGGTTCTGTCACCGAAGGTAATAGGATGGATCTCGACACAGCGGAGGTCTTATGGACGCTTGGTCTCCTCAGGGACAAGGATCTTCCGCCCATAGCGTGCGACATGCTGCTCGCCGGTCTGGACAACGAGCCACTCCGCAGGCTCGCCGGGCTTTCGGATTACGAGATGAATGAGGCAAAGCCTTTGTTCAGCGCGGCGCTCGAGCAACTGGACCGAACAGATCTCGGGAAGGAGGAGGCCGTCCGCAAGTTCACTCGTATTGTCTCACGGCAAATTGTCAGCGGCGAGGTTGACGCGTATGTCGGTGCAGGAAAAATATGGACTGCACAAGTAAACTCTGACCTCTCTGTCGGCGATTTCCCTGATCTTCACCCGTTTATCTACGCAGCGAGTGAATACGAAGATAGGCCTGCTGATCGAGAATTTTTCAAGCAAGCGATCATCACGGCGGCAAATCGTTGGCTGGTGAGAGACACTGGTGACGGATCGAATGGAGCGGAAGGAGAAATTCCTCCGCCTGATCCAAAAAAGGTCATACCGTCTTGACGCAAGGATTTTGTCAGTGCGAAGCTACTTCGACCGGGACACGCTCTGGCAGACGAAGCGTTGATCAGCGGCCGAGCGCCCGTAGCCCGTGCTCGGCGCAGTCCAGATCTTGCTCAGGTTTGCCGCCGCTGATTCCTACGGCGCCGACCACGTTACCGTCCTGCTTGATCAACACCGAGCCGAGACCGGGAATGATCGGCACGCGCACCAGATGGGCCACCGCCTGGAAGAACGCCGGTCGTTCCTGGTTCACCTGAGCGAGCGACGCGCCATCGCGGTGCCAGAGCGCCGCCCCGACTGCCTTCGACTCGGCAATCTGCGCCGAAAGAGGTGGTGCGCCATCCATGCGGCCGAGTGACTGGAGGAGCCCGCCGGCATCCACTACCACCGCGGTCACCCGGATGCCGATTTGCCGCGCCCGATCGTGGGCAGCCTGGATCACCCGGGACGCTTCTTCGTAGGTCAGAGACATGGATGCTCCAGACCAAGCCCTCTGGTCGACCGCGCAATAGTGTCTTGAGCGTTTCGCGTCAAGGAACTTCTTCGAGAGTAGGCGGGCGGGGAACGCGTCAATTCCCCGAAAAAAGCGGCCCAAGGCCGGTGGAATTCGATGGCCGTGGGGCGCATTGTGGGTTAGCAAAATCCGCGCAGGCCGAGCCTCTGCGTCCAAGCGATGCCCAATTCGATCGAATTCTGGTTCGACTTTGCAAGCAGCTATTCGTACGTCGCGGCCCTGCGCATCGAAAGGCTCTGCGAAGCGGCCGGGCTGAATCTCACCTGGAAGCCCTTTCTTCTCGGGCCGCTGTTCACCGAACAACTGGGGATCCGGGACTCGCCGTTCAATGCGTATCCGATCCGCGGTTCCTACATGTGGCGCGACCTCGAGCGGCTTTGCGGGAAGTACTCTCTACCGTGGCGCCGCCCGACGTCCTTTCCGAGAAACAGCGTCCTGGCGGCTCGAGTCTCATGTATCGCGAGCGAAGAACCCTGGGGCGGACAATTCATTCGCGCAGTATTCCTCGCGAACTTCTCCGAGGATCTCGAAATTGCCGACCCTTCCGTCCTTGCCGATCTGCTCGAGATGCAGGGATCTCATTCGAAGGAGATTCTCGAACGCGCCATCTCCCCGGACACGAAGACCCGACTCCGGGCTCAGACCGCCGAGGCATCGAGGTTGGGCATGTTTGGAGCGCCCAATTTCATCGTTTCGAACGAGATGTTTTTCGGCCAGGATCGCCTCGAAGACGCCATTCAATGGGCGTTAACTCATTAACGCCAGGAATCGACCACGGTACATGTCTGTAATTGACTGGCGCCGTCCGTGATGTCGTTTGTGCAATCGAAATCATTTCCCTCGTTCTTTCCGAGTCATTGACGAGATCACGCGTTAGGGTTTGGCATGAAAACTAACCCTCTCTACATCGCGAGTGTCCTGTCGTTTTTCGGCGTTGCTTGCGGCCATATGCCGGAGCTCAAGCCGGACCCTGCAGCTCCTCGAGCGCCGGGCAATCCGAACGCCGCGTTTGCGGAGGTGGCCGGGGTGAAGGTTGTCGTCGCCGGAGACGCGTGGGATGCGGATCCGAAGAATCTGCCCACCGTGTTGACCCCGGTGAAGGTGATGCTCGAGAACCAGAGCGGACGGCCGCTGAAGATAAATTACGATGAGTTCAAGCTCGCCGGATCGAGTGGGTTTACCTATTCGGCAATACCTCCGATGGAGGCGCGAGTTGTCCTAAGTCAAACATCGCGACGAGAGATTAAGATCGTCCTGGCTGCATATCAACAGGGGAGCCCCAGCGGCCAGGCCGGCGGAGGTCAGTCGAGGACGGCGCCGGCTCCGGTCCAATCGCGAGTCGTTGCCGACCGGTTCTTCGTGGCGCCTCATTTCGCCTGGTACTACCCGGGCTGGACTGCCTGGCCATACCCGTTCGCCTACGATCCTTTCTACTATGATCGCCTAATGGCCTATTTGCCCAAGGAGCTGCCGACTAAGGACATGCTGGCAGAGGCCCTCCCGGCCGGCGTGCTCCAGCCTGGAGGTCGAGTCTCCGGATTTGTGTATTTCCAGGGAATTGCGGACCGCGAGACGCGCGTCAAGTTCGAAATGGACCTGGTTGACGCAAATAGCAGCGAGGCCTTAGGCCACGTGAGCCTCCCGTTCGACGTCAAGAAGTGACCGGTAAAGCGTTGGGCTCGCCCACTCAGTGACGTCGTACCTTCGCGGCGTGCCATCGGGACGGCGGATCTGCTATTCAGGCCCCAAGCAGGCAAACACGGGGGCTACGATGAAACGCAACTTGCGCCTGGATCTCTTCCTTGGCTGCCTCGGACTTCTTGCTGCCTCCTGCACCGGACGAATCGATGTTGGCGTCAACCGGCGCGGAGCGACCCTGCCCGACGATGGTCGGTACATCTACGCGGCGTTCAACAACGGGTCGATCCACGTCTATGCGATTGACAACGGGCATCAGGAAGTCGCCGCCTTCGACACCGTGCCCGGGGTCAGCGACGTCCGCGGCGCCTGCGCGAGCTCGCCGACGGGGATGTTCTACATCTCACATCAAACTTCGAATGGCGGTTACGTGGTGGCGGTCGATCTCTATACGAACACCGTCTCCTGGAACCGCCTCTACCGGCCCAATGTGGATCGGCTCTCCTGCACTCCGGATGGGCAGAAGCTCTACGTTCCCTGCAACGAGGCCTTCACCGACGATTGCGTGATCGTGCTGGATGCGGCGACCGGCGACGAGATCACCCGGGTTCACGTTTCGCCCCGGCCGCACGATTCACTGAACAGCTTGTCGGGCGACCACGTGTACATCGAGACCAAGAGCTCGGCGTATATCGACGTGATCGACACCGCGACGGATGAAGTGGTCGAAGAGATTGGCCCCTTCGCAGGCATCGGCGGCCCCTATACGATCAATGGCAGCCAGACCCGGGTCTATGGCAATTTTTTCGGGGTGAACGGCTTTCAAGTAGGCGACATCACGACCGGCGGGGTTTTGGACACCGCCACCATCGCCGGCCAAACCACCGGGGTTCCCGGACAGCTGAACCAACATGGAATCGGACTTCGCCCGGATGAGGCCGAGGTCTGGGTTACGGACGGGATTGGCGGTCAACCGTACGTGCACGTCTTCGATGTGACCACCAGCCCGCCGCAGCAAATCCAGGACGTGATGTTGAGCTACGCGAATCCTCACTGGATTACCTTCACCATCAATGGCGACTACGCCTATCCCGCCGGACCCAAATTGAGCGGACGGCCCACCGATGTCGTCGACAGTGGCAGCTATATGCGCGTCGGCTCGATCGGACCCAGCGAAGACTTGCTCGAGGTCGACATCGAGAAGGGCCTCATCGCTCGCGTCGGCAATCAGTATGGCGTGGGCCGCCAACCCTGAAAGTGAACGATGGTCTACCCGGAATCTGGCCCTGATGCGAGCGGACGCCGAATCCGGGTCCTGGTGGGCAAGGCGGGACTGGATGGCCACGATCGCGGCGTCAAGGTTGTCGCGCGAATCCTGCGCGACGCGGGGATGGAGGTCGTTTACACCGGATTGCACCGGACGCCGGAGCAGATCGTCAGCGCCGCGGTCCAGGAGGACGTCGACGTGGTGGGAATCAGCCTCCTCTCGGGCGCGCATATGAGCCTGATCCCGCGCATTCTCGCGCTGCTGCGCGCCGCCGATGCGGGGGACATCGCGGTCGTCGTCGGCGGGGTGATTCCGGACGAAGACGTGGCGCCGCTTCGCCAGATGGGTGTCGCCGAAGTCTTTGGACAGGACGCGCTCCCGGACCTGATCGTCAAGCGGGTCCGCGAGCTGGCCTCATCGCGCCCCTCGGAGTGACTGTGGCGCCGCTCGACCTCGATACCATCGCCAGCACCCGAGGCGTGGAGTTGACGCGCTGGCCTCCGCGATACGATCGCGCCTATCGGCCGGAGCCTAGCGAAGCGCACTGGCTCCCGGAGATCGAGCGGGCCGATCCCAGGGATCGCGATACCCTCATCTTCGCCAAGCTCAGCGCACAAGTCCGCTACGCCTGGGAAAGGAGCGCTTTCTACCGGCGCAAGTGGCAGGCGGCCGGCGTGTCGCCTGAAACCCTGCGCGGACTGGAGGACCTTTCCCGTTTCCCGGTGGTTCAAAAAGACGAGCTGCGCGCGGAGCAGGCAAATCACCCGCCCTACGGCGAGTACCTCTGCATCGATCCGGATGAGGTGGTGCGCATTCACGGCACCAGCGGAACGACCGGACGGCCGACGGTGTTCGGCATCGGCGCCGAAGACTGGGCGGGCATCGGCGAAGCGCATGCGCGAATTCTTTGGGGCGCCGGCATCCGGCCGGGGAATCGGGTATTGATCTGCTCCTTTTTCAGCCTCTACCTGGGCTCCTGGGGAACGCTGGCGGGGGTAGAACGGCTGGGCGCCACCGCGTTTCCGTTTGGCGCCGGTGTCTCCGGGCAGACGCTGATGGCGGTCCAGTGGGCGCGCGAGCTCACGCCGAGCGCGTTCTACGGAACGCCCTCCTATGCGCTCCACTTCGCGGAAATCGCCAAGCGCGAGGGGGTCGACCCGAGGACGCTCGGATTCCGCACGCTGCTGTTTTCCGGTGAGCCGGGGGCCGGAATTCCCGCCACCAAACGGCTCCTCGAGACGACGTTCGCCGCCGAGTGCATTGACATGGGGAGCATGGCGGAGATGACTCCCTGGATGACCAACGGAGAGTGCTCGCGCCGCACCGGAATGCACCTCTGGCAAGACATCGTCTACACCCAGGTCTGCGATCCGAAAACCTTCCAGCCGGTGCCATTCGGGAGCGAGGGCACCCCGGTCTACACCCACCTCGAGCGGACCTCGCAACCGATGATCCGCCTCGTTTCCGGCGACCTCGCCCGGTGGACCGATGAGCCATGCCCCTGCGGTCGCACCTATCCGCGATTGCCCAACGGGCTCTATGGCCGCATCGATGACATGTTCATCGTCCGCGGCGAGAACATCTACCCCAGCGCGGTCGAGGACGTGCTGCGGGCGATCGATGGTTTCGGAGGCGAGTTCCGGATCGTCATCTCCCGGCGCGAGGCGATGGACGAGCTGCTCGTCCGCGCGGAGATCGCTTCCTCCCATTCGCACCTGCGCGATCAGCTCGCGGCAACGATGCGGGAGCGGCTCCAGGCCCGGCTCGGAGTTCGACCGATGCTCGAGCTCGTCCCGTCGGGGACGATTCCGCGAACGGAGTTCAAGGCCCGGCGGGTGATCGACGATCGCGAGATGTATCGCAAAACCCTCGGTCAGTCGCGCGAACATCCCTGAGGAGCAAAGCATGTCATCTGAATCCGAGTCCGCCCGCCGTGCCCGAGAAGAATGGGAGCGCAACGAGCTGCGCCGGTTCGTCGAGCGCCAGCCAGAGTCGAAGGAGCATTACGAGACCCTCTCCGGCCTGCCGGTCAAGCGCGTCTACTCTCCGGAGGATGCGGTTGACTTCCCGGAGGTCGGGTTTCCCGGGCAATATCCATTCACCCGCGGTCCCTACCCGACGATGTATCGCGCCCGGCCCTGGACGATGCGACAAATCGCGGGATTCGGTACCGGCGAGGATACCAACCGCCGATTCCGCTATCTCATCGAGCAAGGGCAGACGGGGCTCTCGGTGGACTTCGACATGCCCACCTTGATGGGCTACGACTCCGACGATCCGCGGTCGCTCGGAGAAGTGGGGCGCGAAGGCGTCGCGGTCTGCACCCTCGACGACATGGAGGCGCTCTTCGAGGACATCGATCTCACGAAGATCTCGGTGTCGATGACGATCAATCCCAGCGCCTGGATTCTCCTCGCGATGTACGTCGCGCTGGCGCAGTCGCGGGGGAACGATTTGAACGCGCTTTCCGGCACCGTCCAGGCGGACATTCTCAAGGAATACATCGCCCAGAAAGAGTGGATTTTTCCGATTCGACCGTCGCTGCGCATCGTCCGCGATCTGATCGCCTACTGCGCCCGGAATCTTGCGCGTTACAACCCGATCAACATCAGCGGCTATCACATCAGCGAGGCGGGCGCGAACGCGGTGCAAGAGCTGGGCTTCACGATGTGCAATGCGGTCACCTACGTGGAGGAGGTCGCGCGCGCCGGGGTACCGGTGGACGAATTCGCACCCAGGCTCGCCTTCTACTTTGTGGCGCAGCAGGATTTCTTCGAGGAGATCGCCAAGTTCCGCGCCGCGCGGCGGGTCTGGGCAAAGCTGATGCGAGAGCGCTTCGGCGCGCGAAAGCAAGAGTCGATGCGATTGCGATTTCATTGCCAGACGGCGGCGGCGACGTTGACCAAGGCGCAGCCCTTGAACAACATCGTTCGCACCGCCCTGCAAGC
>WNFF01001494.1_pt1 | contig 19303 bp, 19 predicted proteins | sample 5400441 | NCBI WGS metagenome assembly WNFF01 (sample SAMN13153345, study PRJNA577476) | soil metagenome | isolation source: 120 cm saprolite under Douglas fir tree site 2 hole 3 replicate 1 | place: USA:California | collected 2015-04-18 | reverse complement strand
CGCAGCCCGCGCCTCGGGCGCTTTCCTTATCTCGCGGACGACTACGCGCTGATGGAGCGCGTCGCCGGTGAGGCACCGTGGATCGCGGACATCCATGTGTTCGCGATCGCCTCCACCATGAGCTTTGGTGCTTCGGGCTCATCGATCAATGCGATGACCACGGCTGTGCCGAAGCTCGTGCATGGGCTGACACGCGGCCTGTTTCGCGCGGACATCGAACGGCACTGGGCTTCGTTCAGGGCGTATCGTGCCTCAGGCCGTCGTCGAGCGGCAAACGCCAGCCACGGGCGAGGAACGGTGAACGGTTTTCGATGGCATGGGAAGCTTGGCTCATGCCTACCATGCTTGTCGTCACAGGCGGGTCCAGTTGGCATACCCCTTGCTTTAAGTTGATGTTCTCATTCAAAAAATAGACTTGAAAAAAACAGGGAATAAGTCAGATGAGCGTTACAGGATCCAGGCTGCTCTGCTTTCGGTGGTTGCCTTTATCGCGGTTTCACTGGCCGCCGGATCGGTGCAGGCGCAAACGCGTTCCGAAACGTTGCGCTACGTGACCGGAGCATCCGTCAATACGCTCGATCCGAATATTCCGGGGTCGACCCGTGAAGCCTTCGCGGTGAGTCTGAGCACCTACGACCGGCTGGTTTCCTTCGGCCGCAAACAACTCAACGGCAAATGGGTGTTTGATCTCGGCAAGATCACGGGGGAGTTGGCGGAATCCTACGAAGTCAGCCCGGACGGGTTGAAGATGACATTTCGCCTGCGCAAGGACGCCAAGTTCCAGGACGGCTCGCCGGTCACGGCGGAAGACGTCAAATGGTCACTTGACCGGGTGGTCACGGCGCCGGTCCTAGGCAAGGCACAACTCCTCACGGGATCGATGACGTCGGCCGATCAGTTCAAGGTGATCGATCCCTTGACCATCGAGGTGACGCTGCCGAAACCGGACAAGCTAGCCTTGCCCAATCTCGCCACCGTCTATCCGATCATCATCAACTCCAAGGCCGCCAAGGAACATGCGACGGCGGAAGATCCATGGGCGACAGCCTGGCTGAAGGAACACACGGCCGGCAGCGGTGCCTATCAGATCGAAACGTTCAAGCCGGGCGAACAGGTGACCATGACCCGCAACGCCGACTGGAATCGCGGCACAGTCGACAAGTCGGCGTTCTTCAAGCGCGTCATCGTGCAGTCGGTGCCGGAGCCGGCGACACGCGCTAACCTGGTCGAGCGCGGCGATGCTGATCTCGTCATCGATCTGCAGGCGAGTGACGTCCAGTCGCTCGAGGCAAAGGGCAAGCTGAAGGTGATATCCACGCCACAGTATAATGCCGTCACCTTCGTTTCGATGAACAATCAGCTGCCGCCCTTCGACAACGTCAACGTGCGTCGCGCCATCGCCTTTGCGTTGCCCTACGACGACATGTTCAAGGCGGCGCTTTTCGGCCGCGGGTCGCCACTGTTCGGCGCAACATGGGCGGATGCCAAGCCATCGAGCGGCGCCTATCCGATTCCGCAACCGCTGAAGCTCGACCTCGAGAAGGCCAAAGACTATCTGAAGGCGGCGGGGATGCCTGACGGCTTCTCGACCACGTTTAGCTTCAATGTCGGCCAGGCTTCGACCGCCGAACCGATGTCTGCGCTGGTGAAGGAATCCCTCGCCAAGATCGGCATTCAGGTCGATATCCAGAAGCTGCCGGATGCGCAGATGTCGACGCAGATCAATGAGAAGAAGCTTCCCTTCTTCACCGAGGGCATCGTTGCCTGGCTGCCCTCGACCGACTATTTCTACCGCAATTTCTACACAGGCAATCAACGCTGGAACTATTCGTCGATCAACAATCCAGAATTGGTGGCGATTGCGCAGGAGGCCCGTTTCGAAACCGACCAGGCCAAGTACGAGGAAGACGGCAAGAAGCTCAACGCCATCCATTTCAGCGAGATACCGCAGATACCGCTCTGGCAGCCCAGCCAGGACGCGGTGATGGCGCCCTCGCTCGAAGGCTACACCTACCAGTTCCACCGCCAGGTCGATTATCGCGATCTCAGTCGCAAGTAACCGGTCGGCATAGATGGCGGCCTTTGGTGCAACATTGATGCGGGCGGGCAGGCGCTTCCTGTCCTCGCTGCCGGCGCTCTTTGGCGTGCTCGTCTTCACTTTCCTGCTGATGCGGGTGCTGCCGGGCGATCCGGCGGTGTTCTTCGCCTCCGGGCCGAATTCCGGCAAAGAGGAGATCGAGGTCATCCGCAAGCAGATGGGGCTCAACAAGCCGATGCCCGAACAACTGATGCTGTATCTCTATGACGTCGGTCGCGGCAACCTCGGCAGATCGATGATGACCGGGCAGTTGGTCACGAAGGATCTGCGCGAGCGGCTGCCGGCCTCGCTGGAACTGACGTTCACGGCGCTGCTGATCGCGCTGGTGTCGGCCGTGCCGCTCGGGGTGCTCGCGGCCCTGAAACCGGGCTCCGCCGTCGACCACGGTGTGCGATTGTTCTGCGCGTTCGGCGTCTGCGTGCCGACGTTCGTTTCGGGCCTGTTGCTGATCTACGTCTTCTATTACCTGCTCGGGCTTGCGCCCGACCCGACCGGTCGGGTCGACATCTTCGCGTCGCTGCCGCCGTCGCGGACCGGCTTCCTGTTGATCGACTTCCTGCTCGCCGGCGATATTGATGGCTGGAGGGCCGCCTTCAGGCAGCTGATCCTGCCGGCGCTGAGCATGGCGCTGTTCGTGGTGGCGCCGCTGGCGCGCATCACGCGGGCCTCGATGCTGGTCTCGCTTGGCAGCGATTTCGTGCGCACCGCGCGTTCCGTGGGCCTTCCCTGGTGGCGGGTGGTCGTCACCTATGCGCTGCGCAACGCCATCCTGCCGGTCATCACCATCGCAGGCATCGTGTTCTCGACCATGCTCGGCGCCAATGTCCTTGTGGAGAAGGTGTTTTCCTGGCCGGGCGTCGCCTCCTATGCGCTCGATGCGCTGCTCTCTTCCGATTATGCGCCGGTGCAGGGTTTTGTGCTGCTGATGGCGAGCGTGTTTGTGATCGTCAATCTGCTGGTGGATGTTCTCTATGGTATGGCTGATCCCAGGGTGACGATCGGATGACCGGCGCGACGCTTCGCCATGCCGGCTGGATCCTGCGCGGCAATCCGCTCACCGGTGTTGCCGCTACCGGCGTCTTCCTGCTGATGCTCATCGCCATCTTCGGGTCCTGGATCGTACCGTACGATCCGATCGTCTCGAACGTGTCGCAAGCGCTGATGGCCCCGAGTGCGGCACATATCGCGGGCACGGATCAACTCGGCCGCGACGTGTTCAGCCGCCTCATCGTCGCGGCACGGCTCGACCTTGCGATCGCCGTCTCGGCGGTCGGAATCTCCTTTGCCATCGGCGCCGTTATCGGCGCGATCTGCGGTTATGCCGGTGGCCGGCTCGATCGCGCCGTCGGCCGCTTCGTCGACGTGCTGATGGCCTTTCCGCTTTTTGTGTTGGCGATGGCGATGGTCGCAGCGCTCGGTAACCGGGTCGAGAACATCATCATTGCGACCGCCATCATCAATCTGCCGTTCTACATCCGCTTTGCGCGGGCAGAGGTGAATGTCCGCCGCAATCTCGGCTGGGTCGAGGCAGCGCGCGCTTGCGGTGACAGCCACATCTCGGTCGTGCTGCGCTTCCTGCTGCCGAACGTGCTGCCGGCCATGGCGGTGCAAATGTCGCTCAACCTCGGGTGGGCGATACTCAATGCCGCCGGACTTTCCTTTATCGGCCTCGGCGTGAAGCCGCCGACGCCGGAATGGGGCATCATGGTTGCGGAGGGGGCACGCTTCATTTCGACCGGCAAATGGTGGCTGGTCGCCTTTCCGGGCCTGGCGCTGATGCTGGCAGTCTTGTGTTTCAACCTGCTCGGCGATGGGGTTCGCGATATTCTCGACCCGCGCATGCGAACATGACCCGATCGCTGCTAGCATTAAGCGACCTGCACGTCACTTTCTCGACGCGACGCGGGCTGGTCGAGGCGGTGCGTGGAGTGGCGCTGTCGCTCGGTGAGGGCGAGATGCTCGGCCTCGTCGGCGAAAGCGGCTCGGGCAAGTCGGTCACCGGTTTTGCGATAACGCGGCTGCTCGATGCGGCCGGGCGGATCACGGCAGGCAATATTCAGTTTCGCGGGCAGGACATCACCAGGATATCGGGGGGTGATTTCCGCAATCTGCATGGCGCGGCGATGGCGATGATCTTCCAGAATCCGCGCGCGGCGCTCAATCCGATCCGTGCCGTCGGCGACCAGATCGCCGATGCGATCCTGGCCCACAAACGACTATCGCGGGATGAAGCGCGCGCCGCGGCGCTGCAGATGCTGCGCGCCGTGCAAATTCGCGATCCCGAAAAGCGCATGGCCGCTTATCCGCATGAACTCTCCGGCGGCATGTGCCAGCGCGTGATGATCGCGATGGCGATTTCCTGCAATCCGGCCCTGCTGATCGCCGACGAGCCGACCACCGGCCTCGACGTCACCACGCAAAAGGTGGTGATGGATCTCCTGACCGGGATTGCGGCCGAGCGCGGCATGGCGACCATATTGATCACCCACGACCTCGGTCTTGCCGCCCGCTACTGTCGCCGCGTCGTGGTGATGGAGCAGGGGCCGCCTAGTCGAGGAGGCCGAGCCGAAGACGCTGTTCCGCGCTCCGCAGCACCCCTACACCAAGCGTCTGGTCGCTGCTTCGCCCACGGCGAGTTCCCGTATCGCGGATCTGGTACCCGAAGAGGAGAGGGGGCGGTGCGTTGCGAGTGAGGTTGCGCCCAGACCGCAGCCTGCGCCGGGTACGCCGCCGCTGCTTGAGGTGCAGAAACTCGCGAAGCGCTTCGATCAGGGGGCCGCGGCGGTGGCGGACTTTTCGATGCTGATCAGTGCCGGCGAGAGCGTCGGTCTGGTCGGCGAATCCGGTTCTGGCAAGAGCACGACATCGCGCATGATCTGCCGGTTGATCGATCCGAGCGAGGGGGAGATCGCGTTCGAGGGACAGTCCATCGGCCATATCCCGGCACGCGACTTTCATCGGTCGCCGTTTCGCAAGGATATCCAAATTGTCTTTCAGGATCCGAATGACAGTCTCAACCCGCGCTTCACCGCCTTCGACTGCGTCGCCCATCCGCTGTTGCGGCTTGCTGGCATGCGCGCGGGCGACGCGCTGCGGCAACGTGTGGAGGAGTGCGCGCAACGCGTTGGATTGGGGCTCGACTTGCTCACGCGCTTCCCGCATCAACTCTCGGGCGGCCAGAAGGCCCGCGTCGGCATCGCCCGCGCCATCGCATGCCGGCCGCGACTGTTGGTGCTGGATGAGCCGACGGCGGCGCTCGACGTCTCGGTGCAGGCGGTGGTGCTGCAATTGCTCGATCGGTTGAGGCGTGAGGATGACCTCGCGTTCCTCTTTGTCAGCCACGACCTCAACGTCGTTCGCATGATGTGCGATCGGACCATCGTGCTGCGAAATGGTCGTATCGTCGAGCAGGGCGAAAGCCGGGCCATGTTCGACAATCCGCAAACCGATTACACCCGTGAACTGGTCGAAGCCGTGCCGCATATCGAGACCGGGCTGGCTGTATCAGCGATTTGACGTCGCTGAAGATGCTGCGCGGTTAGTTAGGTCATCTCCCGGCGCAGATCGTCAGCCTTCGTCCTCTTGCGCGGATCGTGCCGCGGCCAGCGCGTGTTCAAGGTGCAGGCGCATTTTGGCAGAGGCCTGGCTGAAATCTCCTGTTGCGATCGCCTCGATGATCGCGACGTGCTCGCGGCTCCAGTCCTGGACGCGGCGACTGTTGAAATAGCTGCCGAATTCCAATAGCCGCCTCAGCCGGTTCTGGTGTTGGATCGCCTGCACGAAGAAGGCGTTGCCACAAAACTCGGCGCACATCTCGTGAAACGCCGCGTCGGTCTCGAATAGTTGCGCGCTGCCGACGGAGGCGATGTCGGGATGCGAGATGAGATACAGATGCTGCAGGCGCATCCGCTCGATGGCGGCGAGATCCGGCTTGAATGTCGGCAGCAGGAAGCAGGCGGGTTCGAGCGTGAGGCGGAATTCGTAGCTACCCTTGAGCGAGACCAGCGAATCGAACGTCGGAAGAAAGGTCCAGCCGTGACCCTTGTTCTTCGCGATCAATCCGTCTTCGGCGAGCCGCGACAGGATACGTGTCAGCGCGACCCGGTCGACGCCGTAGCGGCGCGCGATTTCGCTCTGGGTCATGGAATTAGGAACGACATTGTCGAGGCGGTCGCGAACCAGCCGCTGGTAGAGTTTCTCGTCGGCCGTCGAAGGAACCTCGATCTCGATGCGATGCAATGAGTCGAACGGCTTTCGGAGAAAGTATCCGTGGTTCTTCAGCGTCGCCACGATGCCGCGCTTGGCAAGCAGGTTCAGCGCCGAGCGGATTGGCGTGCGTGAGACGCCGATGAGATCGGCGAGTTGCTGCTCACGCAGATGATGACCGGGCTCCAGTCTGGCGTCGCGGATGACGTCGAGGAGCTGATTGGCCAGATGAAAGCTGCTCTGACGGGAGGAACGCGCCATGATTAGCGGAGGTTTCGAAAATTCATCATAGGAGTACAATAGATAGTCATTTGTACAATATCTTCGCGGCATGTTCCAAGCGAAAATGAAGGTGATGAAGCCTTGGGCACGGATTGCCTGTCAATAGTGCTTGACCGACGGGGTAGAATTTATTGTACATTAAGCAACAATAAAACAATCAGAGGCACATCCCATGTCACGCGCGCGCATCGTTTGCGGAATGCTGTCGCTCTGGCTGTCCGGAGCGGTCGTCACCCAGGCCGTAGCCAGCGATCTCTCCTCGGCCACCTTGGTCGAAATGGGCGCGCTGACCTATGGCGTCGCCGCCACCTTCGCGCCGTTCGAATATCAGAAGGACGGCAAGTTGACGGGCTTCGATATCGACATCATCGGCGCATTGAGCAAGAAGCTCGGCGCCGAGGCGAAGCCGATGAACATGGAGTTCAAAGGCCTGATCCCCGCGCTCCAGGGCGGGCGCATCGATCTCATCAACTCGGCGATGTATATCAACGAGCAGCGCGCCGCTCAGGTCGAGTTCATTCCTTATCTGAAGATCGGCAGCCTCGTCGTCGTGCAGGCGGCGAATCCCTCGAAGATCACGGGCCGCGACGACTCCCTGTGCGGCAAGACGATCGCCGTCACGCTCGGCGGCATCCAGGAGACCTACGCGCGGCAGGACGACAAGCGATGCCGCGATGGCGGGCTCGCAGGCGTCACCGTGATGACGCTACCCACCGCGCAGGATTCGGCGTTGACGCTGCGGCAAGGGCGTGCCGATGCCCTGTTCAATTCCACGCCGGGCGCGGTTGAATTGATGGACAAGGTGCCGGGCACTTATGCAACCGTCGGCCCCGAGTTCGAGGCGAACACCCAGATCGGCATGGCAGTGCGCAAGGGTGATACGGCGATGAAGGCGGCGGTCGAAGCTGCGTTCAAGGAGATCGTTGCCGACGGCACCTACAAGACGCTGATCGAGACCTGGAAATTTCCCGCGTCGGTGTCGTTGCTCAACTGAGAGGGGGGCTTGCCGTGTCCACCGAACTCGTTCTGCACTATCTGGTTTCGCCAAGCTTCATCCGAGGGGCAGGGATGACCCTGCTCCTGACGGCGACGTCGCTGCTGTTCGGTATCGTGATCGGCCTCGCGCTCGCCCTGATCCAGGAGAGCCGGACGCGTGCGGGGCAGGTCGTGACGCTCGCCTATCTCTGGCTGTTTCGTGGCACGCCGGTGCTGTTCCAGGTCATCTTCATCTACAACGTGCTGCCTTCGTTCGGAATCAAGCTGTCGGCCTTCGTTTGTGCCGTGCTGGCGCTTTCGCTAAACGAGGGCGCCTATATGGCGGAAATCCTCCGTTCGGGGCTGCAAGCCGTGAAGAAGGGTCAGCGCACGGCCGCCCTCGCGCTCGGCATGACCGGCGGCCAGATGATGCGCCATGTCGTCATTCCGCAGGCCGCCCGCATCGTGCTGCCCCCGATCGGCAACCAGATGATCGGCATGCTGAAGCTCAGCGCGCTGGTCTCGGTGATCGCCGTCGAGGAATTGCTGCTGGTCGCCAACCAGACCGCGAGCGCCGCCTTCCGCTATTTCGAGGCGCTGACCGCGGCCGGCATCTACTATCTTGCGATGACTACCGCCTTCATGGGCCTGCAGGTCCTGATCGAGACGGTGTTCGATCCCAAGAAGCGCCAGCGCATGCGCCGGCTTTCGCTGGCCGAGCGGATGCTCGGGACTTCGCAATCGCTCGTGGTCCGATAGGCGCGGCGACCGGTCATGCAGCATCTTCTCGAGATCGTCGGAATCAACAAGAGTTTCGGGTCGGTGCAGGTTTTGAAGACCTGCAGCATGACGGTTGCCGCCAAGGAGACCGTGGTCGTCATCGGCCCGTCCGGGTCGGGCAAGTCGACGCTGCTGCGGTCCATCAACCTGCTGGAACCGGTCGACAGCGGCGATATCTTCTTTGCGGGCGAGAATATCACGCGCGAGCGCAGGAAGGCGCATCTGCTGCGTCAGCAGATCGGGATGGTGTTCCAGAACTTCGAGCTGTTCTCCCACCTCTCCGCCGCCGAGAACGTGATGCTCGCGCCGGTGAAAATTCTCGGCATGAGCCGGGCCGATGCTCACGACATCGCCGTCACCCTGCTGCGCAAGGTCCAGATTCCTGAGAAGGCGGATGCCTTTCCTGACGAATTATCCGGCGGACAGCAGCAGCGCGTCGCCATCGCCCGCGCGCTCGCCATGCGGCCCAAGCTGATGCTGTACGACGAGCCGACGTCCGCGCTCGATCCCGAGATGATCCGCGAGGTGCTCGACGTCATGGCCGAACTCAGCGCGGAAGGCATGACGAGCGTCGTCGTGACCCATGAGATGGGATTCGCGCGCCGCGCCGCCGACAGGATCGTCTTCATGGAAAGCGGCGAGATCATCGAGAGCGCGTCGTGCGAACAGTTCTTCGGCGGCAAAGTCAACGATCGCAGCCGGCGCTTTCTCGACCAGATCCTGCACTGAACATCATGCCTGGAGCCTGCCCAATGTCCTCGTCACCCGATGTCGCACGCATGAAGCGCGAACTGGCGGATCTCGTCGCGATCGACACGCAAAACCCACCCGGCCACGAGGCCCGCGCCGCGCAATTCCTGCGCGGTCTATTGATGGCCGAGGGCTTCGAAATCGCGCTGCAGGAGTATAAGCCGACGCGCATCAACGTTGTCGCGCGGCTCGAGAACGGCGGCGGCCCGGTGTTCGCCTTCAACACCCATATGGACGTCGTGCCGGTGGGTGACGGCTGGTCGTCCGATCCCTTCGTGCTGAAGGAGGTGGACGGACGGCTCTACGGACGCGGGGCCTGCGACTGCAAGGGGCCGCTCGCGGCGATGTTGGAGGCGATGCGGATGCTCGCGGCGGATCGCGCCGCGTGGTCTGGAACGCTGCTCGGCGTTTTCGTCGCCGATGAGGAGATCGCCAGCGAGGGCGCCAAGTTCTATGCCAGCTCCGGTCCGAAGATCGATGCCGCCGTCGTCGGCGAGCCGACCTCCAACGCAACCTTCACCGCGCACAAGGGAAGTCTGCGTCCGGTGGTGCGGGTGCACGGCGTGCCGGCGCATTCCGGCACGCCGCATCTCGGTGAGAACGCGATCTATCGTGCCGGCGAGCTTCTTGGCCTCGTTGCGGAGCATCACGAGAAAGTCGTGCGTCATCGCACGCATCCTCTTGTCGGAGCCGCAAGCCTCACGGTCACCCGCATGAACGGAGGCCATGCCGACAACGTGCTGCCCGGCGCTTGCGATCTCGTGCTCGATCGCCGGATGGTTCCGGGGGAGGATGAGGAGATGATCAAGCGCGAGATCAGCGACCTGCTCGCGCTCGCCCGTGAGCGGCTCGGCGTCCGCGCCGAGATCGTCGGCTACAGGGCGACGACCGGCGGTGCGACGGAGACGGCCCTCGACACCCCGATCGTGCAGGCGAGCCTCGCCGCGAGCCGGACCCATGGCGTTGCCAAGCCCGGACCCTTCGGTTTCCAGGGTGGTTGTGACCTCGTGCATTTTCGCAAGCTCGGTGCGCAGGGAACGGTGATCGGCCCGGGCGATCTCGCCGTTGCCCACAAACCCGACGAATTCGTGCCGGTGGACGAATTTGTTGCCGCCAGCCTGATCTATCGCGATGTGGCCAAGGCCATGCTGCGGAACAGAGCTTGAGCCGTTGCGTGTATCCCTGCACTCGGCGGAACTACATTATGCCGGCGGCCTCGTGCTACACACGGCGTCGTCCGGCAGCGTCGCGCATCTGAGTGAAATCTACCTGCGGCTCGACGATGGCGAAACCATCGGCATCGGCGAAGTGCGGGCGAACATCGCCTACCTCAACGGCTTCGCGGAAGCCACCGTGGTTGAATGCGCCAGCGCAGCCATCGCAGGCGCGGTGGACTGGACGCGCGATCCGGTCGATCTGATTGCGACCATGGCAAATTGGGGCGCGCCCTTGATAGCGCCGGTGCGTGCGCTGATCGACTGCGCGCTGCATGATTTCGTTGCCCGTCGCGAACGCCTGACCGTTGCGGCCTGGCTCGGCGCTGCCGGGCCTGAGGTGGTCTGGGAGACCAATCAGACGCTGTTCTGGTCGTCGTTCGAGGAGTTTCTGGCGCAGGCGCAGGCCTATGTCGACCGCGGCTTCTGGAACCTCAAGGTGCGGATAGCCGTCGCCGACTTTGCCGAGGATTTGCGTCGGATCGCGGCGCTGCGGGCGCGCTTCGGCACCCAGATCAAGATTGCGGCTGATGCAAACGGGCGTTGGTCGGCGTCGGAAGCGCTCGAGAAGCTCGACGCGCTGGCCGTCCACGATCTCGCTTACGTCGAACAACCCGTTCCGCCCGGAGACTGGGCCGCCGTCGACCGCCTTGCCGATCGAAGTCCGTTGCCAGTCATGCTCGACGAAAGCGTCGCTACGCCGGACGATATCGCACGGATTTGCGGCTATGGCGGTCGCGTTCTTGCGCACCTCAAATTGGTGAAGCTGGGTGGTATAGCGCCGGCGGTCGCTGCAGCGCGGCGACTGTCCGTTGCGGGCGTTCCCTTCATGATCGGCCAGATGAACGAAGGCGCGGCCGCGACTGCCGCGGCGCTTCATGTGGCCTGTGCGACGTCGCCTGCCTTTGCGGAGCTCTATGGCGCCGACGGTGTCATCGACGATCCCGTTTCGGGCGTCTCGTACGCGGCAGGCTCCGTGTACGCCGGCCACCCATCCGGCCTCGGTGTCGCTTTCGACGCCGCGGCCGCTCACCTCATCGGAGACTTCAGATATGGATAATGGCGGCATTCGGCAGGGCTCGGAATCGGCATTCCCGAAGGCGGAGTACGACCAGCGGGTTGCGCTCGCGCGCAAACTTCTGGCCGCGGCCGGCATCGACGTCATGGTCGTGACCGGGCCTGAGAACATCTACTATCTCACCGGGCAGCAGACGCCAGGCTACTACACGTTCCAGGCGCTGGTGTTGCCGGTGGAGGGCGAACCTGCGTTCGTCGTCCGGCAGCTCGAATATTTCAACTTCATCGCGAACACGTTCATCACCAACGCTGAAGTCTATCAGGACGGCGATCAGCCGGTGAACTTCCTGGTGAATGTCATCAAGGCGCGTGGCTGGACGTCGAAACGCATTGCCATCGACAAGCGTGGCTGGTTCCTTCCGATCGCGACCTATGAGGCGCTGCAGGACAAGCTCGGAGCGATCCACGACGGCGCCGGCATCATCGAGCAGCTCCGGATCGTGAAGTCGCCGGCCGAGATCGAGAAGATCGCGACCGCCGCCTCTTATGTCGAGGCCGGCATGCACGCCGGGCTGGCTGCGGTGAAAGCAGGTGCGAGCGAGAACGATTTCGTCGCGGCCATGGTGGGGTCGGCGATCACGGCGGGTTCCGAATATGTCGGCATGGAGCCGCTGGTCTCCGCCGGCCGGCGCTCGGGGGTACCGCACGGCACCTGGCGTCGCGGCAGGCTTGCGATGGACGAGCCGGTCTTCCTTGAAATGGCCGGCTGCCATGATCGTTACCACGCCGCCTTGATGCGCTGCGCCTGGCTCGGCGCGATGCCGCAACTGGCGGTCGATATGGAGAAGACGTGTCAGGAGGGGCTTCAGGCGGCGATCGACGCGATCCGTCCCGGTGCAGCATGCGAGGCGCCGCATAACGCCTGCCAGCAAGTGATCGACCGTGCCGGCTTTACCGACAACTTCCGCAAGCGCGCGGGCTACAGCATCGGCATCGCCTTCGCGCCCGACTGGGGTGAGGGCGGCATCCTCAGCCTCTACACCGGCGTCACCACCGAGCTCCGGCCGGGCATGACGTTCCACATCCCGGTGGCCCTGCGTGTCTTCGGCCAGTTCACCGTCGGCGTCAGCGAGACCGTGGTCGTCACCGAAACCGGCTGCCGTGCGCTGAGCACAATCGATCGCCCGATCCTGCGCATCCCGGGCTGAAGACCAGAACAATTCAACATTCGAAAGGACAGGAATAATGAAGGATATCACGGAATGTCACGCGCGATTGCGCGGTCTGTTCAACATCACCGTCACGCCATTCAAGGCTGATGGAGCGTTCGACTATGCGGGCCTGGCCCGGAATATCGAGCGGGTTATCGGCCTCGGCTTCGACGGCATCTTGATCGGCGGCACCTACGGCGAGTTTCCGGCGATGTCGGCCGAGGAGCGGGCCGATCTGTTCCGGCGCGTCATGGACATCGTTGGCGACCGCGTCCCGGTCATGCTGTGCAGCGCCGATTCCGATGTCCGTGTCGTCCGCGAACTGACGACGCTCGCCGGCGAACTCGGCGGCCTGCCGATGGTGACCCCGCCCTTTGTCTCGGAAGTGACCGATGCGCAGATCGTGGCGTTCTTTCGCGACATGGTCCCGCTCTCGCGAACCGGCGTGCTGGTTTACAACGCGCCCGGCATCGGCATCACGCTCTCGCCGCCGACGCTGGAGCAAATTGCGGCGATTCCCGGCATCGTTGGCGTGAAGCAGGGAGATATGTCTCCGACGGCGATCGATCAGATTGCCAACCGGATCGGTGGACGCATTCGTCTGTTCTGCGCTTCCGACCTGGCGTTCCTCGGTCCGATGATGTGCGGCTTTGACGGCATCAGCTCGACCAACAGCTGTGCGCTGCCGGAGCTCATTCTTGCTGCCTATCGGGCGTTGGAAGCCGGCGATGCGGCGACTGCGCGCGACCTGCACCGGCTATGGTATCCATTCCGCTCGCTCGCACGAGAGTTCGGGCAGCCGCAGACGACCAAAGCCGCCATGAACCTGCGCGGCTTCGACGGCGGTTCGGTCCGCCTGCCGCTGCGGAATCTGGAAGCCACCAACATCAACGACGTTGCCAAGGTGCTGCAACAGCTGGCGGACGATCGGCGATCCAGCGTTGCGCTCGCCGCCTGACGACAAAACCAGCGCGAGACCTTCGAATATGAATACGCCGGACGAAAACTCACACAGAGGAACAATCAAATGAATCGCAGACAATTGTTAATGAGCGGCGCCTCCCTTCTGTCCTTCGCCGCGCTGCCAGGTCTGGCCGGACCTGCCATCGCCCAAACGAGTGAGGATGTCGTAATCGGGGTGTTGTTCCCGCTGTCTGGCGCGAACGCGCAGGTCGGTGTCGACGCGCGTCATGCGATGGAAACGGCGGCCGATATCATCAACAATTCCTATGATCTCGATTTGCCGACGGCGAAGAATGCCGGCCTTGCCGGGCTCGGCAATGCCAAGATCAAACTGATCTTCGCCGACCATCAGTCCGATCCGCAGAAGGGTCGGGCGGAGGCCGAACGCCTGATCACCCAAGAGAAAGTGTGCGCCCTGATCGGATGTTACCTGTCGTCGGTTTCCTCCACGGTCAGTGCCGTCGCCGATCGCTATGGCTTGCCGTTCCTGTGCGCCGATTCATCTTCGCCGAGCCTGGCGCGCCGCGGCCTCAAGTTTTTCTTCCGCCCGGCCGCACAGGACGAAATGTTTTCAGCCGCGATGTTCGATTTTCTCGATGCCCTGAAGGCGAAGGGCAAGAAGATCGAAACCGTCGGCCTGTTTTTCGAAGACACGATCTTCGGAACCGATTCGTCGAATGTCCAGCGCAAGCTTGCGGCCGAGCGTGGCTACAAGCTTGTCGCCGACATCAAGTACAAATCGAACTCGCCATCGCTGAGCGTCGAAGTACAGCAGCTCAAATCCGCCGATCCGGATGTGTTGCTGCCGTCGAGCTACGTCACCGACGCGATCCTCTTGATGCGGACGATGAGCGAACTCGGCTACAAGCCCAAAAACATCGTCGCCCAGGCGAGTGGCTTTTCCGACAAGTCGTTTTACGATGCGATAGGCGACAAGGCGGTCGGCGTCATCTCGCGCGCGAGCTTCTCGCTCGACATGGCACAGAAGCGGCCGAGCGTTCTCAAGGTCAATGATATGTACAAGGCGCGTTCCAACCGCGACCTGAATGACAGCACCTCGCGTGAGCTGATGGGGCTGCTCGTCCTCGCCGACGCGATCGACCGCGCCAAGTCGACCGACGGCGAGAAGATCAGGGAGGCGCTGGCGTCGACCGACATCCCAGGCGAGCGCACCATCATGCCGTGGAAACGGGTCAAGTTCGAAGCCGATGGGCAGAACGTCGACGCCGACCCGGTACTGGTCCAGTATATCGGTGGCACGTTCGTCACGATCTTTCCCACGGCGGTGGCTCTTGCCGAACCGCTCTGGCCGATGAACGCCTGATCGTTTACGAGGGGAGGTATCGGCATCCGTCGATGCCTCCCACCTTTTCGAACTCTTCTGGTCTTCAGGTTTGCCGCGGCGAAGGCCCGGCTCATATCCTGACGTCGGCAACGTAAGGCGGCGACAATGCTATCCGTCGATCTCAATTCCGATCTTGGCGAAGGTTTTGGAACTTATCGCTGCGGTGACGATGACGCCATGCTCTCCATCGTCACGTCAGCCAATGTGGCGTGCGGGCTTCATGCCGGTGATCCAGAGGTGATGGCACGGACCTTTGCCGTCGCCCGCGAGCGCGGCGTCGCGGTCGGTGCCCATCCCGGGTTCCCGGATCTGTGGGGCTTCGGCCGCCGCCGGCTTCCGTTCTCTAACGGGGAGATCGAAAGGCTTGTCGCCTATCAGATCGGCGCCGCCACCGCGCTCGCCGCGTACGCGGGCCATCGCATCACCTATGTGAAGACCCATGGTGCGCTCGGTAACATCGCGTGCGAGGAACGTGGCGTTGCGGACGCGGTGGCGCGGGCGGTGCGGGCGGTCGACCCAGGTCTCGCATTGCTGGCCACGGCGTTGACGGAATTGGTCGCGGCCGGTGAAGCCGCAGGGCTTGAAATCCATCAGGAGATCTATGCCGATCGCGGCTACACCGAGACCGGGCAGTTGATTCCGCGCAGCCAACGTGGGGCCATGATCGAAGGCGCGGAGGAAGCCGCCGCGCGCGTGCTCGCGATGGTCGAAGCCGGAGCGGTGATCACCGCGAGCGGCAAACATCTTCCGACACCGATCCGTTCGATCTGCGTCCATGGCGATTCCGACCATGCGGTCGCGACCGCGAGCCGCGTCCGCGAGCGATTGGAGCAGGCCGGGATCGCGCTGAAGCCGTTCAGGCCCATGGCGACATGACGCTGCCGATCGATCCCGATCCGGCGACAGCGTTGTCCGCTCCACGCTTTCTCGACGCGGGGGAAGCTGCGCTCGTCGTCGAATTCGGAAACACGGTCGATCCCGCGATCAACGACAGGGTACTCGCCATCGATGCGGCTTTGCGTGCCGATCCTCCTGCGGGAACACGCGAGTTCGTTCCCTCCTATCGCTTACTCATGATCCATTACGATCCGTTGCAGATCGACAGGGATACGCTGGTCGCCATCGTGCGCCGTAAGACGGCGGCCGTCGCCGAATGGCGGGGCGCGGCTACGACATGGACATTGCCCTGTTGCTATGATCCCTCGCTGGCCGAGGATCTCGACGAGGCGGCGCGGATTCTCGGCCTCACCCGGGACCAAACCGTCGCATTGCACGCGAAGGCGACGTATCGCGTCTACATGTGTGGCTTTGCACCGGGTCAGCCTTACCTCGGCGGTGTACCGGAGGCGCTCGTCATCTCGCGCCGTCCGGCGCCGAGGCCGCCGCATCCGCCGGGCGCGGTGTTGATCGGCGGCGGGCTCTGCGTTGTTGCGCCCTTCGCCATGCCGACCGGCTGGTATGTCATCGGCCGGACTCCGGAGCGTCTCTACGCAGCGGAGCGCAAGGATGCGTTTCTGATTCAGGCCGGCGACAAGCTGCGGTTCGATCCGATCGACGTGGCGACCTTTCGGGATCTGGAGCGGCGCGCAGCAGGCGGCGAGATCGTTGTCCGCAAGAGTGCTGCATGATGGCTGCCGCTGCGCAAGCGATGGTGCGCGTCTTGTCAGCCGGGCAGGGCACGACGCTGCAGGATGCCGGTCGTCACGGCTATCTGCGGTTTGGCGTCACCGCCGCGGGCCCGATGGATTCGCTGGCGCATGCCACGGCAAACCTTGCTGTCGGCAATCCCGCGGGTTCGACGGCGCTCGAGGTTTCCCTGGGTGGTATTGAAGTGACCGCCGAATCCGGACCGCTCGGTGTCGCCGTCGCCGGCGGCGAATTCACGCTGAGCCTCGACGGCAGGCCGCTGCCGCCCGCGGTGGTTCTCAATCTGGATGAAGGCGCCGTGCTGAAAATTCGCGCCGGGCGCGGCGGCTCCTGGTGCTACCTGGCGGTGGCGGGTCGCTTCGTCGTGCCAAAGGTGCTCGGCTCTCACGCCACCCACGCGCGCACCGGCTTCGGCGGCGTGAACGGCCGCGCTATCGTCGCGGGCGATCGTCTGCGCATCGAACGGTCCGGATCGTCGAAGCCGTCGCCGAGCACCATCATTGCGCCCTGGCTCGACCGGCCCCTCAACACCGTTCGTGTGGTCCTTGGTCCTCAGCACGACTACTTTGCCGACGACCAGATCGCTGCATTTCTGGCTGGGCCTTGGTCCGTCTCCGCCAAAGGCGATCGCATGGCGTATTTTCTCGACGGACCCCGACTGACGCACGCACGCGGCTACAACATCGTCTCCGACGGGATCGCCATGGGTGCGATCCAGGTGCCGGGAGACGGCCGTCCGATCGTTCTGATGGCCGATCGTCAATCGACCGGCGGTTATCCGAAGATTGCCACCATCATTGGTCCCGATCTCGGCCGGCTGGCCCAGGCGCGGCCGGGAACTGCGTTCAGGTTCGAGGCGGTATCGATCGACCACGCGGTTGCAGCGCGTCGCGAAGAGGCGGCCTTGCTGGCGCGCGGCATTGTCGCCAAGCCCCTGCTGCGCACCCACCTCAGTTCCGAATTCCTGCTTGGCCTCAATCTGATCGACGGTGTCGTCGGCCTCGACGCCCTCGGATGATTTTCCGACAACCAACACGATTCAAAGCTACTCAATGGAGCACCGCACATGAATACCCATTTCAAGCCGACTCGGCTCTCGTCGCGCCTGTCGGCCGTCCGTCCTTCGCCAACGATCGCCATCACGCGGCTCGCCAATGAATTGCGCCGCCAGGGGCGCGATGTCATCGGCCTGTCGCAGGGCGAGCCGGATTTCGATACGCCCGCTCACGTCAAGGAGGCGGCGAAAGCCGCCATCGACGCCGGCGCGACCAAGTACACCGATGTCGACGGCACGCCCGAGCTGAAGCGCGCGATCGTCGGCAAGTTCAGACGCGAAAACGGGCTGTCTTACGATGTCTCGCAGATCAGCGTCGGTACCGGCGGCAAGCAGGTGCTCTACAACGCCTTGTGCGCCACACTTGATGCCGGCGATGAAGTCGTTATCCCTGCGCCCTATTGGGTGTCGTACCCCGACATGGTCCTGCTCGCCGGCGGCCAACCGGTGACCGTGGCCTGCGATGAGGCCGACGGGTTCAAACTGAGCGCGCCGTCACTGCGGGCCGCGATCACACCGCGCACCAAATGGCTGGTGCTCAATTCGCCGAGCAACCCCACCGGCGCCGGCTATTCGGCGGCCGATCTCAGCGCCATCGCCGACGTCTTGCTCGACCATCCGCACGTGATGGTGCTGACCGACGATATGTACGAGCACATTCGCTACGATGGCTGGCAATTCGCAACGATCGCCGCGGTCGAGCCCAGGCTGTTCGACCGCGTGCTGACCTGCAACGGCGTCTCCAAGGCTTATGCGATGACGGGCTGGCGCATCGGCTATGCCGGAGGTCCCGCCGACCTCATCGCCGCGATGGCGACGATCCAGTCGCAGAGCACCACCAATCCGAGCTCGGTCTCGCAAGCGGCTGCGGTGGCGGCCCTCACCGGTCCGTTGGATTTCCTGGCCGAAAGGAACGAGGTGTTTCGCGAGCGGCGAGACCTGTGTCTCGCGGCGTTCAACAGTGTCGACGGGCTGAGCTGCCGGACGCCGGATGGGGCCTTCTATCTGTTTCCGTCCTGCCGGGGGATGCTCGGCCGCAAGCGTCAGGACGGGCGGATCATCGAGACCGATGTCGACTTCGCGACCTTCCTGCTCGAAGAGGCGAATGTCGCGGTCGTTCTCGGCTCGGCCTTCGGTCTGGCGCCGTTCTTCCGCATCTCGTTCGCCACCGCGACCGAGCGCCTGCGCGTCGCATGCGAGCGGATCGCGAAGGCTTGCGGCAGGCTGAGCTGATCGTCTAGGTCGCCGGCATCGCATACAGAAGTCCGCTTCAGATCTGGAAAAAAGTGTTCTTCGGTCGCCGCAGGCCGAGGTGATCGCGCAGGGTCGTCCCCTCATAATCGGCACGGAACAGGCCGCGCTCCTGCAGAATCGGCACCACGAACTGCACAAAATCCTCAAAACCCTCGTGGAAATAGGGCGGCATCACGTTGAAGCCGTCGGCAGCGTGGTCATTGAACCATTGCTGCAGGGTGTCGGCGATACGTTCCGCCGAGCCGCACAGCACCCAATGGCCGCGCGCCGCGGCGGTGAGATTATAGAGGTCGCGCAACGTCATGTTGTCGCGCCGTGCCTTGGCGAGCATGACGCTGGCAAAGCTGTGATAGCTGTCGGGCAGTGCAATGACCGGTCCGGGTGTGCGCCGTGAAAAGGCGGCGCTTTCCAGTGGGTGCAAGTCCCACCCGGCAACCGCTCCAGCCGGAAGCAACCGGAGCAGTCATGGAGGTAACGAAATGGCTGAAGCCTCTGGTTAGCGTGTCA
>WNFF01001407.1_pt1 | contig 19314 bp, 17 predicted proteins | sample 5400441 | NCBI WGS metagenome assembly WNFF01 (sample SAMN13153345, study PRJNA577476) | soil metagenome | isolation source: 120 cm saprolite under Douglas fir tree site 2 hole 3 replicate 1 | place: USA:California | collected 2015-04-18 | reverse complement strand
AGCTCGAGGCGCGCATCGCCCAGCTCGAGGAGGAGAAACGGCGCGCCGAGGCGCAGCTCGCGGATCCGGCCCTCTTCGCCGACTCCTCCCGATCGACGCCGCTGGTCAACGCCTACCGGGAGGCGGCCAAGAAGCTGGAGGAGCTGTACGCGCGCTGGGAGCACAAGCAGGAGGAATTAGCGGCGGCGGCAGGACAGATCGCGTAGCATTTTTGAGTCGATGAAGCCCACAGCGCGTGTGACAGCCCGACCAGAGAAACGAAAAAGCTTCCAAAGCTCAAGGCTTGGAAGCTAAGCGCGGAGTGCCCAGGGCGGGACTCGAATCCAATTGAGGCAAAAAAACTCTTGTCAGGTCGTGCCAGTTCACACCCCGTCGACCCTTGAGAGGGCGTTGGAACTCGCGAGAGTACAGCGATCCTCGCGACGACCTCCGAATAGCAGTAGGCGAAGATGAACGAGACCCTCCACTGACTTCCCGGGGCCAATCCTGACCCTCGATTGACTTATTGTATTATCGACAATATGTTAGGTCGATGAGCGTGTGCGTCCTGTACCGCCCTGTCGGTCCCAAGGAACTGGAGCTGATCCGGACAACGGGATTTCGCGCGTTCCCGCCGAGGCTTCCCGAACAACCCTTTTTCTATCCCGTTACGAACGAGGAGTACGCCCGCGAGATCGCGCGGAAGTGGAATGTTCCGGACAGCGGAGCAGGCTACGTCACCAGATTCTTCGTCGATGAGCTCTACCTCTCGCAATTTCCCGTTCACACCGTCGGGGGTCGAATTCATCAGGAGTATTGGATTCCGGCGGATCGGCTGGACGAGCTCAACCGACACCTTTCTGGACTTATCGAAGTCATCGCGGAGTACCACCCCGACGCCAGCAGTCCATGACCATGGCCTTCTGCTACGAACACCCTCGATCGGCCCTCACCGTTGACTGCGTGGTCTTTGGCTTCGACGGTGAGACGCTCAAGCTGCTGCTTATTGAACGCGGTCTCGACCCGTTCAAGGGTCGATGGGCTCTACCTGGCGGCTTCGTCCGCGTGGACGAGGAGCTCGAGATCGCCGCCAGGCGTGAGCTGAGGGAAGAGACCGGCATTCATGATCTCTACCTCCAACAGTTTCACGCCTTCGGCGCAATCCACCGAGACCCGCGCGAGCGCGTCGTCAGCGTTGCCTATTACGCCCTGACTCGTCTCGAAGAGCACAAACCGGAAGCGGCTACGGACGCAAAGCAAGCGGTGTGGTTCCCCATGGATGATCTGCCGAGGCTGGCGTTTGATCATCAAAAAATCGTCCAGGCCGCTCTCGACGCCTTGCGCAACCAGGTGCGGACCGAGCCGATCGGTTTTCACCTGCTCCCTCCCAAGTTCACGCTGACCCAGCTGCAGCTGCTCTACGAGGCTGTCCTTGGCCGAGCACTCGACGCGAGAAACTTTCGCAAAAAACTTCAGGGAATGCGCTTCATCATCCCTGTGGCGAAAGAACAGCTCCGGGGGCGACACCGACCCGCGCAGCTCTACCGCTTCGACCCGAAACGCTACGAGCGCACAAAGCAGCGTGGCTTTCACTTCGAGCTGTGAGGACAAGATGCGCCTGACCGAGCCATTCACCCATCGCGCCCAGACGTTCACTCGAGCGATAGACACCCACGGGCGAACGATCGCGACGTCGACCACCGGCCTGTACCACGTGATTCTGTTGTCGAATTTCGCTCGAGCGTTTGACAAATACCAGCGCCTCTACCGGAAGTCGGCCATCCCGGAGAGCACCTACCCAAACGAATTCTATGTCTTGCCGGAAGACCAGCTGGAAATCGGCGTGGCGAAAGCCTCATCGCTTCGCGAGAGGCTTCAAATCCCGGGCGACGAGCTACTGGCCCTGGAGACAATGCTCCCGCCGGAGGCGGTGCACCGGAATTTGCGCAACGGGAGGGGGCTCGTTTGGCCCTCCCCCGACCTGCCGGTGTCGAGGCTATACGCAGTCCGCCCGAACGGACGTCTCGGCGAGCCAATCAAGCTCGAAGAGGCGATGGCGAAATCCCTTGCTCTGCACGCGAGCACCTTCGCTCCCTACGCCGACCTCAGACCGCGGTCCCTTTCCTTCCTGCCAATAGCCAAAGGGTGCCAAGCCGCGTGTGCCCCTTCTGCTTCTCCGAAGCCTCCGCCTCGGCCGAGCAGAAGCAGACTTTGCCGGATTGGGAAAAGGTCGAAAGATGGGTCGATCTCGCCTCTGTCCGAGGCGCTCAAAGAGCGGTCGTCACGGGCGGTGGAGAGCCAACGATGTTGCGGCGAAAGGACCTCCTTCGGCTCATCCGTTCCTGTCGCTCCCGTTTCGACAAAGTCGTCCTGATTACGAACGGCGTGAAGCTCGCCACCCTGGACGAGGCCGATGCGTCCGACCATTTCCGGGAGCTTCATGACGCCGGGCTATCGGTTTTGGCAGTCTCCCGACATCACCCCTCCGAAGCCGTGAACGCGAGATTGATGAATCTCGAAACCCGCACGCCTTCACTCCTACGGGCGTACGCGACGAACCGAACGGCGCTGCCGAATCTGCGCTGTCGGCTCATCTGCGTGCTCCAGCGGGGAGGCGTCGAGTCGATCTCGGACATTGACGAATACGTCCGCTGGGCGGTGTCGTCGGGCGTCGAAGAGGTCTGCTTTAAAGAGCTGTACGTGTCCACGAGCCACGAATCCGTTTATTTTTCGCACACCGCAAACGACTGGAGTGCGCGAAATCAGGTGCCCCTGTCGTTGGTTCATCGGTGGGCGGAAGCCAACGGCCTCGACCGCCTCTCCCGCCTGCCATGGGGGTCGCCGATCTTCGAAGGCACCCTCGGCGGCCAGTCCATCCGGGTCGCGGCCTACACCGAGCCGAGCCTCTTCTGGGAAAGATCGAACGGCATGGCCCGCAGCTGGAACGTCATGGCGGATGGCACCTGCCTGACATCCCTGGAAGATCGTCGAAGCGCCATTGAGTCCGACGGCGTCAGGGGACGGCCATGAGCTCGGACCTTCGGCCCCTGCGCCCGAGCGCGCAGATGTTCATGCCCATGGACTTCAACGGTTTCCTCGACTGGAGCCGCGCGGTTTCACGGACTGTTCCCAACGTGAAACGACTCTGCGAGACGCGTATAGCTCGGGCCTTTGAGCGCATCCGGCCGAAAGTGGACGTGCCCGCGAGCTTCGCCACCGTGCACCGCTGCGACCTTGCACGGCAGTGGTGTCAAGCGCGTGGGGTGCCTTCTGGAAGAGCCGCGACGACTCTCATTTGCGAGGGAGTCCGTCACGGGCTGCGGCTCATTTTCGAAACACTCGCGCGATCAAGAATGCGGGTGGCGATTCCCGATGACGTCTATCCAGTCTACTGGCGAATCGCCTCTGAGACAGCGGTTGAGGCCATCGGCGTTGCGACTTTTCCCCGCTTCGATCTCGAAAACATTTTCAGGGCCTGCGACAACTCGCGGACGTCCGTTCTTTTCCTGCCCGCTCCCCTCAAGCTCCATGGAAGGCACTGGACTGAATCGGAGACAGAGCAGGCACAGGCATGGCTCCGTGAAGACCGCCACCGGCGCCTGATTCTAGACGGGGTCTACTCGTTCGGTTTGCCGATGAACGCACTCACCAGGAGCTTGGTTGAAACAGAACAGGTCATCTACCTCGACTCGCTCTCGAAGGGATGGCTTCACGAGCTGGTACTCGGCGTGGCGATCGTCCCAGAGCGCGACTTCGGCACCTATGTCGACACTTTCCGCGATGTCAGATTACCCCAGGAGAAACTCTTCTTTGGGCGAAGACTGCTTTCGGACTTTCCTGGATTCCCGCTCCAGCTGAGCGGGGAGATCGACCGAAGGCGGGAAGCGCTCCTGAATCTTGTCCGCGGGCCAGGTCTGAGAGCGCTGCCGGCCGAGCAGGGCTACCTGGTAGCGATCGAAAGCGGCGTCTCGAAGTTGCTCGACGAACACCGTCTTCTGACGGTCCCGGCGACGGCATTTGGAAGCAAATCCCTGCAATGGTCAGTCGCCAGTGCCCTTCCCTCAGAGCATCCGTGATCGGTACCCACCAACCACCTCGACCTGGACAGCTCGGAAGTGTTGATCGACGCACTCACCCGCTACGAGGGCACGCTCTTGTTCGTCTCGCACAACCGCAGCTTCGTGAACGGCCTGGCCACGCAGGTGTGGGAGGTGAAGGAGGGCAGCATCGACGCGCAGCTGGGGGACCTGGACGACTGGGCCCGGCGGCGCGCCGGGGAACCCGCCGCCGGGCAGGCTGCGCCGGCCGGACCGCATGCCTCGCGGGAAGCGCGCCGCGAGCGGGCCCTGCAGCGCGAGCAGCGCGAAAAAGTGCTCGGGCCGATCAAGCGGGACATCGCCCAGCTCGAGGCGCGCATCGCCCAGCTCGAGGAGGAGAAACAGCGCGCCGAGGCGCAGCTCGCGGATCCGGCCCTCTTCGCCGACTCCTCCCGATCGACGCCGCTGGTCAACGCCTAGCGGGAGGCGGCCAAGAAGCTGGAGGAGCTCTACGCGCGATGGGAGCACAAGCAGGAGGAATTAGAGGCGGCGGCAGGACAGATCGTGTAGCGACGGCCACGAAAACCGGCCCGATCGGAGGAGTCAGGGGTGCGCTACCCGTGTGAGCTGAATCCTGTCAAAGGCACTCGTGCATTGGACCAGACTTCCAGGCGAGAAGATGATGCCAGCGAGTGGTTGATTGACTAGACTCTAAGATGAACGACAACGGCGCCCCTCTGGTCGTCTTGGGGGTTATGAGGGCGCGCAGGCGCTTTGTTTGCGCGACCTCGAAAGACCGGGAACAGCTCTGGCGCAATGTCGCAGATCCCATGAGCCGCGGTTTTTCGTCCAAACCGAGAGTCCAAGCTTCGCACGGGGCCGACCCGCGAGAAGCTTTTGATTCTACTCTCGCGGTCTGCTAGCGAGAATACGTCGCGAGGAGGTCGGCCATGCATGCGATGACGAGGCGATGGTTTCTCTTGGGCACTACGGCATCGGCCCTCAGCGCGGCGTCGTCTCTCCGGCGCACGGCGCTCGGACAGGGAAGAGGAAAGCGGACGCGGATCATCCTTCTGGGGACGGGTGGCGGCCCGCGGGTGCTCGTCCCCGGGCGCGCGAAGCCCGCGAACCTCATCATCATCGACGGCACTTCGTACGTCGTCGACTGCGGTTCGGGCGTGGCGCAGCAGTTCGTGAAGGCAGGTGTGGCGCTCAGCACACTGCGCTATGTCTTCATTACCCACCATCACTCCGACCACAATCTCGATTACGGCAACCTCATCTACTCTGCCTGGGCGGCCGGCCTCAGCACACGTGTCGAAACCTTCGGACCGCCGCCGATCAAGACCATGACCAAGACATACTGGGAGCTGAACAAATTCGACCTCGAAACGCGCGTCGCGGACGAGCTCCGGCCAGACTTGCGTCAGCTGGTCGTGACGCGTGAGTTCGATCAGAGCGGGCTAGTGATGCGCAACGACGACGTCAAGGTCACCGCGGCCCGGGTTTTTCATCCGCCGATCGCCCAATCGTATGCGTACCGATTCGACACCATGGATCGGTCGATCGTGATCTCCGGGGACACCGGCTACTCGCCAGATCTGATCAAGCTCGCCAAGGGGGCTGACGTGCTCGTGCACGAGGTAATGCACCTGGGCGGGGTCGAGAACCTGCTCAAGCGCGTGCCGAACGCCGCAGCGTTGCGGGTCAACCTCGTCCGGCACCACACCTCGACAGAGGACGTGGGCAGGGTTGCCGCGGCGGCCGAGGTGAAAGCACTGGTGCTTACGCATTTCGTCCCGGCTGACGATCCGTCGTTGACGGATGAGATGTGGACGGAAGGCCTGCGTAAACACTACAGCGGCCCAGTAACCATGGGCCGAGACCTCCTCGAAGTGTGAAGTGTGAGGTGGCAAAACGCGCGGTCCGATCGCGTGGTTCGTATCACAACTTACTGGGGCATTCCGGCTGGTACGAGCCACCTTCGACTTTACCGGCCGCAATGGACAACGAGAAGAGTTTCCATTCATCGTCGACAGGACTCCAGGCTTCGCCGTTGATCTTGCCGCCCTCTAGCTTGAGCGAACGAAAGCCACCCCACGAAATCCGACGGCTGCGCCACTTGAGGCCTGAGCATCTCGAGTGGAGAGCCTTAGGAAGCGTGCTTGAGCAAGTCGGTCAAGTTGGCAGACTTTGGATCGATCAGCTCTCGATGGACATACCGATGAAGAATGCTACCGACAAAGGTCTGGTACGGGATCCCCAACCTCCGTGCCTCGGTACGCAGCTGCGCGAGAACCGCGCCATCTAGACGAATGCTCACGGGAACCTTGGCAGCACCGGGATCTGTTTTCACCCTACCTGCTCGCTTCCTCAGTTTCTTGAGATCATATTCCTTCTTCATGAGCTTTCGTCTCCTTGGGTGTGTTTGAGGCGTTTTTGACCTCATCCCATTCAAATCTCACTCTGGAACTACTGTATGCCATCGTATATACGAGGGCAAGGGACCCAAGACCACGATTCAGGTCGGCACTCGGCCCCAGACGAGCCAATCCAAGCCTTAGCCCCCTTCGTCCGCTGCCAGCCGACGTCCCTTCCAGACCATGTAGATCGCTGGGTAGACCACGAGCTCGAGCAGCGCCGACGTCATTACGCCCCCGACCATCGGCGCTGCAATGCGCTTCATCACGTCGGCGCCAGTTCCCTGCGACCACAGCACGGGCAGGAGGCCCGCGAGGATGGTGGTGACTGTCATCATCTTTGGCCGAATGCGCTTCACTGCACCCTCAAAAATGGCCTCGCGCGCCTCCTCACGCGTCTGTGGCTTTAGCTCCTTCCAAGCGAGGTCGAGGTAGAGCAGCATCACGATGCCGGTCTCAGCGTCGAGCCCCGCGAGGGCGATGATGCCGACCCAGACCGCGACGGACAGGTTGTACCCGAGCGCCGCGAGGAGCCAGAACGCGCCGATCAGCGAGAACGGCACCGCCAACATGACGAGAGTTGACTCGATGGCGCTGCGCGAGTTGACGAAGAGAAGCAGGAAGATGATGGCCAGCGTCACCGGGACGACGATCGCAAGACGCGCCTTGGCGCGTTCGAGGTAACGGTACTGGCCGGCCCACTCGAGGCGGTATCCGGGCGGGAGCTTCACGTTTGCCTGGACTGCCTTGCGGGCGTCCTGCACGTAGTCTTCGATAGGGCGGGCCGTGTCGGCGAAGACGTATGAGAAGAGCCGGCCGCCCTCGTCGCGCAGCATGGAAGGACCATCGCGTGAGACGAGCCGAGCGAGTTGGCCGAGTGGAATCTGTGCCCCGCCAGGAGTCGCGACGAGCACGCGCGTAAGGTCAGTCGGGCTGGACCGGAAGTCGCGCGCGTAGCGAATGGTCACTGGGTATCGGTCGCGCCCCTCGATGGTGGTGGTGACGCTCTTGCCGCCGATGGCACTCTCGATGGCCTCCTCTACGTCCTCGACGTTCAGGCCGTACCGCGCGGCCGCATCGCGATCTACGTCGAAGTCGAGGTAGTGCCCGCCTCCGATCCGCTCGGCAAACGCACTGCGTGTTCCGGGCACCTTGAGCAGCGCGGACTCAATCTGTCGCGCCACCTCGTCGATGCCTTGGATGTCGGGGCCGAGCACTTGGATGCCCAACGGGCTGCGCACGCCGGTGGCGAGCATCTCCGTGCGCGTCTGAATGGGCATCCACCAGACATTGGGCATTCCTGTAAACTGCATCGCCTCGTCGAGCTTTTTGACGAGCCCGTCCCAGTCCTCGCCCTTGGGCCACTGGCTGCGGGGCTTCAGCGTCACCACCGTCTCAAACATTTCGAGCGGCGCCGGATCGGTCGGCGTGGAGAAGCGCCCGGCCTTCCCGAAAACACGTTCAACCTCCGGGAAGCGACGGAGCACCTGGTCCATGCGCTGGAGGACATCCCGCGCGCTTGAATCGCTCATGCCCGGCACGGCTGTCGGCATGTAGAGGAGCGAACCCTCGTTGAGCGGCGGCATGAACTCGCTCCCCAGCCGCGTGGCCACAGGGATGGTGAGAAGGACCAGGAGCCCCGCGCCGATGATGACCGGCCAGCGGTAGCGCAGCGCGAAGCGGCACACCGGTCCGTAGATGCGGTGGAGCAACCGGCTGACGGGGTTTTCCTCTTCATGCCGGATGCGACCGCGGATGAACAGAGCAGCAATGGCGGGCACGAGCGTCACGGAGAGGATGGCCGCGAAGCCCATCGAGAAGGTTTTCGTATAAGCGAGCGGCTTGAACAGTCGGCCCTCGGTTCCCTCGAGCGTGAAGACGGGCAGGAACGCGACGGTGATGACGAGGAGCGAGAAGAAGATGGGGCGGCCAACTTCTTTGAGAGCCTCCGTCACCACGGTGGCACGAGGCTCCTTCCTCCCGTCGCGCTCCCAAACCTCAAGCCGCTTGTGTACGTTCTCCACGACAATTATGGCCGCGTCGACCATCGCACCGACGGCGATGGCGATTCCGCCCAGGCTCATGATGTTCGCGGTGAGGCCCATTTTCGACATCGGCACAAACGACAGGAGAACCGCGATAGGCAGCATCAGCACAGGCACCAGGGTCGAGCGCAGATGGAGCAGAAACAGGAGGATGACGAGGCTCACCACCACCATCTCCTCGATGAGCGTGCGCTTGAGCGTTTTGATGCTGGCGCGGATGAGCTCAGAGCGATCGTAAGTTGTCACCACCTCCACGCCCTCGGGAAGCGACGGCTTCACCTCCGCGAGCCGGGCCTTCACAGCGTCGATGACATCGAGGGCGTTCTCGCCGTGGCGCATGATGACAACCGCGCCCACCGTCTCTCCTTTGCCATCCAGGTCGGCAAGCCCCCGGCGCTGGGCCGGGCCTACCCGCACCTGAGCGACGTCGCGAACGGTAATCGGCGTCCCGTGCTCAGACCCAAGCACGACCTTTTCGAGATCGGCCGGGCTCTTCACGTATCCCCGGCCGCGGATGTAGTGCTCGGTCCCGGAGATCTCCAGCACGCGCCCGCCCACGTCGTTGTTCGACCGCTTCACCGCGTCGACGACTTGCATCAGCGACACGTGAAACTGCTGCAGCCGGTTCGGGTCGAGGTCCACCTGGTACTCCTTCACGAACCCGCCCACGCTCGCCACCTCAGCAACGCCGGGCACCGACTGCAGCGCATAGCGGAGGTTCCAGTCCTGGAGGGACTGCAGCTCCTGGAGCGACTGTTTCCCACTGGTGTCGACCAGGGCATACTCGAAGACCCACCCGACGCCAGTTGCATCCGGCCCGAGCGTCGGCGTCACGCCCTGGGGAAGCTTCGAGGAGACCGTCGACATGTACTCGAGCACCCGGCTGCGCGCCCAGTAGAGGTCGGTCCCGTCCTCGAAGATGACGTTGACGAACGACATGCCGAACATCGACTGCCCCCTGACTGCCGTGACGTGGGGTGCGCCGACGAGCGTGGTGATGATGGGGTAGGTAATTTGATCCTCGACCAGGTCGGGAGATCGCCCCATCCACTCGGTGAAGATGATCACCTGGACATCGGAGAGGTCGGGAACGGCGTCGAGCGGCGTCTGCCGGAGCGAGTAGGCGCCGAAGCCAGCAGCAAAGAGGACGAGCGCGATGGTCAGGACGCGGTGGCGCGCGCAGAGCTCGATGAGCCGGGCAATCACGGCGACCTCCAGCGCGGAAGGACATCACGTAGCTTGGCCTCGCTCGACAAGAGAAACGTCGCGCCGGTCGCGACGCGGTTCCCCTTGGCCAGACCGGATTTCACCTCGTCGTACTCGCCCGCCATTGCCCCAACCTCGACCTCGACGGGCTCAAGCTTTCCCTCGCCGCGGTCGACAAAGGCGTAGCGGTGCTGCCCCGACATCAGCAGCGCCGAGTCGGGCACCGACAGGCGCACCCCGAGCGGTGCCTCGAAGATGACATCCGCGAACATGCCTGGCTTGAGAAGCAGCTTCGGGTTGATGAGCTCGAGCCGCGCCTCCAGCGTCCGCGTCTTCTCGTCGAGCGTGGGCGCGACGAACGCGACGCGCGCGTCCGAGGGCTCCCCGGCAAGCGATGGCACGGAGACCTTCGCGGGCTGTCCCAACGACACGAACGGCACGTCCCGTTCGTAAATGGCCGCCTGGACCCATACGCTTCCGAGATTGCCGATGCGGTAGAGATTGGTGCCGGGCATCACGTGCGCGCCTTCCACCACCGGCTTGTCGAGCACAATTCCGCTCGCCGGCGCGAAGATGGTCACGCGGCCGTCTGCCTTGGTCCGCCGCTCAAGGTCGGCAATCTGTTCGCGCGTCACCCCCCAGTACGCGAGGCGGCGCTCAGCAGCGCTCGTGATTTGCGCCACCGCGCCCGCCTTGCGTGCGGTGAGCAACTCCTCCTCCGCGGCGAGAAGGTCGGGGCTGTAGACCCGCAACAGCGGCTGGCCCTCCTTGACCGCCTTGCCCGTCTCGCCGACGAAGAGCTTCTCGACGTACGCCTCGTACTTCAGCGTCACGTCCGCGAGCTTGCGCTCGTCAACCGCGACTCGGCCGGCGGCGCGCAGGCTCACAATCAGTGGACGTTCCTCGACGCTGCCGAAAGTGACGCCAATCAGTTGCTGGCGCTCAGCGGAGACCTCGATGGCCTTGCTGGTGGTAGTGGCTTGAGGGCTCCCCTGGCCCTCGAGGACGAGACCCTTGCGAGGCGGGGAGACTTTCAGCCTGATTGACGCGTGAGGGTGCCCGGGCGCGTCGACGCCGAGGGCCAGGTGCCAGTCGCCCTGCATCGAGAGCGGGTACGTGACGATGTACCGTCCCCCACCCTCGTCCTTCACGTCCCCGCCGCCTTTCATCTCGGGCATCGCGCCCATGGCAGCCATGTCGTATTCGAAGGCGAACTGGGCGCCATCGACCGGCTTTCCACTCGTCTCGCGGATAGAGATTCGCAGCCGGTTCTCGCCGATCGTGGGCGGATCAGGATCAATCGCGACCTGAACGTCGAGATCTCCGGCCTTCACCGTGGTGGGCTTTTGTTTTGCGCAACTCGCAGCGGCGATGCCGACGAGCGCGGACGCGAAAAAATGCGCAAGCTTTGTTTTCATGGTTGGTGCCTTTCCCGAATCCCCGACTCCGCAGCATTCGCGAGGCCGAGATCGACCCCCGCCACTCGCTGCAGCTCGGCGAGGTACCGCTCGTACATGACGAGGTGGGTCGCCAGGTCGAGCTCATGCATGAGCAAGTCTCGCTCGCTGTCCAGCACCATGAGAAAGTTGCCCTTGCCCGATGCGTAAGCGGCGGAGGCACTCGCGAGCGCCTGCCGTGCAACCGGGATGAGCTGGTGGTGCAGCTCGACCTGCCGTCGCTCCGCCCTGAGCTCGGCATAGGCATCGGCGACCTCGGAGACAATTCGATTCTCGAGGGCCTTGGCATCGGCTTGCGCTGCCGACAGCTGGGCAGTTGCGGCGGCGATGCGAGGGCCGGTTTTGCTGCCGCCCCAGATGGGCAGGTTCCCCTGTATGCCGACGAAGAGGAAATCCGAGACGCCGGGCATCCGGAAGCTGTGCATCTCGCCGACGAAGACGTTGATGTCCGGAACGCGCTCGGCGCGCGCGAGTCGCAGCTTCGCTTCTGTCTGGGCAACCATTCCCGCGGCTGCCGCGACTTCTGGGCGCTCGCCCAGGGCACGGTCCCGCAGCGGCGCCTCATCCGGGAGCACGTCCAATATGCCGGGCTCAGTTGTCTTACCAATCTCCGAGCCCGGCGGTCGGTTGAGCAGGGCGACGAGCTTCGCGTTCGCAGCGACGCGCCTTGCCCCGACAGCCTCCCTGTCTGACTGGACCTTGAAGAGCTCGCTCTGGGCACGCAGCGCTTCGGCCTGCTCGCCCTTCCCGGCCGCAATTCGCGCCGACGCCGCCGCGATGAGCGATCGGAGCGTTCCCTCTATCTCCTCGTCCGCCTCCTGGGTCCGGTCGGCGAGATACAGGTCGAAGTATGCTTTGCCCACCGCGGCCTCGATGTCGCGAAGCTTGCTCATCGCATTCGCTCGCGCTGCCGCCGCCTCGCCGCTCGCCGCGTCTCGTCGAGCGGCCCGCTTGCCGCCGAGCGGTAGTGACTGCGACAGCTGGACCATGATCGGCACGGTCGAGAAGTCGACCGGTCCGTTCCAGAGCTGAACCATCAGCATCGGGTCATCGAGCGCCCCCGCGGGTGCCACCGACGACGCGGCTGCATTCGCTTGCTCGCGGGCCGACAGCAGCTCCGGGTTGTTTTTCCTGGCCTCGTCCAACAGGTCGGCGAGGCGTACCGGGGAAGTGACAGTTGCAACAACGACAGCAATGTGAAGGGGAAGCATGGAAATCTCCTGTTCTGCAGCGTGACGTGCCCGCGCGACGCGCGGAGGCGAAAGAAGGCGCATGCGTACGCACGCGCTAAGCTACGCGTGGTCGCGGACGCTCAGATCAGGAGAGAGCAGGTCTTAAGAAATAAGGGACCGCCTGGGCGCGGCGGGCCGGTCCAGCTTACTTGCATCGCCGAGGCAGCTACGAACGACGCCGGCAATGGCGGAGGCGTCGGCAGGACGACGAGCTCGACGCCGGCCGAGCGCGCGCGCGGCTGCACCTTCATGGGCTCGGCCGTTACCGCAGAACGCACCAGCAGATCACAGCACCCGCAAGCCGACGCCTGGGCCACTCCCGGGTGCTCGTGCGTGCTGCGCTCGTGTTCGCAACAACACGCAGTTCGCACAAGGCCATCGAAACGACACTGGAAGAGTACCCCGCCAGGACTGGCCAAGCCGAGCGTTGCCGCGATCAGGACAGCTGCGAGTGAACGAGTCACCAGGGCATCTTTGTAGGCCATTCGATACGTCTGGGCAACCGCCGCTTGACTCTATACCTATGTACAGAGTGCACACTCATAGGCGAAATCCGGAGACTCCAGTGGAAGAACAGGTACTGAGGATTGGCCAGGTGGCGGGAGAGGCCGGGGTGAACGTCCAGACTCTCCGGTTCTACGAACGACGGGGGCTGCTGAAAACGCCGTCGCGGCGGCCCTCGGGATACCGAGAGTACACCACCGACTCCGTTCGCCGCGTCCGGTTCATTAAGCGAGCGCAGCAACTGGGCTTCACGCTGAACGAAGTGCAGGAGCTCCTTCGTCTTCGCGATGACCCCTCCGTGCCCTGCCCAGAGGTTCGAGCCACCGCGCAAGCGAAAGTCGGGGAGATCGACGAGAAAATCCGTCACCTCAGGGCGATGAAAAAAGCGCTGGAGACGTTGGCCCGATCCTGCGCGGACAACCGGGAGCACCGCTGCCCGCTGCTGGAGGCACTCGATGACGCCCAACCCCGGAGGACGAGGTGATGTCGACGGCCAAGCTCCTAAGGGTCCAATTGCTTAGCTCACGCGACTGCCCCAACGCAGAGCCAACAAGGCGCCGACTCCGAGAGGCGCTCGCATCAGAGGGGCTTCCGCCCATCTTCGAGGAAGTCAATCTCGATGAGGAGAGCACGCCAGCGTCATTGCGCAGCTGGGGCTCGCCGACGGTTTTGGTGGATGGAGTGGACCTAGCTGGTGGCCCAGGGGTGTCGGGAGCTGCGTGCCGCATCTACGAGGGGACAGTCCTCGGGGGCGTCCCACCAGAGACTCTGATCCGAGCCGCCATTCAACGGGCGACGGCAAGGCGACACCTATTTCGAGGAGATGAGATGGCCCCAGGAGTCATGAACGAAAAAGACAAGTACATCGCCACCGGCTCTGCTCTGGGGGCTGTTGGCGCAGCCGGGGTCGCGACGATTGCAAGCCTCTGTTGCGCAGGACCAGCGGTTGTGGCGCTGCTGGGAGCAAGCGGGGCGGTCGCGGCAGCGGGGCTCGCCCCGTACCGTCCGTATTTCCTGCTGGGGGCGTTCGCCCTGCTCGGTTTCGGCTTCTGGCGCTCGTACCGGCCAGTGAGAGCCGAGAGCGGCTCGTGCTCCATCCGCTCCGGCAAAGGGGTGCGGACGGTCCTGTGGCTGTCATTGGCAACAACCATCGTTTCGGTGCTGGTCCCCATGTGGTTCGCGTAATTCGCCGAAGAGGAACACATGAAACTGCGTCACATGATGATGGTGGTCCTCGCCGTCCCGTCTTTCGCTGCTTGCCGGGAGAAGGGTGCGGCGGTGGGGTACGAACGACTGGGAGCCGATGAACAGTCGCTCCGAACGGCCTTCAACGCGGATGTCGGGATGGCACGAGTCGTGATGCTGGTGTCCCCTACCTGAGGTGCCTGTCTTCGGGGGGCCTCCGAAGTCGAGAAGCATCTGTTTGCGAACAGCGATGACGTGCGGTTGCGTGGGTACGTGGTCTGGGTCCCCAAGCGGGGTGGTGCGGAGAAGGACGTCCCGGAAGCGGCACGCCTGGTCCCAGACAAACGAACGAAGCAGTACTGGGACGAGGGTGGGGAGCTGATGAAGCGGTACACGTCTGTCCTGTCGCTGCCCGTGGACGCGTGGGACATCTACATGGTCTACGGCCCGGAGGCTCGATGGGAGGGCGACGCTCCGCCCGCTCCGGACTATTGGATGCACCAGCTCGCAAGTCCCGGGGTGAAGGGACCGCGCCTGGACGCAGAGGTCTTCGCCGCGAAGGCACGAGCGGCCCTGACGCCGCGTTGACGCTCGATACAAAAGCGGAAGGCACGCCAATAGCGGAGAGACCGCAGGGAAACCCTTCGTCCCGACAGACCGACGACGCTCGCTACCGTCTCCAACTTGGCAGCATCGTCCTGACCGATATCCGGGTCAGCTTCTCGACCTTGACCACGAGTGCCCCGCCGACCCCTCCCCGCCTTCGCGCGTCCTGCTCCCTTTAAGGCGCGTCGGTTCGGAAGAGCTGGCACAGCTCGAACAGCAATCCACCCCGAGCTGACTGCTGGCATGAAAGAGTGGGCCGCGCTGTCGAGTCCTCCACTTGACTTTGTGCACTCACTGTACGAGCGTCCCTCACCGCGAGGCGCGAGTGCGGCTCGGAGGGGTTTTCTTCTCATCGGGAGGAGGCTGCCATGTCGAAGAAGACGAGCTGGGGCGCGATCACAAACGTAAACACGAAGACGACTTTGGTTTGTATCGGGCTAGCGGCAATGCCGTTCACTTAGCACGGTGCCAGAGCGGGCGTGGACGCTTTCTCGGGTAGTGACTCTCTAGGTCAACGATTTCTAAAGGCCTCGGCCAATGCGTTCCAGCGTCTTCTTTGCGACCAACCGCGAGGCGACGTCGCGTGCGACGTCAACTCCGACCACCCGCCGGATGTCATCCAGCGTCACCGAAACCCGGCGCTCGCGTTCCCAGGTAGCGAGGAGAGGGACTTCCCTCCGCGACTCGGACGTCATTTTGGGTCGAGCTCTGCCAGTTTCCGGAAGCGTGGATCGTCCCGTAGCGGGGCCCAGATCGGATCGATGCGCAGGAGTGCCGGGGAAAGCTCGCAGGGGATCGAGAGCAGGTAGCGAATGCGCTCAATGGCTGCATCCTTCTCGCCGACGCGAGCCTCGACTGCGGCACGGGAAATCTCGACATCAGCTCCGAAATATGCGTCCTTGGAGATCGGGAGAAGCTCGACCGCGCGCCTGGCCTCGCGCAATGCATCCTCTTTCCGTCCAAGTCCAGCATACGCGCTCGCCAGGACGGTGCGCTCGTAAATGCGGTTCGGGCTCTTCTTGATCTCCGCTTCAAGCAACGGGACCGCTGCTTCGTACTCTTTTCGCGCCCGCGCGGCCTCGCCCAGCGCCTCGTGCGCGACCGCGTAGAAGAACGCCCTCGGGTAAAGCCCCCGGTAGGCGACGATCCACTCGGATTCGAGGGAATCGAGAACGGGTAGTGCTTCGCGCGGATGGAGCATCATCAGCTTGACCAGAGAGGGACTCCACTCGCCCTGCGAGGTAAGCCGGGCGCGGGCCGCGCGAAGGACTTCCTGGGCCAGCTCGGTCTCTCCCTTCCAAAGTTCGTGCAGGTGGGCCTTGTAGATGCTCACCGCCAGGTAATCGGGCGCAATCGTCAGCACGCGGTCGAACACTTGGTCGGCTTCCTGATATCGGCGCGTCTGCCCCAGGGAAAGGGCCAGTTCGAGGAGCGTATTCGGTGAGCGTGGGTCAAGCTCTACGGCCTTTTGCTCGTTGCGGATTGCTTCGTCGAATTTGCCCTGACGCCTTGCAATCGCGCCAATGTAAGGCAGGACTTCGCCTGGCAGTCCGGCTCGCGCCGTCTCGAGCTCCTTAAGCGCCCGGTCGTAATCCCGATGACGCCAGTAATGGTAGAGCCCGAGCGCCAGGTGGCCGTCCGGCAAATCCGGCTGAAGCCGGAGTGATTCCTCTGCCTCTCCCCTCGCCTCCTCTGCCGCGCTGTCCGGCGTTCCAGGGACGAAGTAGTGTGTCAGCATCCTCACGCGGGCAAGCCGGGCGCGCGCCAGCGCAAAGGATGGGTCAGTCTGAATGGCCTGCCGGCACAGTCGTTCGGCAAATCCCAAGTTGTCCGAGTCATAGCCCGGTCGATTGGCGTACTCGAGCGCGCGGAGGTAGAGGTCATACGCTTGCGCGCTCTGCGTCGGCTTGCGGGTGAGCTGCTCCTTTTGCGCGGGCGAAAGCCGCGCCCGTAGCGCGCGGGCGATCTCCTCTGCCACCGACGCCTGGATGCCGAAAACATCGGTCGCATCCGCGTCGTAGCGATCTCCCCAGAGCTGTCGATCGTTGCGCGCATCGATGAGCGTTGCCGCCACGCGCACGCGATTTCCGGCCCGCTGAACGCTGCCCTCGACGATGGACGAGACGCCCAGCGCCTCCGCGATCTCCTTCAGATTCCGCGCACCAGCCTTGTACTGGAGCACCGAAGTACGCGAGATGACCCGGAGGTCGCCAATTTTTCCTATCTGCCGGAGCAGCTCGTCGTGGAAGCCTTCTGCCAAGTAGGCGTTCTCTTCGCCAGAGCTCAGGCTGGCAAACGGCAGCACCGCGATCGAGCGGTCCGGGTCCGCCGGTTGCTCGCTGATTCTGGTTCGCAGAGCCCACCCGACCCCGTGGCGAGCAGCAAACCTGCGGCTAAGCCGAGCGCGGTCCACCAGCGCACCCGTCGCCTGCTCGCGTGGGACGGGACCTGGGGCGGCTCGGCGCGGCTCGCTGAATCTGGATGTTCCAGTCGCCTGAGCACCTCGCTCGCGCTCTGCGGTCGCTCGGCAGGATTCTTCCGGAGCAGCTGTGAAACGAGCAGCGCGAGCCAATCCGGTAAGCCGGGGACGGCGGTCAACGAGGACGGCTCCTCGTGGAGGATGCGCGCCGCCGTCGCCGCGCTCGACTCGGTTTGAAATGGCGAGACACCTGCCAAGACTTCGTACGCGAGGACTCCCACCGACCACAGGTCGCTTCGCGCATCGACGGGCTTGCCTCCCAGTTGCTCGGGGGACATGTACAACACCGTCCCCATCGCCTGCCCCGCCTGCGTCAATTGAGCTTGCGACTCAGCGAGGAGCTTCGCCACGCCGAAGTCGAGGATTTTCACCGTGCCGGTGCTCGTCTTCAGGATGTTGGCCGGCTTGACGTCTCGGTGGACAATCCCGGCGAGGTGCGCGGCGTCGAGTCCGAGCACCACCTGTCGCAGAATTGCCAGCGCTTCGTCGACAGGAAGCCGCCCCTTCTCCAGGCGTTGCTTGAGCGTCTCCCCGTCGTAGAGCGCCATGACGATGAAAAGCTCGTCCTCCTCTTCGCCGATGTCGTAGACGGTGGCGATGTTCGGATGGTCGAGCGCGCTCGCCGCGCGGGCCTCTTGAATGAAGCGCGCCTTGGCCATCTCGTCGCTGACCAGATGGCGGGCGAGAAGCTTAACGGCTACTGCCCGCTTGAGCGTCAGGTCCGTCGCTCGATAGAGAAGTCCCATCCCGCCGGCGCCCAGCCGCTCCTCGAGCCGGTAGTGCTCAAGCACGCGGCCGATGAACGCGTCCGCGGCATTGGCCGCTGGAAACGACTCGCCACCAGCAGGCGGTTTGGATTCATTGACTGACGTGGCGGTCGCCGGATCGCTCGCCGCGGTGTAGCCCTGCTTAGTGTCCGGTCGCGACGCCACAGAGGCCCCTCCTGATGTGCTTCTATACTGCGGGAGAAGTCAATTGAAGGGTGGTCGCCCGTCGCGTTGCCGAGTCCCGAAGGGACGAGCTCGGTTCAGCCCTCCTCTGCACAACCACGGCAGCGAGGTATCAGCGGCCGCGAGCGGGCCGACGTGCGGCGAATCCGGGGCACTGGGGTTGACCGCGCCGACGTCATCCCTATCGCCGATCCGCTCAAGCCATTCCTGCGCGAAGCGCTTCTCGCGTCGCGCAGCGTCTACGTCTTTCCGACCGCGGACGGCTCCATGCGGCCCGAGGAACACGCCGCTTCAGCGCGTCCTGAGGCCCGCCCTGGCCCGCGCTGGCCTGGTGAATGGCTATGACCACGGCTGCCGCCGCTGCAAGGGCCGTGGCGCCCCGCACGTCGAACACCACGCCGATGCGGCCAGGCGGCACTGCCCCGTTTGCAGCATGAAGCTCTGGCCGAAGCCCGTTCACCGGCCCATCCGCTTCCACGATCTGCGTGCGACCACGGCAACTTTGCTCGCCCGCGCCGGCGCGCCGCTCGTCGTCGCGCAGCGCATCCTCCGGCACAGCGATCCGCGGCTGACGGCGAATGTCTACAGTCGCGTCGATCTCGGCGACCTGCGCTCCGGATTGAATCGCATCAACATTCCGGCCATGCCGCTGCTCGTGGGCCCGAGCGCGGCGCCCCCGCATGTCCCCCTGGTGTTCCCGCGAGACCAATTGGGAAAAACGAAGGGCCGTGACTCATTGAATTGTTTCAATGAAATCACGGCCCAAAACTGGTCGGGGCGACTGGATTTGAACCAGCGACCACTTGCACCCCAAGCAAGTGCGCTACCAGGCTGCGCCACGCCCCGATTTGAATCGATTGCGGTTATGCCGCCGCGCTCCCTCTACGTCAAGGCGAGTCCTTGGCGATCGAGGCGCGCGGAGTGCTTATCTACCGCTGCTCGCCGGAGCCCTGTGGGCCTTTTCCGGAGTCGCCCCCGCCCACGTCCTTGCCTTCAGCCTCTGCTTCGGCGGCGGTGTTCAGCGCGACCTTCAGAACCTGACTGGGGCGGAAGGTGAGCACCCGCCGCGCGGAGATCTCGATCTCCTTGCCGGTCTGTGGATTTCGACCGACGCGCGCCTTCTTGTTCCGGACCTGGAAATTGCCGAAGCCGGAGATCTTGATCTTATCCCCTCGCTCCAGCGTCTCCTTCAAAGTATCGAACACCAACTCCAC
>WNFF01003393.1_pt1 | contig 19326 bp, 12 predicted proteins | sample 5400441 | NCBI WGS metagenome assembly WNFF01 (sample SAMN13153345, study PRJNA577476) | soil metagenome | isolation source: 120 cm saprolite under Douglas fir tree site 2 hole 3 replicate 1 | place: USA:California | collected 2015-04-18 | reverse complement strand
TTTGTTTTCCTGGCGATTGGCCTGGTGATGAATGTCCGGCTTCGCCGCTTCGTCAACTGACCTGGCCGCCAGTGCCGCGTGACGTTTCCGCTTCGCCGGAGCGCACCGGAATAGAATTCGCATTAGGAGTTGCTGATCCCGGTTCGCCTGGGATCGCAAGCAAGAAGGATTTTAGAGTGAGGACAGCATCGTCCGCCGATCGCCCGGCTTGTTTCCGGCGACGGACCAGCCTCGACAGACTGAGGAAGTCTTTTCCCTCTGGCTTCGAACGCCAAGCCATTTCACTACAGGTGTGGCCAGCGTGTCCCGGTTTCAACCGGGACGGCGTGCCGATTTTCGGAAACTCCGCTGGGCTTAAGCTCGCGGCGATGCGTCCTGTCGGTTCCGGCCAATCCGGGTCCGCACAGAAGGGTGATTCCGGCCACGCCGGGATCACGCATAAGGAGTTTTCATGTCTAAAGAATTGGTTATTTCCGCGGCCTCCCACGAACGGCGGGTCGCCATTCTCGAAGAAGGCCAGTTAGTCGAAATCTACATCGAGCGGGAAAAAGAATTCGCGCTCGTCGGCAGCATCTACAAAGGAAAAGTCACCCGCGTCCTCCCCGGCATGCAGTCCGCCTTCGTGGACATTGGTCTCGACGGCGACGCTTTCCTCTACGTTAGCGACGTTTTCGAAAACCTCGAGGACTACGATCACGGGCATCCGCACGAGCAGCCGCAAACTTCCGTGCCCTCGCTGCCGCCGGCAAGTGCTTCCCCGGTCGAGCTGCTTCCCGGGGAATCCCTTGCCCGGGCCGGCGAACACCACGAAGAAACGCACCACGAAGAGTTCCACCAGGACGAAGCTCATCACTCGGATGAGCAACACGCTTCCCACGAGGAAGTCCACGCCGCGGAAGCCGAACATCCCGAGGAACACCACGACGCGGTTTCCTCAAGTCCCATGGAAGAGCACCACGCCGAAGCGGGAGAGGAACGCCAGCCGGATTCCAACGCTTCCGCGCCTCAAAACTTCGCGCCACATTACAACCCTACGCAAAATTATCCTTCCCGAGGCGGCAGCGACCGTCCCGGACAGAATTTTGGCAGAGGCAGTGATCGCGGCAGCGATCGCGGTGGAGACCGAGGCGGTGATCGCGGCCGCGGCGGCCGTTGGGGACGCCGTGGCGGACGCCCGCGCGGCGGACGCCCTCAAGGTGGTCCAGGAGCGCGCAATCTGCCTCCCTCGAAATATGCCTCGCCCCAGGGCGGCGAGCCCCGCGGATACGAGAATCGCGGCGGTCCGCCGCGCAGTTTTGACAATCGGCCTCCGGAAGCTCCTCGTGCTTTTGTGCCTTCCGTGCCCAATGCCTCCGAGGAAGAGATCGTCCTTCCGGGCGAATCGTTGGCAAAGTATCGCAACAAGCCTGCGGTTACGCTCGCCCCTGCTCCCAGTTTTGGGCAGGAAACCCACGAAGAGCACACCGCTGTCGAGGAAATTACGCCGCGCGCGGCCGGCAATCTGCCCGCAACCGCTCCGAGCGGCGGCAGCGTTCCCCGCCGTTTCTCTGGCGGCTTGCCCCGCTGGCTCTTGGCCGATGGCGGAACGGAAGCAGCGCCTTCGGGAGAGGCTGTAAGTCCAGCGGAGGAATCTTCTGCGGCTGGCAGCAGTGTCGCCGAACCTTTACAAGAAACGGCTGGCAACAGCGTGGAAGCCGTCCGGAATGACGCCGAACTGAACGAAGATCAAGTCGCCGCTCTCGCTTCCGGTTTCGTCGAGGCAAAGCACGAAGAGACATCGGAAGAAGCGGAAGCCGATGCCGTCGTCGGCGGCGCCGAATTCGACGAAGAAGAAGCGGAAGAACAATCGGAAGAACAGGCGGAAGAACAGGCGGAAGAATCGGAAACCACGGTAGTTGCCGAAGTTTCGGAACTCTCCGAGGAAGAAGTCGAGGAAGTCGAAGCTGGACGCGCGGCCAACCGCGCGGAATTTGCCGCCGACGTGGCGCAAGAACACGCCGAACACCACGCCGCACACGGCGAGCTTGAACATGCCCAGCACGAACACGGCGAGCAAGCACACGCCGATCCCGATCACGCCGAGCACGAACACACTGAAACGGAGATGATCTCTGCAGCCCCCGGCGAACCCATCGCCGAAGGCGCGGCGGCCGTCGAAGACGACGTGATTCTCCTCCCTGGCGAAACTCGTGCGCCCCGAGTTGGCGGCCCGGCGGCTCCGCTTGAAGATTTCCCGCGCGACTCCGCGCGCATCGGCGGCAATCCGCGTTCCCGCTTCCAGCGGCCATTTCGCAGCGGCGGACGCGACCGCGGACGCGATAGCCGTGGCGGCCGCCCGGATAGCAGAGGTGGCCGTCCTGACAGCCGCGGTGGACGTCCCGATCGCGGCGGACGCCCCAGCGGTGGACCGCGTTTCGAACGCCGCCCCGGAGGCCCACGGCAAGATCGTGGTTATCAGGGAAGCCGTTCCGGCCCCCCGCGCCGCCCGCAGCTCATTTCCGAAATGCTCAAAGCCGGCCAGGACGTCGTCATCCAAATCGCCAAGGAGCCGCTCGGCAAAAAGGGCGCACGCATCACCAGCCATGTCGCTCTGCCGGGCCGTTTCCTGGTCTACATGCCCACGGTTCATCACACCGGCGTCTCGCGCAAGATTATCTCCGCCGAAAACCGCTCGCGCTTGCGCCGGTTAGTCAGCGAGGCCGGCGGCGCTTATCCCGGCGGCTTCATCGTTCGAACGGCGGCCGGCGGCGCCACCGACGACGAAATTCGCACCGACATCGAGTTCCTCGGCAGAACCTGGAGCGAAATCAAGGAACGCAGCGAGCAGCGCAAAGCGCCCGCTTTGCTCCACCGCGACCTCAACCTCGTCGAGCGCATCTTGCGCGACTACGTCAGCGACGATTTCACCGGCATCTGGATCGACAACGAAGAGGAGTACGGCAAGATCGTCGAGTTCGTTAGCCGTTTCCAGCCCAAACTCGTCAACAAGGTCAAGCTCTACACCAAGGAAACGCCCATCTTCGAGGAGTTCGGCATCCAGCACGAACTGGACAAAGCGCTGCGCGCCAAGGTGTGGCTCAAGTCCGGCGGCTACATCGTCATCAACCACACCGAAGCGCTCGTGGCCATCGACGTCAACACCGGCAAATTTGTCGGCAAAGGCTCCACGCGCCTTGAAGACACCATCGTCAAAACCAACCTCGAAGCCGTCAAGGAAATCGTGCGCCAGATTCGCCTGCGCGACCTCGGCGGCATCATCGTCGTCGACTTCATCGACATGGAAGAACGCCGCAACCGCGAAAAGGTTTTGTCCGCCCTACAACAGGCTCTCGAGGAAGACAAAGCCCCGTCAAAGGCGCTGTCCTTCAACGAGTTCGGCCTCGTTTGCATCACCCGCAAGCGCACCAAGCAGGCGCTCGAGCGCGTCCTCTGCCAGCCCTGCCCCTATTGCACCGGGTCCGGCATGGTCAAATCCATCCCCACGCTCTGTTACGAAATCCAGTCCGAAGCGCGCAAGATGGCTACCGCCGAGCACGAAGGCCCGAACCTCACCATCCGCGTGAATCCGGAAATCGCCAAAGCCCTGAAAACCCGCGAGTCCATGCTCATCGACGAACTCGAGCAAACCTCGCACAAGCACATCATCATTCAGTCCGACGCCACCCTCCATTGGGAGCAATACGACATCTACTGATCCCCGTTTTACGCCCACTCAAAAAAGCCCCGGCCTTCAACCGCCGGGGCTTTTTGTTTTTATGCTTGGCGACTTTTTCATGCGCGCACTTCATTCTTACAGGCACGCAACTTAACCTGTCCCCTCGGACAGTGTTTGATCCGCGCAATCCCGCCTCTTTCGCCCTTGCTTCCTCTTGGCAGGCGCGGCTAGAGTGTATCCACGCTGCTCCCTCCCACCCGGAGCCAAAGCGACTCTTCTGGATCGAATAGGGAGGAAGTATGTGGAACAAGCAGCAATCGCCAGCCGAACCGCCTGCCGCATCGCCGGCGCCGGGAACCGCAGCCTCGATCACACCGATTAGCGCACCCTCGGCTCCGCGCTTGGGCGGCACCACGCCGCGCAATGCGGCGCGCCTGGGCGCGGGACTGGTCATCAAAGGACATATCACCGGCACCGAAGACTTGCAGATCGACGGCAAAGTCGACGGCCCGATCTCGCTCAACGGTCACGAACTCACGGTCGGTTCCGCCGCGCAGCTCACTTCCGAAATTCATGCCGGCGACGTTGTTGTTTTCGGCAAAGTCTCCGGAAACGTTCATGCGCGCGGCCGCGTCGATATCAAGAAGGACGGCTCAGTCGTCGGCGATATTTCCTCGGCGCGCATCAGCATCGAGGACGGCGCGCACTTCAAGGGGCGCATCGAAATCGACCCGGCCAAGGCGCAAGCTGCCGCGAGCTGAGGCCACCAGGTCTGCCAGGTCATAAGCACAAAGAGTTTTGGCGGTCTTACATGGAACGAGCCGGTGGCTTGCACTGGCTCCGTTTTATTCCTACTTCCTAAAGCTGCTAGCTTCCTGAATAGCGCTGCTCTTTCCACGGGTCGCCATACGCGTGATACCCGTTACGCTCCCAGAAGCCGAGGCGGTCGTGATCGAGCAGCAGGAAGCCGCGCGCCCATTTCACGCTCTTCCAGGCGTAGAGATGCGGCACGACCAAGCGGAGCGGCCCGCCGTGCTCCGCCGGGAGCGGCTGGCCGTCGTGCTCGAAGGCAAACAGGACATCCGGCCGCAGCAAATCGGGCAGCGGCACATTTGCCGTATAGCCTTCTTCCGCAAGTAGCAGCGCAAAATCCGCACCTTGCTTCCGCTTCACCAGCTTCAGCACGTCCGTAAACAGCACGCCTTTCCAGCGGTTGTCCAGGCGGCTCCAGCGCGTCACGCAATGAAAATCGGAGGTCACTTCCGCGTGCGGCAATGCGAGAAACTCCTGCCAAGTCAGCCGCACCGGCTCGTCCACAAGCCCTGAAATTTTGAAGTCCCACTTCTCCGCATCGAATTTCGGCACGCTGCCGTTATGCAGCACCGGCCATTTCAGGGTCAGCGACTGCCCCGGCGGCAGGCGGCCCTCCGCCTTCGCTCGTTTCTCCATCTCTCTCCGGTCGCCCAAATCTCCAAACAGTGCCATGTCCGACCCCCGTAAGATTAGAAGAGGAATCCCAGCAACAGTTACGATACGGATTTCTCAAGTAGGGTAACCCACCAGTTGCTTACTGCCCACCTTGGTCATTCCTCCCCTGCCCGGCAGCCACAGACACCAAGATTGGCGCGGGACTGCGCCCTGCGGGAACTTCCCCGGCGGCGAACTCTCCACAGTGATTCCTTGAGACCGGTACGAACGGATGGCCATGGTGTCCACGGGCGGCTGTCTGGGGCGCATCTACACACGGTGCCCCAATCGCTACACAATTTGCCTGGGGTGTTCCTCCTGAGGATGCCACGAATCAAACCGCTCAGAGTTGCGGAATTTCGAATCTGCCTGTTTCGGATAACAGGGTTCTGGCCAAGACGAACCGCCCAGCCAAATTGTCCGGTTGCGTGGACATGGGGATTGCGCGAAAATTGAGGTTCGCGCCGTGGCAGGAATGGTTCCCGAAAGCGCTTTCGCGGACGGTTCGAGAAGTGCCACCGAGAATCAACCGCAGGAATAGAGAAGGGCAAATGGTCATGACGCAACACATTGGCGAACTTCATCCTCCGGTGAGGTTGATGCTGACCCCTGGACCGTCTTCCATCGATCCGCGCGTGTATCGCGCGATGGCCACGCCGCTGGTGGGGCACATGGACCCGTGGTTCAAGGGGTGCATGGAGGAAACACAAATCCTGCTGCGGCAGATTTTTCAGACGGAAAACCGGATCACCATGCCGCTTTCGGCGTCAGGATCGGGCGGGATTGAAGCATCGGTGCTGAATTCGCTGGAAGAAGGTGATGAAGGCATCGTGGCGGTCAACGGCGTTTTTTCCGAGCGCATGTATGAGATTGCGACGCGGGCGTCCTCGAAAGTCGTCAAGGTGGAGGCGCCGTACGGAAAGCCGGTGGATGCGGAAGATGTGCGTCGGGCGGGTAAAGGCAAGAAGATCAAGATGATCGGCTTTGCGCATGGGGAGACTTCGACCGGCGTGCTCACCGGCATCGATGCGTATCGAAAGGTAGCGGATGAATTCGGCGCCTTGCTGATTGTGGATACGGTCGCGTCGCTGGCGGCCGTGCCGATCGACGTGGACAAGCAGCGGATTGATATGCCGTGCCGATCGACGTGGACAAGCAGCGGATTGATATTTGCTTTAGCGGCTCGCAAAAAGCGATCAGTGCGCCTCCGGGAATGTCGCCGATCACCGTAAGCCCGGCCGCCGAAGAAGTCTTTCGCAAGCGCAAGACGAAGGTGCAGAGCTGGTATTTCGACTTGACGACGGCGATGAACTATTGGGGCAAAGACCGGCTGTATCACCACACGCCGCCGATTTCGCTGATTTTCGCGCTGCGCGAAGCGATGCGTCTGGTGGTCGAAGAGGGCCTGGAGTCGCGCTGGGAGCGGCATCGCGTGAATCAGCTGGCGCTAATCGCGGGCCTCGAGGCCATGGGGCTGGACTTGCTGGTGAAGAATCCGGCGGACCGTTTGCCGACGGTCACGGCGGTGATGATACCGGGCGGCATTGACGACGCGAAAGTGCGGAACCAATTGCTGGACGAGTTCAACATTGAAATCGCGGGCGGCTTCGGCGCGGTGAAAGGCAAAATCTGGCGCGTGGGGTTGATGGGCTACTGCAGCCAGAAGCCGAACGTGCTGCTGTTCCTGGCGGCGCTGGAAAAATGCTTGCTCGATCAGGGCTTCCGAGTGCCGAGCGGAGCCGGCGTGGGAGCGGCGATTCGGAGTTACTCGCAAGTGGAGACGGCCGCCGCTGTCAGCCGCTGACGATCCGCGCCCGGGGCGCCGTCTGTCGCGCTGAGCGAAGCGATCGACTGTCCCGACCTTGTCGGGAAGATTCAGGCTCGTGACGGAAAGCATCTCACACCAAATTGTGAAACGAGCGGTCAACAAAGGAGATTGCGTGACGACACTTCCAGTCCTTGCGAATACCGGCGCGATGAGCCAGTTCATCGGTGCCTTTGAAGTGACTTCGAAGCTGAGCGGGCAAACGTATCAGTGCCGCTTCTCGCACATGTGGAATGGAATTGCGACGCGGCACGCGGACACGATTGACGCGAAGTTTTTTGTCGATGGCCAGGCCCATGTGGTCGGATTGGCGCACACCGCCTTCGTGAAATTCCGCGAAAAGGCCGGCCGCGACTTGACCGACCGCGAGGCCAGCTTTGTCGCCGCCGAATATTTGCGCGAACGGCTCGAAGAAGATGACTTGCGCCCCCTCTACGACGTGGCCCACGACGATGTGCTGCGGCTGATTGCGCAGGTCGGCATCAAGTAGCATTTTTTTGGAGTGCGGGAGCTTGCTCCCGCTTTTCTTTCATCTTCCCCACGCACTTTTCCATTCAGACCGGCATTCGATATAAGGCTTCCACGATCGCGTCGTTGCGCCAAAGCGGCGGCCCTTCGAGGCTCAGGGCAAGCAACCCGCCGCACTCCAAAGTCAGTCGCCAGGTTCCGCGTGAAACGCTGCGAGAGTCGGATGGCAGAGGCCGTCGCGCCGGATGAAGTGGATGACCAGAAGCATCAGCAGCGCGCCACAAACCATGACCGCGACGGCGATTTGCAAGCCGAGCTGCAAATCGTGAAGATCAGAAATTTTGCCGACCACGTGCGGCCCGAGGCCCCCCACCAACTGCGTGGCGAACATGTAAACGCCGACCGAGGTGGCGTGCGCGCGGCGCGGCATCATGTCGTGAAGAACCGCGGTGACCGGACCGTGATACCAGGACATCAAAAAGACCGCGACGGTGAGGCCCAGGAGCACAATTGGTTTTTCCTCCGCCTGGATGGCCAGCAGCAGAAACGGCGCCGCGAGCAGAAATGCCGCCGCGATAGCCACGATGCGCCCATACGCAAGTCTTCGGTGCAGGCGGTCCGCAACGAATCCGCCAATCAAGACGCCCAGGACGGAAGCAACCAGCGCAATCAGTGCAAGCAGCACGGAAGCTTCGCGCAGGGTGAAGTCCTTGTAGCTCTTCGCATAATCGACGCCCCAGGTGAGAAGAGACACAGTGGAAAACGTGATGCAAATCCCGGCGGAGATCATGGCTAGGAAAGCCGGAACACTGAGTAGCCGCGGAATCGGCACAACTTCCGAGCGCGGACCCCGGGGCGGCTCTTCCAATCCGAAGAGCGCGAGGCCCGGGAGCGCGCCCGCAAGCGCAACCAGGAAGAGAACGTACTGCCAACCGTGACGCGGCCCGACGATTCCACCGAAAGCCTGGCCGGTCGCACCGCCCAGGAGCATGCCGGAAGCGAAAATTGCCTGCGCGAAGGCGCGGCGCTCCGCGGGGAACGCGCCGGAAATCATGGATTGCGCGGCGGGAGCATACGCGGCTTCCCCCAGACCGACCATTCCTCGAGCGATGAAGAAGAACAGAAAACTGGACACCAGGCCGCCCGCGAACGAAGCCGCGCTCCAGAAAAAGATGCCCAGGGCAATGATCGCTTTGCGGCTGAAACGATCCGCGAGAAAACCAAAAGGTATGCTGCCGACGGCGAGAACAATGAGAAGGAAAGTTTGCAGCGAGCCGAGCTCGGAGTCCGTGGCGTGGAAATGATCGCGCAACAGCGGAATGAGGGGTATCACCGCCTGCCGCGCCGCGAAGTTGACAAAATTGATCAAAGCAAGTACAGCAAGGAGACGAATCTGGTAGCGAGTAAGCGGAATGGAGTTCGTGGACATGCTGAATTGGCTCGATGACTCGCGCGTGACCTGGTGGAGCGTAGACCGGAAGGTATCAGCCTTTGCCCGGCCTATCAACATTATATGACGACTCAGAATCCGTCCCCCACCACCAACGCGACCACCAGTGACCGTTTAACCACCGTTCTTTCCTACGGCGTCCTGCTGCTGCTCATCTACCTCGTTTTCCGCATCTACGAACCGTTCCTCGCGGCGTTGGGATGGGCGGCCATCCTGGTGATTTTTTTCTATCCGATGCACGAGCGGCTGGCGCGCAAATTCTCTGCCAGGAACGCTGCCGTCTTAAGCACACTGGCGGTGACCATTTTGCTCATCGCCCCCGCCATATTGGTAACCACGCTGTTCGTGCGCGAAGCCGTCTCGATTTCGCGCGGCGTGCAGCATTCCATCGTGGAACAGCACGCCCCGATGGTGGCAAAAAAGTGGGCGTGGATTGCGCAACACGTGCCGGGACTGGACCCCAACGCCAACGTGGCGGAAATGGTCGAGCAAGGCGTCCAGAAAGAAGCGGGCTTTCTCGCGGAGCGCCTGGGGGCCATCCTCAGAAATATCGCGTCGTTCCTTTTCGACCTGTTCGTCATGATCTTCGCGATGTTTTATTTTTTCCGCGACGCGGACCAAGTTATCCGCGGGGTGCGAAGCATTCTACCCTTTGACGAGGAGCATCGCGAGACGATGATGACGCAAATTGGGGATCTCATCTCCGCGAGCGTGACGACCAGCTTAATACTCGCCGCGCTTCAAGGAGTCATCGGAGGAATCGGCTTTGCGCTGGTGAAGTTGCCGGCGCCGTTGTTCTGGGGTGTGGCCATGGCCTTCTTTTCGCTCGTCCCGGTCGTAGGTTCCGGCTTGATCTTCGTGCCCGCAGCACTCTGGCTGGGATTCACCGGGCATTGGGGCCTGGCCGTTCTATTGCTCCTAATTTGCGCGGGCGTCTCCGCCATTGTCGACAACGTCTTGCGCCCCTTGTTGCTCGGCGGGCGCACCGAATTGAGCGCCCTGGTCATCTTCATAAGTGTGGTTGGCGGGGTCGGCTTGTTTGGAATGCTCGGTCTTGTCCTGGGCCCAGTCTTGGTGGCCACCGCGGCGGGAGTCCTGGCTGTTTACATGGAACGGCCTGCAAGCCCGCCAATAACGGCTCGTTAACATGCGCGTTGTCTATCTGTGGAGCCGCAGCGCGAGTGTGCTAGAGTAACGCGCTCGAAGGATTTCATGACCACCATGACCGCCACGAAACCCACGGAGCTTCCCGCGGCGAAATTGCGTTGGAGATGCGAGCTCTCGCGCATCCCCTTCGAAACCACCGCGCAAGCGGAGCTGCGCGAAGGTTTCATTGGACAAGAGCGCGCGCTGCGCGCGCTGAAAATGGGTGCGGAGCTGTCCGCCCCCGGATACAACGTCTTCGTCTGTGGACTGGCGGGCACCAGCCGCGGCGGCACCATCGCGCGCATGATCGAAGAGCTTCACCCTCCGACCAAAGAGTCCCTCGACCGCTGCTACGTCAACAATTTCAAATTGACCGACCGGCCGCGGCTGCTGGCCCTCGCGCGTGGACAAGCCAACTCCTTCAAGAAAGACATGCAGGCGGGCATCGATTTTCTGCGCCGTCGGATTCCCCAGGTCTTCGAAGGCGAACCCTTCCAGCGGCAAAAAGGCCGCATCGTCGAACGCTTCACCGTGCGCGAAAAAGAATTGATGGACGATTTCACCCGCCGCATCGCCCGCGAACAATTTGCCTTGGGCCACATGCAGGTGGGCGCTGTGGCGCTGCCGGAAATTTTCCCGGTGCTCGAGGGCCAGATGGTGCCCATCGAGGACATTTCCAAGATGGTCCACGAAGGCAAGCTGGAAAGCCCTGTAGCCGAGGACATCGAGCGCAAGTACGAACAGTTTCGCCAGGAATTCACGGTCGTCTACCGCAAGACCCTGACGCTCTCGCGTGAACTTGCCAGCGAGCTTAGTTATCTCGAGCAAGAAGCCGCGTCCGTCCTGGTCGACGGCGTCATCGAAGAACTTAAAGAAAAATACGCCGGCCCCAACGTCGCCGAATACCTCGAAGAAGTCCGCCACCATCTGCTCGACAACCTCGATCCCTTCAAGGAGCGCGAGGGCGAAGGCGAACACGACGAAGAGACGCCGGACGGCCTGCCCAAGCCGCCCGGAGCGGGAGGACCGGAGCGCGATCCTTTCCGCGTGTATGGCGTGAACGTCATTCTCGCGCACGACAACGATGACAAATCGCCGGTTATTTTCGAAACCACGCCCACGTACGCCAATCTTTTCGGCACCATCCAGCGCGCCTATGACACCCGCGGCGGCTGGACCAGCGACTTCATGGACCTGCGCGGCGGCTCGCTGCTCCGCGCCGATGGCGGCTTCCTGATCATGTATTCGCTGGAAGCGCTGTCGGAAACCGGCGTGTGGCGCGCCCTGAAGCGCACGCTGAACCACAATCGCCTGGAGATTCAGCCGCTCGAAATGTTTTATCCCTTCGGTGGAAGCGCGCAAAAGCCGGAAGCCATCGATATCAACGTCAAGGTCATCCTCATCGGCGACCGTTCGTTGTACGAGCTGCTCTACGAGTACGAGGAAGACTTCCGCAAAATTTTCAAAGTGCGCGTCGAATTCGACGAAGAGATGGCCATGAGCGACGGCGTCATCGCCGAATATGCGGGGCGGTTGCGCGCGTTGTCCGAAAAAGAAAATCTGTACCCCTTCGACCGCGGCGCCTTCGCCGCCATGCTCGAGTACGGCGTGCGACAGGCGGGGAGAAGAAACAAGGTCACAGCGCGCTTTATCGATATCGCCGACCTGGCGCGCGAAGCGCATTACGACGCGGCGGCGGCTGGGGAATCCGTGGTCCGCGCGGCCCACGTTCGCGGCGCTTTGTCTTCGAAAATGGAGCGCCACAACCTGATCGAGACGCGCATCCGCGAAATGATTCAGGAAGGAACCCTGCTCGTTGATGTGGAAGGCTCGCGCGTCGGCCAAGTGAACGGACTGAGCGTCCTGGAAATCGGCGGATATTCGTTTGGCAAGCCGGTGCGCATCACCGCGACAGCCGCTTTGGGAAAAGCGGGACTGATCAACATCGAGCGCGAGTCCAATCTGAGCGGGCGTTTCCACGACAAAGGAATGCATATCATCGCCGGTTACTTGCGGAGCAAATTTGCCCAGGACAAGCCGCTCTCGCTCGCCGCCAGCATCTGCTTCGAGCAATCGTACTCGGGAGTCGATGGCGACAGCGCCAGCTCCACGGAGATTTACGCGCTTGCGTCGGCGCTTTCCGGAGTGCCGCTGCGGCAGGATATCGCCGTGACCGGTTCGATCAACCAGCAGGGCGACATTCAAGCCATTGGCGGGGTGAACGAAAAAATCGAAGGATTCTTCGACGTCTGCCGCATCAAGGGCCTTACCGGCACGCAAGGCGTGATGATGCCGGAATCCAACGTGGAAGATTTGATGCTCCGCGAAGATGTTCTGGAGGCCGTGGCCGCCGGCAAATTTCACGTCTGGCCGATTGCCAAAGTCGAACAAGGCATCGAGCTCCTCACCGGAAAGTTCGCAGGAAAAAAAGTCGGCGGCGGAAAATTCGACACCGGTTCCGTTTTCGCTCTCATGGACGAGCGCCTGAGCGCCATGGCGCGCACCCTGAAAGAATTCGAGTAGCCCCGCCCGAAAATCAAGTGACTTGCTACCCCCTCGCGAGTCAAACCTTACTTTCAACGTGCGGCGCGTCTGACGAAGTCAAATGAATCGTCTCCGAGTGCCCCGTCATCCGATCACAATCGGGAATGGGGCTCTGCCCCGAACCTTCTAAGCAGGCGTGGCATTGAGTGCCGGAGCCATCGGATACGGCTTTGATGACCCCAGCACTTCAGTTCAAAGGAGGGACTGTCGTCGTGCCAGTTTCAACTGTGGTCTACTCTTGTCAAATTGGACGCCGAAACGCGGCCATGGAAACGAGCGTTCTTTGAAATGCGTATGGCTACCCGCTTCACTGAGAGCCGTCTTGTTGTACGCGGTCTACCACCGCTTGGGTGACCTTCTGAGCGAGGGTTAGACCCGCGTTGATATCGCTGCGGAAGTGAATTCCGGACCAAATGCGCGACTCCGCTGCTTCGGTTGCTTGCGCTTGGAAAGAAGCGGCATCCTGTGGAAACAGGTAAGAGAGCGCACCGGCGTTTCCTCCAGAGACGCACGCGTGGGCGGAGGGGTAACTGGGATGATTCGGAGTGGTGTATAGGGTTTTCGTCGTGGCATCCAGTTGGAACGGCCGGATAGCCCAGTAGGTATATTTGCCGTCCCAGCAGGCCACCATCGAATCGTACCCCGTAATGCTCTGAATTGCGTAAGCGCGAGCTGCGCGCGGTGGGTTATTCTCCATCCGGTACTCGAAGATTTTCTTATCCAGAAGATCGGACCAAAACGCTACTGCTCTACCCTGCCAGAAGAAGCCTCCGCTTTCGGGAACAAAGGCGGCGCCCGCAGCCGGCAATATGCGAGGGAAGCTCTTGACCTCGCCGAGTTCCGCCGTTTCTTGGGCGGAATCACACGCTGGCGGCGGACCTGGCCGGAATTCACTTCCACTCGAAAGCACCCAGGTCTTCCACGTTCCTGCGAGAGGTTCGGCTGGATTTATGCCCTTCCAATTGCACGGGCCGTTTGGAATGGTTCCACTGAAAATCGCGCTGGATCCATCGGACTGGGCTCGAGCTATAACGAGGGCTGCGACGGCGTGGCCCAAATCGAAGCCTGCCTGGACGTCAGTGGGGTACTGTACGCCCGCTAGCAGCCGTGACCTGCCCGCCGCGTCAGCTTGGGCGAGGATCGCTTGGGCGTCGGTTGGAAACAGATACGCCAGAACCGCAGACGCCGCCCCGGCCGCAACTGCATGTTCACTAGGGTAAGACGGACTGTGCGGATTGGGGACAACGGTAGTGAGGTCTTTGTCAAGTCGGCTTGGTCGCGGTCGATTGTAGGCGTACTTCGAGTCCCAAGCCGCAACCATGGCGTCATAGATGGCAACGTGGACTAGCGCCAGAGCGCGTTCGCCGCGAACCGTGCCCACGTTGAACTTTTTGATCTCGTTGATCGTTATTTGATTCCACTGGTAGGAGGGCGCCCCGGCGTCCCAGAACTTGATCAAGTCGACCGCAGCTGCGTCGCGTTGTTCCGCGAGTTTTTCTAACACTTGGATTTCTTCCTTCGACTCGTCCCGCCCCGGGGGAGCGGGCACCCGGAACTGGCTCCCCGACGTCAGTACCCAGGTCTTCCATTGTCCCGCATTCGGTTCGATTTGCGCTGAAGTGCTTAGCGCAAATAGAGTGAGCCCGAGCGCGAAGCTGAGAACGGTGCGCCATGCAATCTTCTTCGAGTTTGTTTTTTTCATTTTGAACTTCCTCTCCCTTACTAATTTCGCGTGGTCACCGCGATTGGCGGGACGTTCTCATTTGAGGGGGCTGGACATCAATGGAATGCAGCTACCCATCGTCTATGATTCACATAACGAGCTAATCTCCTGAGAAGGCGCGACTTACGCGGGGGGGTCGCCTTTTCTCTTCTATTGCTCAACGCTATCAACGTGCTAGACTGCTTCCAATTTGGTGGCCGTTGAACATTCCCAGCGATTCTCGGTCGGTTCTCTGCTTCGGACCCTTCCAGGTTGACCTTGCGTCGGGCGAGTTGCATAAGCACGGCGTCAGACTCAGGCTGCAAGAACAGCCCTTTCAAATTCTCGTTATGCTGTTGAAAAAGCCTGGCGAGGTCGTGACCAGAGACGTGCTTCGCAATAAGCTTTGGTCTGCGGATACTTTTGTGGACTTTGACGTGGGTCTCAATAACGCAGTCTTGAGACTCCGCAATGCCTTGGGTGACTCCGCCGATTCACCGCGGTTTATCGAGACATTGCCGCGACGGGGTTACCGGTTTATCGCTCAAGTGGACGGCCAAGCTCCGGCCACACTTCATGAGGACGCGCAGCCGTCAACGGCTGGTTATCAAGGGGCGGCCGTTGCGTCGCCCGCAGCGGCGACGACTCAAGTCTCTAAACCATCTCTGGAATGGTTCCGCGGCAAGAGGATATGGACCGTCGGACTCGTGTTGGCGGTTTTGTTGGCGTTGGTTGCAGGCTTGAACGTTGGCGGGTTGCGCCAGCGGGTTTTTGGAAGGCCGAGTCCTCCGGCCATCCGTTCCCTGGCTGTGCTCCCCTTGGAAAATCTCTCCGGCGATGAAGCTCAGGAATACTTCGCCGACGGAATGACGGACGAGCTCATCACTGACCTGGCCTCTATCGCGCGTCTACGTGTCGTTTCTCGGACTTCGACAACACACTATAAAGGTACGCGGAAAACGATCCCCGAAATTGCGCGAGAATTGAATGTAGACGCCTTGGTGGAAGGCTCAGTGGGGCGTTCCGCCAACAAGGTGCGGATCAGAGCCCAGTTGGTCAGAGCTGCTCCTGAGGAGCATCTTTGGGCACAGAGCTACGAGCGCGACTCTCAGGATGTGCTGGTAATGCAGAGTGAGCTGGCTCAGGCCATCGCAAGTGAAATCCAGGTCCGCCTGACGCCGCAGGAGCGGCAGCATCTCGCCAGCGCACGCGCCATCAACCCGGACGCCTACAATGCTTTCTTGCTTGGCGATTATCACGCCAGCAAGAAAAACCCGGCCGCCCTAGACAAGGGGATTCAATACTTTCAGGAGGCCATTCGCATCGACCCCAGTTACGCGCAGGCTTACGCAGGACTTGCTAACGCGTATATCGAACGCGATATCTGGGGTGGTTTGGGCGTCGGCAAAACAGCTGATCAGATACGCGCGGCCACACTCAAGGCGCTCGAACTGGACGGAGAACTTGCGGAAGCCCATGCTCTCCTGGGACAAATTCATTTTCAATACGACTGGGACTGGCAAAGTACGGAGGCGGAATACAAGCGAGCCATTCAACTAAATCCGAATTTTGCGGGTTCCTATGTGCGATATGCCTATTTTCTTCAAGCCATGGGCCGGCACACGGAAGCTTTCGCGGCTGCGCACCGCGCCGTTGAGCTGGACCCGCTCTCAGCTTCAAACATCAGTGACGAGGGAAGGATCCTGTACCGCGCACGCCAATACGAGAGCGCGATCGCGCGATATCAGCGGGCTCTCGAATTGGATCCCGGTTACGTTCCAGCCTTGAGCCGCACGGCCGAGGCATACGAGGAATGGGGCAAATACGACAAGGCTCTTGCCGCTGTGCGGAAGTTCCAGCAAGCTGCTGCAGACCCTAGGGATATACGGCGGCCACTGGGGCGGCTGTATGCACGTACGGGTCGGCGGCGTGAGGCCCTCGAAATCGCTCGGACAATCGAGGCGGATCCAAATACGTCGGGCAGCGCGTTCGCACTGGCTGTTATTTATTCCGCACTAGATGATCGCGATCGAGCTATCGCCGCGCTTGAGAAAGGAGTTCAAACGCGTTCGCTCTTGCCATTTGTGTTCGTGGACCCGCAGCTTGATTCGGTGCGTTCCGACCCCCGTTTCCAGCGCTTGCTGCGCCGCGCCAACCTTCCTTCCTAAGAGAACTCGACCCTCTGGTCCTCGGTCGCAACTCCAAACTCATCGTGTGGCGGCGCCGGCAACGCGATTTTAATGGGGTTCCCGGCTTGGCGGAAATGGTGGAAGCACAGAGGCCCGAAGAACAGTGCCGCAGGCAAAGGGCTGAAAGAGTGCATCGCTTCTCTATTCGACCCACTGGTCCCAATGGATGCCCTTCGCGTCCTTCCACGAGACGCTCGATGAGTAGTGCAAATGCCGCGCGACAACTTGCAGATTCATTTGCGCGAGCCAATCGGAGGCTGTGGACGGCGCGGCATCTTTCGAAGCGCTCAAGGATTTTGCGGCCGAACTCTTCTTCGCCTCTTCGCTCCAGCGATCCTTGACCGCCTGCCAATCGACTTTCTGGAAATCAAAATAGCTGAGACCATTGAGATTTTCCGGAAATTTCCGGCGGCCCGCTTGAAACTGCGGCACCGTGGCCAGGCCCGCCGCGTCGGAAGCCTGCCCGCGATTCGAAAGCACGTCGCGCAGCGTTTCTATCTTGCTCGCCCCAAGAATCATGTCCGGGGTCACCGCGAGGTTGAAAAAATTCCACTGCGCATCGCCCGCGCCGCTCTGTTTTCCCCCAAGGGAAATCTTTAGGAAAGTCACATCCCCTTCATTGCGTTCCGAAGTGAGCTGCTCGCTGAAAACTGTGCGTATGAGCTTCAGCGTCTCCGGCTTCTTGCGCATCCCAAAAAAATAAACCTGCTTCGCGGCATCCATCGACGGGCTCGTTTGCATCGTTGCGAATTCTCCGCTGAACAGCCCCAGCGCTTCCGGCACCGGCATCCCCAGCTTCTGCTGGGCGAGCGTGTCCATCAAGTCCGCGTTGCCTTGCTGCGCTTGCGGAAACGCCGCGCGCGCCACGCGCTTCACCGTGTCGTAGATGCCCTGCAAATTGAATTGCGCCCACGTGTAAGAGTTGGCCTCCGCCGGAACGAAAGCAAGTGAAGCCGGCCCCGGCTGTCCGCCGGCCCAAATGTCAAACGGCGTACCGGGAACGGCATCACCCAGAATCGCGCCCTGCACATGCGTCTTCGCTCCTTCGAATATGACCCGGCCGCTGACAGAGTGCACCGCGTCAAGCCGTGCCGCGTCCAACAGCGGGCGGACCTGAAAGCTTCCCGCTTGCGAATCGGTCGCAAATTGTTCCAGGTCCGGAACGCGCATGAAAAATTCCAGCAAGCCGCCGCCGAGGTTTTTTTGCGCTTCCAGATACGCCGCCGATTGCGCCAGAGACGCCCCTCCGGAAACTTTGCCATCGAGCCGGCCAAGAATTTCTTCCATCACCGCTCGTTCACTCGCGCTGACGGCGTACTTCCCGTCCTCCGCCCAATAGCTCGCGCCATTTTTGCTTTCCACTTTGAGTGCCTGCACGCCTCCGATGGTGACGGGCGACAGCTGCGGCACTTCCTTTGCGCTCGCGCGCAAGCCCAGTATCGCTTTCGAAAGCAGCTCCTCTTTGCCTCTTCGGTCATACACAAAAAACATCCCGTTCCACGCCGCCGCTTTCGCATCCGGCGCGCCCTCCGCTGGAGCAATCCTGCGTTTCGCGGTGGGCTCGCTCAAATACCCGATCGTGAACGAATTTTCCAGCAGCCCCGCGAATTCCTGCAACTGCGCGCTCGTCAGCTTCGGCTGCTCCGTTTTTTCTCCGGAAGAATGCAGCATCCCCGCCGCCATCGCCGATCGCACCGGCGCAAACTCCGCATCGTCCCACAGCGCCAGCAGCGAATTCGCCTTTCGAACGTCCCCCGCCGGAACGCCGCGCCAGATCAAATAAAACACGGTGCGCGGAGACATTTGCGCCGGCTCCAGCGGAGCCTGCGCGCGCGCCGCATTCGGCACGAAGGCGCACAGCAGCGCCGCCATCGGCAAAAGCATTCGAAAGCTCGGTACTTTCATGGGAGTGCTCCAAGACAAATGGTCGATGGAATGGCAAACATTTCCATGCTAACGCGGCGGGCCAAACGACAGAAGCCCCGTTCCGCGCGCAGTTTCCAGAACGCGGAACAGGGCTTCTCTATCATTGAAATCTTGAAACGTTGAAACCCTAAGACGAAAATCGAAAGCGCCGCCTAAGCTAAGCCGGCTAGAGTTTCGCGGGAGTCGCGGCAAACGCTGGCTGAGCTAGGCCAACTAGGGTTTCGCGGGTGTTGCCGCGGGCGCGGGCGTCGCCGCGGCGGCCGGAGGAGCAGCGCCTCCGCCGTCCTTCGGCGTCGCCAGGTACCCGGTAATCTGATTCTTCCCCACGTCGAAAACGACAATTTCATACGGCGCCATGCGCGCGCTGCCCTTCACGTAAAACTGCACCGGCTCGCCGGACGTCTTGTCCTTTTTCTCGATGGTCTTGTCGTCGGCCACCACTGTCAACGTGTACTTCGCCTTTTTCGGGTCCGTTTTGTTCAGCGTCATCTGCACCGGCCCGACGCGCTGCGCATTCTTGGATCTTTGCAGCGTGAACTCGTAGTAGTTGCGGTCGCCCCGCCGCCTCAAGTCTTCCAGGTCGTCGCGACTGTGCGCGATCAACCCGCTCATCACGTTCATGTCGCCCAGGCTGCGCTCCAGCTTGCCTTTCGTCGCTTCCAGGTCGGTCTTCGTGGCTTCAATGTCTTTCTTCGCGCCGCCCACTTCCGTGGCCACCGCGCCGAGTTTTTCATCGTTTTCCTTTTGCGCCTGGCTCAACTGCGCGGTCAGCTTTTGGTCGGCCGCTTGCTGCTCCTTGACGATCGTTTCCGCGCGGCTCTTGGCCTTGGCAATCTCCGATTGCGTCAAGCCCATTCTCTGCGTGGTGATTTCCACCTGGCTCTTCAAGTCCGCGATGCGCGAATTGGCCTGCTCCAGTTGCGCGGTCAGCACTTTATTCTGTTTCTGCTGATC